>Ga0209061_1001799_pt1 | contig 31830 bp, 30 predicted proteins | sample Coa_R1_10_FD_187157 | JGI IMG/M metagenome (GOLD analysis project Ga0209061, IMG submission 187157) | Surface soil microbial communities from Centralia Pennsylvania, which are recovering from an underground coalmine fire - Coalmine... | ecosystem: Environmental > Terrestrial > Soil >... | reverse complement strand
GCGTACGCCGGCCCCGCGATCGCCGAGCTCACGCCAGGGATGACCTCGTACGGAACGCCCGCGGTCGCGAGCGCTTCGGCCTCTTCGCCACCGCGGCCGAAGACGAAGGGATCGCCTCCCTTCAGTCGCACGACGTTGCGCCCCGCCAGCGCGTGCTCGACCAGCACGGCGTTGATCTCCTCCTGGCTGAGCGCGTGCCGGCGCGGCTCCTTGCCGGCAAAGATACGCAGCGCACCCGCCGGCGCGTGGTCGAGCAGCTCTTCGTTGGCCAGGCGGTCGTACACCACCACGTCGGCCTGCGAGAGCGCCTCGATCGCGCGCACGGTCACCAGACCCGGATCGCCCGGACCTGCCCCCACCAGCCAGACCTTGCCAACGTGTGCAGCGCGATCGCCCGCGTCCCTCGGCGGTGCGGCTCCATCAGGCGCTGCCATCTCGTCCTGCTCCATAAACGCCGCATTGTAGCCGCGCTCGCGAGCCCATCTCTACCGCCGCGCATTCGCTGCGGCCACCAGCAGCTGCTCGGCGAGCGCCGCACCCAGCGCTTCGGCGTCGTCTGGCGCGCCAAGCAACTCGCCACGCAGCGGCGTGCCGTTGTCGGCCACCAGCAGAGCGCGCAACTGCAGCCCCTCCTGCCCCAGCGTCGCATGCGCGGCAGCCGGGATCGTGCAACCGCTACCCAGACACCGCAAGAAGGCGCGCTCGGCCGAGACGCACAGGCGCGTTGCCGGATCGTCGATCGCGGCCAACAACCGCAGTGTCTCGGCATCGTCGGCACGCGCCTCAACCGCGATCGCAGCCTGGCCTACCGCCGGCAGCAGTTCCTCGGTCGAGAAGATCTGCGCCGCCTCGTGCAGGCGCCCGAGCCGCTCGAGGCCAGCGACCGCCAGCACAGCCGCGTCCACCACTCCTTCGCGCACGCGGCGGATGCGCGTATCGACGTTGCCGCGCAGCTCGACGAAGCGTAGATCGGGGCGCAAGACACGCAGCTCGGCGCGGCGGCGATTGCTACCAGTGCCGACGCAGGCACCGGGCGGCAGCTCGGCGAGCGTTGCCCCCGTGCGCGACACCAGTGCATCACGCGCATCGCCGCGTGGCAGCACCGCCGCAATCGCCAGGCCAGGCGTCAGCGTGCTGGGCATGTCTTTCAAACTGTGCACGGCGATGTCGATGCGTCGGTCGAGCAGCGCGCTCTCCAGCTCCTTGACGAAGACACCCGCGCCACCGATCGCCGCGAGCGGGGAGCGACGGTCACGATCGCCGTGCGTGGTGATCTCCACCGGCATCAACGCTAGTGCCGGGTACGCGGCACGCAGCGCCTGCAGAGCAAGCTCGGTCTGCGCGCGCGCAAGGATGCTGCCGCGCGTACCGACGCGCAGAGAGCGAACGCTTGTCACTGCGACGCCTCGGCAGGATCGACCGCCGCATCGGCGCCGATAGGCGGCCAGGGGAGCGGCTCGGGATCGGGGAAGCCGGCATGTCGCACCGAAGAGAACGGTTGCATCGGTCCATCGCCGGGGAGGCCGAACAGCTCATGCACCACCGCGGCGTACTGCGCGCCCACGCCCGGCCGTTTGAGCTGCTGGATCGGTTCGTGCAGCAGTTTGTTGACGATCGCCGCGGTCAGCGCCTCGATCCGTTCGCGATCGCGCGGGGAGAGATTGGAGAGACGCGGCAACGTGCGCGCCAGTTCGGCGCGGCGCACGGCCTCCGCCCGGCCGCGCAAGGCCGCGATGGTTGGTACGACGCGCAGCGACTCCCACCAGGCCTCGAGCCGGGCCGTTTCTGCATCGACGATCGTCTCGGCGTCCGTGAGCGCACCCAGCGCCGGAATATCCGCCGCTTCGCTGCCGAGGGCGTCGATATCGAGCACCCGCACGCCGGCAATCGTGGCCACGGCGGGATCGACGGCGCGCGGCACGGCGATATCGACGAGCAACAGCGGCCGTGCGGGTGAAACGCCCACCGTGGCGACCGTTTCCGGCACGATCAAGGGGCCATCGCCCGCGACAGCCAGGATCGCGGCGTCCGCCTCGGCAAGGGCGCGCGGCAACCCGTCGAAGGGCACCGCCTCGCCACCTGCTTCAGCAGCAACCTCGACAGCATGTGCGTACGTGCGGCTAGCCACGAGCAGCCGGCCGGCGTGCGCTTCGCGCAAAGCCAACGCCGACAGTTTGCCTGCCGCACCGGCGCCCACCACGAGCAGCGTGCGCTCACCGAGCGGTCCTAGCCGCCGTACCACCGCCTGCACGGCAGCAGCGCTAACCGAGCGCGCGTGGCGGCCGATCGCCGTCTCCGCGCGCACGCGGCGGCCGGTTGCGATCGCCAGGTGGAAGAGACGCGAGAGCAAACGGTCGGTCGTGCCGGCCGCGGCTGCCGCGCCGAGTGCCTCGCGCACTTGACCAAGGATCTGGTCCTCGCCGAGCAACAGCGAGTCCAACCCAGAGGCGACGCGCAGGAGATGCCGCGCCGCGTCGGTACCAACGAGCACGTAGATCGCATCGTCGGGAATGCCCGCTCCTGCTGGTTTCAGCGCGCGCAGGGCCGCGCGCAGCCGTGCCGGCGGCAGAGGCTGGCTCAGGTACAGCTCGGTACGATTGCAGGTCGAGAGCACCACCGCCGCGCCGTACCGCTCGCGCAGCGCGGCCAGCACGCGCGGCAGCTCTTCCGTCGAGACGGCGAGCCGTTCGCGCAGCGCGACCGGCGCGGTAGCGTGGCTGATACCAGCAAGAACGATCATGCGCTTACCCAAGCGGCGTTAGCGCGGGCAGGGTGCGGCCCGCGAGATCGGGATCGAGCGGCGCTGGATCTACTCCCACGCCGAGGCCTTTGAGTAGCAAAGCCTTGGCCTGGCCGATACGCCGCTGCGCTACCAGCACGCGCACCTGGCCGGTGATCGCCTGCTGCCATGTTTCGGGATCAGGGATGATACCGCGCGCGCGCAGCTCGCGCCGTACTTCGGCCAGCAGCTCGGCCAGCGGCGGGAAGTCATCATCGAGATACGCTTCGAGCTCCTCGCGCAGCCGGCGTGCGAGCGCGGGGCTAGCACCGCCCGTGGAAGCGCACACGACGATCTGCCCTTTGCGCACCACCGACGGCAGGATGAAATCGCAGTTCGGCACGTCGTCGGCGGCATTCACCCAGATCTTGCGCGCCCGCGCCTCGCCAGCCACCACGCTGTTGATCTTGCCGTCATCGGTGGCCACCATCACCAGGTCGTAGCCATCGACATCGCCGCTTTGATAGTCGCGCGCGATCCAGCGGAAGTGGCCGGCCTCGTGCCAGGCACGCAGTTGGGGATGCAAGTCAGGGCTGATGACGGTCACATCCGCATCGGCCGCGAGCAGGCCGGTGACCTTTTGCAGCCCTACGTTGCCGCCGCCGACAACGAGAACGCGTTTACCGGCAAGCTCAACGAAGATCGGATAGTAGCCCATCGTGCGCTCCTTGCATGGATACCGCGCGATCGCGCGGCGCAGGCCGATCGAGCCGCTCTGGGAGCGGCTCATACGCCTCGGCGATGGCCAGCAGCACCTCATCGGAGAGGTGCGCGATGTGTTCGAGACCATCGACCGTTTCATCGATCGAGAGCCCGTTCTTGATCGCAAGCTGGCGGGCGGTGTCGTCGAGGGCGTGGCGGAAGAACATGAACGCGGCCAGCGCGTTGCGCAATGACGTACCGTTACCGCGCAGCTCCTGGCCGTACTCGCGCCCGATCGCGCGCGCCTCTTCGAGCAGACGTGGCCGCCGCGCACGCTTGCTGAAGTATTCGCTAATCAGGGCCACAAGCCGCCGTCCCAGTAGACGCAGCCGTGCCCGCTCTTCCTCGCTCAACGCCTGATACCAGGCATCGGTTTGCTGTGGCGGGCGCTGCATGCGCCGCCGGATGCGCGCGACTGCAAGTTCGCCCAGGGCGGCACGTTGCTCGGCCGGCGACGGCCGCGCGCCAACCAACGCCACCAGGTCGGCACGCGAGAAGCGGCGATGGCCTCCGGGCGTCCGGAACGTGCGCACCTGGCCGGCATCGGCCCAACGACGCAGCGTGCTGCCATTCACGCCCAGCACGCGCGATGCTTCGGCGAGCGTTAGCCACCCTTCCTGCCGGTCGGACGCGGAGTGATCTTGCGCAAATCTCTCCAAATCTTCTCGCCGCACGAGGCTTTCTCAAAGCGATGGTACCATCGGCTTGCGCGGTGGCCAACGCGCAAAAAGAACCTGCGCGCCCGTTTTGCCAAGGTTCGCGCAGGTTCTGTCGGGGAAACGCTTACAGGGTTTGCGCGTTTTGCCCGCCGAGGTCGTAGCCCTGGCTCAACGCCCGGCACCACGCGACCATGCGACGGTGCCAGATCCGCCGCGCGCGGCGGAGCGCCAGGCGGCGCATCGAGGTCAGTCCAGAGCGACGGTTGTGACCATCGTACCCTTCGCGCAGGAAGAGCAGGTGCTGTTGGCGCAGATCGCGCAGGCGCAGATCGGGGTCGAACGTCGCGGACACCATGCCATCACCTCCAGCTACCCGGGCCGTATCGTGCGGCTTCTCCCAGGAGAATCGCAGCGCGCGCACATGACCGGAAAACGCTCAGGCAGGGCAGATGAAGAAGTACGGACAGACCGGGCAGCGCCGCGTCTCCTCCGGCATCGCGGGAAAGCGACCACGCGCGATTCCACCGGCAGCGCGTTCGTAGTCATCCAGCGCGCGCTTGATCGTGGACAGCGCGACCTCGATCGGCGCGACCTCACCGGTATCCAGCGACACGTAACAGACGTCGCCCTCCTCCCGGCAGGCGTGGGCCAGCGTGGCCATAACGCGATCGGGCGATCTGCCGGAGCGGCGGAAGCGAAACCAGAGCCAGGCACGTTTGCCATCGCGCTGGATGATTGCGTCGGGGCAAACGCGCAGAACAACGTCGGGCGCAATCTGAACGTGCCGTTCCTGCGCCGGCTCAAACGTCCCCTCGGCCAGCGCGGCAACGATCCGAGTGAAGATCGCCTCGGCCTCCTGTCGCAGGTGGCTAGCGTAGGCATGGTCGCGCGGGCCGTCGCGCTCCCAACGCTCTGCCAGCACGAGGCGCGCGTCCTCGAGCCTGATCTCGCCCTGCCAGAGCGCGCGCAGCGTATCGCGCAAGACGCGCTGGCTACGGTAGTGCGGGTTCTCGGGCGGATCGGCTGGCAGGCGCAACCGCCTTTCGTAAAAGTAGCGCCGTGGGCAGGCGATGTAGCGCTCGAGCTCCCCCAGCTCATAGCGCCGAGGCGATGCGCCGTCGCCGCGGCTCTTCGCGGGCGTCGGCGCGAGGGTTTCGGGCGCCTCCCACTCGTACGCGTGCGATGGTGTGCCGCCGCGTCGATCGGCCGCCCTCCTGCCCACAGCGGCCGCCGGGCTTTCCGGCGTCGCCTTTTCCCGCCGCGTCACCCAGCGGTCGATCGCGGTGAGAAAAGGCGACGGCTTGCGCGTCTGGCGGGTAGCGCGGGCGGGATATGCAAGCGTAAGCGCATCGCGCGCACGGGAGATCGCCACGAAGAACAGGCACTGCTCTTCGGCGTCATGCGCGGCGGCATCCTCGCCCCCTTCGATCAGACCGGGCGGTGGTGGGCACGGCTCGGGCTGACGATCGGCAGGGAAGACGCGCGCCGCCAGACCAGCCACGTGCACCGCGCTGAACTCCAGCCCCTTGGCAGCGTGGACCGTCAGCAGTCGCACCGCCTCTAGAGACTGCGCCCGCTCTGGCATCTGGCGCAGGTCGCGATCGCCGCCGATCAGCACGCGCCAGCGCACCCGTGCCAGCAGGGTTCTGGGAGACAGGGCCTCTTGCCTCGTCTGGCGCGTCTCTTCGTCGATGTACTGCAACACCTGAAAAAGCGCCAGCCGCCGTTCGACCTCCTCATGACCATCGCTATACACGGGAAGCAAGTAGTTGCTGCGCTCGATCAGATAGCGTGCCAGCAGCCGCCAGGGATCGTGATCCAGCAACGGCTCTAGCTGCTCCCAGAGCCGCTTCAGCCCGTCCCGGCCCTGCGGCGACAGCTCCTCCAGCGACTCAACGAGTGCGAGCGCACCAGGAAACGGCTTTCCCTGCGCTTCGGCCGCCCGCAGCAAGCGGAGGATGTCACCCAGCGGTACACCGTATTCGGGAAACACGGCGACGCGTGCCAGCGCCGTCCCCTCGCCCGCAACGAGCTGCAGCAGCGCCAGCATATCGCGCACCTCGGGGCGTTCGAAGAGACTGCCGAAGTAAAGAACGGGGATACCCGCCCTGCGCAGTTCCTGGTAGACCCCGCCCAGCACCCGATGCGAACGCGCAAGGACCGCCTGCTGACGGTAGGGGATGCCCGCACGGCGCAACCGCTCGATCTCTGCCGCGAGCGCTCGTGCCTCGCTATTCCGGTCCGCTGCATCGATGCGCGTCACGCCGTCTTCGCCTGCCGGGCGTGTCGCTCTCCAACCCTCGGCGGGCTGTTCGCCGTCGAGCTGCGCCGCGAAACCTGCGACAGCAGCGAGCACCTCCGGCCGCGAGCGATAGTTGTACCGGAGGCGGATCGATCGCGCGCCGGGAAAGTCGCGCGCGAACAGGGTGACGTTCGCCGGCGAGGCGCCACGAAAGCGATAGATCGCCTGGCGCGGATCGCCCACAACCCACAGCCCCTCGCCAGCGGCGGCGATCTCGCGCAGCAGCAAGCCGCTGGCACGGTTCACGTCCTGGTACTCATCGACGAGGATATGCTGGTACTGCGCCCGCACCTGCTCGCGCACGTCGGGGTGCTCGCGCAGCAGCGCAATAGTGCGGCGGATCAGGCCGCCAAAATCGACCTGGCCGCGCTCGCGCAGCTTGCTCTCGTACCAGGCGTAGACGCGCGCCACCTCGGCTGCTTTCGCTCCTGCGTCTCCTGGGACGCGCGCCGCCAGCTCGGCGTAGCGTTCGGGGCTGGCATCCTCGTCCTGGGCGCGCGCGATCGCGTCGAGGATGTCGCGCAGGGGATACTCGGGCGCGCGCACGTTGCGGTACGCATGCAGGTCGAGATCGGGCAGGTGCTTCGCCAGCAGATCCAGTGCGTCGACAGGGTCGAGCACCTGAAAACGCGGCGGCAGACCCGCTTCCTTATAGAAGCGCCGCAGCAGGTCGAGCGCGAAGGCGTGAAAGGTGCCGATCCAGATCGCGTGGGCTGCCGCGGGTGCGGCGAGGGCCACGCGGAGGCGCATCTCCTCGGCAGCACTGTTGGAGAACGTCAGCGCCAGAATGTTCTCCGGAGCAACGCCGCGTTCGAGCAGATGGAGGATGCGCGCGGTGAGGGTGCGCGTTTTGCCGGCGCCAGGACCAGCCTCGATCAGCACTGGGCCCCGCGCGACCTCGACGGCAGCGCGCTGGCTCTCGTCGAGCACCAGCGCCTTGCCTGCTTCCGCGGCCATCCCGCCTGCACCATCGCAGCGCTCTTCAGGGGCGAGCACTCCCGCGATCAGCTGGTACAGCACCAGCTCTTCATCAAGTGACAGCTGCCTAGCGATGCGCTTGGCCGTCCACCCCTCGGTGTGCAAACGTGCCGCTTCAGCCGCGGGCAGCAGAAACTCGCGCGCGAACACGTTGGCACGGCGTTCGCGCAGTTCGGCAGGGCCGTAGCCCGCAACACGCTGCTCTCCGGTAGCGCCGGGTTCGGCCAGCCCGATATCGATATCGTCGCCACGGCAGGATACGCGCCCATCCGGCCCATCGAGCCAGATATGCGCGTACTCATGCGCGAGGTGAAGCCAGAGGCGCGCAGCGGGGAAATCGTCGGCGTACCAGATCTTGCCGACTTCTGGATCGTACAGCGCGACGCTGCCGCCAAGCAGCGAACTGGATCGCTTCACAGGCACACGCTCGACATGCGTGATCCTGGCCGCGGCATCGATCAGCGCTTTCGCTGACACAGTGGGCAGAGCACGGCGAGACGAAGCGCGCCGCGCCACGGCAGCGGCCTCATCGTGGCGCTGCCGCGCCTCGCAGCGAGCCGCTGCCCAGATACTCACGCCTCGTCCTCATCGACGACGAGCTGCAGCAGGTGTTCGCGCTGCTCTTTGCTCAGCGAGCGGTCTGCTCGCACCGCGGCCGCGAAGGACTCCTGTTCAGCAACCCGCGGCGTATCGTGCGCAAGGTACTGGGCGCCGCTAGCGAGCGTAGGGGGGAGTGCCAGGTACTGACGCACCGCCTGCGTCGTCACGTCCAGCTCGCGCGCCAGCCGCTCGATGATCACCCGCGGCACCGACTGCGGCTTGATCAGGCGTAGATCGAGCTTGCGCAACAGCTCGAAGCCCAGGCCAGTTGCCTTCGCCAGCGCATCGAACGTCTTCCCGCGCTCGCGGGCGATCTGGGTCAGACTGGTATCGAGGTCGAGGTGCTCGCTGCGTTCGACCCGCGCGATCGCCTGCCGGGCGGCAACGCGCGCGATCGCCGTGACCTCGTCATCGTCGATCGGCTCTTCCGGGCCTGTGAGCGCCGCGATGTACGCCCAGGCAGCGGCGTAGTCGGCAAGGCGATGGGCGTACTGTGGATAGCGATCCATCCACTTCCTCAAGGTGGACCATGCGGGGCTGCTCGCTTCCGCGCAGTAGGCATCGAGCACGGCCTCAAAATCGGGCCCCGTTCTTTCGGCGGTCACGTCTTCTCTCCCTCAAGCCATGCGCGCAGAAAGCGCTCGCTATCCCTGTTCCAGTTGCGGATCGTCCGGCCGGTGACGTTGAAGCGTTCGCTGAGCGTGTGCGGCTCCTTGTTCTCGCCGATGGGCCAGCCGTGTACATGGTGAAGGATAAACGCGTGATACTGCTGGTCACCCCTGGCATCGCGTAGCGCCCGCAGGGCCTCGTTCAGCATCGCCTGATTCTCGACCGATAGCCCGCCCCGATCGGCCGGCTCTGGCACCGTGCCGTTGTCCTCGTCGTCGCAATCACCGCTGCCCAGTGGCGCGGCTTCTCCGAAATGCTTCTGCTTGTTCAGAAGCGCGCGTATCCGATCCACGCACCGGCGTTCGAGGTACGGCAGAAAAGCTACTTCCAGGTAGTCGGCATCATCTCTCTGTATCCGGTCGAGAATGTCGGTCAAAACCCAACTCACGATATCCTCGGGATCGCTGACCGCGTTGCGGTAGCTTTTGATCTTCCGTAGAAGATAGCGTGTGCAGCGCTCGCTGAGGCTCTCCAAAAGAGCATCGTGCCATTGCTTATGGCGCTGCCAGAATTCGCGCAACCAGTAGATGATGGTCTCATCGCGCAGCGGCGACGCCGCGTCCCGGCGCGCCCGCGCAACGATCTCGGTCGGAGTCAGCGTCAGCGTCTCGGCGATCTCGCGCTCGACCTCGGCCGGCCGCGTATACGGCGTGCCATCCTCACGACATTTGGTTAGCGGTCGCACCTGGCTCATGCCCGGCACCTGCCACCTGAAGTGGGAGAAGCCACCGCAGTCATCGCGCCGTTGCCAGAGACCGCGCCGCGCCGCGGAGGAGCGCTTTGCCGCAGACCGGCGCACCGCCAGGCAGACCGAGTGTCGTTCAAGCGCGCTACTCAGAGGTTTCTCCTTTCGTCGAGTCTAGCCGACGCACCGCAAAAGTACAGATGGTGACAAGCGCCGGCGTTACACCCCGCTGATCTGCTCATCGCGCCGCGAGCGTCGAAGAGGAAAACAACCGAAGGGAGGATCTGTATCACCGCTTTACAGGATCAGCGAAACTGCCCACGCGACCGCACCGGCAACGGCAGCGCCCAGCAGCGCGGCGATCGGCCCATCGACGGAGAAGGCGATGCCTAGCTGCCCAGCGATCCACGCCGTGAGCGCCAGCATCGCCATGTTGACGACAAAAGCGAAGAAGCCAAGGGTCAGCACGTACAGCGGGCAGGCAAGCCGCTTGACCGGTGGCTTTAGAAAACTGTTGACGAGGCCGAAGATGACGGCGGTGAGCACGAGCGCTCGCCAGCCGCCGATGGTGATGCCGTGGACGACCGCTGCTGCCACCCAGATGGCAACGACGTTGATCGCCACCCGCTCTAGCGCGCGTTCGACTCTGCCGCGACGCATGGTCCCTCCCCACCGGTGCGGCACAGACTCGACCGCCGTGCTCAGCACGTTCGTAGAGTGATGATGCGCGTGGAGGGCGATCAGTCGCGACGCAACGCGCGGTAGAGGTTGGCCATCTCGACGGCGGCAACGGCGGCGTCGTAGCCTTTGTTGCCCGCCTTCAGACCGGCGCGATCGAGCGCCTGTTCCACGGTATCGGTCGTCAGAATACCGAAAATCACGGGGACGCCGGTGTCCAGCCCGGCGCGCAGCACGCCGGCTGCGGCTTGGCCAGCCACGTATTCGAAATGCGGCGTGCCGCCACGGATCACCGCGCCAAGGCAGATCACGGCGTGGTAGCGACCGCTGCTCGCCAGCAGCTTCGCCACGCCAGGCGCTTCGAAGCTGCCGGGCACGTGCGCGATATCGATCGCCGCGGGATCGACGCCGTGCCGCTCCAGCCCCGAGCGGCAACCGGCCAGCAGCCTCTCGACCACCGCCTCGTTGAAACGCGCGACCACGATCGCGATGTTGAGGCCGCGGCCATCAAGGCTGCCGATCCACGTCTCGCCCATGCTCGTTGCCCGCCTTTCGCTTATGCCGTCCGCCTGGCAGCGGCAGAGAGCGTCTTCTCGCCCGCGCTACGTCGGATCGGCAGCGGTACGCGCTGCACGATCTCCAGGCCATACGCCTCCAACCCGGCGCGCTTAACGCGGTTGTTGCTCATCAAGCGCATGCGTCGGATGCCAAGGTCGCGCAGGATCTGCATGCCGATGCCGTAGTCGCGTCGCTCGGCAGAGAGCCCCGCGATCGCTTCGGCCGCCACGCCGTTGAGGCCCTCCGGTATGTAGGCACGCACGCGCGTATGGTGATTGAACGGCCGGCCCTGCTGTCGCATGTATAGGAAGAGACCACGCCCCTCGCGCGCGATCATCCGCAGCGCTCGCGTCATCAGCGCGCCACAGTCGCAGCGCTGGCTGCCGAACACGTCGCCAGCCACGCACTCATCGTGCACGCGCACCAGCGGCGGCGGCTCGCCGGCGAGATCGCCCAGCACCAGCGCCAGGTGCTCGTTGTCGTCGATCTGCGTGCGATAGGTATAGGCGGTGAACTCGCCGTACTCGGTGGGCAGGCGCGTCTCGGAGACGCGGTATACGAGCTGCTCTTTGGCGAGCCGGTAGGCGATCAGGTCCTGAATGGTGATGATCTTCAGCCCGTGGCGCTTGGCGAAGCGGCGGATATCGGGCAACCGCGCCATATCGGTGCCCTTCGTGATCTCGCAGAGCACGCCGGCGGGGTAGAGCCCCGCCAACCGGGCGAGGTCGACGGTTGCTTCGGTATGACCGGCGCGCACGAGCACGCCACCCTCGCGCGCCCGCAGCGGGAACATATGGCCCGGCATGACGATGTCGTTCGGACCGCTGCGCGGATCGATCAGCACGCGCACCGTATGGGCGCGATCCTGCGCGCTGATGCCCGTCGTCACGCCGTAACGCGCCTCCACCGGCACGGTGAACGGCGTGCCGAAGTGGCTGGTGTTATCGACCTGCAGCATGGGGATCTGCAGCTCGTCGAGCCGCTCGCCCGTCATTGGCACGCAGATCAGGCCGCGGCCATAGCGGGCCATGAAGGCGATGGCATCGGGCGTGACGAACTCGGCCGCCATCGTGAGGTCGCCTTCGTTCTCGCGCCCTTCGTCGTCGACGATGATCACCATCCGGCCGGCGCGGTACTCCTCGATCGCCTCTTCGATCGTCGCGAGACCCTGCCGGCGCGGGGCAGAGCTGGAAGAACGCCCCCGCGAGGCCGTATCAGCCGCCGTCATCGCCTGCACTCCTGCTCGAACCCGCGTTCCGCGGTGTCCGGCATCGTCTTGCCCTGGCCCTTGTCGTTACGTCTCCTGCGGATGCAGGAGCTGCTCGACATACTTCGCCAGGACATCCGTCTCCAAGTTTACACGCTCGCCTGGCCGCCTTCGACCCAGCGTCGTCCACTGCTGGGTTGCGGGGATGACAGTGACGGAGAAGCCGCGCGCGTCGCGATCGACGACGGTCAGGCTGACACCATCGACGGCGATGAAGCCTTTCTTCACGATGTAGCGCATGAGCTCGGGTGGCGCGGCGAAGTAGACCATCAGCGCGGGGCCGTCCTGCTCGACGCGCTCGACCGTGCCGGTGCCCTCGATGTGTCCCTGCACGATGTGCCCACCCATACGGTCGCTCGGCCGCAGCGCGCGTTCGAGGTTGACCGGATCGCCAGGGCGCAGGTCGCCAAGATTGGTGCGGCGCAGGGTTTCGGGCACCGTATCGACGCTGAAAACGCCATCCTCGATGCGCGTGATGGTGAGGCAGACGCCGTTGATGCAGATGCTATCGCCGATGCGTGCATCCTCGAGCACGCGCGCGGCGCGGATGCGCAGCCCCCCTTCGAGCACCTCCTCGACGGTGCCTAGCTCTTCGACGATGCCGGTAAACATCGCGGGCCTCCTCAATGCACAGCGAGGCGACGCCACGCCCTACAGCGGCACAGCGGGAACGATCTCCCAGTCGTCCGGCCCGCGGCCCGGCACGTCGCCTTCGACGATGATGTCCTCGCCGATCTGCTGCACGGTGACGTTGATCAGCCGCGTGGCATGCGCCATCTGCTCGACGCCCTCACCCTCCACCGCCGTCGGCGCGTCGACACCGCCGATGATGAGCGGAGCGATGATCGCCTGTACGTGATCGACCAGTTCGAGGTCGAAGAGCGAACCGAGCACGCGCCCGCCACCCTCCACGAGCAGGTTGACGATGCCGCGCTCGCCCAGCACCGCGAGTAGCTCTTCGAGGTCGACGTGGCCCTGGCGGCTGGGCAGCACCAGCACCTCCGCTCCTTCGAGCGTCATCATCGCGCGCCAGCTGCGCGGCGATTGCTCCGTGGTGACAATGACCGTCTTGCCCGGACCGTGCAGTACTTTCGCTTGCTGGGGGATGCGCCCGCTGGAATCGACGACGACGCGCAGCGGCTGGCGCACGCCTTCGGCCGAGCCGCCCGGCCGCGCCGTCATCTGCGGGTCGTCGACGAGCACGGTGTGACCGCCGACGAGGATCGCATCGGTCAGAGCGCGCTGCCGGTGGGTATACTCGCGCGTCGCTTCGCCGCTGATCCAGCGGCTATCGCCGGAGCGCGCGGCGATCTTGCCATCGAGGCTAGCGGCGAATTTGGCGGTCACCAGCGGGAGGGCCGTCAATCTGTGCTTGATGTAGCCGCCAAGCGCCCGCCTCGCCGCGGCTTCGCCCTCGCCCACGACCACGCGCACGCCGGCTTCGCGCAGCTGCTGCACGCCACGCCCGCGGCAGCGCGCATCGGGATCGATCAGCGCGCAATGGACCTCGGCGATACCCGCCGCGAGGATCGCATCGGTGCAGGGCGGCGTACGGCCCGTGAAGCAGCACGGTTCGAGCGTGACATACAACGTCGAGCCGCGCGCCTGCTCGCCTGCCTGCCGCAACGCGACCACCTCGGCGTGCGGCCCGCCGGGCGGCTGCGTCGCCCCTTCGCCGACGATGCGGCCTTCGCGCACGACCACCGCGCCGACGTTCGGGTTCGGACTGGTCGTGCCGCGCACGCTCAACGCCAGCTCGAGCGCCCGTTCCATGTAGGGCGACAGTGCCTCGCGTGCTGTTCGTGCAGGAGTGTGGGCAGTCACGAATGCGTTTCTCGCAGTGTCACATAATCCTGAAAGGCGCGACTGGCGGTTGGCAGCCGCTGGCCCTGGTACTTGCTCCCCAGACCGGCCGAGCCATACGGCCGCTCTACCGGCGTGCTCACCTGCTCGAAGGCGATTTGGCCGATCTTCATCCCGCGGTAAAGCCGGATCGGCAGGTTGGCGACGTTCGACAGCTCCAACGTCAGCGTGCCCGAAAAGCCGGGATCGACGTAGCCCGCGGTGGCGTGTACCAACAGCCCGAGCCGCCCGTTCGAACTCTTTCCCTCGACGCGCCCAACAAGGTCGTCTGGCAATGTCACGACCTCTTCCGTGCGCGCTAGCACGAACTCGCCAGGGTGGAGGATAAACGGCTCGTCGTCTGCGATCTCGACGACCTCGGTAAGATCGGGCTGCGGCTCGCGCGGGTCGATGTATGAATAGCGCCAGTTGCGGAAGACGCGGAACTCGCGGCCGAGACGCAGATCGACGCTAGCAGGCTGGAGGGCGGCGGGGTCGAACGGCTCCAGACCCAGACGGCCGGAGGCGATCGCCTCGCGGATCGATCGGTCACTCAGTACCACGGCAGCCTCCGTGGGGCGCCGGGCGCGCTCCTTGCAGCTATGGTACCAACCTGAGTAGAAGGGTAAAACACGCGCCGGGCCGTGCGCCGCGGCCTGGCACACATCGCCCATGGAGCGCACGATGCAGCCGATCCGACCCGAACGCGTCCTGGTGGTTATGGCGCACCCCGATGATCCCGAGTTCACCTCCGGCGGCACGATCGCCCTCTGGACGCGGGCTGGTGCGCGCGTCGCGTACCTTATCTGCACCAGCGGCGACAAAGGCAGCGACGATACCGGCCTCTCGACGTTCGCATTGAGCGCCACGCGCGAGGCCGAGCAGCGCGCCGCAGCGGCTCGCCTCGGCGTGGAGAGCGTCGAGTTCCTGCGCCACGAGGACGGCGCGCTCGAAGCGACGCTCGCGTTGCGGCGGGAGATCGTTGCTGCCATCCGCCGCTACCGCCCCGATACGCTGCTCTGCTTCGATCCCGCCTTCTACTACGACGATGCGTATGTACAGCACCCCGACCACCGTGCCAGTGGCGAAGCGGCGCTGGCCGCGCTCTATCCCGCCGCGCGCAACGCCCGCACCTTTCCCGAGCTGCTGCTCGCAGGGCTGGAGCCGCATACGGTGCGTCAGGTGTACCTCGCCTCGCCGGCGCGGCCCAACTACTGGAGCAATATCGACACAACGCTCGACGACAAGATCGCGGCGATGCTGGAGCACCGGAGTCAGGCGCGGGAGCCGGAGGGGCTGGCGCGCTTCCTGCGCCAGATGGCCGCGGAGACGGGCCGCGCGGCACAGCCCGAACCGTTGCGCTACGCTGAAGCCTTCCGCTGCATCAATACCGAAGGCGGCTGAGCGGTGCGCGGGCACGCAGCGGTCAGCGCCGCGGGCTGCGCCGGCGCGCGAGATCCGCTACGCTACTGCGCATGATGCCCGATACGCCGTACTGGGTCGCCTTCACCCGCATCGCGCAGGTAGGCCGCGCGCGCATCGAGCGGTTGGAACGCGCCTTCGGCTCGCTGGCCACCGCCTGGCAGGCTCCCGCAGCCGATCTCGCCGCGGCCGGACTCGACGCGCGCACGGTGCATGCCATCGCCGCCGGGCGAGAGCGGATCGACCCGGAGGCAGAGATGGCAGCGCTCGAACGGGCGGGCGTGCGAGCGCTGACCTGGCACGACCCCGCCTACCCGCGCCTACTGCGCGAATCGTTCGACCGCCCGCCGGTGCTGTACGTGCGTGGTACGCTGAAAGAGAGCGACGAAGCGGCGCTGGCCGTTGTTGGCACACGCCGCATGAGCGTCTACGGCCGGCAGGTCACCGAGGAGATCGTTGCCGAACTCGTCCACGCCGGGATCACGATCATCAGCGGCCTGGCGCACGGCGTCGATACCTGCGCGCATACCACCGCCCTGCGCGAAGGGGGCCGCACGATCGCCGTCCTCGCCAGCGGGCTGGACATCATCTACCCGGCGGCGAACGCCGGCCTCGCCCGCCGCATTATGGAAAGCGGCGCACTCGTCAGCGAGCACCCGCTGGGCACGCGTCCGCAACGCGACCTCTTCCCGCGGCGCAACCGGATCATCGCCGCGCTCGCGCTCGGCGTTATCGTCACCGAAGCGCCGGAACAAAGCGGCGCACTGTTGACGGCCAAACTCGCCGCCGATGACAATCGCGATGTCTTTGCTGTGCCCGGAAGCATCTATGCTCCCGGTTGCGTTGGGACGAACAGTCTTATACAGGAAGGTGCAAAGCTCGTGCGCACGGCGCGCGATGTGCTGGAGGAGTTGAACTTCGCGACTACGGGAGAACAGGCCGAGCTGGCGGCCGCCGTGCCCGCCGCAGACGGCGAATCAGCGTTGCTTGGCTACTTGTCGAGCGAACCGTGTCACATCGACGACCTCGTGCGCGGTAGCGGCCTCAGCGCCGCCGAGGTCAGCAGCGCGCTGGCACTGCTCGAACTCAAAGGCCGGGTACGCCAGGTCGGCCCGATGCAGTACGTGCGCGTGCGCGAGGAGCAGGCTGGCTACTCCCCGCGCCCGTTTCCGTAATCTCCCCGGTGTGACAGAATCCGGCATTCGTGCATATCCTCACAAGAGAGAGGAACGCAGGCTCCGCCTCGACGGAGCGCGGTCAATGGGTTCATGGCACAGGCAAAGAAAAATCTCGTGATCGTCGAGTCACCGGCCAAAGCACGGACGGTGGCCAGCATTCTCGGCAGCGACTACGACGTGCGCGCCTCGATCGGCCACGTGCGCGACCTGCCCAAGTCGAAGCTCGGTGTCGATATCGAGCACGGCTTCAAGCCGGAATATATCGTGCCCAAGGAGAAGACCGAGATCGTCGGTCAGATCAAGAAGGCGGCGCGCAACGCCGCGACCGTCTACCTCGCGACCGACCCCGACCGCGAGGGCGAGGCGATCTCCTGGCACCTGCTCGAAGCAGCCGACCTCAAGCGCGTGCCGGTGCGCCGTGTGGTATTCCACGAGATCACCCGCGACGCCATTACCGAGGCGTTCAAGAGCCCGCGCGATATCGATATGCAACTCGTCGACGCCCAGCAGGCGCGGCGTGTGCTCGACCGGCTCGTAGGCTACAAGATCAGCCCGCTGCTCTGGAGCAAGGTGCGGCGCGGCCTCTCGGCCGGACGGGTCCAGTCGGCCGCGCTGAAGATGGTCGTCGATCGCGAGATCGAGATCGAGCAGTTCGTCTCGCGCGAATACTGGACCATCGACGCCGAACTGGCCCGCGCCACCGGTGTACGCGAGCCGTTCCGCGCCCGACTCATCGGTTACGTCGAGAAGGAGCGTGCGCTCGAGCTCGATAGCGAAGAGGCGACGAACGCCCTCATCGCCCGCCTGGAGACGGCGCGCTTCGTCGTGACCGACGTGCGCAAGCGCCAGCAGGCGCGTAGGCCCGCGCCACCCTTCACCACCAGCACGCTCCAGCAAGAAGCATCGCGGCGGCTCGGCTTCTCCGCCAAGCGTACGATGACCGTCGCACAGCAGCTCTACGAGGGCCGGCCGATCTCGGGCGAAGGCGAAGTCGGTCTCATCACCTACATGCGCACCGACTCCACCGCGATGGCCGAGGAAGCGAAACACGCGATTCGCGCCTACATCGCGCAGCGCTACGGCAAGGAGTACGTGCCGGACGAGCCGCGCGTCTACACGCGCAAGGCGAAGGGCGCGCAGGAAGCGCACGAGGCGATCCGCCCTACCGATATCCGCCGCGAACCGGAGCGGCTACGCAAGGATCTGACGCCCGATCAGTTCAAACTCTACCAACTGATCTGGCAGCGCGCCGTGGCCTCGCAGATGGCCGATGCCATTCTCGACCTGACCGCCGTCGATATCACAGCCACGCCGGCCGACGGGCGCGACCCGCTGCTGTTCCGCGCCTCGGCGAGCCAGCTGCGCTTCCCCGGCTTCCGTGCCGTCTACTTCGAGCTGCGCGACGACGACACCGACGAAGACGCCGACACCAGCAGGCTCCCCGAGCTGACGGCAGGCGAAGCGCTAGCGCTGCTACGGCTGCTGCCCGAGCAGCACTTCACCGAACCGCCGCCGCGCTACACCGAGGCAACGCTCGTCAAAGCGCTCGAAGAGAACGGCATCGGGCGCCCCAGCACCTACGCGCCGACGATGTCCACCCTGCTCGACCGCGGTTACGTCGAAAAAGTGGGGCGGGCATTGAAACCGACACAACTCGGCCGCGATGTCAACGAGCTCTTGACGCGCTACTTCCCCGACGTCATCGACCTCGGCTTTACAGCGCAGATGGAAGAGGAACTGGACGAGATCGCCGCGGGCAACCGGCCGTGGACGCCGGTGGTACAGGAGTTTTACCAGCCACTAGAGCAGGCGCTCGCCCGCGCCGAAAACGCGCCGGCGCTGATGAAGCCCACGGACGAGGTCTGCGAGCGCTGCGGGCGGCCGATGGCAGTGCGCTGGGGCCGCTTCGGTCAGTTCCTCGCCTGCTCGGGCTATCCCGAGTGCAAGAACAGCCGTCCGCTTGCCCGGCAGGAGGAGCAACAAGCGGTCAGCGACGAGCAGTGCCCTACCTGTGGCGGCCCGATGGTCGTCAAAACCGGGCGCTTCGGCCGCTTCCTCGCCTGCCAGCGCTATCCCGAGTGCAAGGGCACGAAGCCGTTTCTCGTCAAAATCGGCCTTCCCTGCCCGCTCGATGGCGGGGCGATCGTCGAGCGCCGTACCAAGGGCCGGCGCACGTTCTACGGCTGCGCCAATTACCCCAACTGCCAGTTCACGAGCTGGAGCAGGCCCACGCCGCTACGCTGCCCGCGCTGCGGCAGCGTCACCGTGCCAGAAGGCGCGGACGGTCTCCGCTGCTTACGCGAGGGTTGCGGCTGGCGCGGCTCCCGCGACGATGCCGCACCAGCGCCAGAAGAGCCCGTCGAGGTGCCAGCGTAACCATGCGCGCCACGGGCTTCTCCTTCGGCAGCCCGGCCTCTTCGAGCTGGAACAGACGGTAGTGTCATGACAGCGCACGGCGATCAAGGCGCTAGCTGGCAGCGGTCGGAGGAGCCCGCGGCCGCCGCTCCTCCGCCGCTCGATGAGGAGGCGGAACGGTTGATCGCGGCCTATCTGGCGGCGATCGCCGCCGAGCGCCGGCGCTCGTCGCTGACGCTGCGCAACTATCGTCACGATCTCGTCGACTACGCCCGCTTCGTGCAGGCGGCGGGACGCAGCCTGCTCGCGGTCGACCGGCCCTTCTTCCGTTCCTATCTCGCCGAGCTGGCCGCGCGCGGCATCGCCCGCGGCAGCGTGGCGCGCAAGGTCAGCACGATCCATACGTTCTACCGCTGGCTCGTTGCCGAGGGTGTGCTGAACGCCGATCCGCTGCATGGTCTACGGCCGCCGAAACGCGAGCGGCGACTGCCCCGCGTGCTGGAGCCGGAGCAGGCGGCGGCGCTGGTCACAGCCCCCGCTGCCGACGACGTGTACGGTCTGCGCGACCGCGCTATCCTCGAGCTGCTGTACGCTACCGGCATGCGCGTGGCCGAACTGGTTGCGCTCGATCTCGCCGCGGTGGACTTCGCCGAAGGGCGCATCCTCGTGCGCGGCAAGGGGCGCAAAGAACGGATCGTGCTCGCCGGCAGGCCCGCGCTGCAGGCGCTGCGACGGTATCTGGAGCAGGGGCGCCCTGCTTTGGCGAAGGGCAGGAACAGGGAGCGCGGCGCGCCGCTCTTCCTCAACCGCGACGGCGGGCGGCTTTCGGCGCGCGCCGTGCAGATCATCGTCAAACGTGCCGGCCTGCTAGCAGGGATCGAGGCACACCCGCACCTGCTGCGCCACTCGTTTGCAACGCACCTGCTCGACGGCGGCGCCGACCTCCGCATCGTGCAGGAGCTGCTCGGTCATAGCAGCGCCGAAACGACGCAGATCTACACGCATGTGACCGAAGCGCGCCAGCGGCGCGCCTACACCGACGCCTTTTTCAACATTTGGCGGCCGCGCAAACGCTCCGACAAGACGTAGGCGCCCTATCCGCTCGAGGCCACGCCATGCGCATCCTGCTCATCAACGGCCCGAACCTGAACACGCTTGGCACGCGCAAGCCCGAGGTGTACGGCACGCTCACGCTCGACGAGATCGTGGCGCGCGCGCGTGCCCGCGCCGAGGCGCTCGGGGTCGAGATCGTCGCCACGCAAGCGAATAGCGAAGGGGCTTTGATAGACTTCATACAGCAGCACGCGCCAACCGCCAACGGCATCATCATCAACCCCGGCGCGTTCACGCACTACAGCTACGCGCTGCGCGACGCGATCGAGGGCTGCGATCTGCCGGCGATCGAGGTGCATCTGTCCAACATCTACGCGCGCGAGCCGTTCCGCCACCGGTCGGTCATCGCGCCGGTCGCACTCGGGCAGATCAGCGGCCTGGGCTGGCGCGGCTATATCGCGGCGCTCGAAACGCTCGTGGCGATCTTGCGCGAACGGATGGACGCCGCCAGCTAGCGCGCCGTGAGGAGGATAATCCGATGAGCGTTCCCGCCACGCGCCTCGAACGCCTGCGCGCCGTTCTTGATGCTCGCGGCCTCGACGCCCTCTACGTGACCGAACCGTCCAACCGGCGCTACCTTTCGGGGTTCACCGGCAGCGCCGGCCAACTGCTCATCACCCGCGACGATGCGCTCATCGCCAGCGACTTCCGCTACTGGGAGCAGATCGAGCGGGAATGCCCTGGTTGGCGGCTGTTCCGCGCCACGGGCCCGCTGGCGGAGTGGCTGCCACGCCTTCTTGCCGAAACGACCATCGACCTTGGCGGCAAGCAGCTTGCCTTCGAGGCCGCCAGCCTGACGTACGCCGAGTACCAGGCGGTGGTCAAGGCGCTCGATACCCTGCCGGCGGCGCAGCGCCCGCGCTTCGTTCCCTCGCACATGCTCGTCGAGGAGCTGCGCGCCACCAAAGACGCCGAGGAGGTCGCGCTGCTCCAGGCCGCGATCGACCTCGGCGACGCCGCTTTCCTGTACGCGGCGAGCAGCATCCGTCCAGGCATGACCGAGAGCGAAGTTGCGCGGCTGATCGAAACGTCCATCAAGGACCACGGCGGCGCAGGCACGAGCTTCCCGCCGATCGTCGCCGGCGGCGCGCGCGGGGCCATGCCGCATGCGCGCGCGGGGCGAGATGCGCTCGTTGAAGGCGAGGGGATCGTGATCGACATGGGCGCGCTGTACGAAGGCTACTGCTCCGACCTCACCCGCACCGTCTTCCTTGGCACACCCACGCCACGCTTCAAGGCCGTGTACGATATCGTGCTGACGGCGCAACTGACCGCCGCCGAACTGATCGAGCCGGGCATGACCGGCGAGCAGGCGCACCAGTTCGCCCAGCGCGTGATCGAGGAGGCGGGCTTCGGCCAGTACTTCGGCCACGGGCTGGGGCACGGCATTGGCCTGCAGGTGCATGAACTGCCGCGCCTCGCGCCGCGCTCCGAAAGCCGCCTCGAAGAAGGCCAGGTGTTCTCGATCGAACCGGGTATCTACCTCAGCGGCTGGGGCGGCGTGCGCATCGAAGACCTGTTCATCATCGAAAACGGCCGCTGCCGTCCGCTCAGCCGCGCCCCGAAGGGCGGCGCATACGCCGAGGTGGCGACGCTGGCGACGCTGGCGCGCCAGGACAAACGCTGAAACGCAAAGGAGCTGTTGCATGATCTCACCGGGAGAGCTGCGCCGCGGCATCGCGATCGAGCTGGACGGCAAGCTGTACACCGTGCTCAACTACGAGCACATCAAAATGGGGCGTGGCAGCGCCCAGATTCGCTTACGGCTGCGCGACGTGCGCGGCGGTCATACGATCGAGCGCACTTTCCAGGCGACCGAGCGCTTTGTGCGCGCGCGCATCGAGCGCCAGCCGATGCAGTTTCTCTACGAAGAGAACGGCCTCTACCACTTCATGAACGTCGAGACGTACGACCAGGTCGCGCTCACCTCGGAGCAGGTCGGTGATGCGCTCAGCTACCTGCGCGAGAACGAGACCGTCGATGTGCTCATGTACGGCGACGAGCCGATCGGGCTGGAGCTGCCGCCGGCGGTCACACTGAAGGTCACCTCCACTGAACCCGGCTTCAAAGGCGACACCGCCACGGGCGGGACGAAGCCGGCAACGCTCGAAACCGGCCTCGTCGTGCAAGTACCGCTCTTCATCAAGGAAGGGGACGTGGTGAAGGTCGACACGCGTACGGGCGAGTACCTGGAGCGCGTCAACCAGTAGGCGCGCCTGCCGGCTGGAGCCGGCACCGCGGATGGATCGGCCATGCTCGTGCTCTCCGTGCAAGACCTGCTCGGCGCGCTGAAGGATGCGATCGAGAGCGTTCCAGCGTTCGCCGATGTCTGGGTTGCGGGCGAGATCTCGTCGCTCTCGCGCGCGGCATCGGGGCACATCTACTTCACGCTGAAGGACGAAGCGGCAGCGCTGCGTTGCGCCTTCTTTCGTCAGTACAACCGCGGTGCAACGCTACAAAGCGGTGATGCCGTCCTCGCCCACGGCCGTGTCAACATCTACGAGCCTCGTGGCGAGCTGAACTTCGTCGTTGATTTCGTTGCCTCGCAGGGTGCGGGCGTCCTCGCGGCGCAGTTCGAGCGGCTGCGGCAGAAGCTCGAGGCCGAGGGACTGTTCGACCCGGCCCGCAAACGGCCGCTGCCTCCCTTCCCGCGGCGGATCGGCGTCGTCACCTCGGCGACGGGGGCCGTCTGGCACGACATTCAGACGGTGATCGGGCGGCGCTGGCCGCTGGCCGAGCTGGTGCTGGCGCACGCGAGCGTGCAGGGCGAGAACGCTCCCGCCGAGATCGTTGCGGCCCTACAAGCGCTGAACGAGCATGGCAACGTCGATGTGATCATCGTGGCCCGCGGCGGCGGCGCGCGCGAGGAGTTGGCCGCGTTCGACGACGAGCGTGTGCCACGCGCGATCTACGCCAGCCGCGTGCCGGTGATCTCCGCCGTTGGCCACGAAACCGATATCACCCTCGCCGATTACGCTGCCGATGTACGCGCGCCCACGCCGTCGGCCGCCGCCGAAATGGTCGTACCCGACCGCGCCGAGATCGCGCTGCGTGTCGGCGCACTGGCGGCCACCATGGCGTCGTACATCCGCACCGAATTGGACCGCCGCCGCCACGACGTTGCGCTCAGCAGCGACGCGCTGCGCCACGCCGCCCCAGATATTCCGGCGCTGCGAGCTGGGGTAGCGACACTGCTCGAACGCGCGCGCACTGGTGCGCTGCAGACGATCGCCGGGCGGCGCGCGCTGATCGCGAGCCGCGAGCTACAACTCGCCTCGCTCGATCCAGCGGCGGTGCTACGGCGCGGCTACGCGCTGGTGCACCGCGCCACAGGAGAGCCAGTGACCTCGGTCGCTGCCGTGCTGCCCGGCGATCGACTCGCCATCTCCGTGCGCGACGGCACGTTTGCCGCCATCGTCCCGCATCAGCGCGAGGCGGGGTAAGCTGGAGAAGCAGACGAGGGGAAACGTGACCGAAGGGCAGCAACCGACGTTCGAAGAGATCTATGCGGCGCTGGAGGCGGCCGTGCAGCGTCTCGAAACAGGCGGTCTGCCGCTCGCCGAGGCGATCGCCGTGTACGAAGAGGGTGTGCGGTTAGCGCAGCAGTGCCGCGCATTGCTGGACGCGGCAGAGTTGCGCGTGACGACGCTCGCCGCGGAGCTCGACGGGATGATGCTGCGCCCCCTGCTCGATAGCGAGGAAGACGACGAGGAACCGTGATGGGCCGGGTGCGCGCCGATCTGCACAGCCATACGCACTTCTCCCGCGATGGCTGGACGACGCCCGAGCAGTACGTGCAGCGCGCCATCGAGCGCGGTATCACCGTGGCGGCGATCAGCGACCACAACAACCTCGATGGCGCTTGGGCAGTACGCGCAATCGCACCGTTCAAGGTCATCGTTGCTGAAGAGATCCGCTCGACGGAAGGCGAGATCATCGGCTACTTCCTGCACGAGCCGATCCCCAAAGGGTTGACGCCCGAGGACACCGTGCGCGCCATCCGCGAGCAGGGTGGGTTAGTAGGAGTGCCGCATCCGTTCGACCGCTGGCGCGGTTCGGTGCTCAGGCCCGAAGCGCTCGACCGCATCATCGACGACGTCGACATCATCGAGGTCTGCAATACGCGCAATCTGCAGCAGGCCGACAACCTGCGTGCGTTGCAGTACGCGCGTGCTCACGGCAAGCTGCAATCCGCCGGTAGCGACAGCCATACCCACGGCGAGATCGGCTCGGCATGGGTCGAGATGCCCGACTTCGAGACCCCGGCAGAGTTCCTCGAGGCGTTGCGCCAGGGGACGATCCACGGTCGCCTGAGTAGCCCCTTCGTGCACCTGTTTAGCGCCGCAGCCAAGCTGCGTTTCCGGCTCGGCTTTGGCCCGGCGCGCTGAGGCGCAGTCTCGTTCTACCGTTCTGTCGGCAGCCGGCCGCGACGCTCCACGCAGAGCTAACGCAGCGCGTAAGATCGGAACGCACCGACCGGGAACGGCGGGTAAGGAGCAAGCGATGCTGCGGATCGGCTGGTTTTCCACGGGTCGGGGGCCGGGTTCGCGCGCGCTGTTGAGCGCCGTCGCCGATGCGATCGCCGCCAGCCTCCCCGTCGAGATCGCGTACGTCTTCTGCAATCGCGAGCCCGGCGAGGACGCGAACACCGACCTTTTCCTCGACCTCGCCCACGAACGCGGCTTCCCGGTCGTAACGCTCTCTTCGGCGCGCTTCCGCCGCGAGCATCATGGCGCGATCGTGCGCAAGGGCGATCCGCTGCCGCCATGGCGGCTGGCGTACGATGACAGGGTGCTGGAGCTACTCGGGCCGTTCGGGGTAAGCATCGGCGTGCTGGCCGGCTATATGCTCATCTTCGGTCCGCGTGCCTGCGAGCAGCTCACGCTGCTGAATCTGCACCCGGCCGCGCCAGGCGGGCCGATCGGCATCTGGCAAGACGTGATCTGGCAGCTAATCGCCCAGCGAGCAGAGCAGAGCGGGATCACGATCTTCAAGGCGGTACCGGAGGTCGATGCTGGTCCGCCGCTCGCCTACTGCACCTACGCGCTGCGCGACGCGGCGATCGACCCGCTGTGGGAGGCGATCGCCGGTCGGTCGGTCGAACGGCTGCGCGAGGAAGAGGGCGAAACGCTGCCGCTCTTTACAGAGATACGCCGCCGGGGTGTCGCGCGCGAGCCGGTACTGATGATCGAGACGCTGCGTGTGCTGGCCGAGCGCGGTGGCGACCCCGGCCCGCTGCTCGCCGCCCCACTCGACCTCACGGCAGCCGTCGAGGCGCGGCTCGCGACAGCCGAGCGCGCGTAGCCGCGCGGGACGCAAAATCGGGCGGCCGCAAAGCCCGGCCGCCCGGCAACGTCGCTGCTTCGGTCGCCGCACGCTATAACCGGCCCGTCGTCGCGATGCGCTCGTTCAGATCGATCACCGCGTACTCGCCGCGGTCGAACGAACCGGGGTTCACGACCAGCGTGCGCCCGACAACGAGCGACCCCTGGCCCGCCGACGCACCACTGAAGACGGCGCACAACGGCTTGTACTCCTTGACGAGGTGGTCGATAAGCTGGTGGCCGGGCCGCCCGTCTCCCTCTGGCGAGAGTTCGGGATACGGCGCGGCAGTATGGAAGAGCAGCACCAGCGGTTGCTCGAAACGGCGCAGAAAGGTCAGCGCCAGCTCGGCTTTCCACGCCGGGTATTCGAGCACGTAGTAGTGCTCCTCCTGGTCGCGCGTGCTGATCTCGCCGCCGAAGCCCGCCACGACCCAGTGGTTGTCGAGGAACGCCGGCGCGCGGTGCACCGATTGCACGCGGCCAGCGATCACCTCGTGGTTGGCAGCGAGCTGATAGTAGAGCCGCTCGGGTGCATCGAGCATGCCAGGCACGTGGAAGACAGGTACGTTCAGTTCATCGAATGTGCGGAAGACGTGGTCGAGCAGCCGGATATCCCGCTCCTCCTGCGCCTGAACGAGCGGGTCCGGTACGCACGGCGTGATCTCGCCGCGCTGGATCGCCTGCCAGCGGGCAAGGCGCTGATCGCCGTTCAAGATGTTGCCAGCAACGAACACCGCGCCGGCGCGCTGCGAACGCACTAGCTCTGGCAGCGCTTGCAGGCGCGCCTTGTTGCCGTTCAGATCGGCAAGAGCGAGCACTCTCATGCAGCACCTCCGCACGCGCGGCCGCACGGCGCCATACCTGGCTTGCCCTGGCCGCGCGAGACGCGTTGTCTAGCTTTCGACCTTGACGACGCGGCTCGGCATGCCCTCCGCCTTCGGCGCTGTAATCCTCAACATGCCGTGTTCGAGACGCGCGCTCACGCCGTCGACGTCGATCGGTGTCGGGAAGGTGAAGACGCGGGCCAGCGGCTGGCGCGTTACCTCCTGCACCAGGTATGTGCGTCCGGATTCGGGCGCCACGTCGGCGGGCTGTGTCTCCAGCGTCAGCATGTCGCCGCTAGCGGTGATCGTGATCTCCTCGGGCTGCAGCCCGGGCATCGGTGCCTCGATCACGTACGCGCGGCCGTCGGGCGTTTCGTAGAGATCGGCGATGAGATGCGGCGGCGGCAGGCTCGGCCGCGAGATCAGTTCGGTCAGCCGCTGCAAAACGTCGCGCAGCGCCGTCTGGCGATCGGTCATCTCCTTCGCTGCCGTGGTCATCGTCGCCCTCCTCTCGCGCACCCTCAGCTAACGCGTACGCGCACCCGACGCGCCTTGCCCTGCTCGCTCTTCGGCAGGGTGACGCGTAGCACGCCGTCGCGGAAGCGAGCGCGTGCCTTTTCCGGGATCACCTCGCAGGGCAGTGCGATGCTGCGCGTCAGCGAGCCGTAGCGTCGTTCGAGACGGTGCAGACCGCCATCGCGCTCCTCGCGCGTCTCGCTCCGCTCGGCGGAGATGATAAGGCGATCCGGCGTCGCTTCGACCTTGACCTCCTCGGCTCGCAGACCAGGTAGATCGGCGCGTACGATCACGTCGTCGTCTGTCTCGTCGATCTCCAGCGCCGGGCTGGAGAAGAACACCGGCGGCACCGACCGCGACGAGCGCGTCAGCCGCGTCTCGGCGCGCTGCGCCTCACGCTGAAGGACATGACGCCACCGTTCGAGCGTGTCCTGCAGACGATCGCGCAGTTGCACGAGCGATCGTTGAACGTCCTGAGTAGGAACGGGCAAAGCAGGCATCAGCTCTTCCTCCTGACTGCATCAAAGAACCATGAGAAAGAAAGCAACGCACGCCGGCACGTTCTCGCGGAGCAGCCGCGGCGCACCCTCTTACACACGATGAAGAACAACTAGGAAGCAGCGGGCTTGCGCCGAAGCCGCGCTGGAGCGGCGAGAAAAGCCCTCGAGACCGGAGAACGGCACCTCTGCTTCTAACATAACCAGGCTCAAGTTTGGCGCGCATCACTCCTGCGGAGTAGCCCGTCCGGACGGTGTACGGCGTGATACCATCCGCCCAGACCGTCTCATCCCCACCGGAGGTACGTATGACGCGCGCCATCTTCGAGCCGCGTGCCGACGGCACGTTCATGCCGACGCTACACGCGCAGGGACCCTGGGCCGATGGCCTTTTGCATGGCGGCCCGGTTAACGGACTGCTCGCGCGGGCGCTGGAGCGCGCGGCCGACGAGCGGGGTCTCGATGTGGTGCGCATCACGATCGACCTTTTCCGGCCGGTACCCATGCGGCCGTTGCGTGTAGTGACGAAGCCGGTGCGCGCCGGGCGGCGCATCCTCGTCCTCGATGCCTGGCTGCTCGACGGCGAGGTCGAAACGGCCCGCGCCACCGGCCTGCTGCTGCGCGCCGAACCGGAGAAGGCGCCGCCGCTCGGCGAAGGGACGATGCCGCCACCGCCGGATGATCTGCCCACCACCACGCTGGGCGAAGGGATGAAATTTACCGGGCCGCGCCGTGAAGGCTTCCATACCACGGCACAAGCGCGCTGGGCCTACCCACCGCAGGAATCGCCGCGAGCCACCGTCTGGTTTCGCATCCCCATTCCGCTCGTCGCCGGCGAGGAGACATCGCCTCTCGTGCAGCTTGCAGCGGTGGCCGACTTCACCAATGCACTGACGATCCGGTCCGGCGCGCGCCGCGCTGGTTTCATCAACGCCGATACAACGATCTACCTCTGCCGCCCGCCGCGGTACGAGTGGTTCTGCCTCGAGGTCGACGGGCGCGAGCTGGGACCAGGCGCGCTTGGCTACGCCCACTGCCGTCTGTACGACCGCGATGGCCTCGTTGGCGTGGCGCAGCAGGCCGTGCTTCCCCAGGAGATGCGCTAATCGTCGCGCACAACGCGCAGCTGCCGCAGCGCCGCACGCAATGCGGGTATAGCGGTGAACTGCAGCGCCTGCAGGCCGCAACGGCGCGCCCCTTCGACGTTCTCGGCCAGATCGTCGATAAAGAGGCAGGCCGGCGCCGGCACGCCGGCCGCGGCCACAGCGCGCCGATATGCTTCCGGCGCGGGCTTCGCCACGCCGATCTCGCACGAAAAGAGCACCGCATCGCACCACGCCAGCAGCGGCAGCGTGGCGCGCAGATAGCTCGCATGCAGTGGATTGATGTTCGAGAGCACAACAATCGGTATGCGGCCTGCAAGCTCCATCAGCAGCGTTTCGCTACCCGGCTGCGGCGCAAAGACACCGTTCCACGCGGCACGGAACGCAGCAGCATCGGCGGTGATGCCCAGCCCGCGCCGGCAGGTCTCGTACAGCCCCGCCTCGTCGAGCGCGCCGATCTCCGCCTGCCACGCCGCGCCGCTCTCGCGCAGAAAGCGATCGACAGCGGCAGCGTCCACGCCATCCGGCGCAAGCGCGGCGAGGTTTGCCCGCAGCCGCGCCGCGTCGTAGCGCACGAGCACGTTGCCGAGGTCGAAGATCAGCGCCCCTACCGGCCAACCTTGCTCGGTTGCCTCGTGCGTCACGTGCTCCTCTCCATGCTGTGCGCCCGTCTCTCTGGCAAAGCCAAACAGGTGCGCGCCTGCTGCTGTGGGGAGTATAACTGCCGTAGTGGTCTGACCACGGGAGAAGGAGGGAGACCGGTATGGCGGTTGAGCGGCTGGCGGAATCGGTGATCGGCGCGTTGCGCTGGCGGTGCATCGGCCCGCATCGAGGGGGACGCGTGGTAGCCGTGGCCGGCGATCCAGACGATCCGGCGACGTTCTACTTCGGCGCCTGCTCGGGTGGCGTCTGGAAAACAACCGATGGCGGCACCTACTGGTTCAACATCTCGGATGGGTACTTTGGCAGCGCGGCGATCGGCGCGCTCGACGTCGCGCTCGCCGATCCGCGCGTGATCTACGCCGGTACCGGCGAAGCCTGCATCCGCAACAACGTCGTCGCCGGCGACGGCGTCTACCGCTCGACCGACGGCGGCGCGACCTGGCAACACCTCGGTCTGCGCGAGACGCGCCACATCGGTCACGTGCGCGCGCACCCGCGCAACCCCGATATCGCCTACGTCGCCGCGCTGGGCGATGCGTTCGCGCCCAATCGCGAGCGCGGCGTCTTCCGCACGCGCGATGGCGGTAAGAGCTGGGAGCAGGTGCTGTTCGTCTCGGAAGATGCCGGCTGCGTCGATCTCTCGCTCGACCCGAACAACCCGCGCGTCATCTTCGCTGCCTTCTGGGAGGCGCGTCGCACGCCCTGGAGCCTGACGAGCGGCGGTCCGGGCAGCGGCCTCTGGCGCTCCACCGACGGCGGCGATACCTGGGTCGATCTCTCCAGCGCGCCGGGATTGCCGAAGGGGCTAAAGGGCCGCATCGGTGTTGCTGTGTCGCCCGCGAAGCCAGGCCGCGTCTGGGCGCTGGTGGAGGCGCAAGACGGCGGCCTGTTCCGCTCGGACGATTACGGCGCGACATGGGAACGGACCAGCGACGATCGCGAGCAGCTGCAACGCCCCTGGTACTACATGCACATCTTCGCCGACCCGCTCGACGGCGACACCTGCTACACGATGAACCTCAAGGCATGGAAATCGACGGACGGCGGCTGCACCTTCACCCAGATCACCACCCCTCATGGCGATAATCACGACCTCTGGATCGATCCGCGCAATCCGCGCCGGATGATCCAGGGCAACGATGGCGGCGCCTGCATCAGCTTCAATGGCGGCGAATCGTGGTCCAGCATCTACAACCAGCCAACGGCGCAGTTCTACCATCTCGCCGTCGATACCCGCTTCCCCTACCACGTCTACGGCACGCAGCAGGACAACAGCGCCATCGCTGTACCCAGTCACAGCCCTGCAGGCGCGATCGCCTGGGCCGAATGTTACCCCGTCGGTAGCTCCGAGAGCGGCCACATCGCCGTGCGACCCGATAACCCGAACATCGTCTACTCTGGCGCGGTGGGCAGCGCACCGGGCGGCGGTGCACCGCTCTTCCGCTACGACCACGCCACCCGCCAGGCGCAGCTGATCACCGTGTATCCCGAGGAGAACAGCGGCTGGGGTCCGAAGGATCACCGCTATCGCTTCCAGTGGACGTATCCGATCGTCATCTCGCCTCACGATCCCGGCACGCTCTACGCCTGCGGCAACCGCGTGTTCCGCTCGACCACCGAGGGGATGTCGTGGGAACCGCTCAGCCCCGACCTGACGCGCAACGATCCCGAGAAGCTCGGGCCATCAGGCGGGCCAATCACTAAAGACACGTCCGGCGCGGAGGTCTACTGCACGATCTTCGCCTTCGCCGAGTCTCCCCATGAACGCGGCGTGTTCTGGGCCGGCTCCGACGATGGTCTCGTCCACATTTCGCGCGATGGCGGCACGACCTGGCAACGGCTCGACGTACCCGGCCTGCCCGAGTGGGCCACGATCACCTGCATCGAACCCTCGCCGCACGACCCCGCCACCGCCTACCTCGTCGCCACGCGCTACAAGCTGGGCGACCGGCGCCCGCTGATCTGGAAGACCGAGGACTACGGCGCGACCTGGCAACCGATCGTCTCCGGCCTGCCCGCCGACGAGATCACGCGCGTGCTACGCGCCGACCCCGAACGGCGCGGTCTGCTCTACCTGGCGGCCGAAGGCGGTGTGTACGTCTCCTTCGACGACGGTGCGAACTGGCGCTCGCTGCGCGCCAACCTGCCCGTCGTACCCGTGCACGATCTCGCGGTCAAGGCCGGCGACCTCGTGGCGGCGACGCACGGGCGCTCGTTCTGGATCCTCGACGACCTCACGCCGCTGCGCGCCCTGGATGGTGTCGCTGAAGGCCCGGTGCTCTTCCCACCACGCCCCACGTACCGGCTGCGGCCGCTGCCCGGCAACAATCGTCCCGTCGGTCCGGGCAAGAACTATAACCTCGGTCTCGGCTATGCCGTCACCTTCATCGAGCGGCAAGAGCCAGAGGGCACGATCCGGCGCGAGTTCCTCGACGGCGGCGAGAATCCGCCGAACGGCGTCATCGTGACGTACCACCTGCCGCAGGATGCGCGCGAGGTCGCGCTCGCATTCTTCGATGAGGAAGGCGCGCTCATCCGCTCCTTCTCCAGCACGCAAAAGATCGAGGGCACCAAGCAGAACGGTAACAGCCAGCGGCAGCCGGATGTGGACGACAGCGCTGAAGAGGAGATCTTGCCCGCCGGCACGCCACGCGTGCATGCGAACGCGGGTACGCATCGTTTCGTCTGGGATATGCGTCACGCTCCTGCCCGCGCCGTGCCCGGCGACCTCACGACGAAGGATCTGCTCGCCGGGCCGTGCGTGCCACCGGGACGGTACCGCGTGCGCCTGACCGTTGACGGCACAATGCAGGAACAGCCGTTCGAGATCCGCAAGGATCCGCGCGTGAACGCCAGCGATGACGACCTGCGCGAGCAAACGCGCTTTCTCTTGCAGATCCGCGATAAGCTGTCCGCCACGCACGACGCGATCAACCGCCTGCGCGCCGCTCGCGAACAGGCTGCGCTGCTGAAACGCCGTGCACAACGCTGGCAAAACGGTGCGGCGATCGTCGAGGCAGCCGATGCGCTGATTGCGGCGCTCGTCCCTATTGAAACCGAGCTGATCCAGACCGAAAACAAGGGGCAGCTCGTGCGGTTGCAGTTTCCGACCCGGC
>Ga0209061_1001798_pt1 | contig 31867 bp, 22 predicted proteins | sample Coa_R1_10_FD_187157 | JGI IMG/M metagenome (GOLD analysis project Ga0209061, IMG submission 187157) | Surface soil microbial communities from Centralia Pennsylvania, which are recovering from an underground coalmine fire - Coalmine... | ecosystem: Environmental > Terrestrial > Soil >... | reverse complement strand
CCGAGGACTTGGCCGCCGGTTCGTGTGCCAATCAGCGTAGCCAGCTTGTTTTCCGCTGCGAAACTCGCCACCATTTCGGCTGCACTGTTTGTGAATTCGTTCACAAGCATTGCAATGCGGCCATGAAAAGGTTGCGGTCCGAGTCCTTCGGTTTCCAGAACCATCGAACGGTCCCGGTGAATGATCTTAAACCGCAGCGCCATCAGCAAAAGATCGCCTTTACCTGCCGGAATCCGGTTAATACGAACCAGCTTTTCCTTCTCGAAACCGTTTCGCAGCCGTTTGCGCGTGAGGGAATAGCCGATCGGCAACTTGCCTGGGCAGAGATAACTCATCAGCCGGAGCGACCCCAAGCCGCCGCCGACATTGCCACGTAAATCAATAATCAATCGCTGGCAACCGTGCTGCTTAAGATCGACGATCGCAGCGTCCAGTGATTGGGCGAAGCCCATACCCACGGCGCCAGGGAAGGATGCGACCTTCAGATAACCGACTGATGGAGCTATCATCCGGTGAGTGATGCTGCGGGGTTCAACCATCGGCGGCCGGTCTTTGGCTCTCCGGTCGGGGACCTCGACGGTGACGGAGCGTGGCGCGCCGTCAAGTCCGATGACATCCAGGCGATGGGCGCGGCCAATGCGGAATCGCGGCTGTGCTGGCGGAACCATCGACTCGCCATCGGCCGCCGCCAAGAGTTCACCGGGACGGATACCGGCCTGATGAGCCGGTCCATCTTCGATGACATCCAAGAACATCCAACGCTGAGAGCCATTGCCATCTGGGACAGACCGTAGAGTCGCGTGAATCGCGTGGACTGGCGGAACGCCTTGCCCGATTCGAAAAAATGCCGTATGACTAGTTCCCAATGCCGCAAGCAGCTCGCGTACCCCTGTTTCAAATTCTTCAACGCTCCCAGCGCGCTCTAGCGCCGGCCGCCGCGAATCGAGCAGCGCGATCCAGAATGCATAGTCCTGATGCGGGCTGCTTACGTTAATATGTTTCGCGGGCACGAGCTTCCGGATATTATCCAGAATTGTTTTCCGGTCATTCCGATCTAAGTGCACGGGCTGTACGGACTCCATCTTCTCTACCAAATTTGATTGAGCGATCCGCCGCGCCATCCACGATGAAACCGGCCCAGTAATATGGCACTGCACGGTCGCCAAACTCATGAATCAACTCGCGTTTCGCACCGGCGAGCGCTTCCGCAATTGCCTCTCCTTCGCCGAGCCGGGAGTAGAAGCGTTTCATCAAGTTGAGCGAAAACGTGTCGTCAACAGACCATAACGTGGAAACTACGCTGTGCGCGCCCGCAAGCTGAAAGGCGCGGGAAAGCGTGCTGATGCCTTCTTCACCAAGGAGGCGGCCGGCAGCAGTATCACAGGCTGAAAGCACAACCAAGTCGGCATTCAGCCGGAGATTCATGATCTCGCGAGCTTGCAATATCCCATCTTCGCCTGCGGCTGGATCGCTCATCATGATGAGCGCCGCTCTGTCCGGGTGATTTTCATCAGTGACCCCGTGTACCGACAAGTGAATCACTTCCTGGCGCTCGAGATCGGCGTGTTTGAACGCCGCTTCCGTTGCGTTGCTTCCGACCAGCTGAGTGGTCGCGGAAGCGCGGAGCATACTTCCCGGCACCAGCACTTCGTCTTCGGAACCCGGCAAGTCTGCAAGCGCCGCTTTAGTCAGCCGTTCCGTAAGAGCGAGCTTATTCGATGGCGTTGAGGCATATGGAACTCCTCCAAGAGCCAGGACCCCGGCTGGAAACCTCCGGGCTGCTGGCATTCGCGCCAGCAGGTAATACGCGCTCGCGGATGGCGCGTAGCTGATTACGTGACTTTCGAGCACGTATCGACCCGAGGACTCAACCAATGCATCGAAGGGCAACAGGTGCAAGCGGCCGTCTGGCACAATGATCAACCGCGTGTGACTCTCGATAGATGGAACACGCCCCAAAAGCTCTCGATACAGTTCCGCAGAGATTAAGCGATCCACCTTTCGAGCTTTCGCTGATGCGACAACATCTGTCACAAGCGGTTCAATCTTGGCCCGGCTCGCCAGTGGAATGATTCGCGTGAACTCCCGCGCGATTACAAGACAATATGATCGGGGATCGGCAAGAACGTACTCCAGCAACATTTCCCCTGGCGCAAGAGTCTTTCGGACTTCAGCAAGCGAAATGGTGCGCCGGGCTTCAGACTGCGCTTGTCGCTGCTCGATCAACCAACGGGACTGTTCCGCGAGAAAGATCTGATCTCGGACCCGATGAAGTTGGGCTGATGACCTCGCCGCCAACAGCTTCAGGTGGAGCTGGCTGATTTGGCGTTCGACCGCAACAGCTTTATTGCGATCGATTCCAGTGCGTTTGCTGAGCACGTCCAGAGTCACCCTGCCACGAGCGCGTTCCAGCACCGAATAGGCGCGCGATGCGTCCTGGAAATGATCCGCAAGAAGCGCGAAGTGACCGGTATAGAGATCGCTCATGACCATAATCAAGCTGCTTTTACCAGCGGCATTCGGGTCACCCGCAAGCATGGTCTCCATGAACTCGGATGCTTTGCTGTACGCTGCATCTGCGGCCGCATACTCGCCGCGCATTGCCTGCAAGCGCCCAAGCAATTCGAGCCGGCTTGGTATCAAATACACTTCGCCGCTGTCTTGCGTTGCCTGGGCGGCGGTCTGAGCCATCTGTTCGGCGCGCACTAGGTCACCGCGGATTTGATACAGCTCGGCAAGATCCGCCTGCGCATCGGCCAAAAGGCGAGCGAACCCGCCGCGCCCGGCCAGACGAATTGCCTCCCGCAGTTCTGCCTCACCGCGATCGTACTGCTTGGTCTCGACCGAAATGGCCGAAGCCGTAATGAGGCCTTGGCATTCTTTAACGTATTTCTTGCGGATCCGGGCCTCGGCGAGCATTTCGTCGGAGATCGCTCGCGCTTCCTTCCACTGGCCGAGTTGCTTGTACGCAAGCACTCTACCCTCGTGAATCAGAAATTGATATCCGACTTCCGGGTGAGCATTAGCCGCCGTGAGCGCCTTATCAAAGTACGAGAGCGCGTCGCGCGCATTATGAGCCAGTACGAGCGCGGTCCCAATTGCAGCGAGATAACGGATCTGGCCACCGACATCACCCGTCATTGTTGCGGTAAGCAACGCAGCGCCCACCATTTGGCGGGCGTTCGTCAGGTCGCCCTCCAGGTAGTAGCTGAATCCGATTTCACCGCCGGCGCGGTTCACCCATCGTTCGTTCCGAAGTTTTCGCGCAAGATCCCGGACCGCTTCCCAATCGAGACGCATTGGACCCGCATTGAGTTCGCCATCAATGTCGCCCTTGACGATCAGGGCAAACAGACGGAGCTCGTCATCGGCTTTGAGGAGCGGATCGTTTTCCAGTTCGGTGGCAAGCCAGGCGGACATTTGCGGAAGCGAGACCTGCTCCATCGTGGAACGGATACCCCCGAGCTTTGCATATAGCGCGTTCCGCGCATCGCCACGCTCATTGAACAGACGCTCCGCCGTGACGAAATAGGGCGCGGCGTCGGACCAATTGTACAGATCGCCGAGTTGGCGGCCCCGTTCGAGTGCCGTTTGGGCATCGTCCGTCCCGGCGCGCGCCAGGCTGGCAACGAGAGCGATGACCAATCCGACCCTCAATTGGGCGCCTCCCGGCAATAAAAACAAATTTTACATCGAAATGGACTATGAATACCGGCGCTATTTTCGCCCTATTGTCCTAAAGCGCTCACGCCAGGCCTTCTCGCAGGGAGGCTTGTCGCGAGATGGCAATCCATTCGATCGAGATGACTGCGGCCGCAGTTCGCCAACAGGCCGCCGCTATGGAGGTGCAGGTGTTCGAAGTCGGACTCTATCGGCCGGAAGCGGAAGGCAAGCGTCCCGGTGACGTTGTTCCGCTGATTCGCGGGATGTGCAAGCACTCACAATAAGTAAGCTGACGATTGCTGCCGGTGCTGCAAGGAATCTTACCCGCATGCCAATTGGATGTGCGGGCATCAGCAAAAGTGACCTTAATGCTGCGATTCATCACCGTCCGGCAGCTCCGTTACCGTTCCTGTTTGGCTTACTCACCTGGGCAATAGCCGCAGCCTTGATTTTCAACTCGGCAATAAGTGGATCAACATTGGCGTCATTGATTTGAGAAGTGGTGCCGCTCAGGCTGATTGCCGCCACCGGATGATATTCGGTATGAAGAACCGGCACTCCAATGCAGCGCGTGCCGATCTCCTCTTCTTCGTCGTCAATCGAGTAGCCCAGCCGCCGCACTCGTTCCAGCTCTTCTTTGAGTTTTTTAAGCGATGCGATGGTGTTGTCGTTATGGCGAAGCATGCCACGGCGGCGGACCAATGTCTCAAGCTCATCGGCAGGAAGATAGGCCGCCAAAGATTTGCCGAGTGCCGTGCAATGAATATCCATGCGCTTGCCGAGCCAGGTATTGACGCGAGATCCCAAGCCTTCCGCCTTTGCAATAAGCACCACTTCCTCCTGTTCCAAAACAGCCATGTGACAGGTCAACTGTGTAGCATCACGTAGCTGATTGAGATACGGCATGGCCTGGTCGCGCAAAGCGCAGCCACTCAGAGCAGCGTCGGCCAAGTCGCAGAGGCGGAGTCCAAGGCGGTAACGGCCAGAGCGTGCGTCGCGATAAAGGTAATCGTGGCGTTCAAAGGTCAGCAACAGGCAATGAACTGAGCTTTTCGGGAGCTCGAGTTGAGCGGCCAACTGCGTAAGCGTGAGGCCGCATTTCGATTTAGAGAGACATTCGAGGATGGATAAACCTCTCTCGAGGGCAGGAACGGACTGCGTCTTTTCCGCAAAAACCGGGCGGAAAGACCGGTTCTCTGCCGCAAGCGGCGCATCGGCGTGACTAAAATCAATCTGAAGCATATTTAGTGCCTTTCGAGGGTGATAGCACAGTTTACCAAAGCAAGAGCAGCGACGCGATGCCGAGCAGAATTCCAGCTACGCCGTAGAAGCCGACGCGCTCACGAAAGATAAAGACACCCGCGCCAGCCACGATAAACAGGTTTCCGCCGGTCGTGACAGCGAAGGCGATATGGCCTGGTACGGACGCAAGCGCAAGCGCGGTGGCGAGCTGCCCGCCCAGGCTGCAGCATGCCATGGCGATTCCAAGGAGAACCTCCACCCGGCTGAGCAGTTGAGCGCCTCGCCATAGAAACGGTATGGCCGCTAAGAGGAGGCCACCCGCATACCAGCACGCAAGATAGGGGAGCCGGTTCGGGGCCAGCAATCCTTTCTCTTCAAGCACGCGTAACCCAAACGGTCCGAGCCCATTCGCGAAAAACGCGATCACCATCAATCTCAGCCACATACCTTCTCCTCTGGAGCCTGGGCGGCGAGCCGGGCCTTTCGTTCATCGGTCTGTTTGTCCTTCCATAACAGAACGACCGAGAGAGCCATCACACAAAGCGCGGCTGCGTGACGACTGCTCATTTTTTCGCGGTAAAACAATACAGAACCGATGGTAGGCACCGCGGCGGAAAGATTGATAATCAGCCAGCTTGTGGCTAACTTACCGTACCGGATACTGGCCTGGAACGCGATTCCGGCCAGCGCGGCCAAAGCGCCAAAAGGAATCGCAATTCCGAAGACGATGCGCGGCGTACGGGAGAACGTTTGACCGAATGCCAGCGCTGCAGCCGCGGACAGAAGAGCCGCGACGAAACACACGGTCACATACAATGCCGTGGGCCGGCAGCGCTTCACGTCTGCAATCTTTGCGAAAATACCATGCAAGCTAAAGCTAACCAGTCCTGCGGCCAGGTACGTGTAACCAGAACTCATCCGGCAGAAGCGCTCGCGGAAGCAAGGACAGAGTAATGCCGCATCAGAAAATCAGCTTCAAGGCGAACTGCATAACTCGCGCCGGGCCTGCGCTGAAGATCTTCCCGGTTGTCGACTGCCCGATCGAAGTGTTTGGCAGCCCGAGATTCGTATGGTTCAACGCATTGAACATTTCCCAGCGGAATTGGACGTATCCGGATTCGGAGAAGTTGAAATTTTTCAACAACGCCGTATCCAGATCGTGATTGGCCGGGCCGTCGAAGATGTTCATACCGGAATTTCCGTACGTAAAGGGAGCCGGAGCTGCAAGCGCAGCCGGATTGAACCAGAGTGATGCGCTCTGATTCGGCACAGAAAGGCTGCCGACGAGGTTAGGACGAGTATCATAACCGTTGCCCAAAGTTGCTCCAGGGACATCGAAGGTGAGAGGTTGGCCTGAACTGAAGCTGTAAATTCCACTCAGTTCCCATCCGCCGATGAACCAGTTCAGGGCGCGATTCATGCTGCTGAGATATTTCCGGTTCGTCCCGACAGGTATGTCATAGATGGCATTAATAGTCAGGATGTGCGTGCGGTCGTTGTCGGAACGCCCTCTGATATAGCCCGGCGGCGTGAACGGCTGAACATTGCAATAGATGCAAGGCGCCAGGTTATCCAGCATAAGCTTGCTGAACGCATAAGAAGTGGAAAAGGAAAAACCGTTTGCAAAGCGGCGCTGCCATTTGAGCTGAAGGCCGTTGTACCAGGAATCACCCATGTTCTGATACAAAATGACACTGCTGAAGCCGGGATACGGCCTGGCCGCCTGCAGATCGGCATAATTTCCCGGCGGAACGTCATCCCATGACTTACCGGAAATGCCATCAAAAACGTGATTGCCAACGTAAGAGAGCGTCAGAGCAGAGTTCAGCCATAGCGATTTTTGGATGGAGAAGTTCCATTCATGGGTCTTCTGCGGCCGCGTGTTGTAGGCGGCAGCCGCGATGCTTGGCGCGACGAAGGCGGTTGGTACAACGGGAAAGGCTGTCTCCCAGCGCTGATCGGATGATGGACTGAAGCTCAGAGTTTCATAACTCCAATACGGCGGTCCCACTATAGACGATGCCGAGATATTCCCTTGGAAGCTGCTTGTGTAAATGCCGTACCCGCCTCGAATGACCAGATTGTGAGCCGTGAAAGGACGATAGGCGAAGCCGACGCGCGGCGAAACGTATCCTGTACCTTCAAACAAACCGGCGGGGATGTGATCCGCAGGAGCTGGTTCCCACAGGCCGGCAGTTGCAGCGGCGAGATACTTTGCGACCGGCTGGGCGGTGAGATCTACTTGTCCGTTCTTGTCTACGCCCGCAATCGCTTTCCCAATTCTGGGGTCGAAGGTGGTCGCATTTCCACGCACGGCTCGTTTCTCGCCCCAGTAATCAACGCGTAATCCCAGATTGAGCGTCAGCCGGGAAGTGATTTTGTACGTGTCCTCGACAAACTCGGCGTAATAGGGAGAGTGCGACATTCCAAAAGTCTGGAGCGGGTAATTGCGCGCTGCTCCTGAGGTCAGGCCAAGAAGGTAGTCCGCGAACCCGTCGCCGGTGTACTGCCCATTGAAACTGAAATTGCCGCGCGAAGCAAACGATGCATGATTACCGAACGCGGTGCGATTGTCGTATTCGAAACCAATATCTATGGTGTGCTTGCCGCGAACCAGATTCAGGCTGGTCTTGCCATTCCAGGCATTCATCCATAGCCGTCCAGGAACTCCCCAAAGCGTGCCGAAACCGGTATAGCCGCTGATGCTTACTGTCGGAAGTCCCACGGCATTGGCGCGGCCTGCTGTGTCGAAGCCTTGGATACCGGCCTGCTCGGTCAGGTTCGTCGTCCCGACGTTCGGACTCGTAAACGTGTTGAACGACCTTTGATATCCGGCGCTGATACTGAACAGCGTACCGGGTGTTATCGCGTAGATGTAATTCAATCCAACACTGTTCTGGAGCGTGTCGTTATTTTCATATTCGGCTGGGCTGTAGCCGTAAAACAGGAGCGGGCTGTCATAGGCAACCCAACGGCCGTAGATACGCTGCTTGTCGCTAATCACGTGATCGATACGCAGCGTGCCTTGGGTGTTGTCGCTCTTGTTCGGGGCGTTCGCATGGAACCGGCCATCGGGGGCATTCGGCTGCAGCAAATACGGGAAGAAGAACTTCGCTGCCGGATCAATGCGGGCGGCAGGAATTTTGTCGTTTGGAAACGGATTGCCGGTAAGTGGATCCTTGATCGTTATTCCCGTTCCGGAAAAATCACCGCCCACCATCGCGGGTGAGGGCACTGTGCTATTGAAAATCGTGTCACTGCGGACGCGGAGCCCTTCAAAACTGGTAAAGAAGAACGTCTTATCGCGGATGATCCTCCCCCCTCCCGCGGCGCCGAACTGGTTCTGGATGAGCTTAGGAGTCGTAGTCGCGAACGCATTTCGCGCCGCGAGTTTGTCGTTACGCAGAAACTCCCATAATGAGGCGTGATAGTCGTTTGTGCCGGCTTTGGTATCCATTACAACGTACATCGGATCGCGGCCGTATTCCGCGCTAAAACTAGAGGCTTCAACATCAATCTCGCTGATGGTGTCTACATTCGGAATCGCAATGGCGCCCTCATCCATGCCGCCATTCGCGTTGAAGCCGTCGAGAGTAAATTGGGTTTGCCCGGCTTGGACTCCGACGCCCTGCACGGTGGATCCGCGTTCCGCTCCGAACTGACCGCCGGCTTGCCCTTCGTACTGCATCCCAGGGGCGAGACTCACCAACTGGACGGGATTTCTTCCGTTCAAAGGCAGGTCGCGAATCTGTTTTTGCGAAACCACATCCTCGACAGATGCCTTGTCCGTCTGGATCAATTGGGCGGTTGCTTCCACCGTTACCTGTTCTTTGACGTCACCGACCTGCAACACGGGTGAGATCCGGCTGCGGTCGCCAATATCCAGCACGAGCCGATCCACTTTCCAGGTCTTGAAGCCTTGCATCGATACCGATACCGAATACGGACCGATGGGCAAGGCCAGAATTTCGAAATTTCCGGTTGTATCACTTGTGGCGGTTTTGCTGAATCCGGTATCCAGGTTTTGTGCCACAACGGACGCGCCCGAGACCGGCGCCCCGCTGGAGTCAACCACTACGCCGAGAATGGCACCCTCGTTTGCGATCTGCGCAGAGAGGACCGACACTCCGATAAGCATCATGAGCAGAAGAATTATGCTTTTCATGGTGTAAAAGCTCTCCCTTTCGAATACCGCGGAGGCTCGCGGCTGAATGGTACTGAAGCGATTCTCGACGGAGGAACGCAAGGAGTCAACTATACAACCGGCCTGGGTGCATACCCGGTACAGCCTATTGGACGGCCACCACAGTTTCGATAGCAAAAGGTCTGTTGGAGTTGCTATGACAAGTTGAGATGTCGGCAACAGTCATTCACGACTTACGTGAGATCGATTTCGACAGGCCCGGGAAGACCCATTACCAGATCGCGTTCCATCTCGATTCGAGCTGGGGGTACTCCTTGGTTCCCATGACGGTGATCAACGGTATTGCAGGGGCAGACGGGCGGAGTCTGCCGGGCGTAGCCGTTTTTGGCGGTACACATGGCAATGAATACGAAGGCCAGGTTGCGGTGAAGCGATTATGTACCGATCTAGAACCGAAAGAGATGCATGGGCGCGTAATTCTCATTCCACAACTTAGTGAAACGGCTTGTCGCGGTCATGAACGCTGCTCGCCGGAAGATGGCGTGAACATGAACCGAGCCTTTCCTGGAAATCCCAAAGGCACGTTGTCGTATCGCATTGCAAACTTCGTGAAGACGCAAATTTTCCCCAGAGTCGGAGTCGTCATCGACATACATGCCGGCGGAAGGGAAGCTGTGTTCCCGCTATGCGTGTCATTTCATCCGCTTGCGGATGTGAAGCAGCACGAAGAGACGACGCGGGTGGCACGGCTCTTCGATACACCATTCGTATTCATTTACTCGCGCCAGATGGCCTCCGGCCTGCTATCCGATGAGGCGGAAGATGAAGGAAAAATCACTATCGGCGGTGAGTTCGGACACGCGGAAAGCACGGATCCACAAGGAGTGCGGCATGCTTATGAAGGAACGAAAAATGTCCTGCGGTATTACGGAATGTTAAGCGGCGACATTATTCGTATCGACCCCAAGCGAGAAGCCCTGCCACGGCTTGTAAGTGCTCCCTTGCTGTCGGATTACATACCCGCTCCGCGAAGCGGTATCTGGGAACCAGCTGTGACGCCGGGCACCGATGTCGAGAAGGGCGATTTATTGGGACGATTGCACGATTTCTCTGATCATAGCTCTCCGGCTCTCGAAATTCGCGCGCACAAAAGCGGCGTGGTGATCGCTATGCGGTTTGCTGCCGTGTGTGAAAAAGGCATAACGCTCTATGTCATCGGCGAGGATGCCATCTGAATGAAGATTACGAAGATTGAGGTCCTGGTGCTGAAGTCGCCGGGCTTATACAACCGCCCGGCGGGATCTGAGGAGCCGCTTGGCCCCACATACATGGGACTCGTACGTGTTTCAACCGACGCAGGCATCACCGGTTATTCAGATATGGAGACGTCAGCGCCGGTGGCTAAGGCGGCGGTTGAGGCTCCATCCTGGAGCGAGCCGGGAATGGAGTGCTTTGAAGGTCTGGCCTCGCTCATAATCGGCGAGAATCCGCTCGAGCCTGAGCGCCTCTGGTACAAGATGTACCGCGGCAGCATTTATTACGGCCGCCGCGGTGTGGTCATTCAGGCGATATCGGCAATTGACATCGCGCTGTGGGACATTATGGGGAAGTTCTATGGGCAGCCCGTCAGCATCTTGCTGGGAGCGCGCTGGTGTGAGCGGGTGAGAGCTTATGCAAGCACGTTATTTCGGCCGACGCCCGAAGCAATGGCGGAAGCCGCACGACGATACATAGGTGAAGGTTTTACGGCCATCAAGTTTGGATGGGGCGTTTTTGGGCAGGATCCCCAACGGGACATAGAACTGGTGGCCTCTGCAAGAGAGGCGATGGGCAGCAGCCGTGATCTGCTCATCGATACAGGATGGTTTGTGGAGCGAACGCCAAAACAAGCCATTCAAGTCGTGAAATCGCTCGAGCCGTACCGGCCGTTCTTTATCGAGGAGATTCTTCATCCGGAGGACTATGACGGCTATCGCCAGGTTGCCGAATCAGTTTCCGTTCCTATCGCGTGCGGCGAGCAGGAAGCGACGGAATGGGGCTTCCATGAACTCATTACACGCGCCAAGGTGGATATCGTGCAACCGGATCTGACCCGCTGCGGCGGTTTCACGGTAGGGAGGAAGATTGTCCACATGGCCGAGCGCGCGAACGTGCTTGTTATTCCGCACTCCTGGTCATCCGATCTGTTGACGGCTGCTTCCCTTCATCTGAACGCATTTCAACGCCGCCCTGGTCTGATTGAATTCAACACGTCGCAAGGGCCGCTCAGCCGCGAGTTGGTGAATGATCCACTTCAGCTCGAGGACGGTTATTTGCGCGTTCCAGATGGACCGGGTTTGGGTGTCGAGGTGAATGAAAAAACCATTGAGAAATACCGCATTGCGTAAAGTCTTAACGCGCGGGTTCGAATGACCAAAAGGCAACGCCCCAGGGCTCGAGATCAATGCTGATTTTTAAGTTGCCCTTTTCCACTTTTTCCGGAGTAAGCGGCCGCAACCGCGCGTTTTCATCGTACGAGGGAGCGCCGGCATCCAGCAATTCAGGACGCATCAAAAGCAACTCTGGGACGTCACCGGCCGTAACGGTCAGGTGAACGGGCGTCGGCGAAAAGTTCCAGAGCATCAGGTTGTGTGTCAGATACAGCGGATCATACGTGAAAAAACCGTGTACGGCGGAATCGCTCGACTGGAGCGCGAGCCGGTCGCCACTCATTCGCGACAACAACTTGAAGGCAAAGTATGCGGGACGGACTGTGTCCTGATAATCAAACAGTCCATCGAACTGCGGCATGCGATTCCACCAACGTCCCATGAACGCCGCGCCCCGAGCAGACATAAAAGTTGAGAATTTATCCACATCAACGTAGTAGTCGCGGATGTGGTAGTAACACGAGTAATTCAGGCCCGCATCGATCATCTGGTAGGCGGTTTCGGCGATGTAGCATGGCTGGAAGGCCGGATTCTGAACGGGATTCGACAGCGACATATTCCATTCATCCAGAATCGTTTCAGGCTTAAAGGAAGGTGTTTTGGCGAGTAGCCCGTTGACGTAGTCGATGGTATGCCGAACCTGCGCCGGATCGCTCGAGTAGATATGCCAGGAAATAAACTTCACGGGCACTTTGCCTTGGGCGGCGGCATCGATTAATGCGGGAAGAATTTGCGACTTGTAGTTGGCAACCGCGGGTCCCCCCACGTATGCGTCCGGGTCCGCTTTCAGGATGGCGGACGCGGTGTGCCGGTAATAAGGAAGGTAGTTTTCGGGCGTGAAATGGTACGGACATCCGCCACTCTCGCCGATATCAGGCTCGTTCGCCACTTCCCAATAACGAATGCCCGCGCCGCGATCCCGATAATGTTTGACGAGCGTGTAGATCAGATCTTCCCATTCGTTCCAACTTGTCGGTTCAACGATGTCCTGGTTGATATTCGGATAAAGAACGTGCGGCTTGAAATCGATGTTCATCAGCGGCTTCGCGCCGACCTTCAGAATCAGGTCGACGGAGCGGTCGAGCGCGTCGAAATTGTATTTGCCCGCGGCAGGCATCAGGTCAAAGTATTCCTGAATGAAAAGCCGGATCAATTTCGGATGTAGCGCGCGAATCTCAACCGCGCGTGTATCCCACATCGGTTCTTGCGAAAGGCCGCCTTGTCCCAACGAGATCCGGCCGGGGTCCAGCGTGCCGGTCTTTTGCGTGAACCCGATCTGAACGGTCGCCGAGCGCTGCTGAGCGGCCACAGTAGAAGCCAACAAAAGGAGTAAGAGCGTAATACGGAGTCTCATGCAATGCCAAGCAAATCCAGCGTGTCCCGGTTGATCATCTCTTCGATTTTCGATTCGGGAATGCGGGGCAGATTTGTGCCTTCGACCATTCGGTTCACACTTCGCAGCGCTGCCATTGTAGATTCCGGCGTTGTGAACGGATAATCGGAACCCAGCAGCAGCCGGTCGAGAACGCCGTATTCCATAGCAGACACCAAAGCGTTATAAAACTGCCAGGGGCGGTAATAAAGAGCGGAAATATCGGCGTAAAAATTACGATTTTTGCGAATGAGCACCAGCGTCTCGTTGATCCAGGGATGGCCCATATGAGCAATCACTAGGCGCAATTGCGGGAACTCGAGCGCGAGCGGCTGCAATTGAATCGGATTCGCAATCTCGAGCGATACATTGGTGCAAAACGTAGTGCCCTGATGAATCAGCACCGGAATTTTCAATTCTTCCGCGCGACGCATGATGCGGCGGAAGCGCGAGTCAGTAGGAGCCACATTTTGATAGATTGGCCCCATCTTTAATCCTTGAAGCTTGAGGCGCTGAACGGCGTCATCCAGTTGCTCCACAGCATCGGGATCCTGGGGGTCAACCGAGCAAAACCCGATCAGCCGTTCCGGGTGCTTCCGGACATATTCGGCCACGTATTCGTTGGGCACGAGGACACCGACGTGCCGCGCACGAAAACCAAGTACGACCGCGCGATCGACAGCTTGCATGGCTTCCCAATGCTTGTCGAGATCAACGGCAATATCCTTATAACCTGCTCCGGCAGTCACGCGAGCATCATGAATAAATTGCTCGCCAATGTGGCACGGCGTTTCCCAAACGTGAGTGTGAACATCGACAATCATAGAACCCCGAATTTGTCGAAGACATCGCGGAGAAATTTGCCATTCATCAGCTCGGTGCGGCTGCTGTTTTCTCGCGAAACCTTTTCTGTCGCGAGGCTTACGACCTCTTGAACAACGCCGGAAGGAACAGCGACTACGCCGTCGAAATCGGCCACAATGAGGTCGCCCGGAGTAACAGTGACAGCGCCACACTCTACCGGGATATTGTAATCGACAACAAGTCCTCGTCCGCGAGAATCCACTGGCTTCATTCCCGAGGCGAACACCGGGAACCCGAGCTGGAGAATCTTCTTTACATCTCGAATCAAGCCATCAATAACCGCTCCTCGCGCTCCCCTGGCCATGGCGGCCGTGGAGAGAAGTTCGCCCCACGGCGCGTTCCTTACGGATGCGCCCGTCCCGACGACAACTACCTCGCCCGGCAGTATGCTGTCGACGGCTTCAATTTCCAACGCGTACGGATCTTCCGGTATGTAATGCACGTCCATACAAAGGACGGTTCTGGCCCAACCCGCAAAGGTGACTTCTGGAGCGATGGGACGCAGGTTTTCGCGCATCACACGATCTCTTACGCCGATCTCATCGAGTGCATCTGAGAGGACGGCTGTGTACAGATTCGTCTCGATATGTTTGAATAACTCGAGCTCGCCAGACGTTGCAGGCCGGCCCTTATACCGCCGAGCCGGTAACACCGTATTCAAAGACATTCACTACTCCTTCAGAAAGCAACCAGGCTTCCGTACGGGCATTTCACTGTCAAATGCTCTTGCGCACATCATTCTTAACCCAATTTACGGCCCGGTCAACGTTTCCTCCAGACAATTCGCTGCTTGGTTCCGGTCTATTGGACGGGTTAAACCCACGAGTTTCCGCCGCACGCGCAAATCGAGCGAACATGTATTCTTGAACGAGCCTGATGACAAATTGCCGGACTCCGATGCTCGAATCAAGTCTTACGCAAGACCCGGCTGGTATCTGGTCGGGCTGCTGTGGGGCGCGTTCGTTCTGAACTATGTTGACCGGCAGGTTGTCTTCTCGATCTTTCCGGTCCTGAGGCGCGACCTGCACTTTTCCTCTGCAGAGCTAGGATTGACCGGTTCTGTTTTCACATGGACTTATTCGTTGGCTATGCCGCTGGCCGGCCGCATTGCTGATATCGTGCGCCGTGAACGGCTGATCGTAAGTAGCCTGGTGCTATGGAGCCTCGCGATGTATGGAACCGGCATCGCCGGATCCGTTCCGGTATTCCTGCTGTGGCGTGGAGCCATGGGTATCAGTGAGTCTCTGTTCATGCCGGCAGCGCTGGGATGCATTGCAGCCGCCCATACGGGCGTTACGCGCTCTCGATCTCTATCTCTATTCGCAACCGGCCAATTTGCCGGTGTCATTGCCGGCGGGTCCTTGGGTGGGTGGATGGCAGATCATCCGGGTTGGCGCACCGGATTTTCGATCCTCGCCTCTGCTGGCATTTGCTATGCCGCTTTGCTGTTTATTGCCAGCAAGAAAGGCTCGCCGGGAAGGCGACGCAAGCCTATCCCGAGATCAGGCTGGCATGACCTCTTCTCCGCTCGATGCTGGTTGGTGCTCTGCATCAGTTTTATGTTCTATTGCGCAATGTTGTGGATTCTCCTCGCCTGGCTTGCGAATTTCATTCATAGCCGCTACCGGTTGTCCTTGACTGCGAGTGGAGTTTCGGCAACCGTATTTCTTCAAACAGGCTTAGCTGCCGGAGTGATCCTGGGAGGCATCTTGGGCGACCGCTTCGCAAGCCGGGTGCCCGGCGGCCGGTTTTACGTCGCTGCTATTGGTCTGCTCATCTGCGCGCCATTTGCCACGGCGCTGCTGGCTGTCGATTCGCTTGCTCTGCTCAGAAGCTTCAGCCTTATCTTCGGTGTCCTCGGTGGGCTTTTTGTGGCTAATCTTTATGCAAGCGCGTACGATGTCATCGACGAAACTCATTACAGCTTCGCGGCCGGCTTGATGAATTTCCTCGGTGGGATCGCCGGCGGTTTGGCTGTGTTCCTGACGGGCGCGCTGAAAGGTCACTTTGGTATCGCATGGCTGACCGGTGCGGCTGCTACCGGTGCGCTGGCCAGTGGGTTGGCGCTCATGCTGGTGACAAAGCTATTCTTCCATCGCGATCAGGCGCGCATCCAGAGGCCTGAAATTCAGCACGGCACTTCTGCGCTTAACCTTAGCTCGATGTAAAACTGCCTCGTCCAATTGGCTGGATTCAGGATTGCTTCGCGACGCACTCAAAGCTTTCAGGACGTAAGAAGGCGTTCTAGAATCAGGTTTCGCAGAGGAATGAGAACGCGATTTTCGGTGATCTCGCTGTTTCTGTGCACGGCGACATCACTTTATTCGGCTCAAATGCTTGTTCATCTTTCGTGGGGACACGGCCGTTCCACTCAATCTGCATACTATGTCCGGGTCGAGCCGCAATCAACAGGGGTTTCCATCAGCAATGTAGTTGGTGAAGGATTCGAACGCGGTGAAGGATTGAAGGATGGCGCATGGCAAAGCAATGCGGGGGCTGGTGACATAGACGGTATCCGATTTGAGTTGCATTATCCGGATCAACCCCCAACACAACTTCAGAACCTTCAGATCATATGGGCCGATCTGCTTGCGAACTCCGATGCAGACACCGCTCGCCGGTTAGGCGACGATCCTGCATTTCACCCGAATGCGAGTAAGCTGACGATATTTACAACTGCCGATGAGGAGAGTGGATTTAGTGTCAGCACGGACCAACTCCTGCAGAACAAGGCCATTTGGATTCCATCGCTGGATATGTATCTGGCCGCCGGGGACAAACCGATTCCATTCGAAGAGCACCTGCGAGCCTTATCGGCTTGGAATGGCAAGCGGGTTTTAGATCGCGTCCATGCCGAACCCGAGGCAACGTACGAGCTATACAAATCGCGCTGGAAGGATATGGGTAGCCCGTTCTATGTGCATCCGCAACAGCCGGAACCGGGCCACATTGCCGGCCTGACATGGGACAGCGCAATACCCAAATTTGGAATCGATCGAGCTTCCGGCGTGCGAAATGATTTGGGAAACCCGGACCATTTTCAGTTCTGGTTCGATTTTGGCAGCTTAAGCCACGGCGTGCTCGATTCCTGGAAAGGGCAATACCTAAAGGATGGACTCCCGCTGGTCACGACCGTGTTCGAGAAAGCCGGTGTGCGCTACGAGGTCGAACAGTTTGCGTATCCATTAAACGGACCTCCGGCGGAGCGCCGCGGCGATATCGGCATGGTGCTGATGCAGAAGGTGCGATTGACCGATCTCGATGGGAATGCCCGCAGGCTTCCAATCACGCTGAACGAGCGCCGTCTGTTTCCAGCAGATTTGGATACCTCATTCGTTGCGGACCAAACCGGAAAATGCCTGTTGTTCCGAGACAGTGCCTACCGGCAGGTCGTATTGGGAATCGAAGGTGCAGGGGCGCAACCGGTGTGGGCGGGTGTGCGGGACTATCAGAACAAAGAAAAGCGTCTGAATGTCACCCTGTTCCTTGATTTGCCTGCAAACGGCTCAAAAGAATTTGTGGTGAAGCTGCCATCGCCCATGGTTGAGGCTGACGACGCCGCGAAATTTGCAGGTATCGATTATGAGTCCGCACGTACCAAGACTTTGAACTTTTGGTCCGCGTACATCGAGCGGGGCGCGCGCTTTGACGTCCCGGAGAAGGCTGTGAACGACCTGTTTCGCGCTACCCTCTGGCATGCACTCCGGCTGCCGCGGCGGCATGGCGGACAAGGCGCGGGCGTTCAAATTGATCTCCCGTACTCAAACTTCGCCTATGGCCAAACCGGCACGCCATGGCCCATTAATCAGGCCGTGTACGTGGATTACATGATCTACGATTTGCGCGGCTACGACGCCATCGCCACAGAAGAACTTGCGGCGCAATACAGGAACAACCAGGAGTATTCGGGGCACGTGAATGGCTATGCAAACTGGCTCGCTTACACACCTGGCATGTTATACGCGGTAGCGCAGAATTATCTACTCACGCGCAATCGGGACGAGCTCGAACGGCTGATGCCTCAGACCATGAAGGCGCTCGATTGGTGCCTCGACGAGATTCGCCGTTCGGCAGAAACAACCGGGGCAGCCAAGGGACTCGTCGCCGGTCCGTTGAACGATGGAACAGGACAGGGAATCTGGGCCTTCAATCAAGCCTATTTCTATGCAGCATTGGAACGGTGGGGGCGTGTACTTGAAGATATCGGGGATTCACGCGCGCGAGAAGCGCAGCAGGCAGCGCATCACCTGCGGGATGCCATTATCCGGGGTTTTGGAGCCGCGAGCGCGCGTTCGACTCTGGTTCAATTGCGCGACCATACCTGGATTCCCTACGTACCTTCTGAGGCTTTCACCTACCGGCGTCTGCTCGATCAGTGGTACCCGGCCGATGTCGATACAGGCGCAGTGCACCTAATTCGCCTGAAGGCAGTTCCGGCCAACGGACCGCTTGCCGATTCTCTTTTAAATGACCACGAAGACAATCTGTTCTTAAAAGGCTGGGGTATAGCGAACGAGCCGGTTTACAACCAGCAAGCGACCGCGTATCTGCTGCGTGATGATCCCAAAGCCGTAATTAACGCCTTCTACAGCTATATGGCAAGCGCGTTTAGCCATACGGTATTTGAGCCTGTCGAACATCGCTGGACCTGGGGCCAGTATTTTGGGCCACCCAGCACCGACGGAGCATGGTTCGAACTGTATCGCAACATGCTGCTCAGGGAATCGGACGACCACACGTTGTTCATTGCGCAGGCGACGCCGAGGAAATGGCTCGAGGACGGAAAGAAAATCGAAGTGGAGAACGCGCCGACGTATTTCGGAAAAGTGAGCTTTCAGATTGAAAGCCATGCGAACGATGGAAGGATCAGTGCAAAAGTGACGCTCGGCAATCAACCTGGGCTTGCAACATTATTGGTCCGATTGCGCCATCCTGAAGCTCGGCGAATCCGGTCCGTGATCGTTAATGGCGCGGACTGGACGGATGTAGACAAAGACAAAGAATTGATCCGAATCGCCATGCCGAAGCAGCGAACCTATTTGATAGAAGCAAATTACTGAAGATGAACCGGGTTGCGAATAAGACGGCCATCGTTACAGGTGGGGCGAACGGAATCGGTAAAGCCATTAGCGAACTTCTGGCCGCGGAAGGTGCCACCGTATTCGTCTCCGACATCGAAGACTCCGCGGGGGAACAAACTGTCCAGGCGATCCGCGAAAAAGGCGGACATGCCGAATACGTTCATGCCGATGTGACCGCGCCGGGCGATGTTGCTCATGCCGTGGCTGCCGCAGCGGCACGGAGCGGCAAGATCGACATTCTCTGCAACAATGCCGCGTATCTTGGGAATTTTCACGCTATTCTCGAGTCCACTGACGAGGAATGGAATCGGTGCGTCAACGTCACACTGATGGGCACCCACAACTTTACGAAAGCAGTGCTGCCCTACATGATCAGGCAGAAGAAAGGGTCCATTGTCAATGTTGTTTCCATCCAAGCCTTAGTGGGGATGATGACCTCGGTTGCGTACACCGCGACCAAGGCTGCACTTTTGGGTTACACGCTAAGCGCCGCCTACGACTACGGACCACACAATATACGCGTAAACTCGCTCTGTCCCGGTCCAATCAGGACTCGAATCAGCCCACCTCCCGAGAGTCCACATTACAAGTGGCAATGTGATAACACCATGCTGGGCCGGACTGGTGAACCCGAGGAAATCGCCTGGGCTGCGCTTTTCCTGGCAAGCGATGAGGCGTCCTACATCACAGGGATCACTTTACCGGTTGACGGAGGCTGGACAGCAAAATAGGATGCAACAGCCGTCCAGTCTGCTGAACTGCTTCTCAAGCTGAGACCGCTCGCCCCTTTTCTAAGCCGGCGCAGGCAGCTTACTATTCTGTTACACGTCGTGCCAGCGCACGACGACTGATTACCGCCGTAGGGGTGAGTGATGGCAACAACCCGGAAATGTATCTGTCTTGCGGGCGTCCAAATTGTGTTCGCGTGTGCAATTGTCGTGCCGACCTATGCTCAGGAACGCGCCTCGATCTCCGGAACCGTTACTGATTCGAGCGGGGCGTCTATTCCCGGCGTCAGCATCAGCGTGACCGACACGAGAACAAACGTCGTCCGGACTACAACCACAAATTCCGTCGGATACTACATTGTTGGGGATCTGATTCCCGACCCGTACACCGTGACGGCCGAAGCGAAGGGTTTCAAGAGAGCCACCCGGCCTCCGTTCACGCTGGATGTTGCTCAGGCCGCACGTGTGGATCTCACCTTGGAAGTAGGGGACGTTTCAGAATCTATTTCGGTGAACGCAGCGGCCCCATTGCTCTCCACGACCGATGCAACTATCGGCCAGGTTATTGGCCCGGTCATGATGAGTCAACTTCCGCTGAATGACCGCAACTATCTGCAACTCGCTCTTATCAGCCCGGGGACCGGTACGTATGGGAAGAGCAGCTTCTACAACAGCGCGCTGACCGATAATTCGGGCGCAATTTTCTCCGGCAGCGCCGGTGAGGACCGCAACGCATTCTCGCTCGACGGCGCCGACGTGAAGTCGTACCTCATCAACGGCTCATTTGTGCCGTCGATTGATGCCGTTCAAGAGTTCAAGATCGAGACCACGCCTTACTCCGCCGAGCTTGGCACGAGCCCCGGCGCACAGATCCTACTGGTTACGAAAAACGGAACCGACCAACTGCATGGGTCTGCATACGAATTTCTGAGGAACAATGCCTTCGACGCCAAAAATTATTTTGACAATCCCACTCTTCCGATACCGGAGCTGCGAAAAAACCAATTCGGCGCGACGATTGGAGGCCCGATCCTGAAAGACCGGCTGTTCTATTTCGGAGACTACGAAGGGAACATCCAGCGCGTGGGCGAGACGTTTTTCGGCACGGTACCCACGGTGTTGCAGCGCCAAGGAAATTTCACAGAGATCGGGCAGAACATTTTCAACCCGTTCACCACAACGCCGTGCTCCTCGTGTGCAAACGGTTTTTCCCGGTTGCCGTTTCCGAATAACACTATCCCCTCCGGTCTGATCAGTCCTGTGAGCGCCGCATACATGGAAGCATTGTTTCCCTTGCCGACATCTCCCGGTTTGGTCAATAACTACGCTGCGACCGATGTTGACCGCATCAGCCGCAACCAGTTCAACATCCGGATCGACTATTCACGTCCCAAGGATTCCATTTTTGGCCGGTTCAGCTTCAACAACTCCACGCTTTCGCTTGCCAAAGGAACTTTCAACTCGGGTGCGCTGCCCGGTTTCGGAGATAACGACGTCATCAACACGCGCGACGTGGTGCTCGCCGATGACCACACTTTCAATGCAACCACCGTGCTCGATGTACGCGTGTCCTTTTTCCGCCAGTTCTTTGATCTGCTTCCGAAGACGCTGGGGGACAATCTGAACGCGAAGCTCGGCATCCAAGGAGTTCTGCAATCCGAGCCGTTTAACACTGGAATCGCCGGCATTTCCAATCCAGGTTCAAACCCCTACGATCCGGAATTTCGCGCGGACAACCAATATGGTTACTCGGCCAAGCTGACCAAGATCGCTGGCGGGCATTCGCTTGTATTCGGAGGCGAATTCGATCGCTGGCAGGTCTTCATGAACGCCGCCCCCAGCTTCCCACAAGGGCAATTCAACTTTGACGGAACCCTTACCGCAGATCCGAATAACCCCGGCAGCACCGGAAACGCGTTCGCGGATTTTCTTCTTGGTTATCCGGAATCAGCGATGGTTCAGTCAGGCGACAGCGGCGGATATATGTTTCGCAGCAACGCGCGCTGGTTCTTCAACGATCAATGGCGGGTTGCTTCGAACCTCACGCTCAACCTGGGCATTCGTTGGGAGTACGATGGGCCGTTTTATGAGAAATACAATCGCCTGTCGAACTTCGATCCAGGGACGGGCCAATTAATCGTCGCCGGACGGAATGGGGTCAGCCGCACGGCGAATGTGCAGCCCGATTGGAACAATTACGCACCGCGCTTCGGCTTCGCCTACACCCTTCCGCGACATCAGAACACCATATTACGCGGCGGCTACGGAATCTTCTATGACGTTCTTCAGGAAAACAATACGGAAATGACACGGACGAATCCGCCGTTTTCCTCGTTTCCGTTCTATTTCCTGACTGGGTCCACGACTGCGATCCCCACCATTCCCATTCAAAACGTTTTTGCGCCTAATTCGGGCGCAACGCCGCCGGCGCCCTCCATCGAGGCGATCGATGAGCATCTCAAACTCGGGTATCAGCAGCAGGCCTCATTTGGTATCCAGCAGCAGATAGGATCCACATTTGTAGTCGAAGCCGACTATAACTGGCAAAAGAACACAAAATTTGCGACCTTCCGAAACCTTGATGCGCCGTTGGCTCACGGCACATTCGTATTGCCGTATCCGCAGTTCAGTTCCATTTCTTACCTGACCAATATTGAATACGGCAATTACAACGCGCTGCTGGTAAGGGCGGAAAAGAGGTTTTCGGCAGGATGGTCCGCCATTACGGCATTTACCTGGTCGAAATATCTCGATAACATTTCGGCCGGAGCCGCTGCTGACGCTCCTGGCGATCCCGGTTTTCAGAACGCATACTGTTTCCGATGCGACTACGGGCCCTCTGCATCGGATTTCAAGCACCGCTTCGTCGAAAGCATCGTTTATGACATTCCCAACTTCGGCAATGGCGCCCTCGCGCGAACACTTACCGGAGGTTGGGAACTGTCGGGCATATTTACGTACCAGGGCGGATTTCCTGTGACACCGCTCGTCGCCGGCGACAACAGCGAAACGCTCACTTATGCCGACCGGCCAAATGTAATCCCGGGTGCGCCGATATTTCTGCCCTCGAACCATGATCCGGCTCAATGGTTCAATCCCGCCGCGTTCCAGGTTGCGCCTTTGGGCCAGTACGGCAATGCGGGCAAGGGTATTATCGAAGGGCCTCACATGATCGAGTTGGATTTGGCCGCAATGAAGAACTTCCATTTCGGGGAACGTTACAGTCTTCAGATCCGTGGCGAAGCATTCAACATAGCCAATCATCCGAATTTCGCGACTCCCAACTCACAAGTGAATACACCGTCAGCCGGCGCTATCACGTCCACAGTGACAACGTCGCGCCAGATCCAACTGGGAATGAAACTTACTTTCTAGGATTCGAGTGCAAGAGAGTATTGAGGCGGTTCGGGTCACCCCATACACTCTCGGTATTCGCAAGGATCTCTTCCGGAGTAAACGGAAACCGCTTTGCGATTCGCTGGCTATGTAAGCGAGCCTGATCGTTGTAGTGGGGCGATGATGGATCCTGAGACTCGCCATAAGGCAGCAAGGTCCAGACCTGCTTCGGATGTCCTTCTACAACGATCATCAGATGCCCCCAGCCGTCATTGCAATGAATCGTCCCATCCTCCTGTTCAACGCCTTCATCGCGATGCAGCACATCGTACATTGACTCCCCGCCAAGCGGAAACGTGCCTCCGCGCACAACAACGTTAATTCGTCCCCAGGGCACGGAAGAACTGCCGAATTTTTCCTTGATTGTGCGGACTGCGTCTTCGAGTGCTGCGCGAGCGCGCGTTTGCTCCTCGGGCGAGTTAATATCAACAACTTTTTTTCGCTCGTAGCTAAGGAAACGCGCAAAAGAGCTCTTGGAAAACATTCGCTCGTACGCTTCGCCCCAGTAATGAATGTACGTGTATGCCGTCGATTCCTTGCTAGAGCTCCCATCCCAATTGCGGATATCATTTAGCGCTTCCGCAACGTCTTTTTCAGCCGGAGCCTGGCCGTCGTAAGCACGCTCGAGCAGAGGAACAATGACGTCTGTCGACATAATGTGCGTATCGAACCCCAGCCGAATCATCTCCTCGACTGTGAACTTCCTGTTTTCGCCAAGCACCTGAAATAACCGCTCGCCGCGCGTGTTCAAAACCTCTTCGCCGGCATCGGGCAGAGGCTTTACACGCAAATAATAGGATGTGGGCTGCAATGGCTTCAGCCCTGAATTTCGCGTACATACCCACGGTGGATTGTTGCAGTTCTGTAGAAATCCGGAAGCGGGATTAAGAACTTGCGGGTAATCCTTAAACGGCAAGTACGGCCCCCACTGCGTCTTCGATGTCCAACCGGGGACCGGCTTGCTCCAGTCGTATGAAGGATCCCTCCGGGCCACATTGCCGTTGTGAACCCAAAAAATGTTCTTCTCGTCCGAGTACAACAGATTCCAGCGTGGTATCAGTTGCCGGCTGACCGCTGCTTTGAATTCGGAGAGGTTATGCGCCTTCATGATCAAAAAGAGCCCGGTCGTATAGTTGACGCCTTCGAAATTGGGCAGCTTCACCGAATACGCGCGATTGGCCTCTCGGTCGTATTTCACAACGGGACCATGAATCGTGTAATAGAGCGGCATTGTGATGGTGTATAAACCCGCCGGCCCCTTGACACGAAATGTCTCCTGCTCCATTTTGATGTCAAGCCACTTGCCGTCATACAAATATTGCCGTGGGTTTTCCGGATTGAGGCGCTCCTCGTAAACATCCGCAATGTTGGGCTCATTCCATGTAGCCGACCAGGTAATCTTGTCGTTCCATCCGTCAAGAAAAACCGGGCTTCCAAACCAACTGATGCCCGCGGCATCCAGCTTTCCGGGCGTAATGAGATGCGCTTCATAGTTCTGAAAGCGATTCGCCCACGGCATGTGCGTGTGCTCCACGTGGATCACCCGCCCGTTTGCAGAACGCTCGGGAGAGATGGCCCACTGATTGGAGCCGAAGTTCGGAAAACTGAAGGTAGTGTTAGATAGCTTGATCAATGCGTCATGTATGCTATAGAAGCGCATGTATTGACTGCGTTCAAGCGCCTCCACATCCTCGGCTGTAATGGGAGTGATCCATTTCGCGATTGTGGTGCGATGTTCTGCAATGTATTCGTTCACGCCGCGCGCAAAACCATCCAGTATTTGATAGGTCTCGGGCTCAATTTCGGCTTTGTGCTCGTCTACACATTTCCTGGTCCGCAGCAGCCGCTGTAGATAATCGCCATCCCATCGATACTCATAGGGTATGAAGTGCAGGTAGCCATCGCCCAAGGCATTGATGCCCTGCACTTCGGCACGCCGACCCTGCGCGTCGCGATATTGGAGCATCATTTCGGTGAGGTGATCCTGTGCCTGCGCATAACCGTATCCGAAGAACGTCGCCTGCTCGGTTGTGCCTACAATGTGCGGCGTGCCATAGTGATCGCGGTAGATCGTCACCTGGGTTGCGAGCGGGTCGGAGCCGTTCGCGACACCGACGGCAACGAAGACGGCCGCAGCGAGCAGGTTGCGAAAAATAAGCAGAGATCTCTTCACGCGATGCCAATTATAGTCGGGAGCAGCGCGTTCCTCGACGGGGTACAAGGAACCGGAAGTGCATCTGTTCAGCAGACTGGACTGAACCACGATCCTCTGTCCTTCCGAACGTTTGCTGATGGTAGCCTGTGAAAGCCGATTCCTAAACCACGCGCAAAAATGCCGTCGAGTAGCTCTCATTCGCGTTCGACACAGGGTCTCTCGGGGACACAACTACGGGCGGGCGCACTTAAGTTTCCCGCCGTGCTGATGCAAGGCATCACCCATATTGCTCCCGCGGTCGGCTTGGCACTGAGCATCCAGTTTGTGACGTCAAATGCAGGTGTTACTGCTCCGCTGGCGTACGCGATTGCGGTGTTGATCATGCTGACGCTAGGCGTCTCGTTGTCTCAGCTTGCACGCCACATCCCGTCAGCCGGCGGATACTACACGTATATTGCTCGAACCGTTCATCCGCGCGCCGGACTGCTCACGGCATGGCTGTATTTGCTCTATGATCCGGCAGCGACAGCAATCAATGTGGCGTTTATGGGGTTCTTCTTCGAACGCACGATGCAATCCGAATACGGATTGTGGTGCCCATGGTGGCTCTTCTTTATCATTTCGACGGCGATACTGACGTTTTTCGTGTATCGCGGAATAGCGTTCTCTTCGCAAGTGATGGTAGTGTTGGGGGCGGCTGAGATTCTAATCGTTGTTGCTCTTTCCGCCTTCGGGCTGATTCATCCGGGCCCCGGCGGCGTTAACGTCAATTCGTATCTCCCGTCGCAAGCGCCCGGCGTTGGCGGGCTGGCGCTTGGAGTAATTTTTTCGATTTTCTCCGTGAACGGCTTTGACGCCGTCATTCCGCTGGCCGAAGAGAGCGAAAATCCACGCCGGACCCAACCGCGCGCCATTATGGCTGCCATTCTGTGTACAGGCGCCTTTTACCTTTTCTGCTCCTGGGCTGTGATCATTGGGTGGGGTACGCATGATATTAACGGGTTCTCTCATTCCATCGAAAACCCTTGTTTTGTGCTTGCACGGAAGTACTGGGGGAAAGGCTGGATTTTGATCTTCATTGCCGTGCTGAATTCGATTTTTGCCGTATCTATTGCGAGTACTAATGCTGCAACAAGGGTCCTATTCGCGATGGGGCGTTCCGGCGTGCTGCCTCATACTTTCGGACGCGTTCACAAACGATACCTCACTCCTGCGAACGCCATCTGGCTGCAAACCATGCTGACACTTGCAGTGGGACTGGGGTTAGGTTTCTGGCTCGGTCCCGACCAGGAATTTTTCTTCATGGGTGTCGTCATGACGTTGGGGCTTGTGCTGATCTACGGGATCAGCAATTTTGGCGTATACCATTTCTTTCGCAATGAAATCCGTACAGAGTTTCGCATCTGGCCGCATGTGATTTGCCCGCTCTTTTCTACTGCGGCATTACTCGCAGTAGGCGTCGCATCCGTAAATCCGTTGCCGCCGGTGCCCTTACGCTACGCTCCGTTCGTAGTTCTGGTGTGGCTTGTCGCCGGAGTCTTCTTCGTGTGGTTCATGAGCCGCACCGGACGGGAATCGTGGCTTTCGAACGCGGCATTGACTTCTGAGGAATCCGAAGCCAGTGCCAAAATACAATTAGCCGTTTCGGAAGACACCTATACAACTAGCGATGAGCTTGAATCGCGGCCACATCGTACTGCGCAGTAAGGCACGCGCGCGATCTCATCCCGGTTCAGATCCACGAATTGGAGATGGCGCAGCCGTAATTGCCGTCGAAGCCGGTTTCCGAGAGGACCAGACACGTATCCCGCTCGTGGCCCGGGCCTTCCGCCACGATGACCTCCTTTGCCCCGATTCCGAGAAACGCATCGGCCGCTGCGCCGACCAGCAATGGATTCGTATTCACTTCGGCGCCGGGAATGTGCTCGACGAGGTTGGGCTTGAGCAGTACGGTCTTGCCGCGCAGGTCGAGGTGAAACATACGCAGCCCTTCCGTGAGGATCGTTTCCAATGGCGACGCATACGATTCGGCATGCAGGATCGCAACACGCGACACTGGCTTGCGTGGGTCGTGCAGGAGACCTGAGGTCCGCAACCGTTGCACGGTCATAACGCCCGCGCCGACCAATAGGCCTGCCCCGAAAACCCGCCGGGTCACGTCCTTTGTCATACCGGCTCCAAAGCAAACGGATTCAGGTCATCTTTGAGTGCCAGGATCGCAAGTGCGAGCGTTGTCGTTTCAGCAGATTGCACCGGGTCTTCCAGTAGGCTGATCAGTTGCTCTCGCGCTCCTTCGACGATTGCGCGGAAGTCCGGCCGAATGTCCAGATAGCTTCGCAGAGCGAGAATTCTCCAGGCCAGGCTATACGCTGAGAAGCATACTGCGCTTACAAGTGATCTACTCAACCCACTCACCCATTTTCGCTGACGTAAATCGCTTCGAGGCGCTTAGGCTTGAGCGCTTTCGAGAAGTGACCCACCTGTGCTTTCCAAAAATAACCCAGGCAGTCTGCAACTGAGCCGGGGCCTTGGCTGGTGAGCGGGAAGACGCGGCCATTTTCCGGTACAGTTTGATTTTGCTTTCAGTCGGAGGTCTGCGCCCCGAAGGGGAGTGAGTTCCCCTTCGGGGCAGGAGCTTCTGGGAGTCATCACCTCCCGTGGGCCCACCTGAGGGTCGTACACGAGCGCGCGAAAATCAAGCGGCGAGGCGGCGGACAAGCCGGGCGCGGACGCCGCGCCGGCGGCGGTGTCTGCTGAAGGGCTGCGAGCAGCGGTTTCAACCGCGGCACAGGCGCCAGCGCTATTGCAGCGCACGCTGCCGGGAGCAAGCGCGGAGATGGTCGCGCTGGAAGGCGCAGCAGAAGTATCGAACCACGGATGGCGGAAAGCGGAAACGCAACGGGCAGAGCCGGCGTTATCGCGAGCGGGTCAAGAGCCGGAAGCCGCCGCAGCCAGAGGCGGTTAGCGAAGATGCGAGGGTAATCACTCCGGAACATTTTTTTCGAACCCACATGCGACCGGCCCGGCTGCTACGAACGCTTCGCACGCGGGCGGCGAAGCCCTTTGCAGCGATTTTGTTGCGCATCCTGCCGGCGCGCGCTGGAGCGAGTGCAGGAGCGGGAGCGGCGCTGGCGGCAGGCGCGCATTTAAGCCGGACATATTGATCGCCAAGGAAAACACCGCTTACATTCAGCCTGTCGATGCAACTGGAGTTTCATCAGCTGGACCGGCGTTGGGAGCATTTGCGCGTGCGCCAACCGGCGCGGCAGCGGCGGCTGTTGGCGTCGCTGGCCGAATCGGGGCAGCAAACGCCCATCGTGGTGGTGGCGGCCGAAGGCCTGGCGTGAGCTGGGCGGCAGGAAACGCAAAGTGCAAACCGCCTCGGCGGTGCTGTGCTACTCGCGGATGCTGTTTTTCCAGTGCTATCCGACGTTCCAACGCTTCGACTGCAAGGTGTTTCTCACCGACGCTCTGCGCTACATGAGCGGCGCCGCAATCCGCGTGATGATCGACAACACGCACGTGGTGGTGTTGCGCGGCAGCGGACGCGATATGGTTCCGGTGCCCGAGATGGCGGCCTTCGCGGAGCGCTTTGGCTTCCACTTCGTGGCGCACGCCATCGGGAATGCCAACCGTTCAGCTCGCGTAGAACGACCCTTCCGCTTCATCGAGGGCAACTTCCTGGCGGGGCGCACGTTCAGCAGTTGGGAAGATCTGAACCGGCGGGCTCGGGAGTGGTGCGATAAGGTCAACTCGACTTATAAGAAGCATATTCGCGCGGTGCCGCGCGAGTTATTCGCCGTCGAGCGCCTGCATCTGAAACCGCTGCCGGCGTGGATTCCCGAAGTCTACCGGCTACATCAGCGGATGGTGGACATCGAAGGCTATGTGGCGCTGCACACCAATCGCTACTCGGTTCCGGTGGACTGGATCGGACGGCGCGTGGAAGTGCGCGAGACCGCCGACAAAGTCGAGATTCAACTGGACGCGCGCCGTTTGGTGAATCATCGCCGCATCCTCGAAGCCGAGGACCGGCGCATCACACTGGCCGGGCACCGGCCGCCTCGCGGTCAGCGAGAGTCACGCCCCGATCCGCATCCGGAAGAGAATGCCATCCTCAGCGCGGCGCCCGAACTGGCCGACTACGTTGCCGGTTTGAAGCAGCGCAGCCGCAAGGTGATCACGCTGGTGCTGCGGCAACTGCTTCGCCTGGTGCGCGAGTATCCGCGCGAACCGCTGTTGGGCGCCGTACATGAGGCCGCCCGTTACGGGCTTTACGACCTGGACCGGCTGGAGCGCATGATTCTCCGCCGTGTGACGCGCGAATATTTTCTGCTCGACGGAGGGCCACAGGAAGATGAGTGAAGAACTGGAGCAACTGCTGAAGAATCTAAAGCTGCGGCGCATCCTGGAGATCTACGACGAACAGTTGCGGGCCGCCGACAAAAGCGAGATCAGCTACACGGAGTTCCTGACTCGACTGGTGCGGGCGCAGTGGCAGGCCAAACAGGAAGGCGCCCTGGAATGGCGCATCCGGCGCGCCAACCTGCCCGAGCGGTGGACTCTGGAGACGTTTCCCTTTGCCCGCCAGCCGGGCGTGAACCGCAAACAGATTCGCGGCTTCTCGGAGTTGGAGTTCATCGCCAAAACGGAAAATATCGTGTTCGTCGGCGAAACCGGAAGAGGGAAAACCGGATTGGCGTGCGGTCTGCTGCTGAAGGCGCTGGAGAACGGCTACCGCTGCCAGTTCATCAAAGCGCAGGATCTGTTCGACGAAATGTATGCGTCACTGGCGGATCGCTCCACGCGGCAGTTGCTCAAGCGCCTGGCGCGGCTCGACGTCCTTCTGATTGACGAATTTGGGTACTTGAATCTGAAGCCGGAGCAATCCAACATCTTTTTCAAGCTGATGGAGGAGCGCTACCGTCAGCACCCCACGATTATTACCACCAATCTCGGCTATGACGAATGGCCCAACTTTCTGGGCAACCGGGCGATGGTGGAGGCGCTGTTGAGCCGGTTGCGGCACTTCTGTCACACGGTGCATATCAACGGTCCATCCTTGCGCGAGTTGCAAGGATGAGCACGCCCTTATGGACGGCGGACTCAGCCAGCAAGAATATGTTCACCGCGTGCTGGAGACGTATCAGAAGACGCCGGGAACTTCGGGGCGCGTTCGCCGGCCGGACCGGATGCTGGCTGCGCAACTCTATGCTCGCGGCGTGCCGCCCATCGCAATCGAAAACGCGTTGATCCTGGCCGCAATGCGCCGTTTGATTCGGCCGCCCGATGCGCCGCCCCTCGGCCCGATTCGCTCGCTGGCTTACTTCCTGCCGGTCATCGAGGAAGTGCTGGAACTGCGCGTCGGTCCGGATTACTTCGAGCACCTACGCGGGAAGCTCGAAGCCTTCACTCAAACAAAGTAATCGTTCCGTTCGCCGCCAATAGCACACGCCTGCGGCGTGGATGATATCGCCGTCTCCTCCACACCCCAGCAATGCCGGCACGCCTTCGGCGTAGATGATGGCGATCTAATCCCGCTCTTGTTCCCAGTTCCGTTTCCACAGTGGGTCACTTTATCCAAGCGCTACCGGGTCACTCTTGCGTAGCGCTGAAGCTTAGGATTGTGCGCCGATCCGAAGCAACGACCTTGATGATCCAAGGCGCTCCAAACAGGAGAAGGAGAACAGTGAGGAAGAAGAAAAAAATCGGAGGATACGAGCGGCCGTCGGGCAGACCGGTATCGTGTACGTGATTTCTCCGAGCCTGGAGGCCGCCCTCGGCATCAGCCGGGATGCATCAGATAAGCCTAAAAAAATCTTTGACGCCCTCGCAACTCTAGACGTGCATGCTGTCCCTGCGGCTCTAAAGCCCTTGGTCTCTTCTGTAAAGAAGTTGATGAACCATGAGGGCACTTGAGCGGATACTTAATTGCAATCCTCTTTTCAAGTTTTCAAGTCGATAGTTTTACACGTTGCGTGGCACACGTGGATCTTTTCAACCCCTAATGAGTGGGACGCGCGCTTGCTTGAGGCGGAATTGTTTCTGCCTCCAGCGTAGTAGGAATCCCAGAGGATTACCGTGCCGAGCGATTCGAAACGAACTTAATCGAACCTCTTGACCCCATCGGCGGCGAGCCGCTTGAAGCATCTGGCTTCGAAGACGAACAACCGGAAGACGGCTTTGACGAGGGAGGCGACGATGGCAACGACTGATCGCCCTCAGCCGCAAAGCGCCAAGCGCGATTTCCGGCAGGAAGCAACCGATGCCATCATACGCATGCTCGAAGAAGGCGTTGCGCCGTGGCAGAAACCGTGGCAATCGGGCGCGATCGCAACGCCATTCAATCCGACCACCGAAAAGCCGTACCGTGGCGGCAACGCCGTTTACCTCATGGCTGTTGCCGCCCGGCACGGCTACGACGATCCCCGATGGATGAGCTACAAGCAGGCGCAACAGCGCGGCTGGCAGGTCCGTCGAGGCGAGATCGGAACGCAGATTGAATACTGGGAGTTTCCCTCCGCGTCGCGCGAGCAGGAGCAGCGCGGTGGTCAGCCGGATTCCGACCAGGGCGACAAGACCGCGCCGCGGATGATTCACCGCATCTATACCGTGTTCAACGCGAAACAGATCGATGGAATTCCACCCTACACGCCGAAGCAGCGACAGGAGTTCGAGATCGTACGAGCTGCCGAATCCATCCTGGAGCACTCGGGCGCGCGCATCCTGCACGATCAGAACGATCGCGCCTTCTACAATCGCGCCGCTGATTCGATTCACCTGCCGCCCAAGG
>Ga0209061_1001797_pt1 | contig 31867 bp, 28 predicted proteins | sample Coa_R1_10_FD_187157 | JGI IMG/M metagenome (GOLD analysis project Ga0209061, IMG submission 187157) | Surface soil microbial communities from Centralia Pennsylvania, which are recovering from an underground coalmine fire - Coalmine... | ecosystem: Environmental > Terrestrial > Soil >... | reverse complement strand
AAGCACGGGCAGCGCGTCTATTCGGTCGCGGCGCTCGCCAGCCCCGGCCTGGCCAAGCTGTCCGGTAAGCTGCTCGCCACCATCCCCGGCGACGAGGCGCGTGCGCTCGCAGAGCTCGGCGGCGGCGCCCAGGAAGGCGGTGCCGCCTGGCGGGACGCGGCCAGCGCGCTGGCCGCCCCCGGTGCGGTGATCATCGCGGGCGAGCGGCTCGCCGAGGTGCCGGGCGCGCTGTCGGCGGCGGCACGGCTCGCCGAGGCTACCGGGGCCGCCCTCGCCTGGATCCCCAGGAGGGCGGGTGAGCGCGGTGCCATCGAGGCGGGCGCGCTGCCCAGCCTGCTCCCCGTCGGCAGGCCCGTCACCGACCCGCAGGCACGCGCCGAGGTGGCCAGGACCTGGGGGGTCGCCTCGCTGCCGGCCCAGCCGGGCAGGGACACCTCCGGCATCCTGGCCGCGGCGGCGTCCGGCAGGATGGATGCGCTCCTCATCGCGGGGGTGGACCCGGCGGACCTGCCAGACCCGGCTGCGGCGCTCGCGGCGATCGAGGCCACCCCGTTCGTCGTCAGCATGGAGCTGCGGGTGAGCGCGGTCACCGACAGGGCGGACGTCGTGTTCCCCGTCGCCGCCGTCGCGGAGAAGGAGGGAACGTTCGTCAACTGGGAGGGACGGGGCGGCTCGTTCGGCGCCGCGCTGCCGGCGCCGGGGGCCCGGTCCGAGCTGCACCTGCTCGGTGCCCTCGCCGACGAGATGGACGTTCACCTCGGCCTGCCCGCCGTCTCGTCAGCGCGCGCGGAGCTCGCGGCGCTCGGCACCTGGCACGGCGGGCGCGAGATGCCGCCCATGGTGCCCGCCGGGCTCCACGTGACGCCGGAACGCGGCGAGGCCGTTCTCGCCACGTGGAAGCTCCTGCTCGACGAGGGGCGTATGCAGGACGGGGAGCCGTATCTCGCGGGCACCGCGCGGCCCGCCTGCGCGCGGATGTCCGCGGCGACCGCGGCCGAGGCCGGCGTGGCCGACGGCGACAAGGTCACCGTGGCCACCAGCCGCGGCTCGGTCACGCTCCCCGCGGAGGTGACCCCCATGCCCGACCGGGTGGTGTGGCTGCCCACGAATTCCGCCGGATGCGACGTCCGTGGCCGGCTCGGGGCCGGCCACGGCGCCCGGGTCACGCTGAGGAGGCCCGAATGAGTCATGCGCTTGCGGCGGGCACGGCGTCCGCAGGCCCCACGCTGTCGGACTTCTACCACATCGTGTGGTGGCTCGTCATCATCAAGGTCCTGGCCATCTTCATCTTCCTCCTGCTCTCGACGACCTTCATGATCTGGGCCGAGCGCCGGGTCATCGGGCGGATGCAGAACCGGCCGGGGCCGAACCGCGCCGGCCCGTTCGGCCTGCTCCAGTCGATCGCCGACGCGCTCAAGCTGCCGCTCAAGGAAGACATCGTCCCCCGCCAGGTGGACAAGGCCGTGTTCTTCATCGCGCCGATCATCTCGGCGGCGCCCGCGCTGGTGAGCTTCGCGATCATCCCGTTCGGCCCCGTGGTGTCGATCGCCGGCGTGCACACCCCGCTGCAGCTCACCGACCTGCCCGTGGCCGTGCTGCTCGTGCTGGCGATGAGCTCGGTCGGCGTGTACGGCATCGTGCTGGCGGGCTGGTCGTCGAGGTCGCCGTACTCGCTGCTCGGCGGCCTGCGGTCCTCCGCGCAGGTGATCAGCTACGAGATCGCCATGGGGCTGGCGTTCGTGGCGGTGTTCCTCGACGCGGGCTCGCTGTCCACCAGCCAGATCGTCGCCGCCCAGGAGCACGGCTGGTACTGCTGGGAGCTGCTCCCCTCCTTCGTCATCTACCTGATCACGATGGTCGGGGAGACCAACAGGCTCCCGTTCGACCTGCCGGAGGGCGAGGGAGAGCTCGTCGGCGGCTACCACACCGAGTACTCCTCGATGCGGTTCACGATGTTCTACCTCGCCGAGTACGTCAACATGACAACCGTGTCCGCCATCGCCGTGACGCTGTTCCTCGGCGGCTGGCGCGCGCCGGTGCCGGTGTCGCTGTGGGCGGGCGCCAACACCGGCTGGTGGCCGATCCTGTGGTTCCTCATCAAGGTCGCGCTCTTCGAGTTCGGCTTCATCTGGCTGCGCGGCACCCTGCCCAGGGTCCGCTATGACCAGCTCATGTCGCTCGGCTGGAAGATCCTCGTCCCCGTCTCGATCGTCTGGCTGCTGCTCGTCGCGGTGGTGCGTGCCTGGCGGGAGACCGGCGGCACCCGCGTCGTGTACGCGATGGCCGGCGTGGTCCTCGTGCTCATCGCGATCATGATCTGGGCGTGGGACGCGGCAGCGCAGCGGCGCGCCGCGCGGGACGCCGCAGCCGACGAGGAGGCACGGGCCGCGATCGCGGCCGCGACGGTGGGCGCCGCGAGGGGCACGGACGGCGCGGCCGGCGCGTTCCCCGTGCCGCCGCTCGACCTGCCCCACTACCACGGCATCGGCGTCGGGCCCAGCGCCGCGGGGGCTCGGCCCCCGGGTGGCGTGCCGGCCGGCGAGGGCGAAGGCGCCGGGGCCACGGACGCCAGCGCAAGGACGGAGGTCACAGGTGCTTGACTTCCTCAACCCGGTCAAGGGGTTCGGGGTCACCTTCCACGAGATGTTCAGGAAGGTCGACACCGCCGAGTACCCGGAGAAGCCGCAGCGGACCGCGCCGCGGTTCCACGGCAGGCACCAGCTCAACCGGTGGCCCGACGGCCTGGAGAAGTGCATCGGCTGCGAGCTGTGCGCCTGGGCGTGCCCGGCCGACGCCATCTACGTCGAGGGCAGGGACAACACGCCGGAGGAGCGGTACTCGCCCGGCGAGCGGTACGGTCACGTCTACCAGATCAACTACCTGCGCTGCATCCTGTGCGGCCTGTGCATCGAGGCGTGCCCGACCCGCGCGCTCACCATGACCAACGAGTACGAGATCGCCGACGACAACAGGGAGAGCCTCATCTGGACCAAGGAGCAGTTGCTCGCGCCGCTCCAGCCCGGGATGGAGGCCCCGCCGCACCCGATGCGGCTCGGCGATGACGAGAAGGACTACTACCTGCTCGGCGCGGCCGGGGTGTCAGGCGCCAAGGCCGACACGCCAGAGGAGCATCGATGAGCCTGTCTTCCCTGCACCTGCCGCAGGCAGCGGCTGCGGCGGGCCACCTCCTTGCCGCCGCGCCCAGCCCCGAGGGCCCGGCGCCGACCACCCATGCCGTCATATTCTGGCTGTTCACCGTCATCGCCGTAGCGGGCGCGCTCGGCATGGTCCTGGCGAGACGCGCCGTGCACTGCGCGATGATGCTCGCCACGGTGATGTTCTCGCTGGCGGTGCTCTACCTGATGCAGGGCGCGCCGTTCCTCGCGTTCGCGCAGGTGATCGTGTACACCGGCGCGGTCCTGATGCTCTTCCTCTTCGTGCTGATGCTCATCAGCGTCAGCTCCGCCGAGTCTTTGGCCGAGACGCTCAAGGGGCAGCGGGTCGCGGCCCTCGTGGCCGGGCTCGGCATGGTGATCCTGCTGGCGCTCGCCATCGGCCACGCGGCCATCGGGCAGGCGAAGCCGATGACGTCGATCGGGGGCACGGGCAACGTCACCGGACTCGCGGCGCTGATCTTCACCAGGTACGTGTTCCCGTTCGAGGTCACCAGCGCCCTGCTCATCACCGCGGCGCTCGGCGCGATGGTGCTCGCGCACCGCGAGCGGACCAGGCCGAAGCCGACACAGCGCGAGCTGTCCAGGCGCCGGATCGCGAGCGGGCACCCGACACCGCTGCCGCCGCCGGGTGTCTACGCGCTGCACGACGCGGTGGACATGCCCGCGCTGCTGCCCGACGGCACCCCGTGCGAGCTGTCCGTCAGCCCGGCGATCGCCCGCCGCGAGCCGGGCCCGGCCACGCCGGCCATCGCCGCGCCGGGGGAGACACCCGCGCCACGGGAAGACGGCCCGGGCGGTGACGCCCGCCCGCTGGTGCCGGCGGCAGGCCAGGAATCCGCTGAGCCGGCGGCGCCGGCGACGCAGGGGGGAACGCAGCAGTGAGCCCGGAATACTACGTGATCCTGTCCGTCCTGCTGTTCGGGATCGGCGGCGTCGGCGTCCTCGTGCGGCGCAACGCCATCATCGTGTTCATGTGCATCGAGCTGATGCTGAACGCGGCCAACCTCGCGTTCGTCGCGTTCGCCCGCATGCACGGCAACCTGGACGGCCAGGTCATCGCCTTCTTCGTCATGGTGGTCGCCGCGGCGGAAGTCGTGGTGGGCCTCGCGATCCTGATGGCGATCTTCCGTACCCGCAGGTCGACGTCGGTGGACGACGCGAACTTGCTGAAGAACTAGAAGGGACACAAGGGTGACCGGCTCGCCTGCCGCCATGCACACGATGGCCGCGGTCATGACCACCGTCCCCGCGACAGGCGTCCTGCGCCTCGCGTGGCTGATGCTGGCGTTCCCGCTCTTCGGCGCCGCCGTGCTGATATTCGGCGGCCGCCGCACCGACCGCTGGGGGCACCTGCTGGGCGTCGCGACGCCCATCGCGTCCTTCGTCTACGGTGTCATCGCCTTCGCCGCGCTGCTCGGCTACCCGGCCGCCGAGCGCAGCAGGAACGTGCACCTGTACTCCTGGATCCCCGTCGCGGGCTTCCACGTGAACGCCGGCCTGCTGATCGACCCGCTGTCGATGGTCTTCGTGCTGCTGGTGACCGGCGTCGGCTCGCTGATCCACATCTACTCGGTCGGCTACATGGCCCACGACCCCGGGCGGCGGCGGTTCTTCGGCTACATGAACTTCTTCATCGCGGCGATGCTGCTGCTCGTGCTGTCCAACAACTACCTGGCCCTGTACGTCGGCTGGGAAGGGGTGGGCCTCGCCTCCTACCTGCTGATCGGGTTCTGGCAGTTCAAGCCGTCGGCGGCTGTCGCCGCCAAGAAGGCGTTCATCGTCAACCGGGTCGGGGACGCGGGTTTCACGATCGCGATCTTCCTGATGTTCGCCACGTTCGGCACTGTCGGCTTCACGGGCGTGCTCGGCAGCGCCCGCGCCGGGGGCAGCGGCGTGGACACCGCGATCGGCATGCTGCTGCTGCTCGGCGCCTGCGGCAAGTCCGCGCAGCTTCCCCTCCAGTCCTGGCTGCTCGACGCGATGGAGGGCCCCACGCCCGTCTCGGCGCTCATCCACGCCGCCACCATGGTGACGGCCGGGGTGTACCTGATCGTGCGGTCCAACCCGATTTTCGCGTACTCGCCCGTCGCGCAGCTCACGGTCGCCAGCGTCGGCGCCGCCACGCTGCTGTTCGGCGGCATCATCGGGTCCGCCAAGGATGACATCAAGAGGTCGCTGGCCGGCTCCACCATCAGCCAGATCGGCTACATGGTCCTCGGCGCCGGGCTCGGGCCCGCCGGCTACGTGTTCGCGATCGCGCAACTGCTCGCGCACGGCTTCTTCAAGGCGTGCCTGTTCCTCGACGCGGGCTCGACCATGCATGCCCTGCACGACGAGGTCAACATGCGCAGGTACGGCGCGCTCGCCAAGGTGATGCCCGTCACCTTCGGCACGTTCGCCGTGGCCTACCTCTCGATCATCGGCATCCCGCCGTTCTCCGCCTTTTACACCAAGGACGGCATCATCGAGGCCGCCTTCGCCAAGGGCGGCACGGCGGGCATGGTGCTGGGCGCCGCCGCGGTGGTCGGCGCGGGCATCACCTCGTTCTACATGACGCGGATGCTGCTCATGACCTTCGCCGGCAAGGCCCGGTGGCAGGCCGCCGCAGCCTCCGCGCCCGCGGGGACGGCCGGGGAGCACGGCGGCGCGCACGGCACCGCTGCCGCGCCGCACCCGCACGAGTCGCCCGCCGTGATGATCTGGCCGATGGTCCTGCTGGCCATCGGCGCGGGCGGCGCAGGCGCGTTCTTCATCGCAGGCGGCAGGCTCGCGAGCTTCCTGTCCCCGGTGACAGGCCCCATCCCCTCCAGCGGCGTGATCACCACCTCGGGGCTGGTCTCCCTCGCCATGGTCATCATCGGCGCGCTCATCGCGGCGTACATCTACGGCTGGAACGAGGTGCCCGCCGTCGCCCCGCCGGGCCGGTGGCCGACCGTCGCGGCGCGTAAGGACCTCTACGGCGACGCGTTCAACGAGGCGTTCCTGATGCGCCCCGGGCAGTGGCTGACGAGGCTCTCCGTGTATTTCGACAACCGCGGCATCGACGGCATCGTCAGCGGGACTGCCGCGGCGATCGGCGGGTCATCCGGGCGGCTGCGCAGGGTGCAGACCGGATTCGTCCGCTCCTACGCCCTGTCGATGTTCTTCGGCGGCGCCCTGCTCGTCGCCGCTCTCCTCGCGGTGAGGCTCTGACTCCTATGAACGGATTCCCCTGGCTGACCGTTATCGGCGCGATCCCGCTCGCCGGCGCGCTGGCGATCATGGCGATCCCCGGCGGGGGCCCGGCCGCCGGCCCGGCGCGCCGGAGGGCACGCGACCGGCTGGTCAAGTACCTGGCGGTGGGCTTCTCGCTGGCCACGCTGGCGGTGGTCATCGCGATGACGACGCAGTTCGTCCCCGGCGGCCCCCGCTTCCAGTTCACCGAGGACGTGCCGTGGATCCCGCAGTTCGGCGTCCACTACGCCCTCGGCGTGGATGGCATCGCGCTGGTCCTGATCGGCATGTCGGCGGTGCTGATGCCCGTCGTGCTGCTCGCCTCGTGGAACGACGTGGAGAGCCTCGCCAGCGCGGCGGAAGTCCCCTCCCCCGGGCCCGCGGGCGGGCCCGGGGGAGGGGAGGCGGAACTTTCCGCCCGCATCCCCGGGGGCCCCGGTGGCTCCCGCATAGCGAACGTCAAGAGCTACTTCGCGCTGATGCTCGCGCTGGAGACGCTGATCATAGGCGTCTTCGCGGCGACCGACGTCTTCCTCTTCTACATCTTCTTCGAAGTGATGCTGGTCCCGATGTACTTCATGATCGGGAGCTTCGGCGTCGGCAGGCGGCAGTACGCGTCCCTCAAGTTCCTGCTCTACAACCTGCTCGGCGGGCTGCTGATGCTGGCCGCCGTCATCGGCCTGTACGTCTACGCCGCGCACAGTGCTACCACGGGCCACCACGGCACGTTCCTGTTCGGCCAGCTCGCCCGCGTCGCGCTCGACCCGACGGCGCAGAAGTGGCTGTTCCTCGGCTTCTTCGTCGCGTTCGCGATCAAGTCGCCGCTGTGGCCGCTGCACACCTGGCTGCCCGATGCCACGGCCGCGGCGCAGCCCGGCGCCGGCGTGCTGATGATCGGCATACTCGACAAGGTCGGGCTGTTCGGCATGATCCGCTACTGCCTGGACCTGTTCCCCTCGGCGGCGCATTTCTTCACGCCGCTGGTGATCACGCTGTCGGTCATCGCGATCTTGTACGGGGCGGTCGTCGCGATCGGGCAGGCCGACATCAAGAGGCTGATCGCCTACAGCTCGGTGTCGCACTCCGGCTTCATCGCGCTCGGCATCTTCGCCATGACGAGCCAGGGCCAGGCCGGCGCCACCTTCTACATGGTCAACACCGGGTTCGCGACCGGCGCGCTGCTGATCCTCGCCGGATTCCTGATGAGCCGGCGGGGCTCGCAGCGGATCGCGGACTTCGGCGGCGTGCAGAAGGTCGCCCCCGTCCTGGCCGGCCTGTTCCTGCTGTCCGGCCTGGCGATGATCTCGCTGCCCGGCATGTCCACGTTCGTCAGCGAGTTCCTCGTGGTCGTCGGCACCTTCACCCGGTACAAGGCGGCCGCCGTCCTGGCCACCGTCGCCATGATCCTCGCCGCCCTTTACATCTTGTGGATGTACCAGCGCATGATGAACGGCCCTACGGCCACGGCGGTCGCGCACATGCCGGACCTGCGGCCCAGGGAACTGCTGGCGGCCGTGCCGCTCGTCGCGCTCATCGTGGCGATGGGCGTCTACCCCAAGCCGGTGCTCGACACGATCACCCCGGCGGTGCGCTACACCATGGCGCAGACCCGGTCGGCCGATCTGCTGCCCGCGCACCCGGCCGCGGCAGGCCAGGACGGCGCCCGCACGGTGAGCGCGCGCACGGCGGGCACCGCAGCGCAGGCGGGCACGGCAGCGCAGGCGGGCAGGGCGGGCGCGGCGTACGCGACGTCCCTGGCGGGCCCGCTGCCGCTCACGCGCACGCCGCACGCCGGCTCCCCGGTGCCCGCGACCTACCTGGCGCCGGCGGCGCACGGGGAGGTGGCCGCACACCTGGCAGCGGCGGCAGACCCAGCGAAGAAGGGAATCGCACCGTGACCGGCTCGTGGAGTTCTCTGGCCGCGCTAGGCACGCAGGGCGCACATGTCCTGGCCGGCCACGGCGGCCTGCTCGCGGCCGGCGGGATCACCCCGCCCCGCATCGAGTACGGCCAGCTTTCGCCGATGCTCGTCGTCTTCGGCGTGGCGGCGGTGGGCGTGCTGGCCGAGGCGTTCCTGCCGCGCCGGGCGCGCCGCCCCACCCACCTGGTGCTGACGCTCGGCGGACTGACCGCCGCGCTCATCCTCACCATCCTGGTCGGCATGTCCAGCACCTTGTTCGCGCACGGCAGCCCCGGCCACGTGGCGGCGATGGGCGCGGTGGCGGTGGACAGGCCGACCCTGTTCATCCAGGGCACGATCCTCGTGCTCGCCATCGCCAGCGTGCTGCTGCTGGCCGACAACTCCCCTGGCATCAGCCCGTTCGTCGCGCAGGCGGCGGCTGTGCCAGGCAGCGCCGAGGAGCGCGAGGGACTGGCCGCGGGGGTCATGCACACCGAGATCTACCCGCTGACCCTCTTCGCGGTCGGCGGCATGCTGCTGTTCCCGGCGTCCAACGACCTGCTCACCATGTTCGTGGCGCTGGAGGTGCTCTCGCTGCCGCTGTACCTGCTGTGCGGCCTTGCCAGGCGCCGCCGCCTGCTGTCGCAGGAGGCGGCGATGAAGTACTTCCTGCTCGGCGCGTTCTCCTCGGCCATCTTCCTGTTCGGCATCGCCATGCTCTACGGCTACGCGGGCTCGGTGCGGCTGTCCGCCATCGCGGCGGCCGCCGCGGACAACGTGCAGGGCACGACGCTGCTGCTTGCGGGCATCGCGCTGCTCGGCGTCGGGCTGTTCTTCAAGATCGGCGCGGTACCGTTCCACGGATGGAAGCCGGATGTCTACCAGGGCGCCCCCACGCCCGTCACCGCCCTGATGGCGTCCTGCACGGTGGTCGCCGCGTTCGGCGCGCTGATCCGCGTCTTCTACGTCGCGTTCGGCCACCTGACCTGGGACTGGCGGCCCGCCATGTGGGGGGTGGCCATCCTCACCATGGTGGCCGGCGCGATCATCGCGATCACCCAGACGAACGTCAAGCGGCTGCTCGCCTACTCGTCGATCGCGCACGCGGGCTTCGTGCTGACCGGCGTCATCGCGGCGAGCGTGGCCGGGTTGGCGGGCAGCATGTTCTACCTGGCCGCCTACGGGTTCACCACGGTCGGAGCGTTCGCGGTCGTCGCGCTGGTGCGGGAACCGGCCGGGGAAGCCTGGCACCTGTCCAAGTGGGCCGGGCTCGGCAAGCGGTCGCCGCTGGTGGCGGGCGTGTTCTCCTTCTTCCTGCTCGCCTTCGCCGGGATCCCCCTGACCAGCGGCTTCATGGGCAAGTTCGCGGTGTTCCAGGCGGCGCTAGCCGGCGGGGCGATGCCGCTGGTGATCATCGGCGTGCTGAGCAGCGCGGTCGCGGCGTTCTTCTACATCAGGATCATCGTGCTGATGTACTTCAGCGAGCCCGTCGCTGGCGGGGCTGCGGTGGTGGTCCCGAGCATGTACGCGGGGACCGCGGTGGGGGTTGGCGCCGCGGCGACGCTGGTCCTCGGCATCGTGCCGGAGCCGGTGCTCCGCCTCGCCAGCCAGGCCGCGAGCCAGCTCTTCGTACACTGACACCCGGGGGCACGGCTCGTCACCGGCGCCGGGGGGCCGGGAGGGGATTGCCGCTACGCCAGGTAGTGTCCTTTCCCGAGGTGCATACCGAGGACTTGGAGCCCGCGTGATCACTGCCGTGCCCGTGGACCTGCCTGACACTGCCGTGGAGGCGGAGGTTCTCGAGGGTCTCGCCCTCGTCGAGTCCGCCCTGCGGGAGACCACGCATGCCAGGGAGCCGCTGCTCACCGAGGCATCCATGCACCTGATGGCGGCGGGGGGCAAGAGGTTCCGCGCGATGCTCGTGCTGCTCGCCGCGCAGTTCGGCAACTCCAGGGACGAGCGGATCGTGCCCGCCGCGGTGGCTATCGAGCTGACCCACCTGGCCACCCTGTTTCACGACGACGTCATGGACGAGGCGGCCATGCGCAGGGGGCACCCGTCGGCCAACTCCCGGTGGGACAACACGGTGGCCATCTTGACCGGGGACTTCCTGTTCGCCCAGGCTTCGCTGATCCTGGCCGGCCTCGGAGCGGAAGCCATCAGGATCCAGGCGGAGACCTTCGCCCGCCTGGTGCACGGTCAGATGGCGGAGACCACAGGCCCCCGCGCCGGCGAGGACCCGCTGGATCACTACTGGCGGGTGGTGACGGACAAGACGGGGTCGCTGATCGCGACGTCCGGTACGTTCGGCGCCATGTTCGCCGGAGCGCCGCCGCAGGTCACCGCCAGGATCGGGCCCGCGTGCGAGGCGCTCGGCGTGGCCTTCCAGGTCTCTGACGACATCCTCGACATCGCCAGCGAGGCCGGCCAGTCGGGGAAGACGCCGGGCACCGATCTGCGCGAGGGCGTGCGGACCCTGCCGGTGCTGCATGCGCTGCGTGTGGCGGGCCCGGAGGACTCGCGGCTGGTCGAGTTGCTGAACCGGGCGGAACTCGGCGACCCGGCCCTGCACGCCGAGGCGCTGCGTCTGCTGCGCGGGCATCACGGGATGGCGCTTGCCCGCGCGGACCTGGGACGCTGGGCCGAGACCGCGCGGCAGGAGATCCTCGCCCTGCCGCCGGTCCCCGCACGGGCCGCGTTCGAGGCACTGTGCGAGTTCGTGGTGCGCCGCACAGGCTGACCGGGACGCGTCATCGCGGAAGACCGGGGCCGTCTGCGCGGTTCTTACTGGGGAGACGCAAAGCTGCGGAGGAGGGCACGATGGGCATCTTCGGCTCGCGCCGGAGCGAAATGGTGACTGCCGGCAGGGCGCTGCCGGGCCGGGCGGAGGCGATGCCCGTGCCGGGCAGGCACACGGTCCTCGGCTCGCCGCTGGCGCCGCCGTACCCGGCCGGCACCGAGATCGCGGAGTTCGCACTCGGCTGCTTCTGGGGGGCGGAGCGCCGGTTCTGGCAGACACCCGGGGTCGTCTCCACCGCGGTGGGATACGAGGGCGGCTACACCCCGAACCCCACCTACGAGGAGGTCTGCACCGGGCTGACCGGCCACGCCGAGACCGTGCGGGTCGTGTTCGACCCGGCGAAGATCTCCTACACGGAGCTGCTGCGGGTGTTCTGGGAGTCGCACGACCCGACCCAGGGCATGCGCCAGGGAAACGACATCGGCACCCAGTACCGCTCGGCGATCTTCTGGCGGTCGCCCGGGCAGCGCGCCGCCGCCGAGGAATCACGCGCCGCCTACGCCAAGAAGCTGGCCGAGGCCGGCTACGGCCCGGTCACCACGGAGATCACTGCGGCGGGCGAGTTCTACTTCGCCGAGGACTACCACCAGCAGTACCTGGACAAGAACCCGGCCGGTTACTGCGGGCTCGGCGGTACCGGGGTCGCCTGCCCCGCCGGGGTGGCATCAGCGGGCGAGTGACCCGCAGGCCCGCGGCGCGCGCCCACGGTGCCGGCCGCTCCTGCTGACGTTCACGGGCCGCCCTGGCGCCCGGCGAGCCTGGCGTCGAGGCCGTGGTCGGCGGCGGGCGCCACGGTGATGGTGCCTGCCGCCCTGGGCCGTGCCGCCGTGGGGACGTGGGTGGCTTTGCGGACCAGTTCGGCGGTGGTCAGCGCCTCCATCCTCCGGCAGGCGTGCCGGGCGAAGGTGACCTGCATGCGGCGTCCGAACAGCAGGAATCCTGCGCGGATGAGCGGATTGGCGATGTGGGCGGCCTTGGAGACGGCGTGGATGCGGAACTCCACCGTCCCGTCGTCAAGCCATTTCCACACCTCGTAGTCCATCTGGCCCATCTCCAGGTGGCCCTGCAAGGTGCGGTAGTTCCACCCCCACACGCGCACCCGCCGCCTCTCAGCCGTGCGGGTCTCGTCGTTGATGCCGCCGACGCGGCAGCCGAAGCGGAACCGCAGCCCGAGAAAGCGGCCGTCCAGGAGCATGTCGCGCTGGTCCAGGGGCTGGCCGGGGTGGTAGATCGCCGTGATGATCGAGGGGTCGGCGAACTCGTAGTCGCGCATCAGGCGCCGCGCCGTCTCCCAGCTCCCGTCGGGGAGCGGCGGTCCCGGTGGCTCCGGCGGGAGCACCTGGCGGTAGTCGTCGACGTGCCAGCCGTTGGCGGGGGTGAGCTGGCCGCGCCTGCCGGCGTCAAAGTTGAGGCCCTTGTCGTGCAACTGGTCGAGGGCCGCGCGCGCGTCCGGGTGGCTGAGCGACCGCGTGGCACCAACGCCGCTGCCCGCTGCCCTGGAGGTGAACACCTCGATGCCGCCGACGCGGTGCCCCCCGCTCAGCCTGGCCATCCGCAGGCACACCTGGAGCCACAGGTGCAACTGCATCTCCCGCCCCACCCACAGCAGGTCGTAGAGAACATGGGCCAGCCGGTCGCCGCTGCGCGCCCACGACTCGATCTCGAACACGAGATGGCCGCCGTCCCGCCGTGCCCGGAACTCGATCTGGCCGGCTTCCAGGTGGCCCCGCAGCGTCGCGAGCCGGAAGGACACCGGGGTGCGCTCCACGACGCGCACCGGGCCGTCCCAGGGGCCGGGCATGCGGATCACGTACTCATCGCCGGGGCGCGCCCCTGTCCCCTCCCCGCGGACCTTCTGGAAGACCGCAACCTCGATGAGCGTGGCGCGGTTGGGGTCGTCCGCCAGGTGCCCGATGAGCCGTTCCGCCGGCATCGCCGTGTCCCGGATCCTCACCCGGTACAGGCGGTGGTAGAACGGCCCGGTGCCGTCTGCGACATGCTGCACGCGCTCGTCATCGGCTTCCGCAGGGATCGGCGGCCCCGTGTCGCCGGCATCCCCGGGCAGGTCTTTCCGGTGGATCGGCGTGGTCAGCCACAGGTAGCGCCAGGAGACCAGCCCTGCGCCGGCCGGCCAGCGCAGCAGCGGCAGGAGCCGGGCAGGGGAACGTGTACCGCGAGTCATCCTGCTGGGATACCCGCCGATCCGCGCATAACGCCAGGCGGCGGGCATGCGGCCGTGACCGCGGGGTAGGGGTCCGCCGGTATCGCCGTGGCCGTCCCTGATGGAGCGCACATGGTAGGAAAGTGGCTGCACGCTGCCGGCCTGCGCAGCACGTACCTGCACCTGGCCTCGCTGGGCGCGATCGGGCTGTGCGTGGGGCTGTGGATCCGGGCCAAGGCAGTCGACCAGGAGGAACGGGGGAACGCCGAGCGCAGGGCGCTGTTCGTGGGCCTGTGGCCGCCGATGTTCTGGCTCATCGGCGATACGCTCTCCAGGCACGAGCAGCGCTGACAGGTCCCCGGAGCTTCCTGGCCGGGAATTCCGGTTCGGCAACCGTCACGGTGACCCCGGATGCCTGAGCCGGCGGCCGGCGGGGCGCGCAGCGGCGGCGGGAACAGCGCTTGCCGCCGTCACCTCCTGCCGTTATTCGTCCGGTATGGGCAATGGCGTTTTCCCGGCGGGCAGGAAAACGGGCGCCACCGGCCGGGTGGGAAGGTGTGAGCCCCGCCACAACTGAGGCGGTTTGTGCGTTTCATCACGCATGCCGTTCACCGCCTGTTCATCTTGAGTTCGGCGGAAGGTCGCTTGTCCTCAGTACGTTGCATATGTCGGGTCATTGGTGACGAGATCTCCGCCGGTGATGGCGGAAAGGGGACATAGTGGCCGAAACCAGGGCCAGGGACCTGCTCGCAGCTCTCGACGAGGCATCGCTGAGCCGCTTCCACGCGAGGGCGGTGCTCGTATCCGGAATGGGATTCTTCACCGACGCGTACGACCTGTTCATCATCGGGATCGCATCGGTGCTTGCCGGCCAGGAATGGCACCTGGGCGCCGGGACGCTCGGCCTGCTCAACAGCATGACGCTCGCGGCCTCGTTCATCGGCGCCTTCGTGTTCGGCAGGATCGCGGACCTCGCCGGGCGCAAGCGGGTGTACTGGCTGGTGGCGATGATCATGGTCGTCGGCGCCCTCGGGTCCGCGGTTGCGCCGGGATTCTGGGTGCTGATCGTGTTCCGCTTCCTGCTCGGCCTCGGCATCGGCGGCGACTACCCGGTCAGTGCCGTGCTGATGAGCGAGTACGCCAACCGCAAGGACAGGGGCAAGCTGGTCGGGACGGTGTTCTCGACCCAGGCTCTCGGCCTGATCGTCGGCCCGCTCGTCGCGCTCGCGCTGCTCGGCAGCGGCGCCGGCCACGACGTGATATGGCGCATCATGCTGGGGCTCGGCGCCGTTCCCGCGGCAGCCGTGCTCTACCTGCGGAGCCGGATGCCGGAATCCCCCCGGTACCAGGCTCAGGTCCGGGGCCATGAGGACCGCGCCGCCCGCGAGGTGCTGGAGGCCAGCGCCGGCCAGGTCCGCGGGGCCGCGGCCAGCGATGCCCAGGGAGCCAGGCACGCGATGGGGATCCGGGCGTTCCTCACCAGCAAGCGCTTCCTGCTGATGCTGGCTGGCACCGCCGGCACCTGGTTCCTGTTCGATTACGCCTACTACGGCAACACGATCTCGACACCGCTGATCCTGGGGCTCGTGTCGCCGCACGCCTCGCTGACGGCGAAAACCGCACTGGAGCTCGCCATCTTCGTGATCGCGGCGCTGCCCGGCTACCTGCTGGCGATCGCCAGGATGGACCGCATCGGGCACCGCAGGCTGCAGTGGGCCGGTTTCGCGGTGATGGCGGCCTGCTTCGCCGTGATCGGGCTGGTTCCCGGTGTCTCCGGCGCCGTGGCGCCGTTCATGATCGTCTATGGCGTGAGCTACTTCTTCGCCGAGTTCGGCCCCAACACCACCACGTTCGTGATGGCAGCCGAGGTGTACCCGGTCAGCATGCGGGCCACGGGGCACGGTATCTCCGCCGGGGTGGCGAAAGCCGGGGCGTTCATCGGCGTGTTCGTCTTCCCGTTCCTCCAGACCTCGCTCGGCCTGCGCGGCACGCTCACCCTGACGGCCGCCCTCGCGGCCGCTGGAGCGCTGCTCACCCTGGTGCTGCCCGAGCCCTCCGGGCGCAGCCTCGAAGACCTGACGGGGAACGACGATGTCGTCGCCGCCGCGGAGCAGGTGATCGCCGAAGCGGAGCAGAAGGCGGAGGCGGAGCGGAACGCTCAGGCGCAGTCGGCTCCCTGACCTCGGCCGGGCGGCGGGCGGCCGGGCGTCAGCTGCCTCGGGTGCAGCACCGGGCTCCGCAGTACCGGGATTCCTCTGCGTGGTGTCTCCTGGCAGGGAGACACCACGTCTGGCAGTGGGCGCGCGGACCACCCCATCGGGCCCATCGGGTGGAGGGCGGACCACCCCATCGGGTGGGGGCCCATCGGGTGGAGGTTGGCCGCTTCAGCCGATTTCCCAGGTGTCGGTGCCGGCGAGCAGCGCGGCCAGATCCCCGTCGCCGCCGGCGTCGCGGGCCTGGGCGATCTGGGCGGCCATCAGGTCGTCGTAGCTGGGCCGCTGCACCTGGCGGAATATGCCGATCGGGGTGTGGGCGAGGTCGGCGGTGTCGAGCCGGGAGAGGGCGAAGGCGTAGGAAGAGTCCTCACGGCGCGCGTCGTGGGTGATGAGCGAGCCATCGTCTCCGTCGCTGGCATCCACGACGTCGATCCTCCCGTAGGAGCCGAACCGCAGGCCGTACTGGCGCTGGGCGCCAAACCGTACCTGCTCGCCGTGGACCAGGCGGATCAGGTGGTCGTCGCGGGAGGGAGCCTCCTTCAGCGGCGCGAACGCGTCGTCATTGAAGATCGGGCAGTTCTGGTAGATCTCGACGAAGGCGGCGCCCCGGTGGTCGGCTGCGGCGGTCAGCACGCTGGTGAGGTGCTTGCGGTCGGAGTCGATGGTGCGGGCCACGAAGCTGGCCTCGGCGCCGAGCGCCAGGGACACCGGGTTGAACGGGACATCCAGCGAGCCGAACGGGGTGGACTTGGTGACCTTGCCCTGCTCGGAGGTGGGCGAGTACTGGCCCTTGGTCAGGCCGTAGATCCGGTTGTTGAACAGCAGGATCTTGATGTTGACGTTCCGGCGCAGCGCATGGATCAGGTGGTTGCCGCCGATGGACAAGGCGTCCCCGTCGCCGGTGATCACCCAGACCGACAGGTCCGGGCGGGTGGCGGCCAGCCCGGTGGCGATCGCCGGGGCGCGCCCGTGGATCGAGTGCATTCCGTAGCTGTTCATGTAGTACGGCAGGCGGGCCGAGCAGCCGATCCCGGAGATGACCACGACGTTCTCCCGCGGCACCTCCAGCTCGGGCAGGAACGACTGGAACGCGGCCAGGATCGCGTAGTCCCCGCACCCGGGGCACCAGCGGACCTCCTGGTCGGACTTGAAGTCCTTCGCGGCCAGTTTTCCGCTGGCCTTCGGCACCAGGGCAAGGCCGGCGGGCCTGCGGGCGCCGTGGCCGTTGCCGTGGCCGGTGCCGGGGGCTGCGCCGTTACCGCCGTGGCCGTGGCCGGGCGCTTCGCCGTGGCCGTGGCCACGAGCCGTGCCGCCCCGGTGCGCGCGGGTTTCCTCAGGCATGGTCGATCACATCCTCGATGACGCCGGCCAGCTCGGCGGCGCGGAACGGCAGGCCGCGGACCCGGTTGTAGGAGATCACATCGGCCAGGTACCGGCCGCGCAGCAGCAGGGCGAGCTGGCCGAGGTTGATCTCGGGGACGAGCACCTTCTCGTAGCGGCGCAGCACCTCTCCCAGATTCGATGGGAAGGGGTTGAGGTGGCGCAGGTGCGCCTGGGCGGCCGGCCGGCCGCCGGCCCGCACCCGGCGGACCGCCGCGCCGATCGCCCCGTAGGTGGACCCCCAGCCGAGCACGAGCACGCGCGCGCCTCCGCCCGGATCGTCCACCTCCAGCGGGGGGATGCTGGCGGCGACAGCATCGACCTTCGCCTGGCGCAGCCGCACCATCGTGTCGTGGTTGGCCGGGTCGTAGGAGATCGAGCCGGTGATGTCGGCTTTCTCGATCCCGCCAACCCGGTGCTCCAGGCCCGGCGTGCCGGGGATCGCCCAGGGCCGGGCGAGCGTGGCGGGGTCCCGCTGGAACGGCCGGAAGGTGACCGCCCCGGACTCAGGATCCCGCCAGCCGTCCGGGGTGGCGAAGGAGAACGCGCTGGCCAGGTCGGGCAGGCCGGCCACATCCGGGATGCGCCAGGGCTCCGACCCGTTGGCCAGGTAGCCGTCCGACAGCACGATCACCGGGGTGCGGTAGGCAAGCGCGATCCGCGCCGCCTCGATCGCGATGCCGAAGCAGTCCGCCGGGCTGGCGGGTGCCACCACCGGGACCGGGGACTCGCCGTTGCGGCCAAACATCGCCTGCAGCAGGTCGGCCTGCTCGGTCTTGGTCGGCATCCCGGTGGACGGGCCGGCCCGCTGGATGTCGCAGATGATCAGCGGCAGCTCGACCGAGGTGGCCAGCCCGATCGTCTCAGCCTTCAGCGTCATCCCGGGCCCGGAGGTGGTGCAGACCCCCAGCGCCCCGCCGAACGACGCTCCCAGCGCGGCCCCGACCCCGGCGATCTCGTCCTCGGCCTGGAACGTGCGCACCCCGAACCGCTTGTGCTTTGCCAGCTCGTGCAAGATGTCGGAGGCCGGTGTGATCGGATAGGCACCGAGGAACAGATCCAGCCCGGACAGCTTCGATGCCGCGATCAGCCCGTAGGCGAGCGCCACGTTGCCGGTGATGTTGCGGTACCGCCCCGGCGGCAGCGTGGCCGGCTTCACCTCGTACCGGACCGAGAACGCCTCGGTCGTCTCGCCGTAGTTCCACCCCGCCTGGAACGCCGCGATGTTCGCCTTCATGATCTCGGGCCTGGCCGCGAACTTCGTGCGCAGGAACTCCAGTGTGCCCTCGGCCGGCCGGTCGTACAGCCACGACAGCAGGCCGAGCGCGAACATGTTCTTGGCCCGCTCGGCGTCCTTCCGCGTGATGTCGAAGCCCTCAAGGGCCTTGACCGTCATCGATGTGACCGGCATCGCGTGCACCCGGTACCCGGCCAGCGAGCCGTCCTCCAGGGGGCTGGAGAGGTACCCCACCTTGGCGAGGTTGCGCTTGGTGAACTCGTCGGTGTTGACGATCACATCCGCGCCGGCTGGCAGGTCGGGAAGGTTGGCCTTCAGGGCCGCCGGGTTCATCGCCACCAGCACGTCCGGGGCATCCCCCGGCGTCAGGATGTCGTGGTCGGCGAAGTGGAGCTGGAAGCTGGACACTCCCGGCAGCGTCCCGGCCGGCGCGCGGATCTCGGCGGGGAAGTTTGGCAGCGTCGACAGATCATTGCCGAAGACCGCGGTCTCCTGGGTGAACCTGTCCCCGGCAAGCTGCATCCCGTCACCGGAATCCCCCGCGAAACGGATGATGACACGATCAAGCTGCTGGACCGGCTTGGTCACAGTGCGAGGACCTCCTCCGCACGCCACGGCCGGGCGCTCAACACGCAGCGCACCCCACAGCCAGGGGGCGTGAGCTATGGGTCAAGATGTACATAACTTTACTGCGATGGGCGCCTGAGCGCACATGGTGCTGGGATCCCCCGCTGCCGCCCAGGACGCCCGCTGGTGGCATCAAGGATACGCTCCCGGCCGGCGTGCCGTGCTCCGGGTGCGGCCACATGCCTGGCGGGACGCAGCGGGTCCGCGCGCCTCACGCAGCAGGGCAGAGGAACGGAGGGGCGGGCGGAGGGAACGGAGAGGCGAAGCACAGCCGTTGAACGGGATGAGCGCGGCTGCCGGCCGGGATGAGCGGCTGCGCGTGGAGGGCAGGAAAGGCCCTGGGAGGACCGGGCCCTCATGTGGCGCCCCTCGTGCGCGGCGCATCCCGTACGCGGCGGCCTCGTCCGCGCGGCGATCCCGTGGAGTGATGAGCCCGATGAAAGCCATGTGGCGGGAAGGCCGGCTGTGATGCACGGCAACGGACTGAGGATGGCGATCACCCTCGGCGTGCCCGCTGGCCTTGTCATGCTGGCGGGAGACGAAATGGGCGGCGGTACCGGGCTCGCCGTCACGGGTGCGCTCGCGGCCGGCCTGACCTGCTTCGCCTGCCTCTCCGGCAGCAGGATCACACTGCGTGCGTTGCGGGCACGTTCCGTCAGCGAAGTCGAGTACCCCGGGCTCTACCGGCTCGCCGCCGAGGTCAGCAAGGCGGCGCGCCTGCCGGTGCCGCGGCTCTACGTGTCCCCGGCGATGCAGCCGAATTCCCTCGCCATCGGCCTCAGCCGCCGCAAGGCGGCCGTGTGCCTGACCGAGGGACTGCTGCGCACGCTGAGCGCGCATGAACTGCGCGGCGTGCTCGGCCACGAGCTTGCGCACGTCCGCAGGCGGGACACCATGGTGTCCTCCATCTCGGCGGGGCTCGCGGCGGCCGTCACGCTGGCGGCGTCCATCACCTGGCTCCTGCCGTCCCTGGCCACGCGCCGCCGCGAGGACAGCGACGGCGGCGGCCTGCTCGGGACACTGCTGATGCTGGTGCTCGGCCCGGTCGCGGCGCTGCTCATCCAGCTTTCCGTCAGCCGCGACCGCGAGTACCAAGCCGATGCCATGGGCACCAGGATCACGGGCGACCCGCTCGCGCTGGCCAGCGCACTGCGGAAAATAGAGACCGGGGCGGTCCGTATGCCGCTGCTTCCCGTCGGCCCGCTGGCATCGGCCAGTCACCTGATGATCGTGAACCCGTTCCGCTGCGACGCCTTCACTTTGCTGTTCTCGACCCACCCGCCGACCCGGGAGCGGGTTCTCAGGCTGGAGGGGCTCGCCGGATACCTGCGGTGACATCTCCGTGCTGTCCCCGGGCCGGCGGTGGCGGGGCTGCCGCCGGGAGCAAGCCGCTTGCCGGCAAGTAGCTGGCGGGCGATGTGCTACCGGTAGTTGGTGAACTGCAGGGCGAAGTCGAAGTCCTTGCCCCTGAGCAGGGAGATCACCGCCTGAAGGTCGTCCTTCTTCTTCGAGGAGACGCGAAGCTCGTCCCCCTGGACCTGGGCCCGCACTCCGTTCGGCCCCTCGTCCCTGATGATCTTGGAGATCTTCTTCGCGTTCTCCTGCGAGATGCCCTCCTTGAGGCCGACCGCCATACGGTATTCCTTGCCGGAGGGTTTCGGCTCGCCGGCGTCGAGAACCTTCAGCGACACGCCGCGCTTGACGAGCTTGTCCTTGAACACGTCGAGGACCGCTCTCGCCCGTTCCTCGCTGTTGGCGCGGATCTCAACGCCATGATTGCCTGACCAGGCGATGGACGCACCGGTCCCGCGGAAGTCGAACCGCGTGCCGATCTCCCTGGCCGCCTGGTTCAGCGCATTGTCGGCCTCCTGGTGGTTGATCTTGGAAACTATGTCGAAGGATGACTCGGGCATCGCGGCCTCCCGGTTGGCGTGCCGGCCGGCTCGGGCGAAGCGAACCCCCGCCCGCCGGCTCGGACGGGGCGCATCCTCATCCGGAGGCATCATGCGTGGTCATCCCCGGGATGCCGGGCGATGACCCAGATGCCAAGGGCAAGGCTAGTCATCGCGGCAGCCGCCGGTCACATCAGGCGCGCCTGGCGTCGCCGGGCGCGGCCAGCGCCGTGTTCCAGGCAGGCGTATCGTCCGCTATCCTTCACTGTGCTGCCGGATTGCGGCGGCAGGCGGCAGGTTGCCCGAGCGGCCAAAGGGAGCGGTCTGTAAAACCGTCGGCTTCGCCTACCCAGGTTCGAATCCTGGACCTGCCACCCAGCGAAAACAGCCCCTGACCAGGTGAAACGCGGCCAGGGGCTGTCGTGTCGGCTCCCGGTCGTTCCCGGCTGGTCCCGGCCAGTTGCGGCCGTTTGTGGAACAGCCGTGGAACGCCTTCACGTGTTCTCGTCGTCATCGCGCAGCGCGTCGTCGATGCGGCTGTTCCACAGCCGGTCCTGGCCGTCGACGCAGCCAGCGTAGACGCGCAGCAGGACCTCGACGCTGTGCCCGGCACGCCTGGCGACCTCGGGGGCGGGCACGCCGGCATTGAGCGCCAGCGTGACGCCGCTGTGCCGCAGGTCGTAGGGCCGCCCGGCGAGCGGGGAGTCCGCCTGAGCAGGCGTGAGGGCCTTTTCCCGGGCCTGCTGCCAGGCCCGGGCGTAGACGCTTTCGCTGAGCAGCCCGCCACGCGAGCCGCGGAACAGGCGCCCGTCCGTGGTGGCGCCGAAGCGCTCCAGGTGCTGGCGGAGCAGGCGGACCAACTCGGGCGGGATCGGCACGGGCCGGGTCGTCTTGCGGGCACGGTGCTTGAGGTGGCGTTCGTCGTGCGGGGTGCCCGTGTCGGTCCAGGCGGAGCCGACCCGCGGGGCGTTGCCGCTCAGCAGCAGCCGGCCCCAGCCAGACTCGGGCAGGCTAGCGCAGTTGGCCTCGCGCAGCAGCACCGCCTCACCGGGTCGCAGGAACCCGTAGTACAGGCAGCCGAAGAACGCGGCCAGCTCGGGGTGGTCTTCTGCCACAGCTGCCAGAAGCGCCCGGACCTGCCGCGGGCTGGCGACAACGCGGCGGTCCACCTCCTCGGCCACGTCCGGGGCTTTCCAGGTCACCTTGTCGATCGGATTGGCGGGCAGAATGTCCAGTTCTACGGCGTAGCCGAGCACGCCGTAGAACACGGCGCGCTTGCGGGCGACGGTGGTGGCCGCCGCCGGGCGGCCGTCGAGCGTGAGGGCGAGTGTGTCGAGCGCCCGGCGGATCAGCGCGGAGCGCCGCTCGTTCTCGTCCAGGGCGGTGATCTTCAGCGAGTTGTCCCGCACCCATGCCAGGGCCGCCTTCGCGGCACCGTCCAGAATGACGGTTTCCCGCCGTGCCTTGTGAAATGCCCACCCGTACAGCGCGGCGCGAAGGGCCGCGCTGTCGGGTTTGCCACGGTCGCTGGCCACCATGACCGGGGTCACGGTCGCGAGCGCGTCCGCCGTCGAGGTGCGGGTCTTCGCGGCGGCGTGCGGCCATTTCAGGTCCACGTACCGGCACGCCAGTTCATACCAGGTCACGGACTGCCGCTCACGCACGACAGACTCGGGCTGGCCGGTGCCGGTGTCGAAGCCTTCGCCCCGGCGGAGAGCTTGCATGAGCCGGGACCGGTAGCTGTCGGCCTGGGCGCGGTACTCGAACCATTTGGAGAACTGGCGCCCGGCGACGTGCCAGCGGACACCATGCCCGCGCCTGCGGTTGGCCCGGGACGTCAGGTTGTAGATGCGGACCTCGTGGGACAGCGGCATCGTCAGCATGCCTCCGCGCGTGCCTGGACACGCTCGGCGAGCCAGGCGTCGAGCACGGCCCGGCGGACGCGAAGCTGCCCGTTGGGCAGCTTGATGCACTCCGGCGCGGTGCCGAGAGCACGCCACGTGTCGAACGTGCTCCTGGCGACCTGAAGCTCGGCCAGGACCTGTTCAATCGTCAGCAACGCCGAGGCGGGCCGCGGCCCCGCATGGCGGGCGTCTGCACGCCGGCGCCGAGCCGCGGCCGTGTCGCGCGAGATGCTGACGGCGTCGTCGGCGCGGCGGTCGTCGGTGATCTTGGGCATGGTGGATGTGCTCCTTCGGTCAGACGGCGTGCTGGTCGCGGTGTGCGGGTGGGGTGAGGGGCCGGGCGGTGCCGTTGGAGAGGGCGCGGCGGACGATGCGGGCGGCCAGGCCGGGGCCGAGGCCGCTGGCGGTGCCGGCCTCGACAAGGCGGCTGGTGACGTGGGCGGGGTCGAGGCCGGACCAGGCGAGCAGCCCGCCGACGTGGTAGGCGAGGGCGGACAGGGCGCGCTGGCGGCCGTCGGTGAGGGCGGCGAGCCGGGCGGTGCCGCGGTCGAGGACGGCGGTCAGGTAGGCGGCCGGGCCGGGGCCGCCCGGCGCGGGCAGCGGGCGGGGAACGGTGGCGGGCCGTGGCCGGGGGGTGGCGGCGCGGGTGATTTCGCGGGCGAGCCAGGCGGGCATCCGGCCGGGCCGGGCGGGGTCGCCGCCGCGGAGCCGGTAGGTGCCTTTGCTGGTGGTGGCGCCGGGGGCGATGCCGTAGGACCAGCCGGCTTTGATGTCGACCTGCCAGGCCAGCCCGTAGCGGCCTTTGGGGTCGCTGAGCACCTGGCGGAGATTGCCGGCGGGCGCCCGGTACCACAGGTGGGTGCCGCCCGACGGCGTGGCGACGGTAACCGGCTGGTGGTCAGCCTCGCCGGGCCAGGGGCGGGGGCCGCCGCGGAGGCGGGCGAGCAGGGCCAGGGTGTCGCGGCCGTCGCGAAATGCGGCCGGGTCCTCCCACGCATCGGCGGGGATGGGTTCGGCGGTGAGGTTGATGCCGGGCAGCAGGCCGGTGGCCAGGTTGGGGGGCAGCTCGTCGCGGTGGGTGTCGATGTCGATGAGGACCAGGCCGGAGGGGCCGGCGGCGACCCCGGGGACCGCGGCGGGTTCGCGCTGCCACCAGGCGGTGAGCCGGGCCGGGTCGGTAGTGGCCGCGCGGGGGCCGTGGCACCACCCACCCGCCGGGATGCACGGGCAGCCGTCGGCCGGGTGGGCGGGGGCGCCGCGCCGATCTCGGCAGGCGGGGCAGTTGCCGAGCGGGCGTTTGCTGGCTGGTGATAGCGGGAGGATGTGCCAGCCGCGAGCGGCCAGGGCGAGGGCGAGCCGCAGCGGCGTGGGGATGGCCGGGCCGGTGGTGAGAGTGGGCTGGCGGGCGTCGGGGCGGGGGATCCAGCCGGTGTCGGTAGGCGAGCACAGCGGGTGCTCGGCCTGGCCGGAGTAGATCGGGGACAGCGGGGTGCCGCAGCGGCGGCAGGCGGGGCGCGGCATGCGATCGCTTCCTTTCCCGGGTGCGGAAGGGGGGCGGGGGATGCCTGAAGGCCACCGGGCAGGCAGGGCGGGCAGGCGCCGGGAGGTCTGGCGCGGACCGGCCGGGGTGCGGGGGGCGGGGGTAGGCATCCCCCGCCCCCCGCGCGGCAGGCGGGCTCCGTGGGCTGGTGACGGAGGGTCTGGAGGGTCGCCGGTTTTCTCGCGCGCGCGTGTGGGCGGTTAACCTTTCAACCTTCCAGACCCTCCGTCATGCCGGTGACCTGCGGCGCAGCCGGAGGGGTGACGGAGGGTTGGAGCCGTGACGGAGGGTTGGGAGGGTTTACTGGTTTGTCTTCCATGTGCGCGCGCGTGTGGGCGATAAGTACTCCGGACCCTCCGTCACCCTCCGTCGGGGGCGGCCAGGCCGATGCCGCGCCAGCGCATCCGCCCGGTGCGGTCTTTGGCTTTGTCCAGGCCCTTGTTTTGCAGGGCGGTGGCGAAGGCGGTCTGGGTGCCGGGGTCTTCGCCCTGGTCGGCGCACCATTTGGCCCAGGCGGTGAACAGCTCGGTGGACCCGGCCGAAAGGTGCGGGCCGGTCAGGCAGCGTTCGTCGAGGAAGCGGCGTAGCGCGTCGCTGTCGGCCCGGTAGGCGGTGGTGGCCTCGGTGACCTGGGGGGGTTCGGCGAGCCCGCGGGCCTGCCAGTCGCGGTAGCCGGCCACCAGCCAGGCCAGCACGGCATCCAGCTCGGCGGCGATCTTGTCGCCGAGCTGTTCGTCGCGTTCGGCAGCGGGGATGACGACGTCCCAGGGGACCAGGCGCAGGCGGCGCCAGATGCCCTCGTCGGTGCCGGTGATGATCGGCTTGTGGTTGGTGAGCATCACGAAGGTGTGGGTGGGGGTGAAGGACCAGAAGTCCTCGCGCATCCGCCGGGCCTTGAGCCGGTCCCCGCCGGTGAGGCGTTTGACGGTGCCTTCGGCCAGGTGCCGGCCGGCGTCGGTCTCGTGCAGGACCGCAAGGCGGAGCCCGCACAGGTCGGCGATGCCGGTGGGGTGGGCGTCGAAGCTGCGGGCGGTCAGCAGGCCGGGGTCGGCGGCGTCGGCGTAGTCGCCGAGGGCGGTCATGACCGCATCAACCAGGGTGCTTTTGCCGTTGCCGCCCTCGCCGTGGAAGATCGGCAGGATGTGGGAGACGGCCCGGCCGTCCAGGGCGTGGCCGAGCAGCCGCGCCAGGAACGCGCGCATCCCGGGGTCGGGCTGGACCCGTGCCAGGAACCGGGTGAACGCCGGGCCGGCCGCGCCGGGGTGGTAGGCGGCAGCGGTCATCTTGGTCAGCAGCAGGGCCGGGTCGTGGCCGGAGAGCTGGCCGGTGCGCAGGTCCAGCACCCCATTAGGGCAGTTGAGCAGGAACGGGTCGGCGTCCAGGTCATCGGGGCTGACCACGATGGCCGATTCGGTGCTGGCCAGGGTGAGGGCCCCGGAGATCCCGGCGGCGGACTCGCCGCGCCGGGCCAGGCTGACCGCGGTCTTGCGGTCCTGGGTGTCCTCGATGGCCAGGGCGTCGGCGGTGAGCCGGCGGGCGATGGCCTTCATCCAGCGGGCCGCCTGCCCGCTGCCGTCGTGAGCCCACCGCTGCCCGTCCCAGACCAGCCAGCGCCGCCAGGCGGGCACATACCGCAGCCGGTCCCCGTATACGGCGACCAGGCGCCGGGCATACCCCAGCTCGGTCTTCGGCTCGTCCGGCATCGGGTCGGCCAGGCCAAGCCCGCCGGGGGTGGCGTCATCGCGGTCAGCTACGTCCACGTGTGAACCTTCCTAGCGAGCAGGGACCAGAACGCAGGGTGGAAGGCCCCCGGCGCGCACCGGGGGCCTTCCGCAGCACGGGAACAGATCAGAACGGCGGCTCGGCGGGGAGGCCGCCCGCGGCCGGGGCGGGCGCCGCCGGGGCCCACGGGTCCGCGCCGGCGGTTTCGGCGGGGTGGGGGACCTTGTCCCGGGTGGTCTTGGCGATTTTGGCGGTGGCCCAGCGCAGCGAGGGGCCGACGTCGTCGGCGTCGAGTTCGTAGACGGTGCGCTTGCCGCCGTCGGGGGTTTCGTACTGGCGCTGCCTGAGCCGCCCGGTCACGATGACCCGGGCGCCCTTGGACAGCGACTCGGCGGCGTGGTCGGCCAGGTCGCGCCAGGCCGAGCAGCGCAAAAACAGCGTGTCGCCGTCGGTCCACCGGCCCGCCTCCTGGTCGAAGACGCGGCGGGAGGCGGCCACGGTGAACGCGGCCACGGGGACGCCGCTGGCGGTGAACCGCAGCTCGGGGTCGGCGGTCAGGTTGCCGGTGATGGTCAGCGTGGTGTCTCCGGTGGGCATGGTGAAATGCTCCTTTCATGGGGGGATGGGCCGGGCGGCCGGCGGTTATGCGGCCTCCCACAGGGTTCGCGGGATGCCCTCGGTGCCGCACGGCTGGCGGGGCCGGGAGGGCCGGTCCCACCCGGGGTGCGGGGGGCGTTCGGCGATGATGCGCCAGCCTGCGGCGCGCAGGCTGGCGCCGGGCTCGCCGTGCTGGGTGTAGGTGATAAGGCGCCGGTAGCCGAGCGCGCGGGCGGCGCGCCAGGACGCGGCATACAGCAGCGAGCAGGCGTTGCGGGTGCTGTCGGTGGCCACCCGGGTGACTTCGAGGGTCAGCCCATCATCTAGATGGCGGGCCACCGGCCGGCCGGTGATGGCCACCCCGACCAGCACGCCCGTCTCGTCGGCGGCGCCGACGGCGAATTTCATGCCGCGTGGCGGGGCGTGATGGCGGTGCCACATGGCCACGAAGGCCCGCGCATCGCGGAACGACACGGGTACCAGGTGCAAGCTCATGCGGCGGCCCGCAGCGAGGACAGCCGCGCCGCGCGGGCCGCGACGTGCGAGGCCAGGGCGGCCTCGGCTGGCGGGGTGCCGCCGGTGATGGTGGCCAGGGCCACCAGGGCGGCCAGCACGACGTCGCACAGTTCGCCGGCCAGCTCACCGGGGGTGGCGGTGATGCCCTTGCGGGGGTTCTGGCCGGTGGCGGCGAGGTAGGCGGCGACCGCCTCGCCGGCCTCCTCGGTGATCTTCATGATCCGGGCGGCGGTCTCGTGCGGGCCGCGGCCGTTGGCCGCGTCCAGCCACGCCGTCACGCGGGCGACGTGGCCCCACACGTCGGTGTGCGGGGCCGGGTCGCCGGGGGGCGCAGCGGTGACCGCCGGGCGGGGCGGGGTGATGGTGGCGGGCATGGGCAGCCTCCTTATGTGGCAGACGGGGCAGGGGTGGACGGGGGCGGGCGCGGGAACGGCGGGACGCTGGCGCCCGCCCCGGGTCATGACGGGCGGGGCCGGTCAGTCGCGGGGCTCGGGGTGGCGGGCGAAGGGGCGCAGTTCGCAGCCGGTGCCGCCGCAGCGCCGGCAGGCGCGGAACGAGCGGGGGAAGACGGTGCCGCGGTGCTTGCCGGATTCCCCGCAGCGCCGGCAGGGCCGGTAGGGGTGGCGGCGGATGGAGATCGCGTAGGCGATCGCGTACAGGCCGGCGAGCGCCACCGCCCACACCACCACCGTGGTGATCGAGGGCGGGTGCGTGGCCGGGTGCGCGGTGAGCAGGATCAGGGCGGTACGCATCGGGGGATGCCTCCAATACGGCGGGCGTGGGGGGGGTGGGTGGCGAGGAGAATCAGCGCGGTACGCATCGAGGGGACCTCCAGGCGGGCCGCGGGCACGCCAGAGCCGCGGCCTGAACGGGCCGGGCCGCGTGCCCGCGGGGACGGGGAGTCTGGTTACGGAAGGTGATGGCTGTCTTGGCTCACGGAACTTGGCTCACTTGGCTCATCCGCGCCTATATAGGGGGCGAGTGAGCCAAGACGGTGAGCCAAGACGGGACGGGAAAGGTTACGCAGCGTCGTCGTCGGCCGGGGTGCCGTCGATGTTCCCGGGGGTGTCCTCGCCAGCGTCGGGGGCGTGCTCGGGCAGGTAGTACCGGGCGGCGCTGGTGGCGCCGCTGGTGGTGATCCGGCCGTGGTCGCGCAGGATGCGCAGCCAGCGTTTGACGCTGCTTTCGGGGCGGTGAAGCAGGGCGACGATCTCGTCGCGGCGGGCGCCCGCGTCGCCGCGCTCGCCGAGCAGGGCGAGGATGGGGTCGGCGACGTGCTCGGGGATGGGGATGGCCTGGTTGACGGCCGGGTCGTTGTCCTCGGCGGCGCTGATGGCGTTCCTGGCCGCGATCAGGGCCGCCAGGGGGATCGGCTCGGCGGGCGGGGCGGGCATGCCGGACAGCCGGGCCTCGACCTCGCCGACCAGGTCGCGGGACAGCCGGGTGACGACTGATCGCCCGTCCCGGGCCGCCGCGTCGGCGGCCTGCTCGTGACCGCCGTGACGTGCGGGCAGGGTGAGGATGGCCGCCCCGCCGGGGGCCGCCTCGGCGGGCCGCTCGGCGTAGCCGGGCAGCGCCTGGGCGATGCCGGCGGGCAGGCGGGCGGCGGGCCGCCCGCGGCGGGCGGCGAGCTGGGCGGCGGCATCCAGGTCGTGCAGGTCGCGGACGCGGCCGGCGTGCCACTGGCCGGTGGGGCCGACGACCAGGGCGACCCCGGCGACGCCGGGGGCGTAGGTGGACATGTCGGGCATGCCGGCCAGTTCCCAGCCGGGCACGATGTTGTTCATCTCGGCGGCCCGCTGGACGCGGAGCACGATCTTGTTGCCGGCGTTGGCGTGGGTGTCCTTGGACCCGGTGTACTGGATGACGCCGCGCTGCCCGGCGAAGTCCAGGCCCACGCCGGCCGACCGGCCGCCGCGCAGGATGTCGGCCACCAGGGGCTTGGCCTTGTGCGCGATCGGCGAATCGGCCCCGAGCAAGGTGTCGCCCTCATCGATCAGGATGCGGATGGCCGGATCATCCGGGGTGGGGATGTGGTTTTTGCCGCCGTTTTTGGCCGAGCGGAGCCGGATGATCTGGCTGCCCCAGTCCAGGATCGCCAGCGCCTTGCCGTACTCGGGGTTGCCGTCGCTGTCCAGCCCGGCACAGGCGTCCAGGGCGTCGCGCCAGTAGAACGGGATGGTGCCCTTGCGCAGGTCGATCGCCCACACCAGCACATCGGTGCGGGCGGTGAGCTGCTCGGCCAGGTTGGAATACAGCGTGGTCTTGCCGCCGCCGGTGGCGGCCACGATGAAGGTGTGCCAGGCGCCCTGGTCGTCGTAGACGGTCAGGGTCAGGTCAGCGCCGGTGTCGGGGTCGGTGCCCAGCACCAGCGGGGCGGCCATGACCGACCGCCGCGCCGGGACGTGGGTGACGTCCAGGGCGGGGTGGGTGACGTTCATGGCCCAGGGGTCCTCGGTCTGCACGGTGACGATGATGACCCCGCCGTGGGCGCGGTCCCGGGCCACGCGGACCCGCTCGGCGGGCAGGGCCAGGATGCCCGCGATGCGCTCGGCCAGGTCACCGCGGGCGAGCTTGCTGGGCGTGGTTCCGGTGGCGCGCACGTCGACGCGGAATTTCTGCCCGGTGCGGGTGTCCTCGGCGGAGATGAGCCGGCTGTTCTGCAGGCCCGCGGCGCTCGCGATGGTCTGCCAGCGCACCTTCTGGGCGCGCCAGGCGCGGCGGTGGCGTAGCACATCAGACCAGGTGATGGCCGACCAGCCGGCGGCTGCGGCGGCGGTGTAGCCGAGCAGGACGGGTGGGTGGGTGATGCCGGTGGCCGCCGCGGTGGCCAGCCAGGCGGGCACCCCCGCCGCGGTGGCCGCCGCCGCAGCCGAGTACCGCCTAGAGCGGTGGGCCTTCCACGTGCCGGTCCAGGCGGCCAGCGCCGCCGGGGCACCGAACAGCCCGACCATCACGGGGTCGGCGCCGGCCAGGTGGGTGATCTCCCCGGCCGGGTACAGCGCCACCAGCCCGGTACCCAGGCCGCGGGTCTCGGGGGCGCGGGCCACCCACCGGGCATACCCGGCCACGGCCCGGCCGGTCAGGTGCGCGGCGAGGCGGGCGGCTGACGGCTGGCGGGCCGCCGGCCAGTAGCCGGGTGGCGGGGAGGGGACGGGCCGCCGGTCGCGGCGGCGAGGGGTGCGGCGGTGCCAGCGGGCCATCAGCGGGGATGCTCCTTCCAGGCAGGCGGGCGGGTACGGGACGGCCCCCGGGGCCGGGTGCCCGGGGGCCGTGCGCGAGAGGCCGGGGATGCCTCAGGCGGCGTCCTGGCCGGTGATGGTCATGCCGCGCGAGGCCACCTCGCGGGCGTCTTCGAACTCATCCTCAAAGGCGGCCGCGGCCCGGGCCGCGCCGGTGGCGGCGTCGGTGATCCCGTCGGCCACCTCGTGCAGCGGGGTCAGCACCGACTGGGGGAGGTTCAGGGCCGACAGGGAGTCGGCCCAGTCGGCGACCTGCCCGGCCAGGGCCTTCAGCACATCGCCGAGCTGGACGCAGGACTCCAGGAACTCCCCATCGGTGGAGGGCGGCTCCAGGTTGATCGCATACCGGCTGGTCATCGTCCGGGTGCTCCGTTCTGCCCCGTGTGGGGCGGTCGTAGGGGATTGCTCGGGAACGGGGCCGGGGGTGGCCGCGCCGGGGTCACTGGCGGCCTGGCCCGGCTGGCTGGCGTCGGTGGCCTGATCATCGCCGACGCTGGTGCTGGTGGTGCCCGGACCGTCGTCGGCGGGGCCGGGGCCGACGGGCTCGCGGGGCTGCCAGAACACGACGGCCGGTGTCCCGGAGGCGCGGCGGGCCTGCCAGCGGCGGGCCGCGGCTGCCTCGATGCGCCGCCCGGCTGCGGTAGCGGCCCGTCTGGCGGCCCGGCCCACGGCGCGGCCGGCTGAACCGGCCGCGGCCCGGGTGCGCCGACCCGCCGCCGCGCCCAGCCGTCGGCCGTGGTGGCGTGCGGCGGCGCGCGGGGTGCGCCACCCGGTGGCCTTATACGCCCGCCGGAACACCTTCCGGGCGGTGCGCCGGCCCGGCTGGGTGAGCGTGGTCAGCGCGGCGGCGATCAGCAGGAACGCGGCGGCCTCAGCCATCGCCGCCTCCCTGGCTACTGCCGTGGCCGTTCCCGGCGTGCGGGGGCCGGCCGGGGCGGGCCAGGCCGGCCAGCGCGCTGGCGGCCAGGACCACGGCCCCGGCGCCGGCCGCCACCGCGATGCCTACCGGGAGCGGGATGTGCAGCCACCACCACGCTGCGGCCACCACGGCGGCGTAGATGAGGAGGTCGGCCGGGCCGGGCAAGCTCGCGCGCAGCCGTGCCCAGGCGGCGTGACGTCGGCGGCCCGGGCCGCGGGGGGATGCGGGCGGGGTGCTGGGGGTGGTTTTCGCCATGAGGGGCGCCTCCGTTCGGTGGGGTTAGAACCAGTGGCTGAGGTAGGTGTTCAGGTCCATCAGCCAGGCCGAGGGGGCGTGGCCGAGCGGGGTGCCGGCGGCCAGCAGGCCCCAGCCGCACAAGATGACCAGCTCGGTCCAGCCGATGTGCCGCCGCCAGGCGTACACGGCCACGATGCCGGTCAAGATCGCCAGCAAGATCACGGGAACGGGCCTCCTTCAGCAGACGGGAATGAAGACGGGAAAGCCGGGCCGGCAGGGCGCCGCCCGGCGAGAGAGAAGCCGCGCCATCCGCGGCGCGGAAGATGGCCGGTGCTAGCCGGCCGTGCCGACGGTGTGCAGTCCCGTACGGCCCGTGCCGGCCGCCCCGTCCGCATCTGGCGCGGCGTGCAGTACGGGCCGGCCCGTCCGGGCTGGCTCCCCTGGCCCGGGCGCCGGGTCTGGCTGGCCCGTACGGCCGCCGGTGGTGGCGGGGCCGCCCGGGTGGCCCGTACGGGTGTCCGGCGGGGGGAAGACGGTGCGGAACGCGGCCGTGCGGGCATCCCGGACAGCTTTCTCGCACCAGGACCG
>Ga0209061_1001795_pt1 | contig 31930 bp, 30 predicted proteins | sample Coa_R1_10_FD_187157 | JGI IMG/M metagenome (GOLD analysis project Ga0209061, IMG submission 187157) | Surface soil microbial communities from Centralia Pennsylvania, which are recovering from an underground coalmine fire - Coalmine... | ecosystem: Environmental > Terrestrial > Soil >... | reverse complement strand
ACCTCGTGCTCTCCGACCGGCGCATCTTTACCGCCGCCGATCTGCGCGAGGCGACGGGGCTGGCCGTGCTCGGCACGCTGCCCGATCTAGCCGCCCGCTGGCGGCGCGAGCCGCGCGATCTCGTGCGAGCGCGCATCGCCGCTCCCGCACGAGTGGAGCAAATGTTCCGGCCACCGCTGCCGGAGACACCGCGGGCGATGGCGATGAGGACGCCGGCAGCTGCCGCACCTCCCGCGCATCCCGCGCCGCCGGCAACCACGGCCGCACCGGCCGCCGCGCGTAACGGCACAGCTCCCCGTGTCGCAACCACCAGCGCGTCCGCCAGCTCTTTGAACGACCTGATCGCCAGCCTGCGCCGTCTCGACTCGACCCGCGCCGAACGCCAGTGACGACCGTCCGGGAGAAGCTGAACCATGGCAGTGCTTGAACACTCGCGTCCCGGCAGAGCAACGTTCGCCACGACACCCCGCCCAGCGGCGGAGCCTGCTCGCGGCGGCGCGGCCGCGGCACGCGCCTCCTCCTGGGCGGCGTACGGTTACCCAACGCTGGCGCGCACTATCCGCACACTCTGCACCACGATCGGCTGGACATACGCCCCTCACGATCAGGGGCACGTGCTGGCGATCACCAGCGCCGTGACGGGTGAAGGGAAATCATCGCTGGCGACGGCGATCGCGATCACGATGGCGCAAGATCATTCCTGCGGCGTGCTGCTAGCCGAGTGCGACCTGTGGCGCGGCAGCCTCGCCGGTGCGCTCAATCTGCCTGCCCAGCCCGGCCTGGCGGATATCCTCGGTGGCAACATCGGCTGGCAGGGAGGCGGCTGGCCCACGCGCTTGCCCAATCTGCACGTGATGCCCGCCGGCACGCGCTGCGAGAACCCCTCGCGTCTGCTCCGCTCCCCGGCGATGGCGCGCTTCGTCGAAACGGCGCGGCGCTACTACGGCTTCGTCATTCTCGACCTGCCCGCGCTCGACCAGACGAGCGATGCCGCAGTTGTGGCACGCCTGGCCGAGAGCGCGCTGCTGGTCGTACGCGCTGGCAGCACCGATCAGCGCGCCGTGGCCGCCGCCCTCCAGCGCCTTGATGGCACGCACCTGCTGGGCGCGGTGCTCAACTGCTGGCGCACCGCCGTTCCCGATGTCGTGACGCGCATGATCGGTACCTGAGCAGGAGGCGAGGGCGATGAAACTGCTGATCCCCTTTCTGCTCGGCGCCGTCGTGCTCGGCCTCGTCACCGACCGGCTCGATGGCCGCGTCTGGAGCGCGATCATCGGCACGGCGATCGCGGTCACAGCGCTGTACTACCTCGTCGCCAGGCTGATGCAATGATCGCCCTCGACGCGCCACGCCCGCGCGACCTGCCGCTTTTCGGACCGCTGCTGCGCGGCGGCGCGGTGCTGACGCTCTCGCTGCTCGGCGCGGCGGTAGTGATCGTTGGTGGTCAGTACGCACTGGCGGCAGCCGGGTTCCTCGCCCTGTTGCTGCTCGCTATCTGGCAGCCGCGCTACGGCCTTTACCTCTTCTTCGTGCTGACGTTGGTGTTCGAACCGGTGCACAACGATCGCTTTATGCAGCCCGGCTATCTGGCGCAGAGCAACATCAACACCAGCGTGCACGTCTCCTTTGTACCCTTCACGCCCGCCGAGCTGCTGCTGATGGTGCTGGCGGGCGCGGTTGTGGCAAGGGCGGCGGTGCAACGCCGGGCGCCGCGCGGCAATCAGCTCATCAGACCGATCTGCCTCTTCCTGGCGCTGATCATCCTCAGCGTCGCCTACGGCACGATGCGCGGCGGCAGCCTGACGATCGCGCTGTGGGAGACGCGCACGCTGATCAGCGGCCTCGTGCTGGCGCTGATCGTCCCCGAGCTGCTGGCCGAGCAGCGCCACGTGGAGACGTTGTTCAACGTGCTGATCGCGGGCGAAATCCTGCTCGCACTCGATCTGATCTGGCGACGACACGCCGTGCTGGCCCACGCCACCAGCGCCGAGCTCGTCGCGGCCTACGCGCACGACACGCCGATCGTCATGAACACGATCGTCATTCTGCTGGTGGCGCGGCTGGTATGGCCCGCCTCGCGTCGGCAGCGGCTCGCGGCGCTGGTGCTGCCGCTCTTGCTCTACGCCGAGAGCGTCACCGAGCGGCGCGCGGGCTGGGCAGGGCTGTATATCGCCCTGCTGATGCTCGCGCTGCTGATCGCGCGCTACCGACGTAGGCTGTTGATCTGGGGTGTGCTACCGCTGGCGCTGCTCTTTTGCGGTTATCTGGCGATCTTCTGGAACAGCAACACCACGCTGGCGCAGCCGGTACGTGCTATCCGCTCCATCAGCAGCCCGGACCAGCGCGACCTCTCTTCCGACAATTACCGCATCCTGGAAGCGTTCGATCTCCGCATCAATATCAAGTCGGCGCCGGTTACTGGCCTGGGCTTCGGTCGGCCGTTCACCTTCTACGTGCCGCTGCCCGACCTCAGCTTCTGGCCGTTCTGGCACTACATCACCCACAACGGCGTGTTCTGGATCTGGATGAAGATGGGGCCGGCCGGCTTTATCGCCTTTCTCGCACTGATCGCGGCGACGATCGCGCGGGGCACGCAGTTGATGCGCCGTGCCGCCAGGACACCCGCTGCGCCGGCGCTGACAGCGTTGATCGCGTCCGCGATCATGGCGATCGTCTTCGCCTACGTCGATGTCTCGCTGACGAGCATTCGTATCTGCGCGTTGCTCGGCCTGGCGATCGGAGTGATCGGAGCATGGGGAAAGAGCCCGGCCCTCATTGGGGAGAGTCACGCCCGCTAGTGCGACCCGCCCGGAGGCAGCGCCCTGCCGCTGAGCCGGTCTCCCCGCCCGCGCCACCCTCGGCGGGCGCCCGCGTCACGCGAGGCGCGGCGGTACTGGCGCTGGCGCAACCGCTGACATGGGCCGCGACGCTGGCATTCGTCGCGCTGGCGCCGCACTACCTCGGCGCGCGCGGCTTCGGCACCTTCTCCGTTGCCACCAACGCCGCCGCGATCGCCGGCGCGTTCGTCATGCTCGGCGTACCCACGTACCTGACACGCCAGATCGCCCGCTCCCCGGAAACGGCGCGGGAGACGATCGACGGCGCGCTGTTCATGGCCCTGGTAACGGCGGGGACGGTCGCGCTGCTGGTCTCGACCGTGTACGGGGTCACCGGGGCCAGCGGCCATGTCGTCGTGCTCGTGCGGCTGGCGCTGGCGGGGATGGTCGCGGCGACGGGCGAGGCGGTGCTATGCGCGGCGCTGAACGGCCAGGGGCGACACGGACGCTTCGCGGCCGTCAACGCGCTCTGGTCGTTGGGCACCGTGGCCGCGCAACTGGTCGCGCTCGCGCTCGGCGGCGGCGTAACGGGGATGTTGCTGGCGGGGCTCATCGTGACGTGCGCGATCTGCGCGGTAACGTGGGCGCTTGCGGGCATGCCGCGCCCCTGGCCCAGCGGCGGCCCGCGCATGCTGCGTAGCATCATTGGTGGCGCGCTGCCTTTCTTCGCCTGGGATACGGTGCTACGCGTCCGCATGCAGATCGACGTCGTGCTGGTGGAGCTGCTGGCACAGGTTGCCGCCGCGGGCCACCTCGCCGCGGCGTATCAGATCGTGAGCGTGCCCGTCTTCATCCCGACGCTGATCACCACGCCGCTTCTGCCGGCGCTCAGCGACCCGCGGCTCGACCGGCGCAGCTTTCGCGAGACGCTCGAGCACAGCCTGCTCGCTGCTTTCGCGCTAACCGCGCCGCTCAGCGCCGGGATCGCCGCCCTCGCCGGATACGTACCGCAGATCATGCACTGGCCGGCCGATCTCCACAACGCCGTGCTGGCGATGCGGCTACTCGTCGTCGAACCGCCGTTGATCGCGGTCGATATGGTGCTGGGTGCGGCGGTGTTCGCCCTGCACCGCGAACGCGCCTGGCTGCTGGCGATGATCGCGGCGACGGTCTTCAACATCGCCGGCAACGCCGCGCTCGTGCCGCTGACGGTGCACACGATCGGCAACGGGGCAGCGGGCGCGGCGATCGTTGAAGACCTGACGGAGTGCATCATGCTCGCGGCGGGGTTGCTCCTGATCCCGCGCGAGCTGTTGAGCGCGCGTCTCGCGAGCCGGGCCGCGCGCGTCGCCGTCGCTGCCGGGGCGACGGCAGCGGTGGCAGTGGTGCTGGGAGCACGGGCGCTGCCATTGGCGATCGCCGCGGGTGGTGTAACGTACATCGCGCTCGTTTTCGGGCTGCGCGCGGTGGCGCTGGCCGAGGTGCGCACGCTGGTCCGTCAGGTGGCGCCGCGCTTCGCGCGTCTCCCCCTGCCTCGCGCGTCCCGTTCCAGCTACGCGTCGGCTACCGGGCGCGAGCGCGGGCCGCGCATCGTGCGACCAGAGGGCGTGATCGCCGGCAGCGCGCTGGTACGCGCGCTGGCGTTGGAGCGAGCAGCAACCGCATCGCCGCCGGCTGTGTGGAAGGAAGGATAGAAGGGGATGAACGCGAATGCGCCGCCGCTTTCGATCATCGTGCCAACGTACAATCGCCGCGAGCGTCTGCTCCGGCTGCTGCGCAGCCTAGCCGAGGAGAGCACGCGCGGTGCGGCCTTCGAGGTCGTCGTGGCCATCGACGGCTCGACCGACGGCACCGCCGAGGCGCTTGCCGGCTTCGTTGCGCCGTACCCGCTGATCGTGCTGGCGGGCACGAACCGCGGTCCGGCGGCGGCGCGCAATCGTGCCGTGACGGCGGCGCGGGGTACGCGACTGCTCTTCCTCGACGACGACGTGATCGCCGCTCCTGGCCTTGTCGCCCACCATGTCGCTGCTGCTGCTGGCGATGAATGCGCCGTGACGATCGGACCGATGCTGCCGCCGCCGGGGGTGCGTCTGGCGCCGTGGCTGCGCTGGGAAGCGGAGACGCTGCAAAAGCAGTACGACGCGATGCTCGCCGGCGTGTACGCGCCAACGCCGCGGCAGTTCTACACGGGCAATGCCGCGCTTGCGCGCGCGCTGTTCGACACCGTTGGTGGCTTCGACGAGACGTACCGCCGCGGCGAGGATGTCGAGTTCGCGCGGCGGCTCGAGGCAGCGGGAGCGCGGTTCGCGTTCGTGCCGGAGGCGATCGTCTGGCACGAGCCGGACCGCTCCTTCACCGACTGGCTGCGCGTTGCGTACGCCTACGGCACGCACGATGCCCGCGCCGGTGCGCCGCTGGCGACCGCGCTCGAAGAATGGCCGGAGCGGCATCCGCTGAACCGCTGCGCGGCACGTCTGGCCGTGGGGCATCGTCTGCGCCGGGCAGCGATCGAGGTGCCGCTGCGCGCCCTCGCGCTCGCGCCGCTACCCGGCCTCGCCGGCGCGCGGCGTTGCGCCTGTAGCGCGCTGTTCGCGATCCGTTACTGGCAGGGAGCGGCCGATACTACCGGTCTCGGCACGGCGATCTGGCGCGCCGGTGTCTCTCGCGTTACCGGCGTGCTGGCGGAAGAGAAAGGCGTGTCATGATGTTCCGCTTTCGTCTCGCTTTGCTCGTCACGTTCGCGCTGATCCCGCTCGCCATGGCCTGTAGTGCCTCACCCTCGGCGGCGCTGGGGCGCACGCAGCTGCCGAACGCCGCCGCGCGCCGGGCCACGTCGCCGGGCACGCGCATTCCTTTCCAGGGCGATCAACGCTTCCTGCTGGGCGCGAACCTGCCGTGGGTCAACTGGTCGTGCGATTTCGGCTGCGGTGGCAACGGCGGCGTGAGCGATCCGGGCGTGCAGGCGCAGCTTGCGCCCGTGCTAGCGCAGGCACGCCAGGCCGGTATCCGCACGATCCGCTGGTGGATGTTCGAGGATGACCCGTGGCAGATCAAACGCGACGGTGCGGGCACGCCGGTTGGTATCAACCCGGCGGTCTACGCCGATATCGATGCCGCGCTGACGCTTGCCAACCAGTACGACATCGCTTACGACTTCGTGCTGTTTTCCAGTCCCACGGCGATCCCTCGCGGCTGGGTGACGAACAGCGGTCAGCGCGCCGCGCTGGCACAGACGCTGGCTCCGCTCTTCGCTCACTACAGCGGCAACCCTCACATCCTGGCGTGGGAGGTCTTCAATGAACCGGAATTCGATATCTGGAACGGCAAGATCGATGGCGGCAGCGTGAAAGCGCTCGTCAAAAACATCGTCGATGCCGTGCACGCGAACAGCAGCACCTACGTCACCGTTGGCTCGGCGATGCTCGACGGTCTGCCGATGTGGGTCGGCCTGGGCCTCGATTTCTATGAAGCGCACTGGTACGACTATATGGACTCCGGCAACTACGACGCGATGCTGTGGTCGTACGACGATGTGCGCGCACGTTACAATCTCGACGCGCCGCTTGTCATCGGCGAATTCTACCTTGGTCCCGACAGCAAACCGCTCGATCGTCTTGCTCATTTCTACGACACCGGCTACGCGGGCGCGTGGCCATGGTCGCTGCTTCCGAGCCACACCAACGATGGCATGACGATCGACCTGACCGCCGTCAATGCCTTCAACCAGCAGCACGGCGATATCAGCCCGCAGGCGAATTTCGGCGTCAACATTGGCGCCTACGTGCCCTATCACGATCCGAAGTTCGATATCTCTGGCACGTCATCGCCTGGCACCACCACGCCAGGCGGCACCGAGACAGCGACGATCACCGTCACGAGCGATAGCAACGTGACCGCGCTGGTCGATATCGAGGTGTACGATCCGGCGGGCAACAAGATCGCGCAGCAATACTGGGACAACGTGCAGTTCAGCGCCGGCGGCGGCTGGCGCTACACGGTGAACTGGACGGCAGGACAACAACGCGGCACGTACACCGTCAAAGCCGGCGTGTTCACGCCTGGCTGGGGCAAGCTCTATACCTGGAACAACGACGTCGCCGACGTGCAGGTCCAGTAAACGCCTCTGCCGCGGGCGCGTTTAGCCACACAGCGCGGCGGCGATCTGCACCACGATGCGGTCGAGATCGTGGCGCGCGCACACCACGCAATGGCCGTTTTCGCCCAGAGACGCTGCCAGCGCCTCGTCCGCAAGCACGCGTCGGAGACGATCCGCCAGGTCGCGCGCATCGCCCGGCCGGTAGAACAGCCCGGTCTTGCCGTCTTCGACGTAATCGCGCAGCCCGGCCGTTGCAGCCGCGATCAGCGGGCGACGCGCCGCCCACGCCTCGAGCACTACACTGCAACCGGAGGAGCGCAGCGTGGGCAGCACCGGCACGACCACGCACGCCGCGGCGTGATACAGCGCGCGCAGCTCGACAGGGCTATAGGAGGCGACACGCACGTTGGCCGGCAAGCTCGCCGCTTTGCCTGCAAAGGCGTTGTGCGACCAGGGGCTGCCCGCGGCGATCACGACCTCGACATCCAGCTCGCGCGCCGCAGCGATCAGCGTGGCGTAATCGCGCATCTCCAGCCCCGCCGCTAGCACGTACCGGCGCCCATCGTCCACCGGCGCTTCCGCACGCGGTTCCGAGCACACCCAGAAGCGCAGATCGGTTGGATCGAGCACGAGGTCGACGCGATCAGGCGGTAGACCGAAGAACGAGGTCAGCAACTGCTGATGCGCGCTGGTACGGCAGAGCACGCGGTCGGCGCGCGCCAGCGCCGCCCCGGCCAGCGCGACAAAGGCCGTTCGCCGGGGGCCGGTATGGCCGTAGAGCGGGTTCTCCAGGCGCATGACGAGCCGCACATCGTGGCGGCGCAACGCGCGCAGCGCCAGTGCCAGCGGGAAGCCGGTATCTTCGCCGGTCGCGTAGACGACCGCACCGCGCGGCAAACGCGCCGCCGCCCGCAGCGCAACCGCCTCGCTCCACAGACCGGTGCGCCCTGCGAACCGCGCCACGGTTCCCGTCAACGCGCTGTAATCGAGCAGGCGAGCGCCGTAGCGCGCCTCCAGCTCGAGCGCGTCGAGACGCGGCCGCTCGCCCGCCGCGATCTGCTGACGCAGGGCCGGCGAAAACCGCCCGCCGGCTGCAATCAGGACCGGCCGCCGCTGCCCGCGTCCGTTCATGCCCGACCCTCGTCGCGCGCCAGCTCGGCGCGAAAGTAGGCGATCGTCCTGCGCAACCCTTCATCGAGTGGCACGACCGGTTGCCAGCCGAGCAGCTGCTGCGCTCTGGTGATATCGGGGCGCCGCCGTTGCGGATCGTCGCCCAGCGCCGCCTCCACGGTCACAATCGGCGACGAGGAGCCGCACAGATCGCGGATGCGCTCGGCGTAGTAGCGTACCGGATGCTCCTCGGGGTTGCCGAGGTTGACGACTTCGCCGCGCGCGGCTTCGCAGCAGAGCAGACGCATCAGCCCCTCGACGAGATCGCCCACGTAGCAGAGGCTGCGCGTCTGCTCCCCCGAGCCGTACAGCGTCAGCGGCAGGCCACGCAGCGCCTGGGTAACGAAATTGGGTACCAGCCGGCCGTCCTCCGGATCGGAGCGCTCGCCGTAGGTGTTGAAGATGCGCGCGATGCGGACATCGAGGCCATGCCGGCGCGCGTACGCCATCGTCAGCGCCTCGGCGAAGCGCTTCCCCTCGTCGTAGCAGGAACGCTCGCCGATCGGGTTGACGTTGCCCCAATACTCTTCGCGCTGCGGATGTACGAGCGGATCGCCGTAGACCTCGCTGGTGCTGGCGAGCAGAAACCGGGCGCCGCTGCGACGCGCCGCTTCGAGCAGGTTGAGCGTGCCCTCGCTGTTGGCGAGCAGCGTCTCCACCGGGCGGCAGAGATAACGCGGCGGACTGGCCGGGCTGGCGAGGTGGAGAATCGCATCCGCCTCGACCTCCGGCGGCAGCGGTCGCGTGACGTCGTGCTCGCGAAAGACGAAATCGGGCTGCCCTTCCAACTCGGCGATATTCGCGCGGCGGCCCGTGCTCAGGTTATCGAGGCAGAGCACCTGGTGACCATCGGCGAGCAAGCGCCGGCAAAGGTGCGATCCGATGAACCCCGCGCCACCCGCAACGACAACGCGCATAACCGTTCTCCTCATCCTGCACTGCCTGTTACGCGCCGCGCCGGGTGCGCACCCAGGCGCGCGGGCGTGGTCCCAACAGCACGCGCAGATATAACGCAACCTTCCAGCAGATGTAGAGCGGAGCCAGCGCCAGCGCCAGCCATTCACGATGCGTCGCCCGCGCCAACAGCAATCCCGCCACGATGTAGAAAGCGAACATCGCTAGCGCGCTGACAGCGCACACCGTCAGCAACGGCGCGCGCAGTGCCCAGCCGGCAGCCAGCGCCACGACTGCCAGCCCCACCGGCAGCGATAGCGGCGGCACGAGCTGCTCGACCGCCGCATCGATCGCAACACGACTGCGCCGGCGCAGGCCATGGGCGAGCAACGGCAGCGCGGCGCGGGCAGCGGCGAGACGTCCAGCTTCCCAGCGGCGGTTCTGGCCGGCCGCTGCGCGGAGCGTGGGCGGAATTTCGCCACGCACCACGGCATCGGGCACGAAGGCGACGCGCACACCATCACGCGCGAGCAGCAGGCCAAACTCGACATCCTCGGCAAGACCGGCGCAGGGCCACCCGTAGCGTTCCAGCACCGGCGCAGCGAAGCACATGCCGTTCCCTTTCAGCCCGCACGAGGCGCCGATCCGCGCTTTGCTGACGGGCCGCAGGTAGTGCACCAGCGCTAGAGCGGCACCGCGCAACGCCTCCGCCCACGTGCCATGCACAGGCAGCACAGTGTAATACCCCTGCGCAACGGTTGCGCCTGCCTCCAGAGAACCATCCATCGCGCGCAGAAAGTTCGGTGAGAGCACCGAATCAGCATCGACGATCAGAAACGCATCGTAGCGCTCGCCCGTGGCGGCGATCTGCTCGATCAGCCATGCCAGCGCATACCCCTTGCCGATCCGGATCGGATCGCGCCGTTCGACAACGCACGCACCGGCATGACGTGCGATCCTCGCGGTCGCATCTATGCAGTTATCGGCCACGACCCAGACATCGACCAGATGCTGCGGGTACTCGAGCCGGGCGATGCTTGCCAGCGTCCGCGCCAGAACGGCCTCCTCATTGTGCGCCGGGATCACGATCGCGAAGCGGCGCCGTCCCGGACCTTCGCCGTAACGCGGAGTGCGCCCGGCAATGGCGGCCAACGTCAGCAGCGCTGCATACAGTGCTGCCGGCAGCGTGCCCACGACGAACGCGGCGAGCACGACCCCGATCGCGACGAAGCGGGCAAGCGCCAGCAGATCGGCCATCGCTGTTTCCTCGCTCCTTACCGGGCGGTTCGTGCGGGCTGCACCTACCCCTATCCTGGTTCGCTTCGGTCGCCGCCCTTCCCCGAGCAGGCAGGAGAGCTGCAGAGAGAGACGGGGACGCAACCGGCAGCGTCCGCCTTTGGCACGGAGCGATGTGGCGCGAGCGCATCACGCCGTTCGCCCCGGGTCACCTCTGCTAGCGCGCCGACGTAGCGTTCGAGCGTCATCCAGCGTTCGATTAGCGCCCGCCCGGCGCGCCCCAAACTTTCGGCCCGTTCTGGATGCGCGAGCAGATACGCGATCGCGGTGCGCAGCGCTGCCGGATCGTGCGGTGGCACGTAGATGCCGGTTTCCATCGCGGCGGTTGCGCGATCGACACCGAACACGGTTGGATCGCCGAGCATCATCGCTGTCGGGCCGGCAGCCGTCCACAAACGCCCGCGCACGAGGTCGCGCTGCCCGCGCGTGGCGGAGACGATCACGGCCTTGCCCATCGCCATCGCTTCCAGAAGCGTTGTCACGCCTGCCTGGTTCTCAACCTCGCGCAACGGCACGACAACGAAACGCGCGGCGGCGTAGAGATCGCGCAGCGCCGCGTAGTCGAGCCGTGTCATCGTCACGTTCTCCGGCACGGGCGCTCGGCCAGGACCGCGATGCCGCGACCAGCGACTACCCGCGGCGATCGCAACCCGAACCGGCAGATCCGCGGCCGCGCGCACCAGCGTTTCGTGATCGCGGTACTCGAGGCCGGCAGAGCAGATCAGCGCGTCGCCTCCGGGTACACCGCGTGGCGACCAGAACGCCGCATCGACGCCGTACGCAACTAGTCGTATCTGCTCGGGCGCGAAGCCCAGCGCATGCGCCGCCGCGATCTGCGCCGTTGCATGGACGACCACGAGATCGAGGCCATCGGCCGGATGCAACGTCCTCGCGAAGAGCCGCTTCGCCCGCGTCGAAAGCAGGTGACCGATACACGTATGGCGCGGGCGCACGCGCGAGCGCACCAGCAACGCCGCTAGCGGCAGGCCGATATGCTCGCCATCGCTGAAGATGTGCGTGTACGCGCCCCGACGCGCCCACGCCAGCGCCGCCTGCGCCAGCGCCACACCCGCGGGTTTGCCTGCAAGAAGGCGCAACGATAACGACGGCAGAGCGTCGAGATCCAGCACATCGGCATCGAGAGCGCGGGCCAGCTCGAGGAAATCCTTGCGCGGCCAGCGCCCCGCAGCAACAGCGGCGCGCGCTTCGGCGCATCGCGCGCTCACCACGAGCAGCGTCCGCCCGCTCATCGCCGCGTCCCCGCCGGCGTCTGGCACAACGCCGCGAGATCGCGGAGGGGATCGGCTGGAGGCTCGACCCCGAGCAGCGCGCGCATCCGGCGCGTATCGGCCACGAAGCACCGCACCTCGGGTGAGCGCGCCGGCAGCACGCGCAGATCGCTGCGCGAACCCGTTCGCGCCAGAATCTGGCGCGCCAGCGTCAGGATTGGTGTGCCCGCACCCCCGGCGACGTTGATCGGCACGCCAACGACATCGGCCACCGCCGCGCGCAGCAGCGCCTGCACGACCACGCGCACGGGTACGAAATCGATCATCTGGTCGCCGCCGTACACTTCCAGCGGCGCGCCATCTAACGCGCGCGCGATCCAGCGCGGGATCACGCGGTCGGTATCGCGCGGGCCATACACGTTGCTGAAGCGTAGGATCGCTGTCTCCAACCCGCTGTTAGCGAAAACGCGGCAGTAGAGTTCGGCGGCGGCCTTGCTGGTGCCGTACACGTTGCGAGGATCGAGCGGCGTTTCCTCGCTCACGGGCAACGACCGCGGCTCACCGTACACCTCGCGCGAGGAGGCAAAAACCACGCGCCGAACGCCAGCCGCGAGCGCCGCTTCGAGCACGTTGTACGTGCCGCCAACGTTGATCTCGAAAGCTGCGCGCGGTTCGCGCTCGGCATCGAGCACGCTCGACCGCGCTGCCAGATGGAAGACGACCTCCACGCCCACCATTGCGCTACGCACGGCCACCGGATCGCGCACATCGCCGTGCACGAACGTCAGACGCGGATCGTTCGCATGTTGCGCGAGGTTCTCCAGCCGCCCGCGCTCCAGCGTGTCCAGCACGCGCACGCGTGCATCAGGCCGTTCCAAGAGCGCATCGACGAGGTGGCTGCCAATGAAGCCCGTCCCTCCGGTCACCAGCGCGTTCATTGCCGCTCCTTTGCCACGGTCGTTCCAAAAGTGCGCCGGGGCGAGCCGCGCCGCGCGCGCTCGCTGCGCCAGCGATCGATGCCGTCCTCGATCACGTCGAGCAGGCGGCGGGCGTTCTCGCGCGCGTCGAAGCGCTCGCAAGCGATGGTGCGCGCCGCGCGCCCCATCCTCCACCGCAGATCGGCGTCGGTCGCCAGCCGCAGCAGCGCCCGGGTCAGCGCGGCAACATCACCCGGCGGCACGATGAAGCCATTCTCGCCATCTCTGACGGCCTCGGGCTGGCCGCCAACGGAGGTCGTCACAACCGGCAGCCCAGCGGCCATCGCCTCGCCCAGCACCACCGCCAGGCAATCGGCGTGCGTCGGCAGCGCGAACAGATCGGCGTCGCGGTACAGCGCGAGCAGGCGCGGATCGTTGGGTTCGAGATCGTCGTGCACGCGCACGCCGGGCGTTGCAGGCACAGGAGCGCGCGTCACGACCTCGAGTTCGCAGACCTCGGACAGCCCGGCGCGCATCGCCGCGAGCAGCTCGTGGCCACCTTTGCGCGCGAAATCGCCGCCGACGAAGAGCAGCCGTGCCTTCGCGCGTCGCGGACGCTCTACCGGTTCGGGGAAGAGCGCGAGATCGATGCCAGGGAAGATCACCGTCACCCGTGCCGGATCGACGCCGTAATCGGCGCAGAGCGAACGCTTCGCCCACTCGCTCCAGGTTGTGAAGCCGGCGGCGCGCGCGAACACGGCGCGATAGATCGCCTGCTTGGCGCGCTCCACGGGGCCACGCCCTGCAGGCGCAAGGCCGTATTGCTCGCCAAAGCTATCCATGTTCGCCGGCGTCGCGTCGAGCGAGATGATGACCGGCGTCCGGCGAGCAATGAGGGGGGAGAGCAAGGCGACGGTCTGCGTGTGATAGAAGAGCGCATCGAGGTCGCGGCACGCGCGCCGCACCGCTACGTGGGCGCGCGCGCTGCCCAGCAACGCCCAGTTGCGGCGCAAGAGCGGTACACGGCCAAAGCGTCCGTCGCGGCCCTGCTCGATGGGAAACCACCACGGCTCCAGCGACGGCTCGCGAGCGAACGCCGCGTGCAGGTTGCGCGCGTACGCCACGTGGCCCAGCGCCTGCTCCATGACGAAGCCCACGCGCAGCAACCGGCGGCGCAGGCGGGACGGACAGAACGGGATCGGGCGATCGTCGATCATCGGTAGCGTCACATCCGCTGTACTGTCGTGTCTTCACGCTAAGCGCCGCCGGTAGCGCCACGGTTGACGAACGGTTGCGAAGCAGTGCGGCTGGCCTCACGCGCATTGGTTGGTCGCAACGCCAGGCAGATAATGAGGAAGCAGATGGCGACGGAAAAGCGCGATATGGCAGCAGAAAGTAGAGCGGGAGTGCATGGATGGCGCGAAGCGCGGCGCACGCGCATGCTGCTGAGCGGTATCGCCGCGGCGCTGTTCCTGCTACTGCTCATCGAAGAAGCGATCTGGGGAACGCGTGCGCTCGATGCGCGCATCACGAGCGTCCTGGAACACCCCGATACTCGCCTGCTCGACCGCATCAGCAACGTCTTCACGACGCTGGCGGGCATTCCTGTCAGCGGCGCGCTGGCTGCGCTCGCAACGGCGCTGCTCTGGCAGCGATATGGCCGGCGAACCGCTCTCGCCTTCATGACCGCGTTTGTGTGCGGCCTCGCCATCGAGGCCCTGCTGAAAGCGCTGCTGCATCACCCCGACGTTCCCGGACCGTTCCAGCCGCCGGGCACGCTGCCGCCGAACAGCTTCCCCAGCGGACACGTGCTGCGCGCGGCGCTACTCGCGCTCGCGGCCGGTCTGCTCTGGCCACGCCGGATCGTCTACATCGTCGCGATCGGCATCGTTGCCGCGGTGGGGTACACCCGCATCTATGCGGGCGCCCACTGGACGAGCGATGTCGTGGGTGCGTTGCTGCTCGCGGTAGCGCTGAGCGCGGCGGTCGCGAACGTCGCGCGCACCGATCGCGCACGGGCGCGCACGTGATCGCCCGCCTGCGCCGCACGCACAACGCTCTCCAGATTCTGGTGCTGCGCGCGTTGCCCGTGCCAGCCCGCTGGAAAGAATGGCTGGTCTGGTGGCTTCTGCCACGCTTCACCATTGGCGTGGAAGCAGTGATCCTCGACGATGCGGGGCGCGTGCTCGTGCTGCGTTCGGCGTGGCACGGCGGCTGGCAACTACCCGGTGGCGCGGTCAACTACGGCGAGCGGCTCGACGACGCCATGCAACGCGAGGCGCGCGAAGAGCTCGGTCTGGCGCTCGCTTCGCTGGAACGCGTCCTGCTGTACCTCGATCGCTCGGGGCGACGCTTGCACGCGCTGTATCGCGGCACGCTTGCCCCCGGCGAGATCCGCCTGAGCGAAGAGCATACAGCCTGGGATTATCGCGATCTCGCCAGCGTGCCACCCGCCGTGCGCCGTGCGGTCGAGGCAGCACGCGGCAAGCCCGCGCTGCCACCCTTCTGATGTCCGCCACGCTCGAGCACGCCCCGCCGCATCTGCCAGACCGACGAGCGCCGCGCTCGGCGCGCCGCCGCGAACACGTGCGCTGCTTCTCAGGAAATAAACAGCAGCGATGAGACGGTCATCACCAGTACGAGGAAAGTCACGACGGTGTAGAAGCGATCGTGCTCTTCCACGGCGAAGAGCAGCGTCGCCGTGGCAACGCGGAGAATCGGCGTGAGCACGAGCAGCAGCACGCCCAGATCCATAAAGGCAAAGCCGTCGAAGCGCCGCAGGCTCTGCCCCAGCTTTGGCCAGTCGGTCGAGACGGTATGCGTGAGAATCTCGTGCTTGGTCAGGCCGTTGTGAAAGAGCGCGAGGACGAGACCGAAGAACATCACCACCACGCTGATCACGACACCAAGGCGCAAGATGTACGCGGAGGCATCCTGAATCGCGATCTTGTCCCGCTGAGTGGGTCCATTGTGATCGAACGTCGCCGGTTTCGGTGCCCGAGCCGCCATGGTCATTCCTCCTCGCTAGCCCAGCACGCCGATGCCACGCAGCACCATCTGGCAGCCGATCAGCGCCAGGGCGAACGCGAACACCTGCCGCACGAGATTGTTGGACATCCGCTCCATCAGCTTGGTGCCCAGAAACGCACCAACCAACACCGCCGCCGCAACCGGCACCACCACCGCGGGCAACACGAGGCCCCGCCGCAGGTACACGCCGGAGGCCGCTGCCGCCGTCACGCCGATCATGAAGTTGCTGGTTGCCGTCGAGACCTTGGACGGCACCTTCATCGCAATCTCATGCGCGAGCACCTTGAGAACGCCCGCACCGATACCCAGCAAGCCGGAGATAACGCCCGCAGCAAACATGTACCCCGTTGCAGCAGGGATACCGGTGACCTGGTACTGCACCTCGCGGCCCAGCCGCTTGTCGTAGTAGCTGCCATCGAGACGGAGGCGGCGCGCGAGGGCATCGTCCACCACGCCTTCGGGCAGTTCTTCGCCGAACTTGCGGAAGATCGGGATCAACGACACGAGCAGTGTGATACCGAAGAGCACGGCCAGCACGTTGCCCGGCAGCAGCGGCGCCAGCAACGCGGCACCGACGATCGCGCCAAGCGCTGTCGCCACCTCGAGGAACATGGCAATGCGGATATTGGTGATGCGATCTTTGACGTAGACCGAACCGGCACCGCTCGATGTCGCGATCACGGAGACGATGCTCGCGCCGATCGCATAGCGGATGTTCATACCAAGAAAGATCGTCAGCACCGGCACGATGATGACGCCGCCACCAATGCCAGCGATCGAGCCTAGCACGCCGCCAGCGAGCGAAGCGATCACAACCTCAATGATGAACAGTACGGCAGCGGCTTCAGGCGCATGCATAGCGATCCCTCCTCGACGAAACGAGTGCGCTCCTTTGTTGGCGGCTATTGGCGGCGCCAGGCGCTGCGACAATCGAGAGAGGTGAGGACGTGTCTCTGCCCACGTTCGGGCGATCCCGCCTTCGCCTGCGCTCGCGCCCGGCAGCGATCTGCAGGCCAGCAGCGCACCATAAGTATGGCACATCCCCTATAATGCAGACAAGGGGCAGACATATGCAGAGGCCGTCATCCGCGACAAGCTGGCTGGAGGAGATCGCGCTCGATCCCGGGCAACCGTTGCCGCTGTACGAGCAGCTTGCCCGGGCGATCCGCGCCGCCATTATCGATGGGCGCTTGCCCGCGGGCGCCGCGCTGCCACCCGAACCAGCGCTGGCCGAGCTGCTCGGCGTGAGCCGACAGACCGTTAACCAGGCGTTGAGCCAGCTTGCCCAGCGTGGCTTGCTCACACGCCGGCGTGGTGTTGGTACATTCGTTGCCGAACCGGCGATCGAGCAATCCCTGAGCGGCCTGTACAGCTTCGTGCGCACGCTTGTGGCCCAGGGACACCGCCCCGGCACGCGCCACCTCGGCTTCCGCCTGACGATCGACGAGCACGCCTCGCCCCTGCTGACCGGCAGGCGCGATGGCCTCGTACTGGAGATCAGCCGCCTACGCCTGGTCGATGGCGACCCGTTCGTCGTGGAGACGATCTTTCTGCCCGAAGCGTGCGAACGCTGTCTGTCGCGCGAGAAGCTCGAGCAAGCCGCGCTGTACGACGTGCTCGCCAGCGAATGCGGCATCGTTGTGACCGCGGCCGATGAAACGCTGCGTCCCGTCACGCTCGAACAAACAGAAGCGGCATTGCTCGGGCTGGCTCCCGGCGATCCTGCCTTCCTCGTCGAACGGATCGGTTATGCGCATGACCAGCCCGTCGAGATGCGCATCAGCCTGATCCGCGGCGACCGCTACCGTTTCCGCGTGCATCTGGAAGGCCCGGCGTTAACGGGCGTCCCTGGTTCGTGATCGCATCCGCGAACGCACGCGCCGGCTTTCGCGGCGCTATACTCTGCGCATGCGCGATGACGGAGGCAGCGCACGCGCATGGCACACGCCGCATGGCCGCATGATGTGAAGGAGGGGAGAGCATGGTCGCGCAGGATCTGATCGCCGCGTCTCCGGAGGAAGTGGGGATCGATCGCGAGCGGCTCGAAGCGCTGTTCGCGCGCGTACGCCGCGACATCGAGGAGGGGGCGCTACCCAGCGCACAGGTGGCTATCGCCAGGCACGGCAAACTCGCGGGCTTTCGCACGTATGGCAGTGCAACGCAGGGCGGGGCCACGCGCCCGGCGACCAACGACACGCTGTACACGATCTTCTCGGCGACGAAGGCGATCGTTGCCGCGGCGGTCTGGGCGCTGCTCGAAGAGGGGCTGCTGCAGCTGGACGAGCGCGTGGCCGCGATCGTGCCCGAGTTCGGTACCAATGGCAAAGAGATCGTGACCGTGGAGCAGGTCCTGCTGCATACGGCAGGATTCCCCTATGCGCCCCTGGGCCCTGGCAAGTGGGAGACGCGCGCAGGACGGTTGGAAGCGTTCGCGCGCTGGCGGCTCAACTGGGAGCCGGGCAGTCGTTTCGAGTATCATGCGAGCTCGGCGCACTGGGTGCTGGCCGAGATCATCGAGCGGCGCACCGGCGTCGAGTCGCGCACCTATGTACGTCAGCGCATCATCGCGCCGATGGGCCTCGAGGATCTGTACATCGGTCTGCCAGCCGAACTGAACGAGCGCGTCGCCGATGTGGTCCACGTTGCCCCACCCGTTCCGCCACCGAACGGCTGGGGCGAGGTGACACCCGAGGCCATTCTGAACTTCAACCGCCCCGAGGTGCGCGCCGTGGGCAACCCTGGAGGCGGCGGCATCGGGCGAGCGGCCGAACTGGCGCTTTTCTACCAGGTGCTGATCAACGGCGGAAAGACGGCCACCGGCCGGCAGGTGCTCAAACCGGAGACGATCGCCTTCGCGACCCGCGTCCGCACGACGGACCAGCATCGCGATGCGATCTATAACATCCCCGTCAATCGCGGTCTTTCGATCGTGGTTGCGGGCGACGACGGCTACAAACACCTGCGCGGCTTCGGGTCGTTGACCTCGGCCCGCGCCTTCGGGCATGGCGGCGCGGGCGGGCAGATCGCCTGGGGCGATCCCGTGAGCGGCATCTCGCTCGGCTACTGCACCAACGGCTTCGCCGACCTGGAGAGTCTCCGCCAGCGCACGCGCGACATCTGCGATCTCGCAGCGCGATGCGCGCCAGCGTAAGCCCCCTGGGAAAGCCGGGCGCCGTGCATGGAGGCCGAGATGGTACGGCTGTGCTCACAAGGCTGAACGCGCTGCCCAGCCCCGCGTGCAGGGGTATAGAGACGCAGCGACCACGTCTAAAGATGGTGCCGCCATATCAGGCATACGGGCATAAAGGCGCGAGCGACGTTTCCACTCTCAGGCGGCACCTGGCGCTTCGTGCTGGTTATGTGTGCGAGCAGATACTCCTTCGCCCACGCCTCGACCACCGGGAACCGTCATGCCAACCGCGGGTGAGCGCAGAACCACAAACCGCTCTGCCGCGAGATGCAACGCGCTCTCCAGGCTTCTTAACTGGAGAGCGCGTTGCAGAGAGCCCGGCGTGACCGCGTTAGCGGCCAGCCCGCGGGCGCTGCACGAACTGCTTGCGCAGGCCGCGCCCGCCCTTCACCGGCGTGCAGACCAGCACCGTCTCCATGCCGGTATCAACCCGCTTGCCCTTGTTCTCGGGGTTGTTCTTCGAGCCACCCTGTGCCATACGTCTCCTCCGCGCGGCGCCATGCCGCCGATCATGTAGCGCAATGCCCTTCGATCTTCGCAGCCGGCTGCGCTTTCGGCAAGCGCGCCAGGCCGCGAGAAACCATCCTCCGCGGCGGTATCGTCCGTCGCCAACGGGAGTAGCGCGGATCCGGAACGCAAACCGGGGCTGCTCTCTATACTGGATCGTGCGTCGAACGAGGCAGAGACGATGGTCGCACAGCGACAGCAGGACACAGGGCGCGACGAACCGGCGGTGCCGGTCATCTACCTGTCGCAGCTGCTCGGCAGCCCGATCCGCGATGAGCGCGGCGAGAAGGTCGCCACGCTGCGCGATCTCATCGTGCGTCTCGACCCGAACGAGCCGTTCGACCGCGTGACAGGGATCGTGGCGCGCATCTCGCGTCGCTCGGTCTATATCCCCTGGGAGTACATCAGCGCGGACGAGCGCGGTGCGCTGACGCTGCGCATTGCCCGCGTCGATCTGCGGCCGTTCGAGCGGCGTGAGGGGGAGATGCTGCTCGGGCGCGACGTGCTGGATAAGCAGCTGGTCGATATCGAGGGGCGGCGCGTCGTGCGTGCAAACGATCTGCAGCTGGCGCTGGTCGATGGCACGTTGCGCGTCGTCGGAGTGTGCGTCGGCGGCCGCGCGCTCTGGCGCCGGCTCACCGGCCACTACGGCAAACCGGCGAAGGGCGAGCGCGTCATCTCGTGGCAGGATGTCGAAGGCTTCGCGGTACGCAATCCGCAGGTGAAGCTACGCGAGCGGTACAGCCGTCTGCGCGAGTTGCACCCGGTCGAGATCGCGCACATCGTCAACGCGCTCTCCGCGCGCGAGGGTGCGGAGGTCATGGCCGCGCTCGACGACGAGAAGGCCGCCGATACGCTCGGCGAGCTCTCGGAGGAGCGCCAGGCGGAGATCCTCGAAGGGATGGATGAAGAGCGCGCGGCCGATATCCTCGAACGGATGGGTCCAGACGAGGCCGCCGATGCGCTGGCGGAGCTCCCGGAAGAGAAGGCGCAAAGCCTTTTGCGCCGCATGGAGCAGGAAGAGGCGCAGGACGTGCGCGAGCTGATGCGCTACTCCGAAGACACCGCTGGCGGCATCATGACCACCGATTACGTGACGATGCCGGCGCATCTGACCGTCGGCGAGACGCTGCAGCGGCTGCGCTCGCTCGATTGGAAGCCCGACTTCCTTCATTACATCTACGTCGTCGATAACGAACAGAGCGAGCATCTCGCCGGCGTCGTCTCGCTGCGCGACCTGATCCTGGCCGATCCGCAAACGCCGCTCACGGCGCTGATGGAGCGCGATTTCAAGTGGGTAGCGCCCGACGAGCGCGCCGAGGAGACGGCGCGGATCATGGCCGAGTACAATCTGGTCGCGCTGCCAGTGCTCGATGAGCAGGGCAATCTACAGGGCGTCGTCACGATCGATGACGCGGTCGAGTGGCTGCTTCCCGAGCCGGAGCGTCATCGGCTGCCGCGTTTGTTTGCCTAACTCTCGGGAAGGCGCCGGTGGGTTTTCGCGGTCCTGGGGCGCCCGTGTGCGCCGGGGCTGTACAACGTTCCCGGTCTATGCAAGATGGAAGTGGCCGGCCGCGACGGAGCGGCGCCTTGTCCCCGGGAGAGGAGATCGCCGTGAGCGTAATGGAGCAAGCTGGTGACCAACGCCGCGCCGCGCCCCGATCCCCGTGGCACCGACGGCCTGCAGGAGCAGACGGCAGCGCCAGTAGCTGAACCGCACGCGCCGGCGGCCGAGCCGCGCCCCAAGAGCGCGCTCCAGCGGCGCACCGAACGCGCGCTGGCCGCCCAAGGACCGCTGCAAACCGCAATCCGCCGGCTGCACCTGCCGCGGCAGCCGCTGGTTTACCTCGCGATCTTCGGCCCGGGGCTGATCGCCGCCAATGCCGGCAACGATGCTGGCGGCGTCATTACCTATGCCCAGGCCGGCGCCGCGCATGGCTACGACCTGCTCTGGGTGCTCGTGATCATCACCCTGTCGCTGGCGGTCATCCAAGAGATGTGCGCACGCATGGGCGCCGTCACCGGCAAGGGCTTCGCCGACCTCGTGCGCGAGCAATTCGGCATCCGCTGGACGGTGCTCATCATCCTCGCGCTCCTGTTTGCAAACGGACTCACCGCGCTTTCGGAGTTCGTTGGCATCGCCAGCGCGATGGAGTTGCTCGGTGTCACACGCTACATCGCCGTGCCGATCGCGGGCATCGCGCTCTGGCTGCTGGTTACCCGTGGCTCGTACGGCGCGGTCGAGCGCGTCTTCCTGGCGATGACGCTGGCCTTTTTCGCTTACCCGATCTCGGCGATCCTGGCGCATCCGCACTGGGATGATGTCGGACGCGCGGTCATTCTGCCGCACATTCAGCGCAACAGCCAGTACGTGATCGACACGATCGCGCTGATCGGCACGACGATCACGCCCTACATGCAGATCTACGTGCAATCGGCGGTCGCGGATAAAGGCGTCACGCCGCGCGATTATCCGCTCGAACGGCTGGATGTCTACGTCGGCACGATCTTCGGCAATCTGATGTCGGCGTTTATGATTATCGCCACCGGCGCGGCGTACCTCGCCTCCGGTGGTCACCTCGGCTCGATCGGCTCCGCCGCCGATGCTGCGCGCGCGCTGCAACCGCTGGCCGGCGACGCGGCCAAACCCCTCTTCGCCATCGGCTTGCTCGGCGCGTCGATGCTCGCCGCGGCGGTGTTGCCGCTCACAGCGGCGTACCCGGTTGCCGAAGCGTTCGGCTTCGAGCGCGGCGTTTCGTTCAGCTTTCGCGAAGCGCCTGTTTTTATGGGCATCTTCACCAGCCTGATCGCGCTGGGGGTGCTCATTGCGCTGATCCCTGGCCTGCCACTGATCAAGGTGCTGATCGCCGTGCAGGTCATCAATGGTATTCTGCTGCCGGTGGTGATGGTGGCAGCGCTGCGGCTGACGAACGACGCCGAACTCATGGGACCGTACCGCAATGGCCCCATCTTCAATGTCATTGCGGGGATAACGACCGCAGTTGTGGGCACGCTCTCTATCATCCTGATCGTGATGACGATCGCCGGGTTGTTCGGCGCATAAACGCGAAGGGGCAGAGCATGGCCGAGACAGAGACATGGGTGACCGTCACGCTCGAAGAGGGGATGCGCTTTCGCGGCGAAGACGAGCGCGGCCTCAGCATCCTCATGGAAGGGGAAGGCGGCGCGCACCCCACACCGATGCGCGTGCTGGCGATGGCGCTCGGCGGCTGCACGGGGATGGATGTGATCTCGATCCTGCGCAAGATGCGGCAGGAGGTGACGGGCTACGCGATCCGCGTTGGCGGGCCGCGCGCCAGCGATCATCCGCACGTCTTCATGGCGCTGAACGTGGAGCACCTCGTGCGCGGACGTTCTCTCGATCCGGAGAAGGTAGCGCGCGCGGTCACGCTCTCGGCAACGCGTTACTGCCCGGTGAGCGCGATGCTGCGTCACGCCGCGCCAGTCACGCACACGTGGCGGGTGCTCGACGAGGAGACAGGCGCTGAAAAAGCGAGCGGCACGGTCGCCGAGAGCGCACCAGAACCCGCCTGAAGCGAGTCAAGTGCGACCAGCCCCGGGCAGCGCGCAGCGATGATGGCAGCCGCGCTTCCGGCAGCCGCTACACCTGCGCCGTGAAGATGATCGCCGCGCGCAGCGCGAAGACGCCCGCGAGGATCACCACCGCCGGCGCCAGACCGAGCGCATAGGAGAGTCGCGCGCCACCCCGCGCCCCCACATCGGCGAGCCGCGTGCGGCTCAGGCCGAGCAGCGACGCGATCAGCCCGATCGCGACCAGCGCCCAGAGCGCTGGATATCCACCCTGGAAGAGGCGGGAGAGCGCGCCGGCGATACCCACCTCGACGATCAGGAAGACGATCCACGCCAGCTCCAGCACGGCGAAGAGGCCATCGGCGCGTTCGAGCCGGCCCTCGGTGTCCACTGCCCGGACATGGTACGCCAGCGCCGCGAGCAACGCTGCCGAACCAGTCAGCCCTGAGGCGAGGAACAGGCCGCCGAGCGTCCAGCTATCGCTCCAGATCGGCTGATTCGACACGGAGAGCAGCACGCCCGTGTACGAGGCGACGAACAATCCCAGCACCGCGCCGACGCAGTTGAAGGCGAGCACCCACGGCCGCGGCACGCGCACCGTGCGGTTCGTGACACCGAGGAACGCTTCCACGAACGATAGAAAGGCGAAGATGCCATAGATCACCAGTGCCCACGACCCCACCGACATCGGCGAGACCGTCTTGAACATCAGGCCGCCCGCGTCGGGTGTGGCGCTGACGAGCATGTGCCAGAAGCGCAACGGCTTGCCCAGATCCAGCGTGAGCAGGATCGGGCAGACCAGCAGCACGGGAAAGGCGATCAGATAGCCGATGCGCGCGATCCGCTCGTCTTCGGGCGCGCCCCAGAGACGCAGCGCTGTGGCGACGGCATACGTACCACCGGTCACCCCGCCGAGAAAAAAGTAGCCCAGGATGTACCAGGTCCAGTTCGGCGATGCCGCGAAGTGTTCTGCCATGATTCGTTGCACCTCGTCGCGGGTTCAAGGGCGGCCGCTATCGTTGTCTGCGATCGCGCCTGTAGCGGCGATCGTGCATCAGCCCTGCCCCTCTGCTCCCGTTGCTGGGGTATCCGTCTTGCGACCGCGATTGCGGAACGCCACGAGCGCCCCGAGGCCGCCGAGCACCGCGGTAACCAGCGCGCCGATATAGCCACCCGCGTTGTTGCGGCGCGGCAGCGTCGCGTTCTGCGGATTGGGCAGCCCGTACGTCTCTGGCTTATCCATCAGCAGGAAGAAAGCGTTCAGGCCACCATAGACCGAGGAGTCGCGCCCGTAGAGCTGCGCGTTTGTGATGCCCTGCGCGTGCAGCGTCGCCAGACGCTCATCGGCGAGCTTGTGCAGGTCGGCGAGCGGCCCGAATTTGATCGATTGTGTGGGGCAGGCCTGCGCGCAGGCAGGCATCATGCCAGCCTGAAGGCGATCGTAGCAGAACGTACACTTGTGGACGGTATTCGTCCTCTCGCTGAAGCCGATCACGCCGAACGGGCAGGCGGCGATGCAGTAGCGGCAGCCGTTGCACACATCCTGCTGGATGAAGACCGTATCGAACTCGGTGCGGATGATCGCGCCGGTGGGACAGACCTCCATGCAGCTTGCCTGCTGGCAGTGCTTGCACACGTCCGACATCATCAGCCAGGCCTGGCCGTTACCGGCACTACTGGCCGCGTCCGGCACGCGCTCGTGGAACTGGACGTGGCGCCAGTTTTCCGCGCCGAGGCTACCGGTATTGTCGTAGCTATCGAGAAACCGCGGCGCATTGCCAGGCAGACGGTTCCACTCTTTGCAGGCAACCTCACACGCTTTGCAGCCGATGCAGATACTCGTATCGGTGAAGAAGCCAACAGGTTGCGCCATGGCTACAGCTCCATCAGATTCGGGATCACTCGCCTGAACCCCTGCTCTTGCGCGTACAGATGCAGCGGCACGGCGGCCAGTTCGTCGACGATCGGCGCCGCTCGCGGATCACGGGTAGCATCGACGTTGAGGATGTAACGCCGGCATGTCTGGCAGGCTTCGATGCGTAGGTGCGGAAACCACGGCCCCGCGCGCGAGCCATCGGGGTCGAATGCTCCGGCCAGACCGCGCACCACGCTGCCGCTGGTCTCAAGCTCTGCTGTGCCCTCTTCGGCATAGACCGCGAGACGATCGGTCTCGCGCTCGCCACACGCGATGCACGTCATGCGTGGATACCCCCACTCCGCGCCGCAGCGGGAGCACAGCAGCGCCCGCCGCGCCCCAACCAACCCATCACTGGACGGTTTGAGAACGCTGACTTGCGGCAGGCCGCCACAGAGGGGGCAGTGGCGCTCGTTGCGCGGGCCGGCGCAGACATCGCCCGCCGCTGGTCCGAGCGCCTCGATCACCGGCCCGGCAGCCGCGCGAGCGAGGTACCGCTCTACGGGCGTCTGCTCAGCGCCTTCGAGCCAGGCGCGCACGATCGCCGCACCAGCGTCCGTTTCAACGGCCGCCTGAGCTGCATCCGCGAGCAGAGCGGGGCCGTGCGCTTTGGTCACCGCGACGATCGCCGGCAACACCCGCGCCGCGCTGTAGTCCGCGATCTCCACTGGACGCACGCCATCGGCGAGAGCGGCCGTGTACGCTTGCTCCTGCACCACGAGCAGCGCGGCATACAGCGCCAGCACTTCGGCGGCGAAGGGGTAGCGCGTTTGCAAGGCCTCGGCGCGCTGGCGCCGGAGCGACCAGGAATCGGTGGCCAGCAGGCTCTCCCCGGCACCCATCAGATCTTCTCCAGGTTGACCAGGAACGCCTTGAACTCTGGCGTGCGTGCGTTCGCATCGCCAACGAACGGCGTCAGCGCGTTGGCCAGCCAGTGTTTGGCTTTTTCTGGATGCTGCTCGGCCGAGAGGCCAACGTAGCCCCAGTGGATCGGGATGCCGATCTGCCAGACCTGTTTGCCCGCGATCGTCAGCGCCCCCAGCCGTTTGGTGACCAGCGCACGCGCTTCTACCTTGCCGCGCTTCGACGAGACGCGCACCATATCGCCGTTACGGATCCCTTTCTCGCGCGCGAGGCCTTCCGGCACCTCGACGAACGCTTCCGGTTGCAGCTGCACCAGATGCGGGATGTTCTGCGTTACGTAGTGCTCGTGCTCCGTCAAGCGATACGTGGTAGCGACGTAGGGGAACTCGTCGGGCGTGCCGAAGCGGTTCGCGCGCCCCGCCGCCTTGTCGTAAAGAAAGGCGACCGGCGAAGCGGAGACGTTCGGATGCAGCGGGTTCTGCACCGGCGATTCGATCGGCTCGTAGTGTTCTGGTAGCGGGCCGTCGATCATGGTGCTGCTGAACATCCTGCCAACGCCCTCGCCGGTCATGATGAACGGCAGCCAGGCGTTGGGATCGGTCGGGCTGAGCGTTGGCGGGTAGTCGGGCACGTCGCCCACCCACTGCGAGCCGTTCCACTGGATACCGGGGCGCTTGGGATCCCAGGGCTTGCCGTTGAGATCGGCCGAGGCGCGGTTGTAGAGAACACGCCGGTTGAGCGGCCAGCTCCAGGCCCAGTTCGGGTAGAAGCCCATGCCCGTGGGGTCGTTTTTCTGCGGGTCCTGCACACCGTCGCGACGCTTGGCCAGGTTGCCGCTTGGCGGATAGAAACCGGTGTAGATCCAGTTGCCGGCGCTGGTGGTGCCGTCGCTCTTCAGCGCCGCAAACGTGCTCAGGCGCTGGCCGGTGGTCAGATCCTTGCCGTTGATCTCCTGCGCGATTTCATCGAGATCGGGTTTGCTGGGATCTTTGTAGTCCAGCGTGAGCTTGAGGATCGGGTCGGGGAAGGCACCGCCCTCCTGCTGGTACAGCTTGCGCACGCGCAGGAAGAGATCGGCAAGCAGCCAGTGGTCGTGCCGGGCATCGCCCTGCGGCGGGATGACCTGGTCTTTCCACTGCACCCAGCGCCCGCTGTTGGTGAACGAGCCATCCTTCTCGATCCAGTGCGTAGTGGGCATCAGGAAGACTTCGGTCTGCACCTTTGTTGGATCGACGCCAGGCGCATGCCAGAATTCGGAACTGGTGGTGGGGAAAGCATCCATCACCACCAACCACTTGAGGTTGGAAAGCGCCTGCAGCACCTGGTTGCTGTCGGGGCCGATGCTCGTCGCGGTCATGCCGGAAAGGATGAGCCCCTCCATTTTGCCGCGTAGCGCCTGGTCGTAGATGCTCATCCAGGATGAGTTTGTCCCGGGCTTCGGCAGGTAGTTGAAGGCGAATTCGTTGTCTTTCGTTGCCGCATCGCCGTACCAAGCCTTGAGCAGGCTGACCATGAAGTTCTTGTAGTTGGTGCCGAAGAAGTTCCAGCTGTGCGGATCGAGCTTCTTGGCGGCCTTGTCCTTCACGTAGTCGTCGAGCGTCTTCTCGCCCGGGCTGGGCACAGCCAGATAGCCAGGCAGGATATCCCACGAAATCGCGTTGTCCGTGTTGCCCTGGATGTTGGCGTGGCCGCGCTCGGCGTTCATGCCGCCGCCCGGCCGGCCGATGTTGCCGAGCAGGAGCTGCAGCACCGCCGCCGAGCGGATAAGCTGCGAGCCAGTCGAATGATGGGTGAGGCCGACGGCGTAGACGACCGTCATCACCTTGTCCGGCCGGCCCATCTCGCCAACCAGCTTCGCCAGATCGAGGAAGTCATTCTGGGAGATACCGGTGATCGATGAGACCATCTCCGGTGTGTAGCGCGCGTAATGCGCCTTCATGATCTGGAAGACGCAGCGCGGGTGCTGCAACGTCATGTCGCGCTTGGCGTAGCCGTTGTCGTCAAGCTCGTAGCCCCATGTCGAGACGTCGTACGCGCGCTGATCGGCGTTATAGCCGGAGAAGAGGCCATCTTTGAAGCTATACGTATCCTTGACGATGAACGAAGCATTTGTGTAATTGCGAACGTATTCATCGTGATACAGATTGTTCTGCAAAACGTAGTTGATCAGACCACCGAACAGCGCGGCATCGGTGCCGGTGCGGATACGCAGATAGCGGTCGGCGACGGCAGACGTGCGCGTAAAGCGCGGATCGATGTGGATGATCTTCGCGCCACCGCCGTTGCCAGGACCACGCTGCGGGTCGAGTTTGGCGCGCATGAACCACTGGAAGCCGATCGGATGCGCTTCGGCGGGATTGGCGCCGACAATGATGATCACATCGGCGTTCTTGATGTCGCGCCAGTGGTTGGTCATCGCCCCACGGCCGAAGGTGGCGGCCAAACTGGCCACCGTGGGGCCGTGTCAAACACGGGCCTGTTGTTCGAGGTAGACTAACCCGAGGCCACGCATGATCTTCGTGGCGAAGTACCCTTCCTCGTTGCTGAAGGCCGCTCCGCCAGCGAAGGCGATCCCTTCTGTGCGGTTCACCACGTTGCCCGCGGCATCGGTCGCCACGAAGGTGCGATCGCGCGAGTCCTTGATATGGCGCGCAACGCGATCGAGCATGAAATCCCACGAGACAGTCTGCCAGGAAGTGGCGCCGGGAGCACGGTACAGCGGCTTCTCGACACGCCGCACCGCTGTGGCCAGCTGCATCGCCGTGGCGCCCTTCGGGCAGAGCCGCCCCTCGTTGATCGGGCTGTCGGGATCGCCCTCGATCTGCAGCAGCTCGACCGTGCCATTTGCGCCCTGGCGCGTGTAGGCCACGAGGGAGCAGCCAACCGCGCAGTAGGGGCAGATGCTGTGTTTCTCGGTGGCGCCAGCGATACGCAATTGCTGCTTGACCGTGCGCGCCTCGGCGAGATCGAACCCCAGCGCCGACATGGCAACCGTCGCCGTGCCCAGGGCAACGCCTGCCTTCAGAAAGTCGCGTCGCGTCATCGTGGCGGACATCGTCTTGTGCTCCTTCATGCATCCATGCATCGCGCTGAAGCTGAGCGAGTCTAACTCGTAACATATGCCAAAGAGCATGTCAAGAAGGGATTTCTCCTTTTCGCCTTTGTTTAGCTGCGTTACATATGGCGCCTGCGCACCAGCGGCGCATAAGAGGAATCGGCTCGATACCGTGCCGCCCGCTTCCACAGCACGCGATCTCGTGCGAAGATAGCGGTACCAATGGGGGCTGGCGCTTGCTGAGGGAAAGGCCGCATGGCCCGCAACGGTCGTGATCCTCTGCGCGTGATCTCGACGCGGGTGCAGCGCTGGCGTGGCGCGGACGCGCTCGACGACAACGATGAGGTCGTTGCCGAGGAGCCGCTGGAGGTGCGCGTGGACGGCGCGCCGCTGGCCGTGATCATGCGCACGCCCGGCCACGATGCCGAACTCGCCCTCGGCTTCCTCTACGGCGAGGGGATCATCACGCGCCGCGAGGACATCGCCGATATCTTGGTCTGGCGCGATGAGGATGGCAGTTTCGCCCATAATCGCGTGACGATCCGGCTGGCGGCCAGCGCACGCGGCGATCTCGACAACGCCGGTCGGCGCTTCTACGCGACGTCGAGTTGCGGCGTGTGCGGCAAGGCTAGCATCGAAGCAGTGCTGGCGATGGCCCCGCCCTTGCCTCGGCGCGAAGTGCCGCCTACCGCGGTCCTCTACGCGCTGCCGGAGCGGATGCGCGCGGCACAAACGGTGTTCGACCGCACCGGTGGGTTGCACGCCGCGGCGCTGTTCACGTTCGACGGCGAGATCGTCGCCGTGCGCGAGGATGTCGGCCGCCACAACGCCGTCGATAAGCTGATCGGCCGATCGCTGCTCGACGGCGCGCTGCCGCTCACCGAGCGCGTGCTGATGCTGAGTGGTCGCTGCTCGTTCGAGATCGTGCAGAAGGCGCTGCTCGCCCGCATCTCGGCGATCGCAGCAGTCTCGGCGCCGTCCAGCCTCGCGATCGAAGCGGCGCGACGCGGCAATATCGCGCTCGCGGGCTTCGTGCGCGACGGCCGTCTGAACATCTACGCCTGAACCTGGCCGCGCTCATCCAGCCTCGAACGGCCCGCCCTCGATCACCTGCCAGGCACATCTTTATCTCCAACAAACGACGGCGGGCAGGTTACGCGGCGCGTACCGCGATCGCTCCAGCCAGTGCTAGCAGCAGGCACGCCAACGCGACAGCGACGACCATCGTCGCTAGCGGCAGAGAGCGCGCCGTAGAACGGTGCGAGAGTCAGCCTCCACGCGGCGAGTACGGTCCCCACCCCGGCGCGCGCCGCGATGGTCGCGTGGCCACCAGCGTTGCCTCGCGATCGGCGGCCGAAGCCTTGCCTGCCTGTACCACGGCGGCGCGTAGCAACGCGCCACCGAGCAGCGTCAGCGCGTGGGCAGCCGCGGTGAGCGCGCCCGCATTGCGCCGCGCACCTGCTGCCGCGGTCTCGAGCGCAACGCTCGTGCCCGTGGCAGCGATGGCGCCCGCCAGCAGCAAGCCGGTTCGGCCACGCAGCAGCGCTCGCGCCGCTGGACCGCTGCTCGCCACGTAGCCACCCAGCAGCGCCAGTTCGGCAACGCCGGTGACGGCCCCGATCCTTGCGGTAGCGTCCTCGCCGGTCCCCCGGCTCGAATCGGCTCCGGGCAGCGCGGCGAGCGCGCTTGCCGCCAGCCCTGTGCCAAGCGCGCTCGCCATAAACAGGCCGCCCAGCAGCGGGCTGGTCTGCCAGATCGGCACGCTCGTCGTGCCCAGCAGCACGCCGGTGTAGCCGCCAAGCGTCAGCGCGGGCGCCAGCGACGCCGCGGCGATCGCGCGCTCTGGCCAGCGCCCGTGCAGAGGGGCGGGCAGAATGTGCGTCGCGCGCCCGGCGATCAGCCCCGTGGCCGCGGCTGTCGTGATGCCGTGCGCCGTTAGCGTCCAGGCGCCGAGGTTCATCGGCGAGGATGGTTTGAACATGCGCAGCATGTGATGAAACCGCTCGGGTCGGCCAAGATCGGCGATCAGCAGCGGCGGGCAGGGCAGCACCGCGCCAAAGGCGACGATCTGCGCCACGCGGCCGAATCGCTGCCAGCGCCGACCGCCAAGCAACAGCGCTAGCGAGCCAAGCGTGGCCGCTCCCGAGGAGATGCCGCCCAGGAAGAAGTACGCCATGATCTCGGCGCCCCAGGAGGGCTGTGCCAGGATCGGCACGTCGCGGTAGGCGTCGCGCGGGCGTGCAACGGTGGCGCTTTCGGCGGAGGGTGAGCGCGCGCCGTGCCGTCGCTCGCGGCGTAGCGCGACGAGGCGGGCGATCATCGGTCACGCTCCTCGCGCGCGAACGTCAGCGCTGCCAGCACCGACAGCCCGAGGCCGACGATCGCGCTCCACAGGTAGCGCCGACCCATGGCGGCCATTGGCCGGCGCGGCGCGGGAGGCAGGTTGTACGCGGCCGGCTCCTCGGTTAGCAGGAAGAAGGCGTTCAGGGCGCTGTACTCGCCTGCAGCGTCGGCGCCGTAGAGGTAAGCGCTGGTCTGGCCCTGTGCGTGGAGCTCCGCCAGGCGTTGCCGCGCGCGCTGCCGCAGCTCGCGCACTGGCCCGAACTGGATCGATTGCGTGGGACAGGCCTTCGCGCAGGCCGGCACTAGGCCGCTTTGCTGCCGATCGTAGCAGAGCGTGCATTTGTGGGCGGTGTGGTCGATGTCGCTACGGCCGATCACGCCGAACGGGCAGGCCGCCACGCAGTAGCCGCAGCCGTTGCAGATATCCTGCAGCACGTAGACGTTATCGAACTCGTTGCGGATGAGCGCGCCGGTGGGGCATGCCTCCTCGCAGGGCGCAACACTGCAGTGCTTGCACACGTCGCTGTTGAACAGCCAGCGCAAGCCGCCATCCGGCCCTATCTCTTCGGTGAAGCTAACATGGCGCCACGTCGTCGCCGAGAGGTGGCCGGTGTGGTCGTAGCTCTGGCCCCACCAGCGCGGCTCTTCGCCGGGGAGCTGGTTCCATTGCTTGCAGGCCACTTCGCACGCCTTGCAGCCGATACACAACGTCGTATCGGTGAAGAAGCCGGTTGGCTCCTGCGGCGGCGGCAGCTCCGTGCGCGCGAACGCGCGCAGGAAGCCAGGCAATGTGGGTCTCGCGCTCATAGCGTCTGTTCCTCCAGGTGTGCCCGAACACGAGCGCTGGTCTCATCCGGTTCGGTACGGACGTGATCTGTGCTGCCAGACCGTTCACCCCGCCAGTCCGAGCCATCGGCCGTGCGCCCCCGAACGGGCGCGTGGCTCGCTCGCCCCGGCACCCTTCTCTGTTCGGGCGATCTCGACTATAGCGCGCTGGAGGAGCATGCTGCGGCAGCGACGTTGGTTCACATGTAAGAAAGAGGGCCAGGACATTTGGCACGGAGCAGCATTGCTCATAATGGCGGCATGGAGACC
>Ga0209061_1001794_pt1 | contig 31943 bp, 25 predicted proteins | sample Coa_R1_10_FD_187157 | JGI IMG/M metagenome (GOLD analysis project Ga0209061, IMG submission 187157) | Surface soil microbial communities from Centralia Pennsylvania, which are recovering from an underground coalmine fire - Coalmine... | ecosystem: Environmental > Terrestrial > Soil >... | reverse complement strand
CGCCAGGGACAGCCTCCGGAGATGCTTATATGAACTATATGAATAACCTGCACTACTCTACTCCCAGCAGCAGCCGCAAAGCGGTAAAGAACTCATCCGTAGCAGCGCGTATCTCCTCAACAGGATATGCCTCGCCTTCCTGCCCCTCCGCAGCACGATGGCTTCCCACCTCCAGCGCCGTCTCGAACAGCGCCTCGCCCAGCTCAAGCACCTCGGCGGCGATGCGCTGCCGGCTCCCTTCGTCGAGGATGTGTACTTCACCTGCACTCATAGCTCCCCCTTGAAAGCCTTGTCGAGAATAGACGGTAGCATGGCGTCGAGTTGTGCCGAGACCTGGGCCTGCATCATATACAAGGAATCCACTTTAGCTTGAAGTTCATCGAGGTAAGTAACAATTCGTTGTTGTTCGCTGAGGGGTGGTAAAGGCACCGGTACACGTTTTAAATCGGCAAGATTAAGTTCGGTTAATCGAAAGCCAACCTTTTCACGCATCCAGTCTCCTCTTTCACGACTACGCAATTGTACCTGTCCTTGTGTTCCTTTTAGATACGCATATAAGTAGGCAGGGAGAATGATCTGGGAATTTGCTCTCGCAATTGCAACATGTGTGTCGGTTGAAGCCACCTGATCTGGTTCCATAAATTGAGCGACACGACCTAGACAGCCAGCAGCCGAACAAGCAATGAGGATATCTCCTGTTTGTACCATTGCATCGGGTTGCACCCTAGTAGCGACTTCGGGGGAGAGTGTAATGTGTGATCTAATATATCTACCCTGTTGCACATGTTGCGTTTTTATCAAATAATGTTCCGAGTCTCCCTGGGCTGATTGCCGACCACGCGACAAAAAAGTTGTGACTTCTTCTAAGCAAACAGCTTTTTCCAAGGTCTTATCCGGCCATATTTGTAGTTCAACACCCGCCATCACTCTTTCTGCCTCCTCCACTGCTTCCTTCTGCAACCCCCGCGCCTCCTCAATCTTCGCCGCAAGCTCCTCGATGCGCGCGACGATGCGCTGTTGCTCTTCGAGGGAAGGGAGAGGGATTTTAGTTGCTAAAAATCGATCTATTTTCAGCCTTATTCGGTTTGTCGTGCCCTCGCTCGCCGCTTTACAAAGCTCTATAAAATTACTCGTTTTACTCATCCAATGAAGAAATTCTGGTATAATTCGTGAGTTGTTAAGCGTAAACACGGGGAAATCTGGACTGACTATGGCGCCATCAAGTGAAGCTGGAATAAGGCCAAAGGCGCCATTTCTTGCATCTATCTTGGATAGAATAAACTGATTTGTCCTTACAATAAATTGTTTCGATACTGCAATATCACTTCCAGCAATTTCTCCACGGAGCGCTACTCCCTTACCCCAGAGCCGCACTGTTACTTGCCGATAGCATGCCCCAGGGTCTACATCGGCTCGTTCTTCAGATTCAATAAGCACTTCGCCTAACGGCACCATCGGATAAGCTTTACTCATGCCTCTTCTCCCGCCAGCATCTGCTCAATCTCTTCCATAATTGCGAGTACGCGGCGCTCTTTCTCGATGATGCTTTTTACCAGTTGTTCGGGCGGCAGGTGCTCAAAATCTTTTTTGCTGTTGGGGTTCTTCACGTCCAGGTTGCAGTCGTTTGCCAGCAATTGCTCGACGGGCACTTTCCAGGCGCGCTCGTTCTCGACGCGGTTCTCCCACCAGGCGATGCAGTCGGCGAACTCTTCGTATTGCAAGGGCTTCGTCTTGCTGTAGCTGCTGCGGCCCTGTGGCAGCGGCAGCTCGTAGTACCAGACCTCCTTCGTGCAGGTCTTCTCGCCTTCGAGCGCGGCATCGTACTCGCACGCGTCGAAGAAGAGCAGGTTGGTGGGGATGCTGGTGTAGGGCGCGAAGACGCCGTTGGGTAAGCGCACGATGGTATGCAGGTTGCAGCGGGTGAGCAGTTGGCGTTTGATCGTCGCCGCCACGCCGTTGCCGAAGAGGAAGCCATTGGGCAGCACCATGCCGCAGCGCCCGCCGGGACGCTTGAGGACGGCCATCACATACTGGAAAAAGAGGATCGCCGTCTCCGCCGTGCGCTGGCCCTCGGGAAAGTTGTTGAGGATGCCGCGCTCCTCTTCGCCGCCGAAGGGCGGATTGGTTGCCACTATGTCTACCCGCTCGGCGTCCCTGATCTGGCGCACGTTGACGGCCAGGGCGTTGCGTTCGGAGAGGTTGGGCGCCTCGATGCCGTGCAGCCGCATGTTCATTACCCCCAGCAGGTAGGGCATGGGCTTCTTCTCGATGCCGATAAGCGAATCCTCCAGCTTGCGGCGCTGATCTGGTGTGCGTACCTCGCCCTTTAACTGCTCATAGGCTTCGACCAGGAAGCCGGCGGTGCCGCAGGCCGGGTCCATGATGCGCTCCCCCAGCTCTGGCTTGAGCCGGTTGATGATGAAGCGCACGACGGGGCGCGGTGTGTAGAACTCGCCGGAATCTCCCGCGGCGTCGCGCATCTCCTTGAGCATGGTTTCGTAGAAGTGCGAGATGGCGTGGGCATCGTCGGAGAGGTTGAAGTTGATGCCGTTCAGCTTGTCGATGACCGAGCGCAAAATATAGCCGGAGCGGATGCGGTTCGTTGTGCCCTGAAAGATGGTGCCGACGATGGTGCGCAGGTCGCGTTCGTTGGGACCGGAGAGCCGCGCTAGATAGGGGATGAGGTCGTCATTCACAAATTTGAGCAGTTCATCGCCGGTCATGCGCTCCGATTTGTTCTCCACGTCGGCCCAGTCGCGCCAGCGATACGGAGCCTCGATGACCGGAACGTAGCTATCGCCAAACATCTCGCGGTACGCGTCCTCAGAGTCGTTCAAGCTTTTCAAGAAGAGCAGCCAGGTGAGCTGCGGGAGCCGGTCCGTATCCCCGGAGAGGCCAGCATCCTTACGCAGATCATCGCGCACGCTCTTGATGATCGATGAGAGCTGCTGCTTGCTGGTCAGCGGCTCCTTCGCCTTCGGGGTGCGCCTGCCGCGACGACTCCCAGAGGTGGAATCCACTTCATTGCCTGCGACGGCTGTGTCTGCAAATAATGTGGGCTGCTGTGAATCAGCCATAACAACGTTCCTTCCTCTTCCTCATTAAAGGGTGTCTGATGCTCAGCGTTCTCATCCGCTCACGGCGGGACTTCGCGCGGCGGAGCCGCGCCATTGATAGATGTTGTGTAGTGGAAAAATGCGCGCAGCGCATTTTTCCACTACACAACATCTATCAGGCGAGCGCCGCAGGCGCGAGCATGTGAGGGTGTTGACAATCAGACACCATCATTATAGAACAGATTGCCTATGTATTAGACGTTATAGAGCAAGGTCTGTAACTCTTTGAGCACGGTATGCACGGTCCGGTTATTGGCTGGATCGGAGAAGGGCCGCGCCAGCTCGTATGGCGTGTGTTGATCCGCCAGCGAGATTACCTGCAACAGGCGCACGTCGCTCACATCCGGCGCCTCGCCCCGGATGTACTTGTCAAGGATCACGTCAAGCACGGCCCTCGCCAGAAGATTATTCTCGTAGCGCTTGAAAAAAGCGGCATGTTCGCGGCGCAGGCGCTCGACTCTCCCGGCGCGGGTGATGACTGGCTCCCCAAAGACCACGTGCAGCAGCAGGTCAAGCGGATCAACGTCCATCAGGCGCAGCGAATAGGCCAGTTCGCCCAGGTCGACGCCCTCTTCTCCCAGGCGCTCCAGGATCTCCTCGCGCTGCGTGTCGATGAGCCAGCGTGCGCGCAGATCCTGCGCCGTACTGAGCAGGCTGCGCATGGTCGAGATAGTTTGCTCGCGATAGGAGCCGCGCCGCAGCGTGCGGCCATCCGCGCCCAGCTCGTAAACAATCTCGCCGATCACGGCCAATCTGTTCCCCCTGGGCGTGGTCACGACACGCACTCCGGGCGGAGGGTTGGCCGGATCAATGGCTGCGGGCACCGACTGATCGGTGAGCGCTGCCTCCGGTGTGGGAGGAAGAGACGCAGGCATGGCCGGCTCTGGCGCGGCTGTGGTTGATGCGTCGCCCGTCCCCTGCCCATCCGCGCTGCCGTTGGCGTGATGCGGGGAAGCGGCCTCTGGCGTTGAACCGTTGCAGGCGCGGACCTCGGCGGGCGGATACCGCTCGTCCTGCTCATAAACCACTTGTGCTGGCCCCGGGGAAGCAGGCTGTTCCGGCGCAGGAGGTTCGCCTGAAGGCTGCTCCCGCGAGGATGCCTCATCGCTGTCCTGTTCTTCTCCGGCAGGAATGGCAGAGGGCGCCGGGGTGGCGGCTGGCGAGGGTTCGCTAGCGTCTGCTGGCGCGGCTTTGGCGGCGGGGCGCGTCTCCTCCTGTACCGCCGGTTCCGCGACGAGCGTCTCTTTTTCCGCCAGCTCTGGATCGCCATCGAAGCCCGGGTCGAAGAAGTGCTTGATGGTCCCGGCGTAATCCAGGATCGTAAACCAGCGTTTTTGCGGCTCGAAGAGGCGCGTACCGCGCCCGATCATCTGCTTGAACTCGACGATAGAGCCAACGGGCCGCGCCAGCACGATGTTCTTGCAGGTCGGCACATCGACGCCCGTGCCCAGCAATTTCGAGGTCGTCACGATCACCGGGAATGGCTCGTCCGGCGTGCTGAAATTGCCCAGCGCTCGCCTGCCCTCCGGTCCCTCATCCGAGACGATGCGCACCACGTAGTCCGCGCGGCGAGGCGCAAAGCTGGCGCACGCCTCCGCAAGCTCCGCCCGCATGGACTCGGCATGGGCCTGGTCCACGCAGAAGACGATAGTTTTGGCGTGAGGATCGGTGCGCTGGAGAAAGGCGGCCAGGTGTGCGGCAATTGGTTTGGTATAGGCGATCATCGTCCCCGGCGTCTCCATCGAGAGCGGAATATCGATCACCGAAACCTCATCGCCATCGAGCGAGACCTGGATGGTTTCCTGCTCTGCCTGGCTCCGCTCTTCTCCTGGTGAGGTCAGCGGCTCCTCCTCTGCCGCCTGGCCGATGAGCACGCGGCGCACGCGGTAGGGCGCCAGGTATCCATCGTTGATGCCCATGCGCAGGGAATAACTATAGAGCGGTGCGCCGAAGTATTCGTCGGTCTGCACCGTTTCGGTGCTGAGCGGGGTAGCGGTCAGGCCGATGTGAATAGCCCCGGAGAAATGCTCCAGCACACGGCGCCAGGCCGAGTCTTCCCGTGCGCTGCCGCGATGGCACTCATCCACGACGATGACCTGAAAGAAGTCGGCGGGATAGTTCAGATACCGGACGCGGCCATAAGCGTCCGGGGTGGTGATCGCCTGATAGGTGGCAAAGTTGATATCGTAGGCGCTGGAAAACTCGCCCTGAATGCGGTAGCGCCCATCACCAAAGGGAGCGAACTCGTTGTCCATCGCCTGCGTCAACAGGAAATCGCGATCCGTTAGAAAGAGGATATTTCTCACCGCCTGCTCGCGTTTGAGCTTCCAGAGCAGTTGGAAGGCCACCTGTGTTTTGCCGGTCCCCGTTGCGAGGGTGAGCAGGATGCGTGGTGGGCGCAGGCCCCGCAGCGCTTGCAGCACGGCAATGACGGCACGATTGATGGCCGCCTCCTGGTAATAGCGAGGCTTTCTGGGGCCGCGAATATCATAGGGATGCAGCAGCGCGCGCAGGTCTCTGGGATCGGAGAGCCGGAGGGCCGCCGTCCAGCGTCCCCAGAGCGAGTCACGCGCTGGAAAGGCGGAGAGCGCCGCGCTGACCGGTTCCGTGGAAGCCGACCAGTCGAACTCCTGGATCATTCCTTGCTCGTCGAGCAGGTAGGCGAAAGGCACGGCCATGCGCTGCGCCGCATTGTGCAGGCGCCGAAGCGCATCCTCGCGCGTTTCGTCCGGGCGCAGGGCATGGACGACGGCAATGGGCAGCGACTGGGATGCCCGCAGCAGCGCATCGACGTAGAGCCGCGCGCCCCGCCGTGTGGCGCTGGGATAGACGCGCCCGGCGGTAAGCTGATAGCGCATCTCGACAAGCGGCCATTTCCAGCCGGCGCTGTTCAGCAGATCATGCAGGCCGAGCGTGGCCGCGTCAAAGTCGGCGCGCGACTCCTCCGGCGGTTCCAGAAGTCGGGTGAGCAGCGGGAAGGTTTCGAGCACGCGGCGGTCCAGGGGCTGCCTGACGGCCTCCAGCAAACGCAATTCGGCGAGCGTGTCGGCATGCGCGAAGCCGTTGCGCGGATCAAAGAACGGGCGCTGGCCCATCTGCTGCTCCTGATAGTTCAAGAGCAGGTGCCCGACGGCATGCCCATAGAGCGCAACCTGATCCTGGAGCGAAAGCTTTGCGTCGAGGGCCAGCACGAAGCGATCTGGCAGCGTCCCGGCGCGCCCGACGGGGACCAGGGCGGCATCGAAGCGTCCGGCGGGGGGCACGCGAAACTCGACGGTGGCGTTACGCCGGATGGCCGCGCGCAGCCGCGTCAAATCCAGATCGGCGACGAAGAGCACCTGCGCCGGCAGCAATGGACTCCCGCGTCCTGCGGCCTCAAGGCATTGACTGTGGAGGAGAGAAAGCGGTTCGCCACGCGCGGCGCCGCCCCAATTGGAAATCATCTGCTGCAAGCGTAACGCGATATCGGTGGTCAATGATGACGGAGATGCCTCTTGCACGGGGAGATGGCTCCTTCCCAGATGTTCTCAAAGCTGTTGTACCTCTCCTATTCTACCGGAATCTGCCTCGACTGTATACAGGCCCGGTACGCCAGAAATGGAGAAGAGGATGCCAGCGTTCAGCGAAGAGTATACAGGGAAAGCAGGAGGGCCTTCTAATGAGGGGTTGCTCATCTCCCCATTTTCCTATTGCAATCTCTGCTCCTGGCAGGTAGTATTAGCGCAGTGGACTCGGGATGAGCGCCATTGGCCTTCTTGCTTCAGAGAAGGCCAACTATCGGTGGGAAGAGGGAGACGAGCATGACCTATGTGCAACAGGAGTTGAGCGGATTGGACCTGCCTGTTCCAGAGAGAGAGCAGGATAGAACCGTTCCCTCACAGGTTCAGATACTCACCAACGCCTTGAGACATGCCCATCCCTGGCAACTCAGCACATCATTGGAGGAGCAGGCGCTGCTCACCCGCCTGGAAAAAGAGTTTCCTTTGCTAGAGGAGGTGGGCTGCACAGTCGGGATCGGGGTGGCAACGGGCTGTGATGCGATCTTGATTGGGCAAGAGGAGGCGTTGCCCATTGAGGCGAGTCGCAAACTGCCCCGAAGAAAGGAAAGGGATATGAAGAGATTGGCTGATCTGTTCATCCGCAAGCCGCAAGACACCTTGCACGGAGGGAGGGGATGATGTCCCGGCGCTCCTATCTTTCCGAGTCGCATCCTTCTGTGCGCCTGGCGGACCTGCTGATCCGTGCCGGGGCGATTTACTCCATGACTGAGAATCGGGCAATCTACCAGGCTCTCGCCATTCGTGATGAATGGATCGTGGCGGTCTCGCAGGATCCTCATGGCCTGGACGGGCTTATCAGTGCCGATACTCGTGTCCTGGATGCCCGGGATTTGACGATTCTCCCGGCATTCGAGGATACCCATAACCATCTGATCTTTGCGGCGCAAAATGTGGGTCTGGTTCCGGTTGACCGGGCGCACACCCTGGCCGAATTTATCGATCTGATCAGGCAGCGCGCGGCGCAGACGCCTGCGGGCGCCTGGATCCAGACCTCGGCTGCCTGGCATGAGGTGAATCTGGACGAGGGACGCCTGCCCACCGCGCCAGAACTGGATGCAGCGACGCGAGAGCATCCGGTGCTGGTCAGGCGAGGGGGCCATGTGGTCGTCGCGAACTCGCTGGCGCTCACACTCGGGGGCATCACGCGCGAGACTCCCGATCCACAGGGAGGGACGATCATGCGCTTCCCCGATGGCACGCCGACGGGCGTCCTCATCGAGGCCCCGGCTTACGCCTCCGTCATGGCGCTGGTGCCAGCGATGACGCCTCAACAGATGATCGAAGGGTTGAGACTGACCTGTCAGCAGTACAACGCCTACGGCATCGGCACCGTGCGTGATCCGATGGTGCTGCGTGAGCAGATGCCGATCTACCAGGCGCTGTGGGAACAGGGCGAGTTGACGGTCCGCAGCCGGCTCATGCTGGCGCCTCTGGCTGCCACCCTTGAGGAACGGATGGCGATCATCGAGGGGTTTGGGTTCCGCAGCGGCTTTGGCGACGATGCTCTCAAGCTGTGGGGACTCAAGTTCGTTCTCGACGGGGGGGCCGAGGGCGGCGCCCTCGATGAGCCGTATGTGAACAACCCTGGCTACCGGGGGCACCTGCTCTGGACCCCGGAGGAGCTGCTTGCCATGGCGAACTTCGCAGTGCGTCGGGGGTGGAAGATTGGTACGCATGCCATCGGGGATCGTGCGGTCCGCACCCTGCTGGACGTGTACGAGCAGGTGATCAAGGAGAATCCTGGCCTCCAACCCGGCTCGCTGGTCCTTGAGCATGGGTTCCTGGCTGATGCCCGGCAACGTGCGCGCGCCATCCGGCTTGGGATTCCCGTGACGGTCCAGCACCCGCTGCTCTACACGCTGGGTTCGGTGCTGCTGGAAGGATGGGGTACGCAGCGCACGCGGGAGGTCATGCCCGTGCGAGCCTGGATCGAAGAGGGGGCCATGATCTCGGCTGGGACCGATCACCCGGTCAGTTCGTACAATCCACTGCTGGCTCTATGGGGCATGGTGACGAGAGGGACACTGAAAGCTGGCATTCAGGGGCCGGAGTATGCCATCGATCAATATACGGCGGTGCAGTTGTACACCGCTGCCGGCGCCCGGCTCAACGGGGAAAGCCATCGACGAGGCACCCTCCAGCCCGGCAGGCTCGCCGACCTGGTGGCCTTCCGCTCAGATCCGATCACCTGTCCCATCGACGATCTCCCGTCGCTGCGACCAGTCTTCACGCTGGTTGGCGGTCGGGCCGTCTACGATCCCGAGGCTTTGATCTGACCTATCGGACCATCGCTCTCACCGAAAGTATGCATCCTCACTCATCAGAGGATACGGAGTCCTTATAGCTGCGAATGGCCTCGATATGTTCGCTGACCGAGGAAAAGCCCCTGCCGGCTGTACTGAATGTGATGTGGGTAGCTCCCAGTTCGCGCCAGGCTTCGGTCTGACGCACCCATTCATCCGGCTGTCCTTCCCTGGAGTTCACCATGCCTTCCAGTCCGATTTCTGCTGGATCGCGTCCCGCCTCCCGGGCATAGAGGCGCAGGCGTTCGACCAGGGGACGCATCGCTTCTGGTTGGCCCAGTGGGAGCCAGCCATCAGCCAGCCGGGCGATCCGACGCAGGGCCGCATCAGCATGCCCTCCCATCCAGAGCGGGATGGGACGCTGGATGGGACGGGGATTGAGTCCGGCGTCGCTAATGGTATGGAACGTGCCGTGATAGGTCACATACTCTTCCTTCCACAACCGCCTCAGGATCTCCACCTGCTCCTCAAAGATGCGGCCTCGCTGGCGAAAATCGACTCCCAGGGCTTCAAATTCCACTGAATTCCAGCCCAGACCGACACCCAGGCGCAGTTTGCCTCCGGTCAGCACATCGATCTCCGCGGCCTGTTTGGCAACCAGCACGGTCTGGCGCTGAGGCAGAATGATGACCGAAGGGAGCAGTTCTAAGGGCGTCAGGGCCGCGAGATATCCGAAGAGAGCAAATGGTTCGTGAAACGATGCTCGATACGGAGCTACTTCTTTCGGGTGCGTGTAGCCGGGGCTGAGCACGTGTTCGCCGGCCACGATATGGCTGTAGCCCAGAGCAGCGGCGGCCTGGGCATAATCGCGAATAGCCACCGCGTCAGCGCCGATCTCGGTCTGAGGGAATGTCACGCCAAAGTACATGATGGGAAAACCTTTCTAGACACTCTATTGAGAAGATACCTTCGTTTAGAAAGTAAAACAGGGCGCTAAGCTTATTTTTTCCCGGCTATTCCTTGTGAGCAGAGCAAAAACGAAACGCGGGAGTCAGCGCAGGAAACCGGGCATGTGGTGGCTACACATGCGTCAGGATCGGCTGGTCCGGTTCCATGACAGTAGTCCCAGGGTGACGAGACCCGACAGGCTCACGTCCAGAGGAAGAGGCGTTGCTCCAACTGCGGACTCGACGCAAGACCAAACGTCTGTAGCTGACCGCGAATCTGGCTGCGGGCTGCTGCTGGCGATGCAGCTCAACCTCTTTCTGGACCGCTACCAGCGGGCGCGCGGGGCCGAGGGAGAGAATATGGAGGTGAGGATGGCGATAGACGAACTGGCGTGGGAAATCTAGCGGGCCGCGCAGGCCGGGCGCCCGCTGCGGCTGCCGCCCCGGCGCAACACCCCCCTGGATGCGATCCTGGTCGCTCTTTCAGGCCGGACCGGAGGTGCCAGCAGAGCCTGAGCGTGACGATGAGAAGAGTGGGCCAATGGCGCCTCACTCTTCTCGTCAATGCGTTGAGGTCAATCCACCTGTTGCCCGACAGCCAGGTATCTGGTGCGCAACTCTTGCGCCCAGTACTCCACCTCTGCTAAGGGCATGCGGCGACACTCATAGCCAAGCGTCTCCTTGAGAAGAGCCATAGCCTCTTCGGTAAAATAGACAGTCCCATCAGGGTCGATCTTCTCAATACCATCCAGTCGCAATCCCGCCTGGTTGATCGAGAGAGCCGCTTCCATCGAGAGGTCATCAGGGAGTACTACCGCAACCTCTCGTCCGTCCACTGAGACAGGATACCCGCCGGGCAAACCATGCGGCCCCGGAGCATGAGTGAGGCAAGGTGTCCTGTTCACGATTCCTTCTATGAGCACCATCCCTGAAGCAGCGGTCATGAGCAAGCCAGCTGGTCCGCCGATCCGTTTGAAGGTCGTTGGCACCTGGGCAAAGATCGCCGCTGTATCCAGCCGAGGCGTTACATTTTCCCCATTGACCAGGGCGACGAAATGGAAAGGGGTACCCATAACAGACCGGCGCGACATCCAATAGCTGACATAACGCGCCATCACCAGTCGCACCTCGACCTGCTCGACGGCAACATGCAAATGCACGGCGATAGCTTTTCGCAACGCTGGTACGTTATTCGACAAATCACCTATGCCACAGGTGGGATTCAGATGCACCTTTGCCAGAATGGGATTGACCACATCAGGGTAAATCGCATTGATCACGGTGATCGTCTGCCCGCTGGCCCGCACCGCCCGCATCAGGTTGTAGACTAATGTGAGATGAAACGGTAAGCGTGGCCCCATTGGTGCCATTGCCAGCCGCTCGGTGAGATGAGCTGGGAGCCTGACAGCGCGTTCCCATTGGGCCAGGGTAGCGCTGCATACAATCAGATCAGGTCGGAAGCGGCTGATGACTTCGGCTGTCTGCTCGATATTCCAGAGATCTATGGGGGCACAAGCCACCTCGGGCGAATACCCCAACTGGATAGCGGTAAGCAGCGAAAGATTGGTGCGCTGCCGAAGATAGTCCAGGTTTCTCCCACCGACAAGAAAGGTACAATGACCCGGCAGACGAACCAGTAGATCAAAAAGGTGTGCGCCTAACTTTCCCAGGCCAACCAGGAGAATACGATGGGCAGGCACCTAGTTTATCCCTCCTACCGACAGATGGAAGCGTTCAATTACCTGCTTCATGCGTGGTTCGTCTCGCCAGTGACGGGGAACCTGCTGGTAGATGGTAAAGGCTTCTTGCAGGCGCTTCTTACTGTTTATGGCAAGTGCGCCCTCGATCCCCCTCTCCAGGCAGGTGACATACTGATCCAGTTCCCCAAGACGTAGCGCAGCAAGCCCTTGATAATTGAGCATCTCCAATCGATTGCGCTCAGGCAGCCTCTTCTGTTGTGAACGACTGGTAAAGCCCACGCGATGCGCAACGAGGGAGACCTATCAAACAACGTGGCTCTAGCGTTCCCTCTCTCCGGCTGCTGTGAGAACTGCAAGTGTGGAAAGGTTCTCGGGGCCCCCCATTGGGATGGGATTGTGATCATGTTGACTTGATGCCCGACTGCAACCTACGTACAATACGATCAGCGTCTGGAGTGAAGAACACCTGAAAAGAGGATCGCTCGATGGCAAACCAACACCATCTCAACCTGCTGAAACCCGGTTGGTCCCGTGATTCCTCCATTCAGAACGTCACGAATCACGAGTGGTGCGAATCGTTCCATGCTGCCCCCTTTTCTCGCAAGAACCTCCATAGCCGTCTTGTATACTCATCTTTCTGGAGGAAAACCCTATGAACAAGTTTCCTCAACCTCGCAAGCGTCACTCTTCTCTCCTGATCTTTTGCACTACTACGCTCTTGCTGCTGCTGAGCGCCTGCGGCTCACCGCCGGGTCCGACCAGAGCAAGCAGCACACCCGAGTCGACAGCGACCACATCACGCACCATCCCGCAGGGCACCCCCCAACTGACTCAGCAGTATGAATTCACCGATCACGATAGCGGGAAAACGGTCACATATACCGTGACGAGTCGCTTCACTATCATTCTCAACGCACAGCAGTATCCGAAAAGCAATCTCCAGGTCTCTTGCCATCCTGCGGGGACACTGGGAGCCATCTCCAATCTTCCATCGGAAGCACCGCCTCTTTATGCTGTCAGGTATGAGGGAGTACAACCGGGTATCTGCACGATCAAGAACGGCACGTTTCTCCTCACGGTGAAGATGATCGCTTTGTTGAGCACGAGCGAACCCATCGAAGCGAAAGGCCAGGGGGCAAGGGTGATCTGACAGAGAAAGCGCACCTGACACGACAACTTCTCCCAAACCAGGACGGGGGCGAGAAATGGGATCCCGAAGTCGTCTGGATGTTTACCGAACTGCCGGCGATACGGGTCATGTCTCCCTCCTTGTTGAGAACCATTGTGTTCGTTCTCTTCTAAGGAGGCACATTTCTACGCTATGTGGCTACCGGTCACACCTCGTTGCGCATCGCGTGGGACATCAACTCCAGGAACATTGCTAAAGTACTCACTAGAAATGCCGAGCAGGAAGATCCCCCTGGTAAGCGGAAATTCAGCTCCTGAAGAGGCTGAGAAAACTCGGGCGGTTGTCTGCAATTCCCCCCTTATGGTATACTATATTATGGTTAGTAGCTCGTAAGAGGGTAGTGGGACAGGGATCGGTGAGGTGAGATTCGCTACTCTTGTTTTCCGCATTGTGTTTACCCACGTTCTGTTGACGCTAAGGGAATTGTAGAGCAGGCGTTCTCTATCGTGCTGTGCTGCGCGATTCCTGAGGGGTGAATAGGCGGAATGTGTTCGTGGTGTTACCTATTATGTGTTATGTGAAACAGGTAGACGAGCAGAAGGAGGACTTTGCCATGCAGCAGCGCTATGTCGATCTGCTGATCGATGCCCTCCTGGATGAGGGCTTCACTGTTGATGAAGCGCGGCGGCTCATTCTACTCCAGGAAGAGTACGAGGAACGACGCGCGACTGAGGAGACGAACTATCATCGGTTTGTGCGGTGGCTGGTGGAGCATGGTCGTCTGAGCGAGTGGTAGATGAGCCTGCCGGTTCCGCGCTGGCGAGTTGCGGAGCAAAGCTTGCGACCTTTTTCGGTGATGTTGTACAATAATGATAAGTGGAGCAGATAGGACGGCGTGGCATCGCTACGCCGTCCTTGTATTTTCGGCATGATAGAGAGATGAATAGCCGTGAGCGACCGGGCGCGTCGCTCTTACGCAAGGGAGGCCGCTATGAAAGCCGTTGTTATGGCTGGAGGGGAAGGATCGAGGCTACGGCCTTTGACGATTCGACGACCAAAGCCAATGGTATCCATCGCCGGCAAGCCGGTAATGGAGCACATCCTTAATCTGTTGAAGCGCCACGGTATTACCGAGGTCGTCGTTACCGTTCAATACCTGGCGAGTAGTATTGAAGATTATTTTGGGAATGGCTCGCAGTTCGGCATGCATATCACCTACTCGCGAGAAGATGTGCCGCTGGGCACAGCGGGCAGCGTGAAGAATGCCGAGGAACAGCTCATCGAGCCGTTTATCGTCATCAGTGGTGATGCTCTCACAGACTATAACCTGACGGATCTCATCAATTATCATCAAGAGAAAAAATCCCTGGCAACGCTCCTGCTGGCGCATGTGCCTAACCCTCTCGAATACGGCGTTATCATTACGAACGAGGATGGGCATATCACGCAATTTCTAGAGAAACCGAGCTGGGGCGAGGTGTTCAGCGATACCATCAACACAGGGATTTACGTTCTCGATCCGCAGATCTTCTCCTACTTCGAGAAGAACAAGCCATTTGACTTTAGCCAGGAACTCTTTCCCATGATGCTCAGAAAGGGCGATCCGATCTACGGCTATGTGGCTCCCGACGGCTACTGGTGCGACGTGGGCAATCTGAGCGAATATATGCGTGCCAACGCCGATGCCTTGCAGGGGCGCGTGGATATTGAGATCCCGGCTAAGAATATTGGCAGCCATATCTGGTGCGAGGAGGGCGTGGAGATCGCGGAGGACGCGCAGCTCTATGGCCCTATCTATCTGGCCCACGATTGCAAGGTCAAGTCCGGCGCCATTATTCATGGACCGAGCACCGTTGGCAGTTACGCCATTATCGATGAGCGTGCCCAGATTGATCGCAGCATCGTATGGAACAATTCGTATATCGGTGAACGGGCGGAATTGCGCGGGGCTATTGTCTGCTCTTCGACCAGCATCAAAAGCAAGGCAGTGATGTTTGAAGGCTCGGTGATCGGCGATAACTCCATCGTTCAGGACGGCGCGATTATCCAGCCAAACGTCAAGGTCTGGCCCGACAAAGAGATCGAGGCCGGTGCGGTGGTCAATACCAGTATTATCTGGGGATCGCAGGGGAGGCGCGGCCTGTTCAGCCGCTTCGGCGTGACCGGGCTGGTCAATATCGATCTGACGCCGGAGTTCGCGACGAAGCTGGGCGCTGCCTATGGCGCGATCCTGCCCAAAGGCTCTATCGTCTGCCTCAACCGCGACTCGCATAAAACGTCGCGTATGATCAAGCGTGGCATCAATGCCGGCCTGCCCTCCGCCGGTATTAACGTACACGATATCAACCAGGTGCCGATCCCGGTGGCGCGCTACTTCATTCGCACCACCGATGCAGTCGGCGGGGTGCATGTGCGGCTCTCTCCCTACGATGAGCGTGTTGTCGATATCAAGCTCTTCGATCAGCAGGGCCTCGATATCAATAAGACAACCGAGCGCAAGATCGAAAATCTTTTCTTCCGCGAGGATTTCCGCCGCGTCTACCTGGATGAAATCGGCGCTATTGAAGTGCTCGACAATGACGAGGTGCTTGGCCGCTACCTTGAGGGCTTTAACAGCGTGATCGATCATGATGTGGTGCGCTCCCGCAAGTTCCAGCTTGTTGTGGATTACGCGCATGGCAGTACGACACAGTTGCTGCCGAGCATCTTCAATCACCTCGGCTGCGAAGTGATTGTGCTGAATACAAGTACCGAAGGAGCCTCTACATCGCGGTCTCTGGATGAGCAGAGCAAAGATATGCAGCGCCTGGCGACCATCAGTTCAGCACTCAATACCGATATGGGCATCCGTATCGATCCCGGCGGGGAGCGCATCTCTGTGGTGGATGACCGGGGCCGCATTCTCGACGGCATGAAGATGCTGGCGGTGATGACGAGCCTCTTCCTGCGCCAGCATCGCAATGGCACGGTGGCCGCGCCTGTGACTGCGCCGAGCGCGTTGCAGCATATCGCCAGACGCTACGATAGCTATATCCTGCATACTAAAGTGCTGCCGCACGCTCTGATGACGGCGGCCGGGCGCGAGGGGGTCGTGCTGGTCGGCGATGGCCGGGGAGGATTTGTCTTTCCAGAATTGCAGCCCGCCTTTGATGGCATGCTGGCAATTGCCAAACTGCTAGAACTGCTGGCAACCTTCGAGATGCGCCTCTCGGAGGTGGTGGACGATCTTCCAGCTTATTATATGAGCACTACGCGCGTAAGCTGTCCCTGGGAGCATAAAGGGAAGGTCATGCGTATCTTGAATGAGCAGTATCGCGAGCGCCGTGCCAAGCCAATCGATGGCATCAAGATCGATCTGGGCAAGGAGTGGGTGCTGGTGCTGCCCGATGCCGATAGCCCGCTCTTCCATGTCGTCGCCGAGTCCGTCTCAAGCGAGCAGGCGCAGGCGCTGGCGGAGAAGTATGCGCGCGTCGTAAGCGGTCTACAACAGTAATTCCCTATCTTTTTACTGCTCTGACAGCTCGGCGCCGCAGGCGCTTTACACAGGATAAGCATGAAGACCAGGAGGGCGCCTGTCAGCGCCCTCCTGGTCTTCATGCTTATCCTGTGTAAAGCCACCGCAGGTGGTGAGGAGTGCCAAAAAGGATGAGCACCCTCTATTGAGTTTCCCATGCCTGCAATGCTATACTGATACATGTAAATGTTTTGAGTGGGAAGGAGCCTCTATGCCAGCGCATCCGGCAGGCGAGAACGCCAATGCTCAATCCAACACCTATTTTCTTGATCCTGAAAGCCCCGAAGAGATGGCGCGGCTCATCAACCTGGACCGCATAACGACGCGAGCGATGGGCGGTCCTTTATCCGGCCTGACTGCTGAGGAGGTGGCCGGTCTGCGCAATGTGCTCGACGTGGGCTGTGGCCCGGGCGGGTGGGTGCTCGATGTGGCCTTCGCGTATCCCGATATCGAGGTGGCAGGCGTCGATATCAGCCGCACAATGGTAGATTATGCCAATGCGCGAGCGCGCTCGCAGGGGCTGACCAACGCTTCGTTTGGCATCATGGATATCACGCAGCCGCTCGATTTTGCCGACGGCGCCTTTGATCTGGTGAATGGGCGTCTCCTGGTTGGCGTATTGCGTGGCGGAATCTGGCCCGCTTTCATTGGCGAATGCAGGCGCCTGCTACGTCCTGGTGGCATTGTGCGCCTGACCGAAGCAATCGATGGTGGGGCGAGCACCAGCCCTGCCTATGAACGATGGCAGGCGGAAATGGCTAAGGCTGTAGAGCGCGCCGGCTATGGCTTTGAGGCACCGGCGCGTGGAGGCGATGTCGCCCTTTTCTTACCACGACTCCTGCGCAGTTTCGGCTACCAGCAGGTTCAGATCAGAGCGCACGCGCTGGAGTTCTCGGCGGGAACCGATGCCTGGGCCGATCTCTACCACAATGCCGAAGTTGCGAGCTTCCTGGCGCTGCCCTTTCTGGTCAAGACGGGAGTGATGACGCAGGCGGAAGCGGAGCAACTTCACCAGCAGATGCTGGCTGAGATGCGAAGCCCGGATTTCTGCGGCATGTGGCGCTTCGTGACTGTCTGGGGCAAGAGGCCCTGACTTTCCTCTTATCGTTTGAAGAACTCGCGGCAAACAGTCTCGCGCTCCGCGACCTGGCGCTGCTCCATTGCGGCGAAGAGAGGCGCGTCATCGTAGGCGGCGCTGCGATGCTCAACGCTGGCCTGTCCTCGATCAAGCGTGACGATGGCGTACCTGGCAATAGCTTTATCATGGCAGCCCAGCGTACCGGGATTGATGTAGCGCCCGCGCCCCTGCATGTCGGAAAACGGGTGATAGTGTCCATAAAAGACAAGATCCGAGGCATAGGGAGCGAAAAGCTGATCCAGGTCGGCGGGCGCTGGATCGAAGACGATCTGCGTGAAGTTTCGTCCTGATGCATCGAGTGCATAATGCAGAAATGTGAGCCTGACACCCTCGATCTCTTGCTGCAAGAGATAGGGCCATTGCGCCATCACCGCGCGATGCTGCTCGCTGACGGTGGCCCGCGTCCACTCCGTATGTGTGCGCAGCCAGGATGGGACGGAGCCTACAGGCGCGCCCACTGCCCAGGCGTCGTGATTGCCCATCAGCAGCGAAATATTGGGCAGGGCCAGCAGTGCATCGAGGCATTCGTTAGGAAACGGGCCGAAGCCGACGGCATCGCCCGTGTGGATGATCTGATCGCATCCCTCCTGTCCAATAGCCCTGAACGCAGCGAGCAGGGCCGGTAAATTCGCATGTACGTCTGTAATGACGGCAATCTTTGTTGTCATGTTGTTTCTCCCTTCAAAGGATGGGTAGCAGCGTGGGCCGGTACTGCGGCGGGCGCCGCGCCTGTGTGGCCTGCTCAAAGGCGTAGGCGAGCCTGATGAGCGTTGGCTCGCTGAAAGCCCTGCCGATGAAGGAGACGCCGACTGGCAGTCCGAAGATCGAAGCAGCAGGCACGGTGATGATCGGATAGCCAGCCAGCGCCGCCGGTTGCGAACTGCCGCCGAGGTGGTGATCGCCGTTAATCAGATCGATGGTCCAGGCCGGTCCACCCGTCGGCGCCACCAGCGCATCCAGGTTGAACTTATCCATAACCGCGTCGATCCCTTCCTGGCGGGCGAGCCTGTGGTTTTCATCCAGGGCGGCAAGATATTCCGGATCGCTGAGCGAAGTTGTCTCCTCCGCCTGCAAGAAAAGCTCCTGTCCGAAAAATGGCAATTCTGCGCTGGCATGCTCGTTGTTGAAGGCGATAATCTCGGCGAGCGTGCGCACCGGCGAACTGACCAGTTCGGCCAGGTAGCGGTTGAGATCGGCCTTGAATTCAAAGATCAGTACTTTGTGCTCGCTCTCGGACGAGGACATTTGCTCCGCCGTCGCGATATCGGCGGGATCGATGATCTCCGCGCCGGATTCCTGCATCCGCTGGATGGCGGCATCCATGATTGCATCAACTCTGGGAATGCGCCCGAAATAGTGCTTGCGGGCAACACCAATGCGTGCACCGCGCAGTCCGTTGGGATCGAGGAATTTCGTATAGTCACTGTGAAACATGCCGGCGCTGGCCTGCGTGGCTGGATCGCGCGGATCAAGGCCGACCAGTGCGCCGAGGATGGCGGCGGCATCGGCTACCGTGCGGCACATCGGCCCGACGGTATCCTGGCTGTGCGCTATCGGGATCACTCCGGCGCGACTGGTCAGTCCCACAGTGGGCTTGATGCCAACCAGGCCGTTGACGGAGGATGGGCAGACAATCGAACCGTCGGTCTCGGTGCCCAGCGTTGCCGCCGCCAGATTAGCCGCTGCGGCTGCCCCCGATCCCGAACTGGAGCCGCAGGGCGAGCGGTCCAGGATATAGGGATTAAGGACCTGGCCGCCGCGCCCACTCCATCCGCTGGTGGAGTATTCTGAGCGGAAATTGGCCCACTCGCTCAGGTTCGTCTTGCCCAGGATCAGCGCCCCCGCCTTGCGCAATCCCTGCACGACAAATGCGTCGCGCGGCGGACGCGATCCTACCAGGGCGAGCGAGCCGGCGGTGGTCTCCATGCGATCAGCAGTGGCGATATTGTCTTTGATGAGCACGGGGATGCCGTGCAGCGGCCCGCGCGGGCCGCTGCTGGCGCGCTCATGGTCGAGCGCAGCGGCGATATCGAGCGCATCGGGGTTGATCTCCGCGACGGAGTTGATCGCGGGGCCACGCCTGTCGAGCGTCTCGATGCGCTCGATGTACATCTCGGCCAGGCGGCGCGCCGTAAGTCGCCCGGCCTGCATCGCCTCCTGCAATTCAACGATGGTTGCCTCCTCCAACGAGGTCGGATCGCCAAAGTCCTTTGTCATGTTAGCCTGCACCTCTCCTTTTTACACTGTGATAAAGTGTGTCTGATTTCCAACCCCGGTGCATGCTCGCACCTGCGGCGCTCGTCAGATCTAATATATTATGCAGCAAAATGTGCGAAGCGCATTTTGCTGCATAATATATTAGATCCGGGTGCGGCGGAGCCACACCAGCGCCCGGCCCTGGCGCGGGGACGCTGAGAACCGGGCACACTCTATGTGCGGTCAGCCGGCAAGTTGTAAATTTGCTCGAAGCGGGCAGTCAGGTAATTCACGAAGTACTGTGGATTCGCCTCTTCTCCGGTCAGGCGCAGTAGCAGATCCTGTGGCAGATAGGTTGCGCCTGCGCTATACATGTGCTCGCGCAGCCATTGCAGCACGAACGATGTGTCTCCGGCGGCCAGGCGCTCGTCGAAGTCAGGAAAGATTGTGCGCAGGGTATGGTAAATCTGCGCCGCGTAGAGATTGCCCAGCGTATACGTCGGGAAGTAGCCGATCATGCCCTCGGACCAGTGCACATCCTGAAGCACGCCCGTGGCATCGTTCTCCGGGTCGATGCCCAGGTACTCGCGATAGCGGGCATTCCATCGGCCCGGCAGCGACTCGACTGAAATCTCGCCATCGAGCAGCGCCTTCTCCAGCTCGAAGCGGATGATGATATGCAGGTTATAGGTAACTTCATCGGCCTCGACGCGGATCAGGCTCGGCTCAACTTTGTTCAGCGCGCGCACGAAGGTCGCCACATCGACGGCCTTGAACTGCTCGGGGAAGACTTCGCGGACGATGCCATATCTCCCCTGCCAGAAAGGCAGCGAGCGGCCAATCACGTTTTCCCACATGCGCGACTGCGATTCGTGCATGCCCAGCGATGCGCCACCGGCGAGGGGCGTGCGCATAAGCGTGCGTGAGGATCCCTGCTCGTACAGGGCATGGCCGCCTTCGTGCAGCGCTGCCATCAGGGATTGCTGGAGGTAGCGCTCATCGTAGCGCACCGTGAAGCGCACATCCAGGGGCGAACCGAAGCTAGTTGTGAAGGGATGAGCCGAGCGCGCGATCTGTCCATAGGTGAAATTGTAGCCGATGCTGCTCGCTATTTTCTCGCACAGCTCTTCCTGCTGTCCAATCGGGAAATTTCCGTGCAGGCAGGAGGCGTCGATCTGGTGTCCGCTGGCCTGGATACGGCGCAGCAGCGTGGCACTGGCGCTGCGCACGGGCGCGAACAATGTCTCGACCTTGCTGGCGGTCAGCCCCGGCTCAAACTCGTCGAGCAGCGCATCGTAGCGCGTCTCCGTGTAGCCGATGCGGTCAGCAACCTCGCGCTTCAAGTTGAGGATGCGCTGCAACCAGGGGGCGAAGCTGGCAAAATCGTTCTGCTTGCGCGCGTTAACCCAGGCGCTGACGCTGGCTATCTCGACGCGCGCCAGTTCTTCGACGAGAGTGCGCGGCAGCTTCGTGGCGCGGTCATACATGCGGCGGGCGTGCCGTACCAGTCCTCGATCAGCGTCAGTGAAGTGATCCTGCTCGATGGCATCATCCAGCTCTTTAAGCAGTTCGCCGAGCCGGGGATCTGTAATGCGCTCATGCAGTAAGCCTTGCAGCGTTGCCACCTGGTACATACGCACATCCGCCGCGCCATCGGGCATTGCCGTCTGCTGATCCCAGCGCGCCAGCGCCCCCAGCAGATCAAGGTCCGTAATCTCGTACAGGCACCGGAGCAATTCGCTGATGTGCTCATTGCTCACGGTAAATGGTGCCGCCTCATCGGTGTTGTGTGCTGTTGTCGTCACGCTTTTTCTCTTTCCTCGATTCTAATGTCGTGTTCGTGCAGCGGTCAGACGCTTTTCTGCGTTCCCTGCCTACCGTCAATTGCGTGTGATCTTGATATTATTGGTGATGCATAATACTATGATGCCTGTGCTAAGAAACCTCACAGCGCTATACTAACGAAAAAGAGGGAACCGGAATGCTACGCCGTCTGCTGCACTCCTGCTGTTTATGCATCTGTGCTCTCTATGCTACCAGCTTTTGGCTTTCGTTACCAGTCCTTGCGCATGATATCCGCTCACAGGTAGTACAGGAGCATTCGAAAGTTGAAGATGGCCCGGTAGTCGATCCCGATTACATCTACAATCAGCTTTTTTATATGGGAACGCATTTTTTGCATCGCGAAGCTGGCTATGATAGTAATTTACCGCCGCAGAGCAATGGGCACGACGAATTCACTGCCTACTGGACGCAGGAGATGCTCGGCGATCTGAAAGGCTTCGGTGCGCAGGTGCGGCGCGATCCCTTTACTATCAAGGGCTGGCAGGGCCGCCCGGCGAAGGTTCCGGCCTTTAATGTGGAGGTGAGCGTGCCCGGCGCCGTCCATCCCGAACAGGTTGTAATCATTGGCTGCCACTACGACGGCATGGCTAGCTCGAACCAGTCGGCCTTTGATGATGCCAGCGGCTGCGCTATCGAGCTTGGGGTTGCGCGGGCGATGGGGCAGTACTGGAGCAGTCACCACGTCTATCCTGCGCGCACTCTGCGCTTCGTGCTCTTCGATGCGGAGGAACAGGGATTGTTCGGTTCTTTTCACTATGTGAACAGCACTATCAACGGCGACCTCCCCAATATCGTCGCTATGATTAACGAGGAGCAGAACGGCATCGCCTACCCCCTGCGCTATCTTGGCCGGCTGGCGAATCCTCTCCTACCCTTCTTTGCCTTCACGACGCCGCTTCAGACGAATGACACTTATCCCCGTCTGCCTGAATGGTCCTCGCTGCAACGGGCCGCTATTCTCCAGTTCCAGGCAGAGATCAAACAGGCCATTCCCGCCGCCTTTGCACTATTTCGCGCGCAGGGCTTCCAGAATCTTACTTATCATAGCGCAAAAGGCCAGGATGTTCCCCGGCCTATCTTTACGCCGGATCAACTTGGTAACGTGCGGATGCTTGAGGATACGCTCGGTGCCAGCGATCAATACGCCTTTACCGATGCGGGCGTGCCCTGTATTACTATGGCGGGCAACTTTAGTGGCGATCCCAGAACCGGGAAGCCGACGCCGCTTTATCCTGCGTATCCTTTCGATACACAGATGGATACGATCCAGCTCATGAACACTTATGCCGATGGCAGTTCTCACCAGTCACAGGCGCTGACGCTCGCGCTGGCGCTGCCCGGCATGATTACCGTCGAGCTGCTGCACCAGCCCGCCGTACTGGGAGAGGCCCCGGCGGACCAGAATCCCATCGCGGCCATCGGCGATATCGGTACGGCGCCGGCCGGTCATAGCCTGGCGCTGGATGCGAAAGCATCGTTCGTCCCCGGCCAACCCCAGGCTCCCCTCAGTTATGCCTGGAACTTCGGCGATGGCGCAACGGCTCAGGGCGTCTCGGTCACGCATACCTATGCGCATGCGGGGAGCTATACGTTGACACTGACCGTCAGCTCGCCGGCGGGCAAACGCGTCGTCAGCAAGCTCGTTACGGTGGTTGCGCATCCTACCAGCTATACCAATCCCTACGGGGCGTTTCCGAGCAATGGCGACTATCGCATCGATCCCGCCACGCAGCCGCGCGCCAACGATCATCTGATCGATGTGGTCTCACCGCGTTCGCTAATTGCCGGAGAGCATGTCGTGATGCCCGCCGCATTGCCGGTTAAGAACGGCCCGATGATCCCGGTTCCTCTACTGGCGGGCATCATCATCGCAGTGATTCTGCTCATTACTGGTGTTGTGCTGCTGGCGCGCTTTGTGGGCAGGACGCGAGCAGAAGGATGAGGAGAAAGAAAAGATATGCATGTAAGATCTGCTTGTAGCGATATTTGAGTATATTGACACCCTGGTTCTGGCAGGAGTGCTTATAAGGATAGCCCTGGCCGGGGCCTGCAATGCATCGCATAAGGATTAGTAAGGAAGGCCAGGGCAGCGCAGTTCGGCGCTGCCCTGGCCTTCCTTACTAATCCTTAAATTATGAGCCACCGAAGGTGGCGACGAGTGAATTGTCTTATGTAAGACCTCTATAAAATCTTCTCTATACACAGCCTCTCGTGTGAGCATAGAGAGAAGCCGAGGCATAATCAAGCGTGCCGGGAAGGTCATTCTCGCAGGCAGGAAGATATGTAACTACTGTTATGCAAAATGAAGTGCTGAATAAGGTAGCGTAAAGCAGGCCAGGGTATACTATTTACGGTGGTGAATGGTGATCGTTGGGGTGCCAACTTGTTCTGTTGAGCGTTGCTCCGAGCGGTGGCGGAAAGTGGCTCCGTTGCGCAGCGTTGCAGCCTGCCGGCTCTGTTTCGTAGATGCTTCTGCTCCAGACATTCATACTTCGGTCATCATCACCACGCTTTACGTCTGCTTCCGTTTCCCCTCCTCCATGCTGAGTGGACGTTGACAAAGAGGTCAACGCCTCTCAGCATGTTTTTGTGTATGCAGGCCAGGAAAGGACCCACGGGGGCATGGGCGAGCAAGGCGAGGGCGAGCAAGGCGAGGGTAAGGAAGGCGAGGGTAAGGAAGGCGAGGGTAAGGAAGGTGCGGGCGAGCAAGGCGAGGGCAAGGAAGGTGCGGGCAAGAAAGGTGCGGGCAAGAAAGGCGAGGGCCAGCCTCGCCTCTACATTTTGCCCCTCCTCGCATTGTTACATGTAGAGGCGAGGCTGGCCCTCGCCTTGCTGGCCCTGGCCGGCTGGCCCTCGCCTTGCTGGCCCTGGCCGGCTGGCCCTCGCCTTGCTGGCCCTGGCCGGCTGGCCCTCGCCTTGCTCGCTTGCTGGCCCTGGCCGGCTGGCCCTGGCCTCTACATTTTGTTGGCCTTTCCAGAGGGTTCTCAGGTGGCGCTGACCTCGGCGTCCTGGGTCTCCTCCAGTTCCCCGCTGTCGCGCTTGTGCAGAGCGATAGGCGAGTGAATAGAGATATCCAGTTTCCCATTGACAGCGCTCACATGCACCTCGCCGCTCTGGGGAAGATCGGCCAGCAGGATGCGCAGGCTCAGCGGCACGGTGAGCATCTTCTCGATCACGCGCCGCAGCGGGCGGGCACCCTGCGTCTGGCTGAAGCCTTCACGGCAGAGCAGATCTATCGCGCTATCGTCGGCCTGGAGGATCAGGCCCTGATCGAGCAGGCGCGCGGCCAGTTCGTTCATCTGGAGTCGCGTAATCGCCTTTGCCTGCTCGCGGTCCAGCGGGTGGAAGATAACCACATCATCGATGCGATTGAGGAACTCCGGGCGGAACGTCTGGCGCAGGCGTTCCATCAGGCGCTCGCGCTGCATCTCCTGGCCGGTCTCCTTGAGGTTGGCGCGGAAGCCGCTGGGCATTGAGCGCCCAAGCATCTCGGTGCCGACGTTGGAGGTCATGATCCAGATAGCGTGCTGCGCGTCGACGGTGTGTCCCTGGGCATCTGTGAGGCGCCCGGCGTCGAAGACCTGCAAGAAGAGATCGAATACTTCGGGATGAGCTTTCTCCAGTTCGTCGAGCAGCACGACACAATGCGGGCGGCGGCGTAATTTGCCCGTCAGCTGTCCCTCCTGGTCGTAGCCAACGTAGCCGGGCGGCGCGCCGATCATACGCGAGACCGCATGTTTCTCCATGTACTCGGACATATCGACGCGTATCAGGTGCTCCTCGGAGCCAAAGACCTCGGCGGCCAGAGCGCGAGCCAGCTCGGTTTTGCCTACCCCGGTCGGCCCCAGGAACATGAAGACGCCCGCCGGGCGATTGCGCGGCTTGAGGCCGGCGCGCGCCACCTGAATGGCCTGCGTCACGCGACTGATCGCCTCATCCTGCCCGATCACGCGCGCTTTCAGTCGCTTCTCCAGGGACAGCAAGCGATCACGCTCCTCGCGTCCCGGAGCGTGGACCGGGATGCCCGTGCGATACGAAATGACCTCCGCGATCATTGCCGGCGTAATTACGGGTGTGGTAACGACCTCTTCCTGGTCATCCTCTTCCTGGTCATCCTGCTCAATGGAGAAGACGCGCGCCTGCGAGCATGCCTCATCCAGCACACTGCACGCTTTGTCGGGAAGGCGCAGGTTGGGCAGGTATTGTACCGAGAGCTGCACTGCCGCCTGCAACGCCTCGTCGCTGATTGTTGCGTGATGATGCTGCTCGTAGAGATCGCGCATACCGGTCAGGATCGCCAGCGCCTCTTCGGGCGTCGGCTCCTCGATAATGACGGGGCGCAGGCGGCGCTCCATCGCGGCGTCTTTTTCAATCGCACGGTACTCCTGCGGCGTCGTCGCGCCGATGCAGCGCAGGCGCCCGCCGGCCAGCGCCGGCTTGAGAATGCCTGCCGCGTCGATGCTGCCATCGGCGGCCCGCCCGGTGCCGATCAAGAGGTGCATCTCGTCGATAAACAGGATCACGTTGCCGCTGCTCTCCGCCTCTTCCAGTACTTTGAGCAGGCGCTCCTCGAATTCGCCGCGATACTTGGTCCCTGCGACCAGCGAACTCGCCGATAGCTCGATCAGGCGTTTGCCGCGCAGTTCCGGCGGTACCTTGCCATCTACGATGCGCTGCGCGAGGCCGCCAACAATCGTCGTTTTGCCCACGCCCGAATCGCCGATCAGGATAGGATTGTTGCGATCCTTGAGCATCAGGGTTTGCATCAGCAGGCGAATCTCTTTCTCGCGTCCAATCAGCGGCGTCAACTGCTTGTTGCTGGCCTGTCTGGTCAGGTCTCGTCCCAGGCGCTCCAGCACGGAGCCACCTTTGGCCGCGCCATCGGGACCGCCGATACCGATGGCGCCAGGCAGTTCCTCCTGCACCACTTCGGGGTTCGCGCTGGCCGACGGCACGAGTTCGAGCAGGGCGCGGGCGTTGCTCGCGGTGATCAGGTCCATCAGTTGCGAGGGATTGATGCCCAGTTTGGTGAGCAGTTCGTGGGTGACGCCATCGCCCTCGCTCAGAACGGCCTGCGCGATGGCTCGCTCATCAACTATCGGCGAACCCATGCTCAACGCGTTGCGCTCCGCCGTTTGCAGGATCTCTTTACAGCGCCGCGTCGGTAGAATCGGCGTATCGCTGGTGGCCTTGCCCGAACCCAGGGCGAGGCGGATGACATCGCGCACCTGTTTGGGCGCGAAGCCCAGACAGCGCAGCGCGTCCTGCGTGCAGCCGCCGTCCAGCTTGGTGAGAGCAATAAAGAGATGGGGCGTGCCGAGATAATCTTTATGCATATTGCGCGCCTCGCCAAGCGCAATTTCCAGCACAACGCGCAGAAATCTCCGGTCAGGCGTGTTGGAGGATTGCAGGATCGGCGCCATGATATGGCTGTCGTCGAAGGAATCGAGGCCCGGTTCGATGGGACGCTCTTTGGTGGAAAGCGAGCTGGAGACGAGGCGCAGCAGCGGATCGCCGTAGAGCGTGAACGCCATCCACGATGGATCATCGATGTAATGCTGGGCCATCGCGACGCGTGAGCGGCGCATGGCCTCGCCCAGCGTCACACCGTCGGCAGCATCCTGATAGAAGAAGGAGGCAAACTCACGCGCTCGCTGCGGATTGACCGGCCAGCGCATCGCTACCACTGCCCCGGCGCCGGAATTCAGCAGATTGGCGGCCAGTCGTTCCATGTTCTCGTCGCGCTCTTGCTGTGTGGAGCCGTTTATAGGGGCGCGATGATGCTCGTGGCAACTGATAAACACGAGTGGGCGCCGGGGTAGTGATTGTAACAATTGTTCAGCGGCGCTGCTATCCAGGCGTGAGTTGCCAGCCAGGGCCAGCGATGGCTCGCCAGCGGCGTTTACGAGCGGAACAGGACCCGCGTAATGAACAACGTGCGGGGCCTCCGCGCTGATGCGCATGCGCATTTCCAGCTGGTTCGCCTGCTGGCGATAAAGGATGACGCGTGATACCGACTCCGGAAGGTTCGTACAGAGCGCGGCCACCTCTTCCTCTGCCGAAGGGCGCTCACCGGTAGGATTGACAAGGAAGAGGATCGCCAGCCCCTGCGCCTCGCGTCTCCCCAGCTTGCGGGTCGGGCGCTCTGGAAAGGCATTACGTGTGTGGCTATCGCGATCACGATGCGGGTGGATCAGCCGGCCAACGCTTGTTAACTGGCAGAAATAGTGCCCGGCGCGCGCACCCTGGTCGTACATCAGTTCCCAGGGGATGTCCGGCGTATTTGTTGTGAGAATGAGGGGCGCGTCAAGACGCCGCAGTGCCTCCTGGAGTGGTGCGGGGAGCATTACATCGAAAAGGAAACGTCCCAGTGTCAGCAATGCGTCGTTGACAGCGCTCAACTTCGTTGCATGACGTTTGATATCCGCCGCAGCCAGCGTCTGCATAGATTGCGACGCCGATTGCAGGGCGCGGCGCAGGCGCTCCCGCGTCTCAATGTTGAGATCGGTGCTATACTCCTGTCCTGCCGGCGCCGGGCTATCGGGAAGATCAAGACGAAACCGATAACTGTTATCTGTGCGGATAATATTTAAAAGAGCTGGTTGTTCCATGAATGCTTCTCTTCCACAATCTTCCCGTGACATCATTGAGAGTGTACCTGATGGTCAGTGCCCTCGCGTGCTCGCGCCTGCGGCGTTCGCCGGAGGGAGGGTGTGGTATGGAAGATGCGCACCCCGCATCTTCCATACCACACCCTCCCTTGCGCGGCGGAACCGCGCGCAAACCTGGCGCGAGAGGGCGAGGAGGCTGAGAATCAAACACGCTCTGAAAAACCTGGTATAGATACTCCTGCTTTAGTGCATAAGGTACTTGAAAACAAAAGCTGCCTACGCGCAAGTATACGAGGCAACGTTGCCGGGTGTCAATAGGCACATCTACTCTATTACTACACGGCAGTGCCAGGGTAGCAATGTTTCGCCGCGCGAGCATTTCTTTGCAGCGCGAAGGACGTATCGTGTGTCAGGATGCCGTGAAAATGCAGGCCCGCCGTTCCCAGGCTGGCGCAGTCTTGAGGCATGGGCAGAATGCTGAGATCCAGTTCGGGAAAGGTCGCGGCCTGGCGCTGGATCAGCAGGTCGTAGGGGGCGTGCCCGGGTGGCGGTACATACCACGAGAGCGTTACGGTCATGGTGCAATTTTTGGGCACAACCACGAAGCCGCCGAACATTGTGCGGCCCGGCGTGTCGCTGGTGAGGTTGGTCGGCGGACCGATCCTGTCGAGCGGATGCCACTGGCCGGTGTAGGGATCGCCAAGCATCGGCGCGGAAGCCCCGGCCTGGTACTGGCCCGTCGGGCACACAAGTTGATCCTGCGGGTAGATCCCATCAGGGGCGCAGGCGGGCAGTGGACCGCCACACAGCGGGGTTCCAGTATCGAAACCATCGCCGCCGAGAAATTTAGCCGTGGGCGGTACATACACGCGGATATAGTCGCGATAGGTGTCCAGCCCGTAGACCGGCCCGATCTGGTTGTAGACGAGCCGCAACTGCATCATGTGCGTAGCGCCTCCCTGCGCATCCAGGGTCACGGTATCGTGAATAATGGTGCGCACATATTGCGATGCCTTGCTGGCGCTCACGTTGGCCTGCACGATGTAGATCCCATCGTGATTCGTTGACCGATCAATCAGGCCGGCGTAACCATAGTGGATGAGCAGGCTCTCGATCTGAGGATTGGTCACGTAGACCTGTAGATCCCTGGTTTTGAGGTCCTGTAGCAATTGCAGGCCAATTGCCAGCAGTTCGCCGGGCGGCGCATGACGCACGGTATCCATGAGCACATGCGCGACGCGCGAAGTGAACAGCTTACGGGCCTGCGCCGGGTCCGTGACGTGCTCGATAAGTTCGGTCTTGCGGATGCCAGCATTGTCCAACTGATAGTAATGCAGGCGCGCCTCCAGGTTTTGCGCCGTAATCGTCTCGTTGTATTGCGGGATGTGTAGCGGTCCCGTGACCTGTAAGATGTGCTCGATCAAAAAGGGTGTAAACATAATCACGCCATCAACCCGGCGGTGCACCTCAAGCCTGTACTGCTCGATAATAAGCTGCGCCGAGGTGGGAAAATCGGCTGAGAGGTTCGCATCACGCAGCCCCCAGTTGGCGAAGGGCCACCAGGAACGGTACGCCGGGGGCGCGAGGTTGCCGGTGGTGGGACTGTTATCGGAGTACTCAATGGCCGAGATGTCGTGCAGCGAGAAGGGCGCGATGCGCCCCCCGCTGATCTGTAGCTCGCCGTACTGGCCGGTGAAGCCTCCGGTAGCGCGCAGTTCTGCCCGGTCCATTGTCTGCACCAGGAAGGTGCGGGGCTGGTCAACGCCTAGTAGCCAGCCTGCCGCGCCAACCATGCTGTTCCCCTGCTCCACTGCCTGCTCCAACTGCGGCAAGAGCTGAAGATACTCCTGCATCTGCTGGCGTTGATGGGCGCTGAGCGGTAGATCCGCCAGCGAAAGGTGATGCGATTGGACCTCGATATCCCGCAGCGGCGGCGTGATCGCATTCATCGTCCTGCCAATCAGGGCGATATCGCCGGGCGTTACCAGCGGCGTCTTCGTTTCGCTCAGCAGCGGGCCGCGAAAGCGCGGGGCGAGTGTGAGCGCCGTTGTGATAAGCTGCTGGCCGATGCTGGCGACATCGCTGCCGATCTGGCTGGCGGCACGCGCGCTCGCCACTTTGGCGCGATACTGCGGCAGGTATTGTGTGATCGTCTGGAGTACGGCGCTTTGATCGATCAGGTCGCGCGCCTGTGTGAAATCTGTGCGCGCCGCTATAAACTGTTGTTGGGCACGGGACAGATTGCCACTATCGAGCATACCGCCGGGATTGGCATGCGCGCCGGTAAAGATAGTCTTGACGTTGAGCAGGTGCTGAAAGCCGCTATAAGCTTCCGAGCGCAGAGTGTTGTAGGTCGTATAGGCGCTGATACCGAAGGCAGCAGTAATCAGCAGCGGTGTGATGACGCCCAGGACCAGTATGACCAGGAGCGCGAGGGCCAGCGCCTGGTGGCGGGCCAGGCGTTTGCGCGCGCGCAAAGCGGCAAATGTGTCGGCAAAGGTGCCTATGATACGTGTGCCCGCCGGGTGGCCCGGGGCAGCGCTGGTCGGCTCATTTGCCGCGATCTGCTGCTGTTCGTCGCTGCGCGTATCACCGGCATCGAGCGGGGCTGTGGAATTTTCAGATGGCTCCGCGTCGGGCTGCTTGCCGGTTGGTGGACTGGACATGAACGACCTCTGGTAAATGGACAAAATAATGTTAAGAGGATAGCCCTGTCAGGCTGGCTCATCCTGCTGTAATGTATATCATTTTTGATAACGCATAAGCCAGTCTCCACGTTTCATCTACCGCGAGTCACTGACACACCGAGGCCCGCATGCGGGCCTCGGTGTGTCAAGAGATGGGGGTGAGCGGTGGGCGCGTGGCGGAGCCACGCGCCCACCGCTCACCCCCATCTCTTGAGAGCGAGGAAGGAGCGGAAGGGGCAGGCCGCCGCCAGTCTGCTCGCGGGCTGAGGGCGAGGAAGGAGCGGAAGGGGCAGGCCGCCGCCAGTCTGCTCGCGGGCTGGTGAGAGCGACGGGGGTGCGATGTTTGCTGGCCGTTGCCCTGGGCGCAGGAGGCGTGCCTCCGTGCGCCCAGGAGTGGGAATGAGCAGGGGGGGCGTGTCGCAGACACGCACCCCCCTGCTCATTCCCACTCCTGAGAGCGACGTAGTCGCGATGTGTATAAAAAAGGCCAGCCTTTACAATTAAGTTAAGTAGGCTGGCCCTTCTTCTTTGCCCTTTCTTTCTGCGCTCTGTAGTAGGATCGCGGTTTGGGATGGCGCTCGGTGTCCACATAAGCCGCCGGAGCGGAGTCCTCGCGTGCGGCCACTTCCGATTCGTCGCGCTCGCTAATCAACTCTTGCAGATCGTTGTAGATATTGTAGTTATCGAGAGCCTCCGGCATACGCAGCATATGGCGTAATACCTGTATCTGCGAGATACCGGTTCTATCGCCCTTTGCCGGTTCGGCCTTCTTTAACAGCTTCTCTACGAGATCCATGCTATCATCGTGCGCTCCAATATTCTCAAGGCGCTCTCGCACCACCAGCAGTTGTTCGTATAGATTCATGTAATGCTCCCCGTCTCTATGACATACCTTAAAAGTGCCTGACTTTTTCGGCCCATATGGTAACACAGAGCGTAAGGGGGAGTCAAATTCAGATAGCCTCGACGGTGACCAGGTTCGTATAGAACGTGCTGCCTCCATTGAAGTCGGCCAGCCTGTCGGATGTCGTCCAGTTGACATTGCGCCGGTCCGGGCTGAACCCGGGCCACCAGACCGTCGTCGTAGCCAGCACGCCGGGGCGCACATTCTCGGTTACGTCCGCGACGAGGTGACACCAGCCGCGCTCATTGCTCACGCGCACGAGCTGTCCACTGCGGATACCGCGCGGCTGCGCATCCGTGGGATGAATTTGCAGGGTAGGCGCGCCCTGTTTGGCGATCATACGCTCCTGATTA
>Ga0209061_1001792_pt1 | contig 31945 bp, 25 predicted proteins | sample Coa_R1_10_FD_187157 | JGI IMG/M metagenome (GOLD analysis project Ga0209061, IMG submission 187157) | Surface soil microbial communities from Centralia Pennsylvania, which are recovering from an underground coalmine fire - Coalmine... | ecosystem: Environmental > Terrestrial > Soil >... | reverse complement strand
AGCCATAGGCAGAGGAGTATCTGCGAATCAAAAGCCAGAGAAGCTAATCGCCGGCGGCCGAGGCAAGAACGAGTTGGGATTCGTAATCGGAGCTGGGCAGTTCGATCTTCCAGCGGCGCATCCACAGGTGGAGCGTAACCAAGCCCCACAAGTGGTAGCCAAGATTGGCTTCGCGATTCAGATGGCGCTTGACTAAGGAAGAGATCGCTTCCGGATTGAAAATACCAGCGCTGCGGACAGAAGCCGGGCTGAGTGCGTCCAACAGCAACGGGCGCAAAGCACCGCGAAGCCATTCGTGCGCCGGAATATCAAGCCCCTCTTTCGAACGCTTGAGAATAACAGCCGGAATCTTGTTGCGCATCAGGCGTCGCAACACACGCTTGGTTTCGCGACCGGAGATCTTGAGAGGAGACGGGAGGCGAGCTGCAAACTCTACAATGCGATGGTCTAAAAACGGCGGCCTGACCTCGAGCGAATGCGCCATGCTCATGCGGTCGCATTTGTAAAGAATATCGTCCGGCAAATAATAATGCTGATCGATAAACAAATAACGGTTAACAACGTCCGTATGAGGCGGCACTCCGGAAAGCGCTGCACACAAGGAGGCGGGTGATTCCACTTCCTGTTCGAGGCCAAGCATCTGCTGCTCACGCGCCGAAAATGCCCCATTCCAGTAAAAATGTGCGTCATCGGCTGGCAGCAGCGTTCCAGCCAGAAAGCGTTTCAGTTTGTATTCCAATCCGATCTTTTGATCGGAGACTGGCAGCAGATTCGCAGCCTTATTGGCCAAGCGCAGCAGCGGCGCAGGGAAACGGCGCGCTAACGCCGCATAGCGATCCGCCAGATAGGTTTGATAACCTCCGAAGATCTCATCGGCGCCTTCACCACTTAAAGCAACGGTGACATGGCGTGCGGTCATGCGCGACAAGAACCAGACGGGCAGAGCACCCGCATCGGCACTTGGTTCATCGGAATAATACGAAATTTCGTGAATGGCGCTGGTCAGATCGAGATCCGAGGTGAGATCCAGTTCATGGTGCCGCGTGCCGTAGTGGTCCCGCAGGATGCGAAAATAACGGCTTTCGTCAAAGCGTTTACCCGAAAAAGAGATGGAGAATGTCTCTAGTGGACGCTTAGAGTGTTGCGCCGCGTAATGCAGAATGGTGGAAGAGTCCAGACCGCCGCTGGCCCAAAGTCCCACTGGCACGTCTGAAATCAAATGCTCGGCGACAGAACTTGCAAGTAAAGAATCGAGCTCTTCACAGGCTTCTTCCAGGCTTTTTGCAGAAGGCGCAAACTCGTTCCGCCAATATCGTTCTTTACGCTGTTCGCCCGGGGTGCACTCCAGCCAGGTGCCGGGCTCCAGTTTCTCGATACCTTCGACGAGCGTCAGCGGGGTCGGAACATAATTGAGTGCGAGAAAATAGCCCAGCCCTCTGGCTGAGAGCTGACGCGGAATTTCAGGGTGCTCAAAAATGGCCTTCAATTCGGAGCCGAAATAGATGTTGCCATTACGGATCGTGTAGTAGAGAGGCTTGATGCCAATACGGTCGCGGCCGAGCACAAGGCGACGTGAAGACTCTTGCCAGAAGGCCACAGCAAACATGCCGCGGAAACGTCGAAAGCAATCCGTATCCCATTGGAGAAACGCGCGCAGAGCAACTTCGGTATCGCAGGAGGTGTGAAAACGATGACCAAGCCGCTCTAATTCACGGCGGAGCTCCAGGTGGTTGTAGATCTCCCCATTAAAGGCAATGACTGTGTCGCCATCATCGGACTGCATGGGCTGGTCTCCGCCTGCCAGATCAATGATTTTGAGGCGGACCGCCCCAATGACTGCATGAGGAGATTCAAAAACACCCTGATGATCGGGGCCCCGATGACGCATCTTTTGATTGACACGCCGTAAAACCGCCGCAGACCCCGGTCTGCGGCCGAAATGGACAAAGCCGGCAATCCCACACACGATCTGAACCCTATGTATGCGCTACTGTCGAAGGAGCTGCCTGTTTTGATTTCACGCTAAGGAATAACCTAAATTTCGTTTTCAGCATGCTGCTCGTTGAGTGACGTACGATTGACCCCAAGGGCTGCTCCTAAGCAAACCTGGCTTAAAGGGGACCCCATTTGGTTGCATTCTGAGCTCAAAGGCTAGCTGGTTCAGCCTTTCTATCATTCCGCCTATCCCTGAAATTACTGGATACATCAGAGTAACACGCTTCCGTATGTGCGGAACCTTTGTACAGTACCTTAAACCGACACTTTTGGATAGGCGCGTGACCACGTATTTGGATGCAAGCCACGGTATCGGGGGTTTCGAGATAGCGCAGGACTAATGCAGAATTAGAATTTCTTAACCCTAGTCCAACAGGAAAGAGCTTCAGCCTCGGAGCGCGTTAGTATGCACCTGAGCCGTACCACTTGAGTCAGTCTGTATCACCCGGTCTACTTCTGTTTAGCCGGCTTCGCATTGGCGGCTTTTGCCAGATCCGGCTGGACACTTGCGGCAGTTGCTGCCGGCGGCAGGCGGAAACTGTCGCCAGCGAGACTCGCCATTGCCTGCACTTCCATTCCTTCGGCTTCTTTCGTAAAAATGAGGCAATTGCGTTCCGGATCCAGATCGGCTTGAATCCAATCGCCGGCGTTCACTTGATTCGTTGCCATTAAGTTCGAGATCGGATGTACAAGCAGGCGCTCGATCGCCCGCTTGAGATGGCGAGCACCATACTTGACATCAGTACCTTCGGCAAGCAACAGGTCTTTTGCTGCCTCGGAAACGGTGAAGACAAAGCATTTATCTGTGGGCGAGAGGAAAATACGCTGCTGCACTTGCCCCAGTTCGAGGTCCAGAATGCGGCGGAGCTCCGGCCGACCGAGTGGTTTGAAGACCACGACTTTGTCGATTCGATTCATGAACTCCGGCGTGAATTTCCGCCGAGCTGCTTCGATACCGCTTCGTGACATCTTCTGACTGAGCTGTTCATCCACTTCGGTCTCCTGCTTGGCGTTACCGAGAGACTGGAAGCCAAGCTTAGGCGAGACAAGAGCGCTCATTTCGCTTGCGCCGAGATTACTGGTCATGAAAATCATGGCGCGAGAAAAGTCCACTTTGCGGTTATCTCCGAGCGTTAGCGTAGCTTTATCAAGGATGCCGAGAAGCAGGTTCCACAGGGCGTCGCTTGCCTTTTCAATTTCATCGAAAAGGATGAAGCTAAGCTTTACGGTGTCGGTGTGGTGCTGGTTAATCACCTCTTGGCTGAGCAGTGGATGCGTCTCGCGATGGCCCAGGTATCCCGGCGGAGAGCCGATAAGTTTTGCGATTTCATGGCTGTGCTGAAACTCTGCGCAGTCGATCTTAATGACAGCGCGCGGGTTCCCCACCAAGGCCTCAGCGGTCGCTTCCACCGTGCGCGTCTTACCTGAACCTGTCGGTCCAAGAAACAAAAAGTTCCCCACAGGGCGCCCCGGCGCTGACAGCCCGGTCAAATACATCTGATAGATGTTGACGATCTGCTCGATCGCTTCATCCTGTCCAACGACCAGTCTCATCAAAGTCCGCTCGAGTGCTTCGGCGTCCTTGCCCGTCTTCGTCGGGTCCAGTACTTTGCGGAGGCGGCTCATATTCTCATCCCCTGTCTTCCATACTTCTTGCTTTAGGCTTTCCTGCACCGTCTTACCGGCTCCTGTTCTCCGCGCCCTTTCCATTGGCTTCTCCGGTTCCACTCTTCCCCAGAGCAACCGGAATGCCAAGTCTCTTTCTCGGGTCCTCGCCTCAGTAACAGGCGCTGACTGATTCTGCGTTGATTCCTACTCCTCTTCATCGTTCGTTTTATGCATTAGTAGATAGTCGTTTAGTACCTCTACATCCTCAGGCTTTTCTGGTTAGTACTTTTCGGGCCGGGAAGGTCTCACCTCTACCCGGCTAATAAGGGTTCTTTCCGGCATGCGGAGGACGTTTAGCACAATCTGCGCGATGTCTTCCGGGGCAATCTTCCAATCAGAACGCGGTCCGCTCCTTCCTGCAAAGGCCGTATCGACGCTCCCGGGAAGAATCGAGCTCACACGCACGTTGTCATAACGGTGGTCCAGCATCATCGCCTCTGCGAAGCCGGTGAGTCCGAACTTGGAGGCGTTATACGCCGCCCCACCTGCAAACGGATTTTTCGCTGCTAAGCTACTTATGTTGATGATCCAACCACCGCCTCTGGTTTGAAAACGTTGTAGCGCTTCCCGGCTGCAATAGAACGCGCCCGACAGGTTGGTCGCGATCACGCGGTCCCATTCTTCAACCGTCAAGGCAGCAGTCGCTCGAAAGATCCCAATACCGGCATTATTCACCAAGATGTCAAGTCCGCCCAGTTCCCGGTCGACAAATCGAAAGAATTCGGCAACTTGTTCACTTTCAGCTACATCAGCGACATAGCCGGCTACTTTGCGCCTGCCCTCCGTTTGCAACTGTTCGACAGCATCGTTCAGGCCCCCGGCGTTCCGGGCACAGATCGCTACGTTTGCTCCTGCCGATAGCAATGCCTTCGCAATCGCTAATCCTATGCCTTTGGACGCGCCAGTTACAACAGCGTTTTTGCCCTCCAAGAATTCATCCATCTAGGCTTAACTTCCTTTCATTTCGTAATCAAATTGTGGTTCCTTTCGACCACCAGCTTTTTACACGATGATGTAACAGAACCAACAAGAAATCGAGAAAATGTTCGATAAAAATTTCTGATCCACCTATGATGCCTATACTGGGAAAGAGTCCCCGTGATGAGTATTCTTTGGCTGCGTACGGCGGCCGCCCTTTACTCCTGTGGGCTGCTGTATGCGCTGGTCTACGTGTTTCGAAAGAGCACACGGCTTTTCACTCCGGCACTAATCGCGTTCGGTGCTGGAACACTTTTCCAGTTCGTCTCGATCATTGAACTGTGGGGCGAATCTGGCCACCTGCCGTTAAATAATTTTTATGAGACCAGTTCGCTCTGCGCATTCCTGACAGCCGTCCTGTACCTGCTGGCCTATAGCTACTATCGCGTCGCAATTCTTTCGGTGTGCCTCTTCCCCTTGGTGTTCTTCATGACGTTGATCGGCGCAACTGAGTTCCCCATCGCTGGCTGGACCAGCCCACAAATACGGAACATTTGGCTGCTGATCCACATCTCAACCGTTCTGATTGGCTATGCGGCCTTGATCCTGGCAGCGGTGGCTTCCCTTTACTACTTGCAGCAGGAGCGGCAGCTCAAGGGAAAGAAACTGGCTCTCTCCTCTAACCCGCTGCCTCCGCTGGCCACTCTCGATCGTGTCATCACACAATCGATGAACATCGGGTTTGTCTTTATTACGATTGGAACCGCAACGGGTGTCATTTGGGCGTTTGTGGATAGCGGCACACGCTGGATATCCGATCCAAAGATCGCGTTCTTTCTCTTCACTTGGGTCGTTTACCTAATTATGATATTCCTGCGTGTTTCAGCCGGCTGGCGAGGACGCAGAATGGCCTGGTTGGCGGTCGGCGTCCTGGGATGCTCGATCATCACCTGGGCCACACACGTCGGATTGAGGACGTGGCTCCGATGAGGCTCGTTCTGGCAGGACTCAATCATCGCACCGCCCCTGTGGACGTACGCGAAAAGCTCGCGTTTCGTCCGGAGGAAATTCCTCCTGCTCTTACAGCGATTCAGAATCTGGGGGTGAGAGAAGCGCTGATTCTTTCGACGTGCAACCGGGTCGAGATCCTGGCGGCCCTAGCCGACGAAATGCCGGCAGCAGTCCTGATTCAGGGTTTAGTTTGGCGTCGCGAAGGCATAAACCCGGACGGGATACGGTCCTATTTCTACACCTACGAGCAGACCGAAGCGATCCGACATCTGTTCCGGGTGGCCTCCAGTCTGGACTCCATGATTGTGGGCGAACCACAGATTTTGGGGCAGCTCAAGCAAGCAGCGCAACTGGCGCGCGAGCAGGGGGCAATCGGCAGTCTGCTCGATCCGGTGCTGCGCGCAGCATTCAGTACTGCCAAACGTGTCCGCTCGGAGACTGAGATCGGCCAGGCCGGGGTGTCGATCGGCTATGCAGCCATTGAACTGGCGCGAGAGATCTTCGATTCCTTGAACAAGAAGCGGGTGCTGATTATCGGCGCAGGCAAAATGTCGGAGAATGCAGCGCGGCGGTTGCTCCAGGCAGGCGTGGGAGAGATTTTAATTACCAACCGCACCCGGCAGCGCGCACAAGAGCTGGCCGCGGCATTTCGCGGCGAAGCAATTGACTATGAGACCTTCCCTGCCCGATTGCACGAGGCCGATATTGTCATTACCTCCTCCGCCGCACCGGAATATGTCTTAACACGGGATATGATCCGGCGCGCAATCGAGTTACGCAAAAACGAACCGATGTTCCTGATCGATATCGCCGTGCCCCGGAACGTCGATCCGGAAGTCAACAAGATCGAGCACGCCTTTCTCTATGACATCGATGACCTGCAGCGTCTGGCGCAGCGGAACTTGGAGGCCAGACGGCAAGTCGCCGACCGCGCGGAAAACATTGTTGCCGAGGAAGTCGCCCGGCTTGAGGCAAGACTGCGTGAACGTGATATCGCCCCCACGATTGTCAGCTTGCAAGACCAGCTTGAAGCGATCAGGCGCGAGGCGCTGGCACGCTACCGTTCGCGCCTGGGCCTCCTCACCCCGGAACAGGAGGAGGCTCTCGAAGCTCTGACACGCAGCATTGTCAACAAAATCGCACACGGGCCGATTTCCGAAATCCGGAGGCATGCTGCAGCAAAGGCGGGTGAAGAAGCCCATAGCAGTGAACTCGTAAGCGTGGTCCGCCGCATGTTCCGCCTGGGCGAGCGTTAAAGCCTGAAATGGAAAACCCCAACATCCGGCACATTCTCAGGGTGGGGAGCCGGGGCTCACAACTTGCTCTCTGGCAAGCCCGTCACATCGCCACCCGACTCAACCAGGCCGGCATCGAAACCCAAATCGAAATCATCAAGACGAGCGGCGACAAGCTTCCCACAGTAGCCCTGACCAAGGCGGGCGGAAAGGGGCTCTTTATCAAAGAACTGGAGGAAGCGCTGCTTGCCGGAACCATTGATCTTGCCGTGCACAGCCTGAAAGATATGCCGACGGAGCTGCCCGAGGCACTGACCATTGCCGCCATTCCGGAACGCGAAGACCCGCGCGATGCTATCCTCGGGAGCCGCTTGGAAGACCTCCGGCCAGGGGCGCGCCTGGGCACAAGCTCAGGCCGGCGGCGGGCGCAATTACTCGCCCTGCGGCCAGATCTTGAGATCCGGGATGTCCGCGGCAACATCGACACGCGCATTCGTAAGCTGAAAGCGGGAGAATATGACGCAATCGTCCTCGCAGCGGCCGGACTCCGGCGGCTCCATCTAGAAGCTGAGATCGCACAGATCTTTTCGCCGTCAGAGATCTGCCCTGCCGCCGGACAAGGCGCTCTTGCGATCGAGACACGCCTGGATAATCCGGCGACCAGGATCTGTGCCCAGTTAGACCACGTGCCGACGCGTTGTGCCGTCACGTGCGAACGTACCATCTTGCATGAGCTGGGCGCAGGCTGTCATTTGCCGGTTGGCGCTTTTGCAGAGATCACGAACAAGCGACTGCGGGCAACAGCTCTCATCATTTCTCCAGACGGGTCGCGTCGCGTGAAAACCTCAGCCGAGGGTCCGGCACATGATCCCGAAGAGCTTGGCAGGCAGCTCGCGCGGGATCTGCTCGCGCAAGGCGGCAGAGATTTGCTTTTGCAGGGGGAATAGCTTGCTGCCGCTTAAGGGACTCCGCATCGTCGTAACCCGTGCGGCGAACCAAGCCGAGGAGCTGGCCCGTCCTTTACGCGATCTGGGCGCAGAACCGGTCCTGGTCCCAATGATTGCCATTGCGCCTCCGGCCGATCCTGAACCACTCCGCCGGGCAGCCGAACGAGCGGCGCAGGGTGGTTATGATTGGATCATCCTGACAAGCGCCAACGCTGTGAATGCGCTTATAAATCAACTGCAGAGTCTGCCGCCTCTCGCCGTGCGCATTGCCGTCATTGGAGAGTCCACAAAACGGGTGGCCGAAAAGCGCGGACTGCGCGTCAGCTTAGTGCCGGATCAGTATGTGGCGGAATCGTTGCTGGCAGCTTTCGAAAAGGAGGATTTGCAAGGCTGCCGCATCCTGATCCCAAGCGCAAAAGAGACTCGTGACGTCTTGCCGGTCGCCCTGCGCCAGCGTGGCGCTGCGGTAGATGTAGTCGAAGCATACCGGAATATTCTCCCCGAGGATGCAAAGGTGCGCGCAAGCCAGGTGTTTCGAGAGCCATATCCGGATTGGGTCACATTTGCCAGCTCCTCGGCAGCTCTGAATCTGGCGCATGTCGCAGGCACGAACACCCTGCAAGTCGTGAAAATTGCCAGCATCGGGCCCATCACTTCCCGAACAGTTCGCGAGCTCGGATTGACCGTATCGGCGGAAGCCAAAGAGAGTACGATCCCGGGACTCGTCGCGGCCCTCTGCCAGGCCGTTTCCTCATGATCGAACCTTCCGAACAACTCGCGCGGCTGCGTCAGCGTATCGCTGAAGTTCACGAGAAAGTTGCCGCTAAATACCCGCCGAAAGCTCAAGCACCTCGGCAAGAAACCGCCTCGAACGAGACCGGCGCACGCTGGTTTGCTGAGGAATGGTCGCGCGGCGAAGTGGTCCGAAATGAATTCGGCGAGCACTTCCAGACAGAACGCCTCTTTCCGCCACATAAACGGCATGGATCCGTGTATGTGAGCGCTTTGACCGAACTTCCAGCAGACCTTTTCAGCACGTTCGCGGAGATCGACATTCCCGCGGCGCCCGCTGAGCGCTGGGCATTTCTGGACACGGAAACCACCGGTTTAATGGGTAGCCCGGGCATCTATGCCTTTCTGATCGGTGTAGGACGCATCACACGAGAAGGGTTCCGCATCCGCCAGTTTTTTGTGCGCGAATACCTCGAAGAGCGCAGCGTGCTTGCAGCGCTCGCATCACACCTTCGTGATTTTGACCTTCTGCTCACATATAACGGCAAAACCTATGATCAGCCTCTCTTGGAGGCACGCTATCAACTCGCAGACCAGAAGTCGCCTTTTGCACGGCTTGCGCATCTGGATCTTCTGCACAGCTCGCGCCGGCTCTGGAAGCTCAGATTGAAAAGCTGCCGCCTGAGTGAACTGGAAGAGCAGATTCTGGGCGTTTACCGCGAAGGCGACTTGCCGGGAGAACTGATTCCATACGTCTATTTCGAGTACCTGCGCTCGCACGAGGCACAGCGAGTGGCGTCAATTTTTCACCACAACGCAATCGATATCCTGACGCTCGCCTGCCTGACAGCGATCGTTCCCGCCGCATTCCAAGCCTCCGGGGCGGAGGAACTCGCGCGGTTGGGCATCCGGAGGGGTGAGGAACTACTTGGTATTGCTCGCTGGCTGCTCACCGCTGGCCGCTTGGAACGAGCGGTCGAGTTATTCCGGTCGGCGGTGGGCGCCGGGCTACCAGACGGGCTGCTCTTCCGGACTTTGTGGGACATTGCGCTGCTTGAAAAGAAGCTCGGACGGAAAGCTGCTGCGGTTGAAGTGTTGAGAGAGCTGGGAGGCTGCCAGAACCGCTATCAGGCCCTCGCGCTCGAAGAACTGGCCAAGCATTACGAACGCCAGGAAAAAGATGTTGCACTTGCCCTGGAGTTTACCCAAGCGGCGATCGCCGCCGGAGGCTCACCGGCACTCGCTCGCCGCAAAGCTCGATTGGAGAAGAAGCTGTCAAAAACTCAGGCTCTACACGAAGACCACGACCCAGACTTCCGGTTACGGACTTCTCAGCGCAAGCATCTGTAAGGCGGTCTGCTGCCCTGCCCTTTAGCCCTGTACCCGGCCTCTAAACCGCTGCGGTTGCGCGCATACGCCAGGCATAGAGCGGGAATCGTTTCGTCAGTGCCTCAACGCCTTTGCGGGCCTGTGCAATCGCCGCTTCCGATCTCACGTCGTTCAGCACACTTGCGATCAGCCGGCCAACCTCCATCATCTCCGGCTCACGAAATCCTCGGGTGGTAACAGCGGGAGTACCAAGGCGGATGCCACTGGGATTGAGGGGCTTATTGGTATCGAACGGGATCGTGTTCTTGTTTACCGTAATGTAAGCCTCATCGAGAGCAGTTTCTGCCTCCTTGCCCCGCACGCCTTTGGAAAAGACATCGACTAAAAACATATGGCAGTCGGTGCCGCCGCTCACGATGCGATACCCTTCCTCTTGCAACGATTTTGCTAGCGCCCTGGCATTGGCGAGCACCTGGCGTTGATAAGCGCGGAACGCCTCGGTGGCCGCCTCGCGGAAACAGACCGCCTTTGCCGCCATCACGTGCACCAAGGGTCCTCCCTGGTGGCCTGGGAAAACCGCCCGGTCGATCTGGGCCGCAAACTTTTCTTTGCAGAAGATCACGCCAGCACGCGGGCCGCGAAGCGTCTTATGCGTAGTGGAAGTAACGATGTCGGCATGCTCACAGGGATTTGGGTACAATCCTGCTGCAATCAGGCCAGAATAATGCGCCATGTCGACCACAAACACGGCGCCCACGGCGTCGGCGATCTGGCGAAAACGCTGAAAATCGATGACGCGCGAGTAGGCGCTGGCGCCGGCAATGATCATTTTGGGCTTATGCTCCTCAGCCAGCCGGGCCACTTGATCATAATCGATGGTCTCATCCTCACGCCGGACGCCATATCCGATGACTTTATAGAGCTGGCCTGAAAAATTGAGCGGATGGCCATGCGTCAGATGCCCCCCGTGGGCAAGATCCATGCCCAGAATCGTGTCGCCAGGCCGGAGGACAGCCGCGTAGGCTGCGGCATTCGCTTGCGATCCCGAATGAGGCTGCACGTTCACATGCTCGGCTCCAAACAAAGCCTTCGCCCGTTGCCGAGCCAGCTCTTCGATGACATCCACGAACTGGCAGCCGCCATAGTAACGCTTGCCAGGATAGCCTTCGGCGTATTTATTGGTGAACACACTGCCGGTCGCCTCCAGCACCGCCTCTGAGGTAAAGTTCTCGCTCGCAATCAATTCCAGGCGTGTATTCTGGCGCTCGGCTTCGTGTTGAATTGCTTCATAAACTTCCGGATCGGCCTCCGAAAGCGGCAATGCCATTCTTTCTTGTTCTGTCATGTCGGTATGCTCTCATTATCTTCTTCTGAGGATCCGGAAGCACCCTCTGCCGCGAACAAATAGTATCGTGATTACGTAACTCAAAAAGGAGGCACAAAGAGATGACAGAAACCACAACGGGAGCCATCGGACATATCCATGATCTGCTGGCTCGGAAAGGCTATGCAGTCAGTGAGGTAGGAGAGAATATACTAACCATTCAAGATGTGGAAACCGGGGTTTCACTGCGCGCCGTGTTAGAAGGCAAGATCCTCTATTTTTCTTTGTTGTGCCTGACCGCTCCCGCTTCTCGGCTCACAGCGCCGGTCATGCGGAAGATGCTCTCGGCTGAGAACGGGATCGCCACCTCCTACTTCCAGCTTTACGATGCCGCCAACAACCAGGTCGCAATAACGCTGAATAATTTCTGTAAACTGCAGGATCTTGGGCCGGATGACGAGGACGACATTCTTTCCTGCGTCAGTTTCCTGATGGCTGACGTGGTGCACGCCAAGCAGTTGCTTGGTCCAGACCTCCAGGCAGCATAAAACCGGACAATAAGAGAGGAGCCATTTCCCATGGGATTCATTTCAGACCTGTTTCATCGAGTAGGACGAGTGGCACGGGGGCAAGCCAACCAAGGAGTCAGTGCGATTGAAGACGCCACGTTTGAAGCAACCGTCCGGCAAACCGTAGCGGACTTAAAAAAAGAGCTGAACAACGTGGTGCGAGCTTCCGCACAAGCTTTGAGCAACTACAACAGATTGGATGCCGAGTATCAGAAGTACGCGCGCCAATCCCAGGAATGGAAGAACCGGGCTTCGCTGGCGCTGGATGCGGGCAATGAGGATCTAGCCAAAAAGGCACTCGCCAAGAAAGCGGAATGCGATAAACAGCTTGCCTCACTGCAAAATGCCGTGGATGCGGCACGCAAGGCTAGTGATGCGCTCAAGGCCCAAGTCGCCGATTTGAAGCACAAGATCGAAGAAGGTGAGCGAACGGCAACCACGCTGGTGGCACGCAAAAATGCGGCCATGGCGCAGCGTAAAGTGGCGGAAGCAATGGCTGGAGTTGGAACGGCGGATAATGCCTTCGCCGCACTCTCCAAGTTTGAGGAATCGGTGGCCAGAGAGGAAGCTACGGCGAAGGCCTTTGATCAGCTTGCAAGCGCCGGCACAGATGCCAATCTCGAAGCAGAGTTTGCGCAGCTTGAAGGTCATAGCGTGGATGCCGAGCTGGAGGCTCTAAAACGTGAACGCCTCGCCAGAGTGGAACTTCCCAAAGAACTGCCTCCAGCAACATCGAGGAGCTGATCCATGTTTTTTGGACACAAAAAACAGGAGCCACAAGAGGATCTCGCAAACTTGAAAATCACCGACGCTCAGGTGGGAGACACACTCTCCATTGCGGGTGCGGCTGAGGACTTTAGTGACATCGATTTCACCGTAGACCGTTGTGACACATACGAAGCCGGCCCGCGCCGCTGGGTCGAACTGAGCGGTGATTGGCGGGATCGCCGCGTCCGGCTGGAAGTACACAGGGAGGATACGGTGGAAGTGCTAGGCAACTTCGACGGGCGCTCGATCACACTCGATGAACTCGGCCTAACCGAAGAGGATTTGGCCGAAATCGATGACCGGCAGAATCCCAACGATTTCATCGACTATGCCGGCAAGTTCTGGCTTTACCGCTTCAGCCGCGAAATGGGTCTGTTTGCGGCGGGCGATACGATCGGGCGCGGCTTCTACGCCTGGCAATTCCAGGAGCAGGACGGGAAGCGCTTTTTGAGCATCCGTAAATTTGAGGGTGAGCCGTTTGTGGGCTCCCTCTGGGTGAGAATCGATCCCGCCGACATCACCGTATTTCGTGGTCGTTGATGAAACGCTTTTCCATCGTTGTTTCGCCCGCTCTGATCTCGATCGCGCTGGTGGCCTGTATCGCCGGGCTTCCTCGTTCGCTGCGGCAACGAATCGCCGCTGAAAGACAGTATTTGCAGCAGGCGCGGCAACAATATGAGCGCTCCGCCGCAAAGCTCAATGCTGATCTGACGGAAGTTTCGGCACTGCTCAACGGTTCATCGCAGCCTCAGGAGTGGCACGCCCGACTGCAAGCGGACGACTCCAAACTGAAGCAGGCCGAAGCCGATCAGCAAAAGCTGGACGAAATTGCGCGCCGTAACCGCGCCGATACCCGCACACAAGCCGAAAAACTACTGGCAGAGGAGACGGCATTACGCCGGGCTGCGGCGGAGGATGCTCAAAGCGTTGCATCCACCGCGGATAATTGGGTCCAATTTGCGCATCACCCTTCGGCCTATGTCGCCAAAATGGCTGCTGAATATGATGCGATTCGCCACGCCGATCTGGGTCCTATTCAAAAAGTTGTGGCACAAGCCGAACAAGACTGGCCTGCCAAGAAAGACGCACTCGAATTGCGTTTGTCCGCCCTTCAAACCACTCAGAAAAATGCCGAGCGCGAATGGGAGGATAGCGCCGCTGAGCGCGCCAATGCTTCCCAAGGCAAACTCACAGGAGCTTTGGTCGCCGGGCTGCTTCATGAGGATCAGGATCTGCAGAATGCTGTTAACGCTTTGCCGCAGGGAATAGACCATCTGCGCGATGAATGCAACCAGCTCTATACGGCGTGGGATCGAATTTTAACTGACCTCGATATCGAACACGATCACGGGCGTAAAATCTTCCGCGAGCAAATTGAAACGGTCCGAACCACGTTTGCCCCGGGCACAAAGAAGAGCGAAACCTCAAGCGACAAGCAGTGGCTCGAGGTATCCGAGGCTCAATTTCGCGCAGTAGAGAACGATCTCGGAATGGCCATTGCACATAAAGATGCTGGCAAGTTTGACTCTGAAGCCGTGAATACACCGGAGCCCGCCGGTTTTGCCTATATTGCCCCGCCCTCGCAAGGCTCTAATCAATACGGCTACTGGACTCATGAAGGCGGCCAGAGCTTCTGGACATTTTTCCCTGAATACCTGTTGCTGCGCGAGCTGATGTGGGGCCATGATTACCGGCCCATTGTCCTGGACGAATACCGTTCCTATCGCACCGCAGAAACGGCCGGCAGAACTTGGTATGGAAGAGAGACTCCCACCAGTCCGCCTAAATATGGAACGCACGGCACGTTCACGCAGACGCGCTACGCCAATAGCCGCTATATGCAGTCAGGTGGTTTTCGAGGCTCGGCATATGCTTCGCGCAGATTCGGCAGCTCAGGGTTTCAGGAACCGCATCGACCGTACTCCTTTAGCGGCAATGGAGCAGGCAAGCGATTCGGCAGATCGCCTGGATACTCGCCGGGCAAACGTTTCGGTGGAGGATTCGGCCGGGGTTTTGGCAGAGGGTTTGGCCGGAGATAGAAAATAAGACAGTTTGTTCCCGACATGATTGGTCATCTACGCGGCACAATCTTGGAAAAACACCCCAATCAAGTCATTATTGAAGCTGCTGGGGTCGGCTACGAAGTACACATTCCCGTTTCCACTTATACAGCGCTGCCGGAAACGGGAGCCGCAGTCTCACTTCGCATTTATACCCATGTGCGCGAAGACGCACTTTCGCTCTTCGGCTTCTGTACTGCAGAGGAGAAAGCAATATTTGAACGCCTGATTACGGTTTCGGGGATTGGCCCCAAGCTAGCGATCGCGGTGCTGTCCGGCCTGCCGACCGCGGATCTGGTGAGCGCAATACGCACCGGCCAAGTGGAGCGGCTGATACGGATTCCCGGGGTGGGAAAGAAAACGGCTGAGCGAATTGTCCTCGAACTCAAAGATAAATTATTGGCTCTTGGCCAGCCCGGCACACCAGCCGTGCAAGTCGCCGCGCCATCGCTGAGCCCGCTCGAGCTAGATGTGATTTCGGCTCTGCAAAATCTCGGCTGCTCGCGCGCCGCCGCCGAAGAAGCCGTGGCAAAAGCGAAACAGCGTGGAGTGGAACAGTCGTTTGAGCCGTTCTTTCGCGCGGCGATGGCGTGCATACGGTAGTCTGACGCGAACATTGCGGTTGCCACGCATGCCGATGATCTAGACTGCTAACTTGGAATTCAAAATGCGCGCAAATGCGACAATTTCGGCCGCCCCGCAAGAAGACGAACGCCAGTTCGAGGCGGCGCTGCGCCCGGAGCGCTTAGAAGATTTCGCCGGCCAGCCACATGTGAAAGAGCAACTCGCCATCGCCATGGAAGCCGCCAAGCGTCGCGGCGAAGCAATGGACCATGTTCTGCTTTGCGGGCCCCCGGGATTGGGGAAAACCACGCTCGCAGGCATCATCGCCCACGAGCTGGGAGTGGCCCTGGATCAAACGGCAGGACCGGTTTTGCAAAAAAAACTGGACTTAACCGGCATTCTCAGCAATGTGCGTCCGCGGCAGGTCTTCTTTGTGGACGAAATCCACCGTCTTTTGCCCGATATCGAAGAGATTCTTTATTCGGCGCTCGAGGATTTTCGTCTGGATATTCTCATTGGTAGCGGCCCGGGCGCACGCACGCATTCGATTTCCCTGCCCCGCTTTACGGCCGTAGGAGCCACGACACGCCAGGGTCTGCTCAGTGCGCCGTTACGCGGCCGCTTTGGGATCGTTTTACGCCTCGATCCCTACGATGAAGAGACGCTCGCCAAAATCGTAGAGCGATCAGCGAAACTGCTCAAAGTCGAAATCACACCGGAGGCCAGCCGGGAAATCGCTCGCCGGGGACGCGGAACGCCCCGCATCGCCAACCGTCTGCTTCGCCGGGTACGGGATTATGCGCAGGTTCGTGCAGAAGGCCGTATCGATGAGGATGTGGCCCGGGCTGCCCTCGATCTGCTGAAAGTGGATCGCATGGGCTTGGATGAAATCGACCGCAAAATCATCACCACCATCGCAGAGAAATATGGCGGCGGACCCATTGGCTTGAGCACAATCGCCGCTTCGATCGATGAACAGCCCGACACGATTGAAGATGTCTATGAACCCTACCTGCTCCAACTAGGATTCATTGACCGTACGCCACGCGGCCGGATCGCCACCGATCACGCCTTCGAGTATTTCGGGATTCCCAGAAAGATGCGCTTTGGCTCGCAACCGAGTCTGTTCCGCGATTAGCCGCAGTTAGAAATCTCGAAGCCGAGCATCACCCCACTGCATTAAAAATGGATTCTTACCCTTGCAGCGCCCCGCCCACCAGACTGTAGAGCAACACACCAAGTACGATTGCCGTGATGAGGACATAGGTCCAGTCACGCTGAAGAGCGAATCCGACTAAGGAAACGGCGACGCGCGCAATCGGCGTGGCCAGTAGCAGAACAACCCCCAATTGGATAATGGAGCGACCACGCAGCGTGAAAGCTCCGGCGACGATACGGTGCAAGATGCGATCTACCTCAGGTTCGCCATGGAAGGTGCGGTAATTCACAGGTTCGCTCGCATGTCTGGCAAAGTAGTAGATCCCGCCCACGAACACGACCGCGCCTGCGATCAAGACGCCCGTCCGCAAAAGAATACTGACAACCTGTTCAATTCGTTCGTCTGTCCACTTCGAAGACTTCATATAGTGCCCCGAATGCCCGTTACAATCATTTGAATCGCGATCAAGCCAACGATCACTGCGAACCCTTTACGAAGCAAGGGCACGCCTAGCCGGGGAAGCAACTTGGCCCCTACCATCGACCCTGCCAGCACACCGAGCATGACGGGCATAACGATACCCGGATCGACATACCCACGACTTAAATACAAGCTTGCACTTGCGGCAGCCGTCACTCCGATCATGAAATTGCTCGTAGCAGTAGAGACTTTAAAAGGAATTTGCATCACCTGATCCATGGCAATCACTTTCAATGAGCCCGAGCCGATGCCCAGCAATCCCGAAATAGCGCCCGCCACAAACATCAAGCCAAACCCCGCTTTGACGCGCCGCACGCTGTAATGGCATTCGCCTGTTGCAGTCGGATAGGAACTGTTCATCTTTAAGCGACAGGCCAGCGGATCCGAAACAGGGAGCTTCGTCTGCGGCTTTGGCTCGCGGCTCGCCTGCCAGGCGGCCTGAAGCAACACGACCCCAAATACAATGGCGAGCGCACGTGTAGGAACGTGCGTTCCCAGCCATGCACCGCATACAGCACCGAGAGTGGTCGCGATTTCGAGAAACATGCCGATTCGAATGTTGGAATAGCGATCGCGCACATAAGCGGCAGCGGCGCCCGAGGAAGTTGCAATCACCGATACCAAAGTTGCGCCAATCGCATAGCGCATGTCTACTCCGAGGAAAAGCGTAAGGACAGGTGTGATGATCACCCCGCCCCCCAGACCGGTAAGCGAACCCACAAAGCCGGCAAGCAAGGCAGCCGCAAACACAATGGGGGCAAATTCAGCAGCGGTCACGCCGCTCATCCCCCTGCAAAGTCATAACTGCATGCATAACTGGGTTCTTCTTTGCCAGCATAAGGCTCTCCTAGCATACAAAAAGGCCGGAGCTTTCGATTTTGTCCGGCCTTTTCTTTGCGCTTACCTTTAAACTGCTCTATTGCAGGAGGTGATCCGCTGATCCGGTGGAAGGATTTGCTGGCGGAGGAGTTTGATTTGTGTTGGGTGTGGCATTCGGGTTCTCCGAGCTGGCAGATGAAGCAAGGCCTTGATTCACAAGCACCCTTACCTCAACGCGGCGGCTTTCCTTGTTGGTCGCCTCCGGGTGCGTGCTCCCCATGCCTGCCGGCCTGAGAATCCGGTGAATCGGGATGTTGTCCTGCTCTTCCAGATAGCGCACCACAGCGTCTGCGCGTTCCTCGCTCAGCCGCTGATTAAATGCCGCTGGACCAGTCTTATCCGCAAAACCCGCTACTTCAATTACATAGCCCTTCTCGTTCTGTGCCTCTTGAGCGATTTTGTCAAGCTCCTGTTTATCCTGTGCGCTCAGAGTCGCGCTGTTGATACGGAAGTATACCGTGGTCTGATATTTCGTTACGTAGTTATCCAGGTCCGAAATGCGCTTGTTCGTTTGGGTAACACCCTGATTGGCCTGCTCGGCGGAAGCTTGTGCTTGCCCTGCCTGCTGCTGCACTTGGCTTACTTGCTGTTCCGTCTGTTTTTCCTGATTCTCCAACTGGCCCTGACGGTTTGCAAGCTCATCGGTGCGATGTGCCAGCGTATTGGTACGGTTTTCGAGTTCTCCCTCTCTGGCTTCGATTGGCGCTACGCGTGTATCAATCTGACGCGAAGCGGCCATCGAATTGGGATTAAACACAATCTTACGGGCCACTAAGTCGCCCTGCTGATTTCCCACTCCATCGACGGTAATTTCAAGACCGGGCAAAAGCGAATTCTCATCCATCGCCTTGTGCCCCCAACCGAAGATGCCGTGTTTTAACTCAATCTTGGTGTTCTCATCCAAATCGATCGTGCTAATGGCATCATCATCGCCGCGCAGTTTCAGTACATTGCCTTGGCGGGAAACAATGACGCCGGTAAGATGGGTCTTTTCGCCTGCGGTAAACGTCCGAGTATTGGGAGTGACTCCAAAGACAAGCGCCGCGAACAAGAACCCCTGAGCCGAGAGCGCAAGCCATGTCCTTGGCCATCCCGATAGGTAACCGCTCAAATTCCTCAAAATGCCTCCTCTCGCCCGTCTAGGGCGTAGTATGTACTTTGGGCTGGTAATAATATGTGCTTTTGTAACGTTAGACGCCTGGAATTTAGGCGCGTAACCGGAATTTTTCGTGTGCCGCTCTTATTTTAGCGATTGCTCGGCCGTCCGAACTCCCCACCAGCAGCGCCAGCCGGAAGACCAATGCTATAACGGGGTTCAATGTTGACCACGCAACAGAAAGCGCATCCCCGGCGGACCTTCTACGGCTGGCATGTAGTGGCAACGGCTTTCGTCACACTGGGGATCGCGGTAGGCGTGCCGTATTACAACCTTCCGTTCTTCTATGATTATTTTCAAAAATTCTTCCACTGGGACATCCGCCAGATCACACTCGGATTTCCGCTAGCCGCATTGCTGACGCTCTGGGTCGGGCCGGTGATTGTTCCCCGCTTCAGTGCGCGCAAGTTGATCGTGATCGGCACCGGTTTTACAGCGCTTTCTCTGTTTGGGTTTGGACTGATGCGCGGTGCGCTAGCCGTCTATTTCGCCCTTTATTTCATCTATACGGTCGGCTACCTGCTCTCCGGCCCCATCCCGCATCAGATTCTCGTCTCCTACTGGTTTGAAAAAAAACGGGGCCGCGCGATGGGAATCGTATATGTCGGAGTCGGCTTGTTAGGGGGACTCGGATCCTTTTTCGTACGATTCCTAACAGAGCACTATGGATTTCGAGCAGCGCTCTGGGGACTAGCGGCATTGATGCTGCTTACCTGGCCGCTTGCTTTACTAATCTTGAAAGACAAACCCTCCGAGATCGGCCAGTTCCCCGACGGCGCAAATCATCCGCCGCTCGATTTAAAGCTGCAGCCACATCCCATCTCACACCTATTACGTAACTGGCCGTTTTGGCTCCTGCTGCTTGGAAGCTTTTGCTCTATCGGCTCGATCGGCTGTATCAACATGCACATGAAATTCGTCTTCCGTGATCAAGGATTCACAAACCAGCGCGCGCTCAATGCAGCTTGGGCTACGGCATCGGTCTTGATCCTTTGGTCGAGTATCGTTGGGCGGCTTGGTATTGGCTATCTGGCGGATCTATTCTCAAAAAAATGGGTCATGACCGCTACGTATTTCATTGTGGCGGCCACCATTCTCGTTCTGCTTTCGGTGTCACCAGAGCGGCGCGCATCGCTGTATGTGTTTGCCATCGTGTTTGGCTTTGCCATGGGAGCCGATTACATGCTGATTCCCTTAATCGCGGCTGAGCAATTCGGAGTGAACACGCTGGCCCGCGCCATGGCCATCATCCTGCCGGTAAACACAATCGGCCAGACTTGGTGCCCAGAGCTCATTTCCATCTTGCGGCATCACTATGGTAGCTACGGAATACCTCTCGCTGTAGTCTTCGGTATCGCCGTTGTCGGAGCCATTGCCATTGCGATTATGCCGCGGCAGAGCGAAATTTTCGAGACGGCCCGAGTGCAGGCCCAAGCCCTTCAGTGAGCGCCTTAACCAGGGGAAGCTGACGCACTCCGGAATTTTCAACCAAAATCTCACACAGAGCTTTTGCTGGGGCTCGTGAATTTACACCGAACTCGCGTTCAGACTCTTGCGCCGAATGCCACGATCAAAATTCAGTAAACTGATACGCGGTTATGCCAAAAGGGGGAAGATTCTATGCGTATTCATTTTGAGAGGATACTTTCGGCGGCCGGAATTCTCGCTGTAGTAATGGCCGGTTCGCTCACCGTCGCCGCGCCGCAGGAACAAGGTGCTTCTAGCGGCGAAGCGGAACCGGAAAATCACGACATCCTGAAAAACCTCCACTTCCGCAATCTGGGCCCGGCTGCCGCGGGAGGCAGAGTATCGGCCGTAGCCGGAGTACCCGGAGATCCAAACATCTACTATGTGGGCGCGGCTGCGGGAGGTGTATTCAAAAGCACGGATGGCGGCATTACCTGGACCGCCATTTTTGAAAAGGAGCCGGTTGCCTCGATCGGCGATATCGCCGTCGCCCCATCGAATCCAAACTTCGTTTGGGTCGGCACTGGAGAGGCCAATCCCAGAAACGACGTCATAGACGGAGGCGGAATTTATTTTTCACCAGATGCCGGCCATAGCTGGAAATGCATGGGACTGCGCGATGCCGGGCAGATTTCGCGCGTCATCGTCGATCCGCAGAACCCAAACATCGTGTTTGCCGGCGTTCTCGGACACGTCTGGGGCCCGAATGCCGAGCGCGGAGTGTTTCGCACGAACGACGGCGGAAAGACCTGGAAGAAAGTGCTCTACATTGACGATCAGACCGGGGTAGCTGATCTTGCCATGCAGGCCGGGAATCCGGAAGTCCTCTACGCCGCCATGTGGCATTTCCGGCGCTATCCATGGACGCTGATCAATGGAGGCAGCACAAGCGGTATTTATCGCAGCACAGACGGGGGAGAAACCTGGAAAAAACTCACCGAGGGCTTACCCGAACCGCCGCTGGGCCGCATCGCGATTGCCGTTGCGCCCACGAATCCGAATCATCTGTATGCACTGATCGACGCAAAAAAAGGAATGCTGTGGCAGTCGACCGATATGGGCGACCATTGGACAGAAGTAAGTGACAACCACGCCTATGATGTGCGCGGCTTCTATTTCTCGCGGATGGCGGTCTCTCCGGTTGACGAAAACAAAGTTTACTTTCTCTCCTTCAATTTGTGGGAGTCGGACGACGGCGGCAAGACCGCCCATATCGCAGACCGGGGCGTGCACCCGGATCATCATGCAATCTGGATCGATCCCAAAAATCCGGACCGAATCATACAAGGGAACGACGGAGGTGCCTTCCTCACCTTGAACGGAGGCAAGTCGTGGCGCTTCCTGGATAGTCTCCCCATCGAGCAGTTCTATCAGGTAGCCAAGGACACAAGCCAGCCCTACACGCTGTGCGGCGGCTTGCAGGATAATAGCGCATGGTGCGGGCCATCCAGCAACTTGGGGCGGAGAGGTGTCACAAATGCGGATTGGTACACCGTAACGGGCGGAGACGGCGAGTATGCAGTGCCGGCGCCGAGCGACCCCAACATTATTTACGCAGATTCCCAAGATGGCTTTATCAGCCGCCTCGATAAGCGCACGCACGTGAGCCATTTCATTCGGCCTTATCTTTTGGGCCCTGAGCAGATGCCCCCCAGCGAGCTCAAATACCGCTTCAACTGGACTAGTCCGATTGCTGTTTCCTATAACAATCCCAATGAAGTCTACCTGGGCGGTAATGTGCTGTTTAAATCGGTCGACGGCGGTAAAACCTGGAACCCGATAAGTGGAGATCTGACCCGCAATGATAAGTCAAAACAGATTGCCGCTGGCGAGCCAATCGCGCATGATCTCAGCAGTGCAGAAAACTACGACACCATCATGTGTATCTCGATCGCGCCGACCGATCCTAAGGTAATTTGGGTCGGCACCGACGACGGTTATGTGCAGCTCACGCGGGACGGCGGCAAAAGTTGGACAAATGTTACCTCGCATATTCCGGGTGCTCCGGAATGGGAGCGGGTTTATCAGATTGGCGTCTCCCCGTTTGATGCTGGCACAGCCTATCTGTCTTTCGATGGACATGAGCTTGGCGACCAGCATGCCCATGTTTACAAGACCTCTGATTATGGACAAACCTGGCAAAGCATCAGCAACGGGCTTCCAGACGTGCCGGTGCTCGTCGTGCGGGAAGATCCGAGCCAGCGCGGATTCCTGGTGCTCGGCAACATGCAGGGTTTGTTTTACTCAAACGATGCCGGCGAACACTGGAACGCCTTGAAGGCAAACTTCCCTACCGCTCCAGTGTGGGATCTGCAATTTGCCCGTGAATCGCACGATCTGATTGTCGCCACTCATGGCCGCGGACTCTTCGTCTTTGACGATATCCGGCCGCTCGAACAGTTGACCCCGCAAATTACCGCGGATAACTTCCACCTCTTCCAAGCAGGAGAGGCAATTGAGTTTCATCACTGGAACTCGGATGAAGGTGCTCCTGGGTCCTTCTCTTCCCCCAATGCCCCGAACGGCGCCGTGATTGATTATTTCCTCAAAACCAAACTCGAATCGAGCCCGGAACAGAAGACTCGCCAGGAGACACCGGTCAAGATCGTGGTCACGGATGCTTCCGGCAACCTGATCGCCACGCATTACGGCCCCTCGAATGAGGGCATCAACCGTTTCATCTGGGACATGCGCTATAGCGGCGTACGCCGGCTTGCATCCGATATTCCACCCGAACCACCGCAAACGGGCGCACCGGCAGAAACACGCTTTTTCACTCTAGGCCCGCTCGTTCTGCCGGGTAAATACAACGTTGCGGTCACAGTCAATGGAAAAACGGAGAAGACGACCGTCACCGTGGAACCGGATCCCAATCTGCATGTGGACCTGAACGATTTCCGCAGGCAGATAGATGCAGCGCTCACTCTGCGCGAAGATCTCAAGGCGCTGAACGCCATGATTGAGCGCATCGATTCCATGAACCAGCAGCTTGCGAATTTCCGCCACGCGGCCGATTCGGAAGAGGGCCTCAGAGAAAAATACGCACCGCTGCTCGCTCAGAGCAGAACTTTAGAAGGCAAGCTGAAATCGCTAAAAGCTACGGTTTACAATCCGAACATTCAACACAACGTCTCCGAAGATGACATTCACGACTTCACCGATTTCCATGACAATTTGCAACAGCTCGCCACCGAGCTTGCCATGCGCTATGACGAGCCTCCAAACGAGTTGATACAGGCGCGAATGACGGAGTTAGCAAACGAATTGCAACAACATCTTGCGGCCTTCAATTCGTTGCTGAAAACCGACATTGCGGCTTACAATAAAGCGGCCGTAAATGCGGGAGCTCCAACGCTGTTCGCCGGACCGCCGATTGCTGTACAAACAGCAGCCGCAGTCTCGGCGGGGTCACAGCATGGACGGCAATAAGTGGGTTACTATCTTCCTGTCACAGCGCGTTCCGTAACCTAGGCCTGATCTATTGCAGGGGATTTTCCCTCTTATCCTTGTGCTGCGCGCCGGCGAGCTCGCTTTGTAGTGGCGGGAGCCGCTTCATTTTGAGAGGTCGCCCGCGCAGCAGGTTTCCGCTGCGGTAATTCACCTAAACTCTTTTGCAATGCCTGCATCAAATCAATTACTGGAGCACGCCTCTTCGATGCTCCCGCCTCCACCGGCTGCCCTTCGCGTTTTGATTCGATCATCTCTTTGACACGCGCCTGATACTCATCGTGATATTTGGAAGGTTGAAAATCGGCGGCTAAACCTTCGACTAACTTCTGTGCAAGCTCGATTTCCTGCGGCCGCACCGTTACGTTCTCATCGCGGCGAAATTCCGGAATTTCGCGCACTTCCTCGGGATAAAACATCGTGTGCAGCACTAATCCGTTGGCGTGAGGGCGAATGATCGCCGTGTATTCTCGCTGATGCATTGTGATCTTTGCAATCGCGCTGTAGCCGGACCGCTGCATGGTTTCAAGCAGCAGATGATAGGCCTTTTTCCCAGCTTCCTCGGGAACCATGAAGTAGGAAGCATCATAATAGACTGGGTCGATGCCTTCGGCTTTCACAAACTCGAGGATCTCCATATTGTCGCTAGAGGGCGGCGCGATCTTCTTTAAATCCTCATCCGTCACCACGATATAGCGGTCTTTTTCCACCTCATAGCCCTTCACAAGCTCGTTTCGGTCCACTGTACGTTCACAATGAGGGCAGTAGGTCTGCTGCTTGATGCGCGTTCCGCACACGCCATGAAGCTGATGAAAGCTGATGCGCTCCGTTCGAGCTGCAGCATAAAGCCGCACCGGGATGGTAATTAAGCCGAAGGTGATGTAGCCTTTCCAGACAGTGGAAGCCATGCATATACTCCCTAAAGGCTACTCTATAGTAAAGCAGTTCACTTTGCCACGAAGCGGAGTATGGCGCTCCCTAAATGAATCTCATCTCCAGACTTCAGCGCAGCACCGCGTGAGCTACGCTGCACAGGCTGACTTAAGCCGTCACGTACAATCCAGATGCCGCAATGTGCATGCCCTTTGTACCAGCGGTCATTAAAGATGCGATATTCGCCGGTTTGCGGATTGTACACGATATGGGCGTGCTCGCGCGAGACCGTCCGGTTGATCTCATTATCTTCGGTAAATGCAAGATCATTTTTGCGGGATGGGCCGGCGGCACGAAACACTTCCGGTGAGCGGCCGATATTAATACGCGTTTTGTTTAAAACCAGCACGGAACGATTTGCCGTTCCCTGTAATACGATCAATTTCGCCGCGGCTCGCGGTGTGGAAGCGGAAGGCTGGGCATCCTCCATCCGCTCGATCTCTGTCTGCACAACCAGCCAACTTTGACCCTCTAGCGGCAGCTCCGGCGTCGTGCTCACTTCCACTCGCAAATCCTCACGAAAGCGATGCCCGGAACGCGCCAGTCCGCGCTTGAGTTCTTCGGTCAGATAATTGGCCAGGAACTCGCCTCTAAATATTTCGGCCTTTCCCGCAGGCACCCCTCGCAAGTGAACATGCACCAGATTGAAGGGAAACACCAACCGGGAACCGGCCCGATGCCCCTTGGCTTTTGCGGCATCGAGTATGGCCAGACGAATCTCTGCCAGCTCGGGCGTCTCCTGCGCCAAGCCGCCCGCGAAGGGCGCTTCAAAGATCGCTCTACCTAATCTCTCGATTACATCTGAGATGGCCATCGTTCAATTCCTACCGATCATTCCCAGCTCGGCCGCGGCCTCCACAATTTCTCTGGCGATCGGCGCAGCCGCGTGTGCACCATACCCACCGTGTTCTACAAGCACGGCAAATGCGACTTGCTTTTCCGCACTCGCATGATAAGGAGCAAATCCAGCAAACCAGGAGTGCGGCTGGCCGCGATTGAGCTGTGCTGTGCCAGTCTTGCCGGCAACCTCAAGCGCTAAGCCCGCCATTGCCGCGCGAGCCGTTCCGCTGGTCACCACCGAACGCATGGCCCGCTGTAGAAATTCGTCCGCATCATGCCCCAGCACTTCTCGCGGCGGCTCGTTTCGGCTATTACTCTCATCGCCAATCCAGCGCCCTTGGGGCATATACCCGTCAGCGGCAATGGTAGCGGCAACACGAGCCATCTGAAATGGAGTGGCGACCACAGGTCCCTGTCCATAAGCCGCAAAGGGCAGCATCGCTTTCAGCTCACTCACGTCTCCTGCCGGAATTCCTAAAGCTGCCGCTGTATCGTGGAGAGCTTGCGCACCCACGTCGCGAACCCCTAGCTGCGCGAAATAGGCATTGCAGGAAACCATAATCGCTTGCGCCATATTGAGCTCCCCGTGCGGATGATCGGCAACATCGTCGCGGATCGGTCGCCGCCAGCCAGGTATGGTCGTTCCCGCACGCCCATCCGCAAGCCGGCGGCAGGCGAAAATTTGATGTGTCGCTTCCGGGTGCAAACGCAAGGCAGCCATCGCTGTAACTAACTTGAATGTTGATCCGGGAGGATATTCCCCATAACGGGCACGATCCAACAGTTCGTCGTCGTTTGCACGGCCATTCCCAGGAGGCTGTGGCCAGCTCACAAGAGCCAAAACATCCCCCGTAGATGGGTTCATTACAACCGCCGCACCTTTGCCGTTTGCTCCCAGATGCTCGCCTAAAATCTGAGAAACACGAAGTTGCAGGCGAATGTCGATCGTAGAATGCACGTCGCGATTTCGCGCCAGGAGTGCCCGAATCTTCGGATTCTCGCGCTGATGTCGGTAGCGGACCAGCGGCGCCAGCTCGCGCAACTCCCTATAGCCCTGGAGACGCGTGTTGGCATCATGCTCAATCAGCGAAGCATTGCTGGCATGGAATTTTTCACCAGTGCGCAGATCTCCGAGCAAATGAAATGCAACCGGACCGAACGGATAGAACCGTGCATCTAGCGGCGAGCAGCACTGGTCAAGGGAAATGCCCAGCTTTTGATATTCCCCTCGATGCTGCAGCAACTTCTCCCAACTGCTGGTGGCGAGCAGAATGCCATTCCGGTCGTAAATATCGCCGCGCGGAATAGAAGCGGCAAGTAAATTCAAGCGCGGGTTATGTTCCGGTCGCTTTACTCCATCGTGCGTAAATACAAATGCATCGCGGATCAGGAAGTCTCGATCGCGCACACATTCAACGTAAGCCGAGCGTGCCAGAAGCGTCAGACCACAGGCGGCAAGTACCCAGGACACTGTCTGTACGGGAATACGAAAGGGAGCATGAAACTGTTGGTTTCGCGCCGCAATGCTTTGTGCCTTTGCCGACTGATGGGAGATGCTCAGGAGCACCGCAATCAGGAAGAAATTCGCCAGCATCGCCGTGTTCCCTGAGCTCAGAAAGGGAGAGACAACGCCGGAAAGCGGGATGGCGCCTAATGCGCCACCAGAAATGAGCAAGATCTCAAGCGCGATCAGCGTGCCTAAGCCAGCGGCTAAGAACATACCGTAGTCATCGCATGCACGCAAGGCGATACGAAACGCTCGATGCACCAGCAGCACAAACAGCAAAAACACGCTGATCACGCCCGGCAAACCCCATTCTTCTGCCAGGGCGGGCAGGACTAAATCGGTATGACCGGCGGGAATCAAACTCGCATCACCCCATCCCGGCCCCGATCCCCAAGGCCCTCCCGTTGCAAACGCCCATAGCGAGTGTGCCAGTTGATCTCCTCCGCGTACATCGTTATTCCAAGGAGAGAGCCACATGGAGACGCGCTCGACAAGCGTGTGCGGCGCGCCGAAATGATAGCCAGCCGCTACGCCGCAAACAAGCGTGGCAATCCCGAAACAGACCAAGCCCGCACGACCTCGCGCAATGGCAAACAGCAGCAAAAACAAGAACCCCGAAACCAGCGCCGGCCCCATATCCTTCAACAGGAAAAACATCAGCAGCGCGCAGCTAACGCCGCACATAACGGGAATCGCCTCACCCACGCGTGGTAGATCCAGCCAGCGCAACCAGTCGGGGACGAACCTCCTTTGCCGCACCTCACGCAGCCATTCCCATTTCGCGGCAAAATAGCCGGCAAGGAAGAAAACCAATAAAATTTTGATGATTTCGACGGGCTGAAACGGTCCCAGGTTCACCTTGGCGTCACTGCCGGTGGGTCCCGATCCAAAGCGCAACAAGGCAAGAAATAAAGCCAGTGCGGCAAACAATGGCGTGTAAACCCAGCGCGAGAAATGGCGATATTGAAATGACTTGAGCAAGGGAGCAAGCAAGATGCCGCAACCGATTACCACCCCCCAGGCAAATTTTTTAAATTCAAGTGTGTCGCGCAGCGGATCACGCAAGCTCACCATCAGAATGAGCCCGATGCCCGTGAGAAGATGGAGGGCTGGAAGAAGTTCAGAATCACCGCGGAATTTTCGCCAGTGCCACAGCAGGTGCACTGCCCAAAAGGAGCCCATGTAAAGAAGGCACCATTGCAGGAATTGATGGAGGAATGCGGCCGGAGTTCGAACCACAAGCAGCGGCTTCCACTTTGCGAGCGATACCCGGATAGAAGCTCCCGCCACGGTCACATGCGACCGGGCCAAAGCCCCGACATTCGGCAGCGGACGGTGCCGCTCGACATATTCCCAAAGCTCGTCCGCAGTGCGTTCACGCTCCTGAAGATCTCGGACTATGGTAAGCGCGGGCGCAAGCTGGGCCGGACTGCTTGCCGTGTTCAGATTCACGAGTTGACCGTACTCAAGCCTCCTTGCAAGTTCCGCAAAATCCTGAGTCTTTGCCAAGTACACGAGCGCCAGACCGCAACCGACGATGAAGGACGCCCCGGCAAGCCAGATCCGTTCCCTGCGACGTTCTTCGTGAGCCGCTTTTGCGTGCTCCAAACTGCGCGCAAGAGTCGCTTCCCAGCTTTTGGTTACTGCCATTGACGTGACCCCGCAGTTCGCCTTCTCATGTTTGGTTTGGCGGTAACCAAGCGCAGTGATGCCGTTTCTAAATCCTCTTGTTCGCTCGCCGCCTCATCGACTTTGTTCAGGCTGGCGTTTACCTGCGAGAATCCGGCGATCGGCTCATACAGCCTGCGCGCCCGCACAAGATCCGCCCGCGCCATTGCCAGCCACTTTAGCCGCTTCTCATGTGCGAGTGGAGGGAGATTCCTAGCCTGAGCAAGTTCCCATTCAGCACGAAATAGGTACCCATCGGCTTCCTCTTCGGCCTCTCGTGGACCACGCCGAAAGCCTAGCTGCTCTGCCAAACGAAATTCCGCCAGCGCTTGCCCGATATTGTGATACGCGTAAATATACACGCGGGCCAGCCCGAGATGCGGATCCGGCGAATGCGGCATGTAGGATTCGGCTTCACGGAACCGTTGCACGCTGGGTTCCGCTTGCGGCAGTGCTGGATGTTCACAAAGATTTTGATACCCTTCGCAAAGCGCCAATTTCCCTTTTGCTTGCGTGTCGTCTGGATCAATGCTTAAGGCATACTGCAAACACAACCGGGCCCGAGTCCAGTCGAAATCGCTCAACCGCCCATCAGAGCTGTTGCGGAATCCATCCAGAATGTTGTCGGCTGCCGCAAGCAGATTGGCTCTCATAGGTTGATCCAGAGCCGAGGCGGGAGAAAAACGCCCCAAAAACTCATTGTTTTGCTTCAACGCTTGATATAAAGCCCAATCTGGTCCAAGTAAAGCAGCATTTAGGTGGGCATAGTCCTTTGGCGCCCGTAGCGGTTCGCTCATCTTAGAGAAGCGGTAGAGATAGCCAATTGGAATGAATACGATCAGTCCGGTCAACACACCCGCAAGCAGAGCGATGAGAACCGTCGCTTGATCCGTGCGAATTCTCCAGCGCCTCGGGCGCATTCTCTCGACAGCACTCCGAACTTTGGTTGTCCGCCCTGTTGGTGCACCTGCCTGTACGTGGCGATCAATAGTTGCGTTCGCGTTCCAGCCTGCGATCTCTTCCTGCATCGCAACAACCGGCCGGTCTTCGAGAAAGGCGCGCAGATCTTCCTCCAAAGCTTCCGCGCTTGTGTACCGCTGCTCTAAGCAGGGTGCAAGCGCTTTGTTGATGATGGCAGCCAGTTTCCGGGGACAGGTTTCCGGCAGCGCTCTCGGAGGTCTGCGCGACTGGATCAAATGCTCCAGTCTGCGGGTAGTCTGTGCCTGATAAGGCGGTGCGCCCGCAATCATTTCATAGAGCGTCACACCAACAGCCCATAAATCTGCATGCGCATCCACTTGCGCCCGGCTTAGGCGCTCCGGTGAGCAATAGCTCGGGCTGCCTAAATTGTGATGCGTCAGATTGTGCGTGTAAGTGATAACTTTGGCGATGCCAAAATCAAGCAGCCGCGGTTCTCCCGCAGCCGTGATCTGGATGTTCGAGGGCTTAATATCGCCATGCACAACTGCGGTTTTACGCCCGTCGACGTCAGGAAAGAAAGCATGCAGGGTGCTGAGCTGGCTGCAAATTTCAGCGGCATAACGCGCTGCCCGCTCGGGAGCAAGCCGCCGCTCCTGCTGTAGAATCTCAGCAAGCGTCCTGCCCTCAAAATACTCCATTACGACGAAGAAACATCCGTTTTCCTCTCCGTATTCGTAAACATCAGGGATGCGAGCGTCTTTCTCATGTAACTGCTTCTGAATCGCCGCGCCGCGCCGTTCCGCTTCTATGGCGATTTGCGTAAATTCATCTTTTGCCTGTTCGATCGCCTTCAACACCACGTGCCGGCCGGAATCGTGATCCACAGCGAGATAAACATCGCTCATGCCGCGGCTTAGCTTGCGCAGGATCCGGTATTTCCCAAAAATCTCCGATGGCGCCATCGAACCCGTCCTCAGTGATGCAGCTCCGCTGCTGGCGTGCGTGTACTTTGAAGGTGCAGCCAATGGGGCGCCACCCGCTCCAGTACGGCCCAGAGCGCCGCACCCAGCACTGCTCCAATTAAGAACCAAAGCACTGCCCTTGTCGCAATCTGCCAGCCTCCAGCGCGTGGCTGCTCTCGCATGCGCGTGGTAGCGTGCCGGGCTCGCGATTCGAGCAGTGTTCGCGAATCTGCTCCCCAAAAATCTTCGCCCGCCACAAAGACAACGCTGATATTGTCCTTTCCACCAGCCCCATTGGCCGCCGCAACCAGATCGAACGCGGTTGCTTGCGCATCCCCGTCGTATCGCTCCACAATGTCGCGAATCTCTGAGGATGTCAGCAGGTCGCTTAGACCATCGCTACAGAGCAGAAAAGCGGCATCAGCGCGAAAGGGGAACGTTTTCAGTTCGATGAAATCGGGGTCCGCAGGCTGGCGCAACTGAGAACCTACATCACGAAATACCTCGTTGCGCCGAGGATGCTCCATGGCTTCCCGCTCTGTAATCTCTCCGCCATCTTCACGCTCGCCTACCGGCGAGTGATCGGAGGTCAGCTTGCGCAGATTGCCGTTCCAAGCCAAATACAGACGTGAATCGCCCACATGTCCAACAAAGACGCGATCCTCACGCGCAAGTGCAAGCGTCAGCACGCAAGCCATGCCGCGATACTCTTCGTTGGTAGCGGCAAGTTGAAAGATCTCATTGTTTGCGCGCGTTATGGCAAGCCGGATGGTTTCCTCAGCATCCTGCAAACGGCCCTCTCCATCGGCTCTCTCGATTTCGCGTACAATTGCGTTCATCGCGGTCTCAGCCGCCAATTCCCCGGCAGCGTGCCCGCCTAGCCCATCCACTACCAGAAATGCTCCCCGCTCGCCGTCGGCCCAGATGCGGTCTTCGTTCACCGGGCGCTCTTGTCCACGATCAGTGACCATGCCGATTTTCCAGGCCCGTCCCGACTTCACGGCTTTCTCCAGTTTGAGAACACAAGCAAGATGGCGTAGAGCAAGAAAGCCAGTACGAAGGGAATATGCGCGTAATACAGGAAATTCATTTCCGCACTTCGAAGTACAGGTTCAACACTTCGCCCACGCCGATTTCGGCCTTATCCGGTAAAAGTTCTTCGATTCCCTTTCGCAGGCGCTTGCCATTGAGCCAGGTTCCGTTCGTACTGGTATCGGTGATGAAGAAGAGTCCCGAGGCGGCCTCACGCCGGATGATCAGATGCTCGCGCGAAACTTCATCATTCACGTATAAAGCTAAATCCACTGGCTGGTCGCCTCCGCCGCGTCCCACGCGAATCCGGTTCTGGGTCATCAGGAAGATCTGGGAGCCGGAGTCATCCTCATAGCGAATCTCTGCAAGGATAG
>Ga0209061_1001791_pt1 | contig 31950 bp, 27 predicted proteins | sample Coa_R1_10_FD_187157 | JGI IMG/M metagenome (GOLD analysis project Ga0209061, IMG submission 187157) | Surface soil microbial communities from Centralia Pennsylvania, which are recovering from an underground coalmine fire - Coalmine... | ecosystem: Environmental > Terrestrial > Soil >... | reverse complement strand
TGGTCTCCTCCGACAACTACAACGCGATCATCGTCAAGAACGGCACGGACTTCTCAAAGTGGCAGAGCACCTTCCTGGGCACCGGGCCGTTCAAGCTGCAGAGCTACACCCAGAACGTCGGGGCCTCCTTCGTTGCCAACGACAAGTACTGGGGGCCGAAGCCGCTGCTGGCGCAAACCCAGTTCAAGTTCTACTCGAGCCAGCAGCCGCAGATCCTGGCGCTCCAAGGCGGCGACGTCGATGTGATCGTGCAGTTCGTGCCGGCGGGTGCCTCCTCGCTGCTGCACAACTCGTCCTACAAGATCGTCAAGCTGCTCTCGGCAAGCCACCGCGAGCTGTCGATGCGCACCGACCTGCCGCCGTTCACCGATCCCCGCGTGCGCCAGGCGGTCGCCTATGCGCTGAACCGCCCGAACATGGTCTCAGCGCTGCTCTACGGGGACGGTGGCGTCGCCAACGACTATCCGTTCTTCCCCCGCTTCAAAGCGACTGACACGAGCGTGCCCCAGCGCGAGCAGAACATCGCAAAGGCCAAGCAGCTGCTCGCCGCCGCCGGCCACCCGCACGGGATCTCCGCTGCGCTTTACACCGAGGTCTACCAGGAGATCCCCGAGCTTGCCCAGGTGATCAAGGCCGATGCGGCCAAGGCGGGGATCACGATCGATTTGCACATCCTTCCCCAGCCCCAGTACTACGGGAAGGCGACCTACGGCAACTCGCCTTGGCTCGACGGCGAGATGAGCCTCGTCGACTACGGCGATCGTGGTGTGCCGAACGTCTTCCTGGAGGCGCCGTTGACCTCGAACGGCCCCTGGAACGCGGCGCGCTTTCACAACAAGACCTACGACAGCCTGGTCAAGCAGTTCGTCGCCGCCGTCGATTTGCAAAGCCAGCGGCGGATCGCCGGCCAGATCGAGCGGCTGCTCTTGGCCGAGACGCCGATCGTGATCCCCTACTGGATCAGCGGGCTGTCGGCCTCGACGCCAAACGTCGGCGGGCTCAATCCGACCTCGACCGCACAGATGTTCCTCGGCCAGGCGTACAAGAGCTGAGGAGGCGCAGGGCCGAAAACGCCGGTGCGCGCAGGGGAGGAGAACGATGCTGACCGTGCCAGCTCGACTCGAGCGCAGTAGGTTGCCCGAGCGAGCCGCTTTTACCGGGGCCTCCGTTCACCAGGCGCAGCTCGAGCTTGATGCCGCCCCTCGCCCGCCAAGCACGATCGACCTCACGCATGCCGACACTCGCCGGTTCCCACCACCACAGTACGCACTCGATTTATTTCGAGAGGCAGTGCTCGGCGGCACTGAACCGTACACCCCTTTCGCTGGCGACCCAGGCGTCATTGACGATCTGGCAGAGCGCCTGAGCCGGCTGCTTGGTGTCCCCGTCGATCCGCAGCGCGAGCTTTTGATCACGGCGGGGACGCAGGCTGGGCTGTTCTGCTCGCTTGCCGCGCTGGTCGAGGACGACATGCAGGTCTGCTTGCCCGATCCCGACTACATGGAGAGCGAGCGTATCCTGCGCTTTTTCGGAGCCTCAGTACTCCACCTGCCCCTTTCCCGCGACGGCGAGGACATCGCGCCTGACCTCGCTGAACTCGAGCGGCGCGCACAGCAAGGCGCTCGGGTCCTTGTCTTCTCCCACCCAAACAACCCTACCGGTGCGGTGTACAGCAGGCACGCGATCGCCACAATTGCCGCCATTGCATGCAACTATGACATGACCATTGTGGTCGACGAGCTCTACTTTCGCCTTGTCTACGACGGCCGAACCTATCATCATCTTGCCGCCGAGCCCGGTATGGCCGATCGCTGCGTGACACTGCTCGGACCCTCCAAAACAGAACAGCTAACTGGCTACAGGCTAGGCTGCCTCATCGGGCCGGGCAGGATCATCGCCCGAGCGACCGAGGTGCATGCACGCGCGGTGGTGCGGGCCCCAGCGTACGCTCAGCATGTCTTGCGCGGGTGGCTCGGCGCAGATGATGCATTTGTGGCCCAGCGCGTCGCTGACTATCAGCGAGTGAGAGATCTCGCCTTCGAGTGCCTGAGCACCATGGATTTCGTCGAGGTGCGCCGTCCAGCCGCCACGACCTACATGTTCCCCGTTATTGACCGTCTGGGCGGCGATGACCTGGCGTTGGCAAAGCTGCTGATCACGGAGGCAGGCGTGGTTGTTACACCCGGGCATCAGTTCGGGCCCCGCGGCTCAGGGTCGCTGCGGATCTGCTTTGCACAGGACGAGGGGAGACTGGTCGAGGCCCTGGATCGCCTGGCTTGGACACTCGGCCACGCAGGCTAGCCCGCGCCGGTGCGTGACGGCCAGCCGGCGGGTACGCTGCACGCGGCGCTTGGCAAGCGCTGCACTATTCGTCGACGCTGATTCTGCCGCCGGCCAGCGCCCGCTCGCAGGCTAGCGCGACGCGCAGGGTGCGTACAGCATCATCCGGACCGCACGGCACCCGCGCAGGGCTACGACTTCTCGCCGCTTCGAGGAAACTCGCCACGGACCGCATCAGCGGCTCCCCACATATAACGTCAACGTCGGCAGCCCCGGCTCGGCCTGTGAGCGCGAACCGCTCGGGACCGAGCTCCAGCCACAGCGAGGCGTCTTCCGCAACTATGTCAAGCGAGAAGCGCCCCGGTTGCCCTGGGCCGCTCCAAGCGATCGCAGCCGTCCCGAGGGCGCCGTTGCGGAAGTAGAAGACCAGCAGTAGCACATCGTCGATGTCACCAGCAAGCGCGCTATCACCCCTAATCTTCACCGAGCCGGGAATCGCTTCGACTGCCGCGATCTCGCCCGCGATCGCGCGCTGCAGGTCGATTTGATGACTGCCCCGCTCTAAGATCTGCCCGCCCCCGGAGCGGCTCTGCAAAAACCAGGACCTGCTCGCCACCGGGCCATAGTTGCGGCCACTGAGGAGCGCAACCCGTCGGCTTGCAAGCGCTCCGCGAGCCTCGGCTAGCAGCTCGCTCGCGTGCCATTGATAGCCGACGCTACACACCGCATCCGACCTGGCCGCCGCCCGAGCGATCGCGAGTCCATCCGGCAGCGTGCGCGCTATCGGCTTCTCCAGGTAAACGTGTATGCCGCGCTCCAGCGCGGCGATTGCCGGGGCTCGGTGCTGCATCGGAGGCGTGCACACCCAAATTACATCGACCGGCTCCCGCTCGAGCAGCTCCTCCCATCCCCTATAGGCACGTCCGCCGCATGACCGCGCCAGGTTCTGAGCGCGCGCAAAATCGATATCGCACGCAGCCACCAACGTCACTCCCTGCGTCGCAGCGATAGCCGCCGCGTGCTGACTTGCGATGTTGCCAGCCCCAATCATGGCGGCGCGCAGCTCTCTCATCAGTACGCCATCCAGCCGCCGTCGACGAGCAGATTTGCGCCGGATACGTATAGTGCGTCGTCAGAGGCGAGGAACGCGGCGGCACCGGCGACGTCAGCGGGCCGACCGAGCCGCCAAAATGGGGTGCGTGCCCGCGAGTAAGCAATCGCATCAGGATCGCCCTGCTCCGGCGAGCCGGTCATGATCTTGCCCGGCGCGACGGCGTTGACAAGAATTCCATGGCGCCCATAGTCCACCGCCAGCTGTCGGGTTAGATTGACAACTCCACCCTTGCTTGCCGCGTACGCCACATGCCCGGGAGGGCCCACCATGCCGTGCTGTGAAGAGATATTGATCACGCGGCCACGAACCTCTCCAAGCGGGCTCTGATCCAGCATCTGCCTGATCGCACGCTTACAGCAAAGAAACACGCCGCGCAGGTTCACTGCCATGATCGCATCCCAATCTGCCTCGGTTGTCTCCAGCAGCGGCTTCGACGCCGCACCGGCAATCCCGGCGTTGTTCACCATTACATCGATTCGTCCGAACTGCCCGACGGTCGCGCCTATGAGCTGATCAACATCAGCCCACTGCGACACATCGGCATCGATGCGGACCGCATGACCTCCATCTCGTTCGATCACGACCTCCGTCGGGTCGCCGCCCTCCCGCGGGGCGCGGCGAACATCGGAGACCACGACCGTGGCCCCGTCCTGGGCCAGTCGAAGCGCGATCGCACGCCCTAACCCAGAGGCTGAGCCGGTCACCACGGCGATCCGGCCCTCCAAACGCCTTCCGCCGCCCTCTTTGCGAGGTGCGGCCGCTCCTCTCGCGCTCACCGCACCACCGTCCCTACCGCGGCGTAGCGCGTGGTCACCTGAGCCAGGCGATTCGCTGTGAGTACCAGCTGAACCCCACACGTCGATGACGCCCCGACCGCGGCGGTCGTCGGGGTCGACTCTTCCTGGCGCTTCGCGGCTTGCGCTTGCATCATCAGTTGATGTAAGGGTTTGACGTCAGCAGCTGTACGTCAGTGCGGGGGATAGTGGTCGAGCCACCACCGCGCTATGTCCTGCCGCCGCATGAATCGCACTCCCTCCTGCGCGCTTGCGTACTCGATAAATCTGCGTAGCACGGCAGCCCGCCCAGCTTGTCCTGACCAGCGCGCATGAAAGACAGCCGTCATCATCGTCGGCCGCTCGCGGCCTTCACCTAGCAGCTCGTCGAGCCCCAGCAAGAGCGTATCCAAGTAGTCCCTTGGCCCAGTAAAGCCTGGGTTCATGAGGTAGCGAGCATCATTGTACGTCTTTGTATATGGCACGACGAGCATTTGCACGTTGCCGTAGCGCTCGTAATACGGAATGTCATCGGCGCAGGTCTCGGAGTGGTACAGAAAGCCACCCTCCGCCGCTAGTAGCTCGCAAGTAAACTCGCTCGGCCAGCTGCGCGAGTTCCATCCCCTCGGCCGCTCGCCGAGTACGCGCTCGTAGGTCTCGATGGCGAGACGCATGTGCTCCCACTCTTGTTCCCGGGAGAGGGTCCACGGCTCGATCCATCGCCACCCATGGCCGAGTAGATCGTGGCCACGTTGGCGCATCCATGTTGCCACGGCAGGATTCAACTCGAGCGCGACCGCCGTAGCGGAGATCGTGACCGGAATGTCAGCAGCATCCACAATTCGCGCTAGTCTCCAAATTCCCGCACGGCTGCCATACTCGTAGTGCGCTTCCGTCCCGCGATCGCGCTGCGGAGGCTGCACGCCCGGAGCCGCGTACTCGCCCCAGCCGTCGTTGCGGTCATCGCCCCAGATGACGGAATACTCTGACCCCTCCTCATAACAGAAAACGACGTTCACCACGACGCGGGCGCCGCCGGGCCAGGCAACTTTTGGCGGAGTGGGGCCGTAGCCGACCATGTCGCGCGCACGTACTGCTTGCGGAATGGATCCGAGTGTGCTCATTTGGCTGCGATCGCTCCTCTTCCACCGTTGAACGGCGCCAACCGGCAACGGCGTACGCGAAGTGTTGCGGTGACGGCTGGCAGCTGAGCCGCTAGCATATCACGGACAGGTGAGTTCGTATGTGAGGGATGAGAACTGCGACGGCTAGCTTCAGGGGGGTGGCAGCAGCCGACGTGCAGCGAGGGAAGGGGGGTTGACCCCTTCCTACCGAACATGGCATTCCTTGTCCCGTGAGCGAGCGCGAGTGGAGCAGTCCGAGCGTGGACGGCGAGCGGATGCGCGCGGACTTCGCTGCCCTGGCGCGGATCGGAGCGCTGCCCGACGGAGGTGTCTGCCGCTCCGCATTGGGTGACGCGCATCTGGAGGCTCGGGCCTGGTTTTCGGAGCGCGCCGCCGCGGCGGGGCTGGAGGCGCGCGTCGACGCCGCCGGGAACCACTCGGCGGTGCTTGCGGGCCCACGCGAGGCGCCCACGATACTGCTCGGTTCCCACCTGGACACGGTGCCAGTGGCGGGCTGCTATGACGGGGCGATTGGGGTGCTTGCTGCACTCGAATGTCTTCGCGTCGTCAGGGAGCTTGGGCTGAAGCTTCCGGTGACGCTTGAGGCAATCGATTTCACCGACGAGGAGGGCTCGCTCGTAGGGTTGCTCGGTAGCCGGGCACTGGCTGGCTCCCTGAGCGAGGACATGCTGGCAAGACCGCGCGGCGGTCGTGAGGCGTTGCAGGCCGCGCTCGAGCGTGCGGGGCTTCGCGAGCAGCGGCTGCGGGAGGCTCGCCGCCGGCCGGAAAGGCTCGCTGCCTATCTCGAGCTCCACGTGGAGCAGGGCCCGGTGCTCGCCCGCGAGGGGGTCGATATCGGGGTGGTCACCAGGATCTTGGGCTCGCGCTCCTACCGTGTGAGGTTCGAGGGCAGCCGCCGCCACGCCGGCACCACGCCGATGCACGAGCGACGCGATGCGCTGTTGGGTGCAGCGCACTTCGCGCTTGCGGTTCGCGAGACCGTTCTGAGCTGCTTTTCCGATTGCGTTGGGACGGTGGGTGCGATTGCGGTCGACGCTCCTGCCTTCAACGTCGTGCCCGGCGCCGCCTGTGCATTGCTGGAACTGCGCGCCCCGGACGAACGACGACTTGACGCCGTCGAGTCGGCCATCCTGGCTCGCGCCCACCGCATCGCGCAGGAGATGAACTTGGCGGCTCAAGTTGAGATCGTCGGCCGCTTTCCTGCAGTTGAGCTTGATCTCCTCCTGCGGCAGCTGATCGCAGACGCAGCAACGCAATTGGGCTTGACCTGCATGGAGATCTCCTCCGGCGCTGGTCACGACGCCCAGGCCTTGGCCTCGGTTACGCGCACGGGCATGATCTTCATTCCCTCTGCCGAGGGGATCAGCCACGATCCGGCCGAGTACACAGAGTGGAGCGCCTGTGTCGCTGGTGCAAACGTGTTGCTCAGAACGGCACTTGCGCTCGCTCGGGGCCTATAGCTGAACATCTGTCATTTGCGGAGCGGATCCGCCGCGCGAGAGGTAGCGACCATGGTGCCCAATACCGACGAAACGCCCGTGCTCGACCACGATTTCCCCGCGAGCGAACACCGTATCAATGCTGCCGCAGATCTCCATGCCTTCAAAAGGTGTCCATCCCAGTCCATCGTCGATCCGCTCGGTGGTCAGCACATCCCGTCGCCTCGGGTCCCACAGGACAATGTCCGCGTCGGCCCCGGGCGCAATGATGCCCTTGCGCGGATAGAGGCCAAAGATGCGCGCGGGCGCCGTGCATGCGACCTCTACCAGGCGCTCCAGGCGGAGCAGTCCACTGTCAACGCCGGCAGACATGCTCGCGGGAAGACGCGCACCGATACCCGGTAGTCCGGCAGCAGCATCGGCGAACGTTGCAGGAGGCCGGTCGACAAGAAGGCGATGATTGTGGTCGGAGGCAAGAGTGTCCAGCTCGCCCGCTTCCAAGGCATACCACAGCGCACGGCAGTCGGCGGCTTGTCGCAGTGGTGGCACGACCAGATATCGCGAGGCGTCCGGTTGTAGGTATCGCGACTCGTCAAAGAGCAGATGATGTGTGCAAACTTCGGCGTACACCGGACGAGCCTGCGTGCGGGCACGGCGCACTTCTGCCAGAGCCTGACGCCCTGACACGTGAACGACGTAGGGAGTGGCGCCTGCCAGCCGGGCCAGCGTCAGAAACCGGTGTACCGCTTCGGCCTCCAGCTCCTGCGGTCGTGCTCGGGCAAACGCTGCTAGACCACAATCGCCAGCCTCGAGCAGATCCGCGCCCAAAGCCGCAATCACAGGGCCGTTCTCGCAGTGCGCAAGCACCACCATTGAAAGCTCGGCCGCCTCCTGCATCACGCGGAACGCTTGAGCATCGTCGGCCATGATGCCGAGCTCCGGATAAGCAAGCCACAGCTTCACGCTGCCAACACCCAGTTCGGCTAGCGCCCGCAACTGTCCACGACGGTAGCGCTCAGGCTCCCAGATGACGGCGTGAAAGGCAAGGTCGAGATGCGATCTGGGAAGCTCCTCATCCAACGCCCGCGCTGCCGCCTGCGCCGGCTCCTCGCCAGGCTCCGCGTTTACAAATGCGAGTGCCGTGGTCGTTCCGCCTTTCAGCGCCGCGCGGCTGCCATCGGCAACCGCCCCAAGGATGTGGGCATGCGGGTCCACCGCGCCAGGCAGCAAAAGGTAGCCGGAGGCGTCCAGCACAACGTCATCGGGACCCGGGTCGAGCTCGCCCACGGCGACAATCTGCTCGCCGCAGACAAGCACGTCACCCTCCAACGACCCCCATGGGTTTACGACCGTTGCGCCTTGGATCAAGGTACGCGCCTGCCGCCTCCCACCCGACGCCACACTCATTCGGTCGGGCCTCTGCAATCAACTGATGGCTCGGCGGCTTCGCCGTCGTGGAGCCGCTCCCGTAACTGATGGGCGCTCGTCGGCGTCAGGCGGGCTAGCTGCAAACCCAGCCGCGCGAGCGCCTGATCAAGTCCCTCTCGCTCCCCGATGATCAGCAGCTGGTAGCCATGACGGGCAAACTCATGCGCGTGCTCGGCTGCCTGCTCGAGGAGCGAGCGTGCGACTTCCTCTGGGTACCAGCTCGGGGCGAGTTGGATCACGCCCCAACCGGCCTCCTCAAGCACCGGCAGCGCATCAAATCCATCCCCGCAGGGGTTCACGAACTCATCTGCCACCAGCGCGACCCGACAACCGCGCGCGTCGCGGTCCAAAATTCACCTTCCCTTCAGAACCTGCGCGAGCGCCCTGCGCTCGCGTTCCGGGTCGTGTTTCGGCAAAGCATGCGTAACGGCCGCGGTCCGCACATGGGCAAATCCTCGCCGGCGGAGCTCGGCGCGCAGCTCCTCGACAAACACGCCTTCTCCGGGCGCAAGCTCGGGCGCCCCTTCCGGCCAAACCGGCCGTCCTCCTCGTGAGGGATCCGAGGAGGTGATGCTCACTCCCATCGACGGGCTGCCCTCGACTCCGACCACCACGATCTCATCGCCGCGCTCCAGATGTGCGCTGATCGCGCCCGCGACCGCCTCGACAATCCGCCGACAATGTCGCCGGTGGGCGAGCGTGTCGTATTGCTCGCGTACCGCCCAGAAGCGGTTAAGGCCCGTGAACGTAAGCTCTGGACAGGGCATCTGGATGATCTGCCAGCCCCTCTCTCGCAACTGCTCGACTATTGGCGAGTAGATGCCGGGGCAGATTGCTCCCCCAGCAGTCTTCGCATTCTGGTTCAGCAGGCAATGAGCGACGAAGGCCACACGCGCCATCGTGTCACGTTAGCGCTGGCTCTGCCAGGCGACTTCCCTCCCCACCTCAGTCGATGTACGCGCGGTCTAGATAAATCTGTGGAATGGCTGTCGGGTTGAGGCCGTGCACGCGCGCGGTGCTTGCGGTGAGCCCGTCAAGCCAGTAAGGAATGATGATCGGCGTCTCGTCAAGCAAGAGGCGTTCGATCTTGCAGGCAACCGAGCGCTGGCTCTGCAAGTCAGGCGCAGCGATATAGTCGCGCACAAGCTTGTCGTAGGTGGGATTGTGAAAGTGAGCAGCGTTCCATGGGCCATGGGACGTCAATGCTGCCGAAAGGTAGACGTTTGGCACGCCGCGCGCGCCGTAGTCGACCAGGCTCGCTGTGCCATCAAGCCAGTCGGAGTTGCCGAACGTCGACTTGCCGTAGTAGGCGTCCTGGCTCTCAATCACCAGCTTGAAGTTGACACCGACCTTCGCCGCATCGGACTTGATGGCCTGGGCCAGAAGGGGTATCTCCTGGTTGATCTCGGTATAGAAGGGAGCGGTCACACCTGCGGGGTGACCGGCCTCTCGCATCAGCTGTCGGCCAAGCGCAAGATTCTGCTTGCGTTGCGGGACGTTAGGGCAGCTCGATGGGAAGATTGGCGCGAACGGCGTATCGTTGCCGACAACGCCATAACCCTTCAGCAGAGCAGACACGAGTGCCGGGCGATCCAGGCTGTAAGCAACGGCCTTGCGGACGCGCGGGTCGTCGAACGGGGGAACGTCGCAGCGCAGGGAAAGCTCGCGGTGCACGGAAGACGTGTAATGGACGATTGTGTAGGCGGGATTGTTGAACAACGCCTCGCCGCTGACCGCGGCGAATTGGACAATTACATCAACGTCGCCGCCCTGTAGCGCAAGCACCTGCGCCGGAGCGTTCGCGTAGAAGAGGAAGTGCGTGCCATCTAGGTACGGCTGGCCACCCCACCAGTACGGGTTGCGCGCAAAGGAGGCGCCGACGTTCTGCTGATAGCTGGTGAGCTTGAAGGCGCCGGTTCCCACGAACGTGCTTTGCCAAGAGGAGTAATCGGTTCCCTTGGGCACGATAATCGCGTTGTAGTTGTCCGAGGAGACGAGGTATGGGAAGTTGCCGTTGGCGCTATCGAGATGAAATGCGACGGTGTGGGAATCGATCTTGACAACGCCGGACGGCGAGAGGACTCCTTGAAACGTCGAGAGCGCATTCGAGGGCAGCTTTGGGTTTGACAGCTGCTGAAAGGTCCAGACGACGTCATCGGCGGTCATCGGGGCTCCGTTGTTGAAGCGGACGCCGGGACGCAGCTTGAACGTCCACACCGTGGCATCACCGTTGTGGCTCCAGCTCGTCGCAAGCATCGGCACGAGGCGGTGGAGCAGGTTGCTGTCGAACAGCAGGTATTCGCCCACCTGCGTGAGCATCACGATTCCGGTGTCGTCGCTTGTCAGCGGGTCGATCTTGGAGCCGGGAGCCAGCAGCGCCAGGCGCAGGGTTCCTCCACGCTTCGGCTTTGGGCCGGTGGCCGCCGAGGTGGTTGCATGCGACGTCTTCGTCTTGCCGCCGCAGGCGGCCACGACCGCGCCCAACAGCGAGGTCGACATTCCTAGGACCGTGCCACGCTGGACGAATTCGCGCCGGCTCAGGCGCCCGCTGACGAACTCGTCGATGTAGTGATTCTCAAGCTCGCTGCAGCCAGTGCGCAACTGATCGAGCTTGCGTGATCTTCTGCTCAAGGCTCCCAATCTCCTCTCAACTGCGGCGACGCGCAATTGATACCAGGTTCGAGATATGATGTCTAGCGTCTCGTATTGGGATGAGATTGGGAATGCTGGGCGACAGCTGGAGCAAAGCCGCGACCCTGGGCGATGAGGAGCTCGCTGGGGTGGTGCTGAATGTGCGCCCGGATCAGCTACGCGACCTGGTCTATGACGCAATCCGCGAAGCGATCGTGAATCGCACCATTCCCCCGGGGGCACGCGTCACTGAGGCAGCGATCGCCAAGCGGCTGCGCGTCAGCACAACGCCGGTGCGCGAAGCGCTGCTGCGACTACGGCGGGTGGGGCTGATCGAGTCGGCAGGTGGCAAGGGAGCACGCGTCGTGATGCCTTCGCGCGACGGGATCCGCAACGCCTACGAGGTGCGCGAGGCGTTGGAGACGCAGGCCGCGACCCTCGCCGCCGGACGCGGCAGCGACGAGGCGCTTAGCCAGATCGCAGACCTGGCCGAGCGTTGTCTTTGCTCAGCCCAAGATGGTGACCCGGAGGGGTTCCGCGCGTTCGATTTGGCTTTTCATCAGGCGATTAGCCGTGCAACGGGAAATCAGCGGCTAATCGAGCTGATCGAGGACGCGCTCGCGCTCGTGACGGTCCTTCGTCGCCGCGATGTGCCACACGCTGCCGCGTCCCTCGCGTGCGCCGAAGCGCACGTGCGAATCGCGCAGGCGATCAGCCGAAGGCACATCCGCCGCGCCGCTGATTTGATGCGTGGCCATGTGCGGGAGGTAGAGAGATATGTCCTCGAGGGACTCGAACAGTCTCCTTGAATTGGGGGCTTCGCCAACTTTCCGCGTGAGCGCTGCCGCCGCTATTCTGTGCGGGGCCCCAGGAGGTTCTGATGCGCGAGCTGCTGGCGTCCCAACCCGCCTGTTTCGCCCCCCCGTTGGGACGGCCCGGCTGTGGGCATGCATGCTGCGGCATGCCTCTTTCCGCGCGCAGCGGCGCCTGCGGTATCGCCTCCTCGCGCGAGCAGGCATGGGGGCGGCGGTCCTGAGCGAGCAAGACCGCGCCTTCCGAGCAGCTGCAGGGCAAGGGCCTCGCTTGCACCTCCCCAACGGCGGCATCGCCCCCAACTGCGCGCTGATCGCCAGCGATCTCGGCGTGCGCGCAATCGCAGCCATGAGCTTCGATCAGCGCTCGGATGAGCTTCGATCAGCGCTCGGCCCGGCTAAGGTTCGCAGTCGCTCCCCGGCGATCGCCGACGCTGCGACGGACGAGGGGAGAGGCCCGAGCGGCGCGGGGGTCGGCGTATGATCAGGCGATTCCGGAGAGAGTTGTACGAATTGGTCTAAGGACGACTCAAGATGGTCGCCTTCTTCCTCAAGCGGCTTGCGCTTGCGCTGGTCACGCTCTGGATCCTGAGCGTGCTCGTGTTCTTGGCGGGACAGGTGTTCCCGGGCGACCCGGCGCGCGCGATCTTGGGGCCGCTGGCGGCGCCGCAGGCGGTGGCGGCGCTTCAGCGTCAGCTGGGGCTCGATCGGCCGCTGCTCGACCAGTACTGGCGGTGGATCTCCCACCTGGTGCAAGGCAACCCCGGCCTCTCCTACCAGTACCAGGCGCCGATCGGACCCATCCTCACGAGCGCGCTGTACCGCTCGCTGAAACTCGGGCTGCTCGCGTTTGTGATCGTGGTGCCGCTCGGGATCGCGGGCGGGGTGGTGGCGGCTCTCAACGTCGGCCGCCCGATCGACCGCGTGATCAGCGTGCTCGGGCTGTCGATGACGGTCGTGCCCGAGTTCGTCTCCGGGATCATCCTGATCCTGGTGCTGGGCATCGGGCTGCACCTACTGCCAATCTCTGCCTCGCCTCCCGCGGGCGCCGGCTTCTTCACAACGCTCAAGTACCTGATCATGCCGGCGATCCCGCTCGTGTTCGTGCTGTTCGGCTACATCGCGCGGATGGCTCGGGCCGGCACGATCGAGGCGCTCTCATCGGACTACACGCGCACGGCGGTGCTGAAGGGGCTGGCGCGCGGCCTGGTGGTGCGACGACATGTGCTGCGCAACTCGCTTCTGCCGACAATCACGGTGATCGCCACGCAGACCGGCTACCTGATCGGGGGTCTGGTCGTGGTGGAGACGCTGTTCCGCTATCCGGGGATCGGCTCGCTGGTCGCAAACGCCGCGACCAACAAGGACTTTCCGATGCTGGAGGCTGGGGTGCTGACGATCGGCGCCGTCTACATGGTCGCGACGCTGCTCGCCGACCTGCTGTTCTCGGTGCTCGACCCGCGCATACGCGTGGCCGGGGCGGAGCAGGGATGAGCGACGCTCGGGCAATGGCGCCCGAACCAAACGCGGACGCTGCCGCGGTGGGAGCGATGCCGTGAGCATCGCCGTTCCCGACCCGCAGATCGCCGCCCACCTGGAGCCGGGGGCGCTGTCGGCAGGGCGGCGTCAGCGCTGGCGGGAGCTTGGGCGCGAGCTGCTGCGCCAGAAGCTCTTCTTGGTGGGCGCGGTGATCCTCCTGTGGTGGATCGTGGCGGCGATCTTCGGCTATCAGATCGCGCCGCAGAACCCCTACGCGCAGAACCTGACCGCGATCAACCTGGCGCCGTCGGGAGCCCACCTGTTCGGCACCGACAACCTCGGCCGCGACATGCTCTCGCGGGTGATCGTGGGCTCACGGGAGATCCTGATCATCGCGCCGCTGGCGACGCTGATCGGAACCGTGCTGGGCGCGGCGCTGGGGCTGGCGATGGGGTATCTGCGCGGGCTCTTCGACGATGTCCTCTCCCGCTTCGTCGAGGCTTTCCTGGCATTGCCGCTGGTCGTCACCGGGCTGATCGCGATCTTCGCCTTCGGCCGCTCGAACACGACGCTGATCATCGTGATCGGGATCGTGTTCGCGCCGCTGATCGCCCGCACGGTGCGCGCGGCGGTAATCTCCGAGCGCGAGCTCGAGTACATCGCCGCCGCCAGGCTACGCGGCGAGCGCGCCCTGTACGTGATGGCGGTCGAGATCCTCCCGAACGTGCTCGCGCCGATCACGGTCGAGTTCACGGTGCGCCTCGGCTATGCGATCTTCGCGGTTGCGACGCTGTCGTTCCTGGGCTTCGGCGTGCAGCCTCCCTCGCCCGACTGGGGGCTTGAGATCGCGACCAACTACGGGCAGGTGACCGCCGGTTATTGGTGGGAGGTGCTGTTCGACGCGCTCGCGATCGCTTCGCTGGTGGTGGCGGTGAACCTGATCTCCGACGGGCTTGAGGCGGTGCTCGAGCGATGAGCGCCCCGTCGCCCTCACCCGCGCCCGCCGCGCCGGCGCTCGAACTCGACGGCGTCGAGATCTCCTACCGCGTGCGCGGCCGGACGTTGGCGGTGGTGCGCGATGTCTCCTTCGCGGTCGCGCGCGGTGAGTCCTACGGGCTGGTGGGAGAGTCGGGCTGCGGCAAGTCGACGATCGCGCTTGCAATCGTCCGCTACCTGGCGGCCAACGGCCGCGTCAGCTCGGGCTCGATCCGCGTCGACGGGCGCGACGTGCTGGCGCTCTCCGGCCGACGCCTGCGGGAGCTGCGCGCGCGCACGGTCTCGATGGTCTACCAAGAGCCCGGCCGGGCGCTGAACCCGACGATCCGCGTCGGGCGTCAGATCGCAGAGGTGTTCGAGTTGCAGGGTCTCTCCCGCCGCGAGGCGCGCGAGCGGGCGGGGGAGATGCTCGCGCGCGTGCAGATCGCCGATGCCGAGTCGGTGATGGCCCGCTACCCGCACCAGCTCTCGGGCGGGATGCTGCAGCGGTGCGTGATTGCGATGGCGCTGGCGGCCCGCCCATCGCTGCTGATCCTGGACGAGCCGACGACCGCGCTTGACGCGACGGTCGAGGCGGAGGTGCTCGATCTGATCGCGGCGCTGCGCCAGGAGCTTTCGACCTCGCTTTTGTTCATCAGTCACAACCTCGGCGTGATCGCGCGCATGTGCGACCGCGTCGGCGTGCTGTACGCGGGGGAGATGGTGGAGGAGGGGCCGGCCAGCGAGCTGTTCGAGAACCCGCGCCACCCCTACACCGTCGGGCTGCTGCGCTGCATCCCCAGGCGCGGCACGAGCAAGACGCGGCGGATGCTTGACCCGATCCCAGGGTTCCTGCCAGATCCAGGCAGCCGCCCCGACGGCTGCATCTTCGCGCCGCGGTGCGCGCTTGCCAGAGAGCGCTGCCGCGCCGAGCCGCCGCCGCTGTATCAGAGCGGGCGCGCGCGCCTTGCTCGCTGCCACTTCCATGAGCATGCGCACACGCTGCCGCGCTCCGAGCAGGCACAGGGCGAGCCGTCCGCCGGGCGCCCCGCCGAGCAGGTGCCGCTTTTGTCCGCCGCGCGAGTGTCCAAGACCTTCCGCCAGGCCGCCCATCAGGTGCACGCGCTGCAGGACGTAACGATCACGCTCGCCGCCGGCGAGACGCTCGGCCTGGTCGGCGAGTCGGGCTCCGGCAAGACGACGCTCGCCCGCGTGCTGCTGGGGCTGACCGGTCCCGACCCCGGGGGCGAGGTGACGCTCGACGGGGCGCCCCTGGCGCCGCTCGCGCGCTCACGCACGCCCGCGCAGCTGAAGGCGCTGCAGATCGTCTTCCAGAATCCGGATGCGGCGCTCAACCGCCGCCACTCGGTCAGGCGCCTGATCGCGCGCCCGCTGAGCAAGCTCGGCGGCTACCGCGGCGAGGCGCTCGCGCGCAGGCTCACCGAGCTTTTGGCTGCGGTCAGGCTCTCCGAACGGCATCTGCCGATGCGCCCGGTCAGGCTCTCCGGCGGCCTCAAGCAGCGCGTGGCGATTGCGCGTGCGTTCGCGGGCGATCCGCGCCTGGTCGTCTGCGACGAGCCGACGTCGGCGCTCGATGTCTCAGTGCAGGCGGCAATCCTCAACCTGCTCGTCGATCTGCAGCGCCGACAGGGCGTCTCGTATTTGTTCATCAGCCACGATCTCGGCGTGGTCCGCTACATCTCCGATCGGATCGCGGTCATGTACCTCGGCCGCCTTATGGAGCTGGGACCGGCCGAGCGGGTCTTCTCGGGCCCGCACCACCCCTACACCGAGGCGCTTTTGTCCGCCGTGCCGTCGCTTGACGGCGTGCGGCGCGAGCGCATCCGGCTTGAGGGGGAGATCCCCTCCGCCGCCAACCCGCCGGCCGGCTGCCCCTTCCATACCCGCTGCCACCGTAAGCTCGGGCGCATCTGCGAGGAGAGCGAGCCGCCGCTGCTCGAAGTCGAGCCAGGACATCAGCTCGCCTGCCACATCCCGCTCGCGGAGCTCGGCCGCGAACCCGCAGCCGTTCCGATCGGGGAGCATGTCGAGCGCTGAGCGCCCCGTTGCGGCGGGGGTCAGCGGCCTGGGCCGCGGCGGTGGGACTAGGGCGGGCGCCACCGGAAGGAGACGTCGTGCCCCGGCGGGGAGCACGGCGCTTGAGGCGCACGCGATCGTCCTGCGCGAGCCGCGGCGTCCGCCGTCGCTCGAGCGCGTCATGCTCGAGCCGCCGCGCGCGGGCGAGGTGCTGGTGCGGATGGCCGCGGCCGGCGTCTGCCACTCGGACCTGCTGCTGGCCGAGGGCGCCCTCGGCGAGGGCCGCTGGCCGCTCGTGCTCGGGCACGAGGGCGCGGGCGTGGTCGAGGCGCTCGGCCCGGGCGTGAGCGGCGTGCGGGTGGGCGAGCGCGTCGTGCTGTGCATGATCCCCGCCTGCGGCGACTGCGGCCCCTGTCGCGCCGGGCGGCGCACGCTGTGCGAGCCGGCCGGCGCCGCCTCGCTGGCGGGGACGCTGCTCGACGGCAGCTCGCGACTGCGCGGCGCCCGCGGGGAGCCGCTGGGGCACGGCCTGCTGCTCGCCTGCTTCGCCACCCATACGGTCGTGCCCGTCGGCAGCGTCGTGCCGGTCGCCGACTCGATCCCGCTCTGGCAGGCGGCCCTGCTCGGCTGCGGCGCGCTCACCGGCTTTGGGGCGGTCGACCGCGCCGGGGTGCGGATCGGGCAGAGCGTCGCCGTGATCGGCTGCGGCGGCGTCGGCCTGCAGGTGATCGCCGCCGCCAGGCTGGCCGGGGCGGGCGTGATCGTGGCGATCGACCGCGACCCGATCAAGCTCGAGCTGGCGCGGCGTCGCGGCGCCACGCACGCGCTGCTAGCCACCGAGGAGGAGGCGCTGGCGGCGCAACTCAGGGCGCTCTGCGGCGCCGGCGGCGCCGAGCACTGCTTCGAGGTCGTCGGCTCGGCGCGGACGATCCGCCAGGCGTTCGCGCTCGTGCGCCCTGGCGGCGCGGTCACCGTCGTCGGCCTCGCCCCACGCGGCGTCGAGGTCGCACTGCCGGCGATCGACTTCCTATCCGAGAAGACGATCGCCGGCTGCTACTACGGTTCGGGTGACCCGCGCAGCGGGCTGGAGCGGCTGATTGCGCTCGTTGCCGCCGGGCGGCTCGAGCTTGGCGAGGTCGTCTCCCACCTCGCTCCCCTTGCGGGCGCCCCCGAGGCGCTTGCGCGACTCGGGCGGGGGGAGGGGGCGCGCACGGTGCTGGTGATCGACGAGCAGCTCGCGGGCAGGGGCCTGTGAGCGCGCACCCCCAACCAAAGGAGCGTCAATGAGCGCGAGGTACCGCGGTGAACCCTTCGAGAGCCAGCGGCTCGACGAGCTCGATGGTCGCGTCGGCGAGGGGTGGGGTGGAGAGCCGGGCCCTGACGGCTGCCATGTCAACGTCGTGCTCGCCCGCCGCGGCAGCGCCACCGCCGCATCGCTGCTGAGCGCGCTCGCTCACCCCGCACCCGGTCACACGCCGATACTCGTCGTCGTCGGCCCCGACCAGCGCAGCTATCAGCCGGTCTGGCCGCCGACGATCATGGTCAACAAAGCGACCGCGGCCAGTGAGCGCCATCAGACGATCACCTGGGGAGCGGGGCAGCTGGGGATCGCCCAGGGGGTGCTGGATGCGGTCGCCGACGGGCTGCTCGAGCCAAGCGGCGAGCTGCTCGTGCTCGTCTGCGTCTGGATCGACCCCGCTGCCGCGGATGAGACAGCCGTGCGGCGGGCCGCCCGTGAGGCGACCCGCAAAGGCGTGCAGGCAGCGGTCGGCGGGCGCCACGAGACTGCCGCCCGCGCGCTCGTCGCGCAGCGCGATCAGCTGCGCAGCCCTTTCTACGGCGGGGAGCTCGATTGAGGATTACCGCGATCGACATCGACCGGCTGCGGCTGCCGCTCGAGCCGCCCTTCAATGCCGCGTGGGACCCCGTCCCACGCCGGTTCTTCGAGGCAAGCATCGTGCGCGTGTACACGGACGAGGGGCTCGTCGGGATCGGCTCGGGCGACACGATGGACGGCTTCGAGCGCTACGCCGAGCTGTTCCTCGGCCGCGATCCGCTCCCGATCGCACGCCACGCTCGCACGCTCGAGACGCTCGCCTTCCACGCCGGACGCTACTGGCCGCTTGAGGCGGCGCTGTGGGATCTGCTCGGCAAGGCGGCGGGGCTGCCCGTCGCCGCGCTGCTCGGCGGCGCCCGCGAGCGGCTGCCGGCGTACGCCTCGCTCGGCGAGCTGCGCCCGCCGGAGCAGCGTGCGCAGGACGCGCTCGCGCTGCTCGAGCAGGGCTTCCGCGCGGTCAAGGTACGGATCGCCCCGGAGCGCCTGGAGGAGGGGCTCACGACCGTCTCCGCGATCCGCGCGGCCGCCGGCGAGCGCCTCGAGGTCATCGTCGACCTCAACCAGTGGTGGCGGATGCCGGGCGACGAGCGGCAGCGGCTCGATCCCGCCGCCGCGCGCAGGGCGCTCGTGCGGTTGCGCGAGCAGGGGGTGCTCTGGGTCGAGGAGCCGCTTCCGGGGGCCGATCTGACCGGGATGGCCGCGCTGCGAGCGGCCAGCGGGGTGCGGATCGGCGGCGGCGAGATGGCGCGCTCGTTCGAGGAGCTTGCGCAGGCGCTCGAGCGGGACGCGCTCGATGTCTACCAGCCCGACGCGGTGCTGGCACTTGGCATCTCCGGCGCCCGCACGCTTGCGGAGCTGGCGCTGCGCCGCGGCCGTTGGTTCACGCCGCACACCTGGACGAACGGGATCGGCCTGCTCGCCAACCTGCACCTGTGCGCGGGGGTCGGCGGCGGCCCGCTGCTCGAGCTACCCCACGACCCGCCGAGCTGGACTGCGCAGCGGCGCGACTTCATGCTGGCGGTGCCCCTGGCGGTCGACGCGGAGGGGATGCTGCGCGTACCGTCGGCTCCGGGGCTGGGGGTGGAGCTCGACGAGGACGTTGTCTCCTTCTACGCAGTTGACCGCCGGCACGCGAGCGGCCGATGAGGATCGCGCGGGTCGGCTTCATCGGGCTTGGCAACATGGGCGGGCCGATGTGCGCGCACCTGGTCCGCGCCGGCTTTGCGGTGCGCGCGTTCGACATCGACGAGCGTGCGCTCGGCCGGGCGACGGCGGCCGGGGCGGCGCGCGCGAGCTCGGCGACCGACGCGGCGGCGGGCGCGGATGCGCTGGTCACGATGCTGCCCGGCCCGCCGCAGGTAGAGGAGGTCCTGCTCGGAGGGGGCCGCGCCGCACCTGGCGGCGCGACGGCCGATGGCGCGCTCGCGGCGCTGCCCGCCGGCGCGGCGCTGATCGAGATGAGCACCTCCTCGGCGGCGCTCGGCGAGCGGTTGCGCGCAGCCGCCGCCCAGCGTGGAGTGGAGATGCTTGACGCCCCTGTCGCGGGGCAGGCCGCCGGCGCGCAGGCCGGGACGCTCTCGATCTATGTCGGCGGCGAGCGAGCGCTGCTCGAGCGCTGCCGGCCGTTGCTCGAGGCGATGGGCGAGCGCGAGCGGATCTTCCACGTCGGCGGTCCGGGCTGCGGCTACGTGGTCAAGCTGCTGCTCAACCTGCTGTGGTTCGTCCACGCGGTCGCCGCGGGCGAGGCGCTCGTGGTCGGCGTGCGCGCTGGCGTCTCACTTGAAGCGCTGCACGCGGCGCTGACCGGCTCGCCCGCCAACTCGCATCTGCTCGAGCGGGACCTGCTGCCGCTGTTGCGCGCGGGCGACTACGACGAGGCCTTTCCGATGCGACTGGTCACGAAGGATCTTGCGCTGGCGATCGAGCTGGCCCGCGAAGCGGGCGTGCCGGTCGAGCTGAGCGCGTTGGTCGAGCAGATCCACCGCCGCGCCCGCGCGCGCTTCGGCGACGCGGCCGGCGAGCTCTCGGCCGTGGCCCTCTACGAGGAGCTGGCTGGCATGCGACTGCGCTTCGGCGAACAGCCGGGAAGAGGGGAGGAGCAGCCGCAAGGGCCAAAGGAGGGCGCGCTTGGGCCGGAGGCGCGCAGTGGTTGAGCTTGACGGCAGGGGCCTTGCGCCGTCAGCGGTGGCGGCGGTCGCGCGCGAGCATGAGCCGGTGCGGCTGAGCGAGGGAGGACGGGAGCGCAACCGGCGCGCGCGCGAGCAGATCGCGGCGCTGCTCGCAGCAGGCGCTCAACTGTACGGCGCCAGCACCGGCGTCGGTGCGCTGCGTGAGCGCCCGGTCGGCGAGGAGGAGCGCGAGGCGCTGCAGTGGTCGCTGCTCCGCAGCCACGCTTGCGCGGTGGGACCACCGCTGCCTGCGGCGGTGGTGCGCGCGGCGATGGTGGTGCGCGCCAATCAGCTCGCGGCCGGCGGCGCCGGAGTCGCGCCGGAGCTGCTCGAGCGGCTGGTCGAGGCGCTCAACCGCGACCTCACGCCCGTTGCGCACTCGCTCGGCTCGCTTGGCACCGGCGATCTCTGCGAGCTGGCCGAGATCGCGCTTGCGCTGCTCGGCGAGGGCGAGCTGTGGAGCGCCGGGAAGCGGGTGCCGGCGCCGGAGCCGGCACCGCGCCCGAAGCTTGGGCTGCGGGATGCGCTTGGCCTGATCAGCTCTAACGCGCTCAGCATCGGCCGTGCCGCGCTTGCCTGTGTGGACGCGGGGCGGCTGCTTGGGCGCTGGCTTGCAGTGGCGGCGCTGTCGTTCGAGGCCGCAGGGGCCGATCCGGTGGTGCTCGATGAGCGCCTTGCCGCAGCGCGGGGCTCAGAGTCCCAGGCCGCCGTTGCCGAGCGCATGCGCTCGCTGCTGCGGCCGATGGGGGGAGGGGTGGGGCGCAAGCCGACGGAGGGTGGGCTTGCGCACCGCGGGCAGAGGGCGCCGGCAGGCCGCCCGGTGCAGGACCCCTACCCGTTCCGCGTCCTGCCGCAGGTCGACGCGGTGACGCTCTCCGCCCAGGCGGCGCTTGCGGCGTTGCTCGAGCGCGAGTCGGGGGCGCGCGCCGAGAACGCGCTGATCGTCCCGGGCGAGGCGCTGCCGAACGGCAACTTCCACGCTGCCGAGCTTGCCGCCGCGCTCGATCAGCTGCGCGCGGCGCTGGCACAGTCGGCTTCGCTGATCGTGGCGCGCGTCTCCACCCTGCTCGATCCGCGCTTCACCGGCCTAAAGCCGTTCCTGGCGCGCACGCCGGGCGTCGAATCCGGGGCGATGATGCTGGAGTACGCGGCCGCCGCGGCGGCGGCCGAGGTGCGCTCGCTGGCGCTGCCGGTGGCCGTCCAAAGTGCGAGCGCCTCGCTCGGGGTGGAGAGCCATGCGAGCTTTGCCCCGACCGCGCTCGCGCGTCTCGAGCAGGCGCTCGCCGCGCTCGAGATGCTTGTCGCAACCGAGCTCGTAGTCGCGCTGCGGGCGCTGCGGCTCGCCGGACGCAAGCCCGCCGGCGAGGGCACCGCGCAGCTCTACGCACTTGCCGCCGCGGCGCTGCCCGCCACGCTCGAGGACCGACCGCTCGGCGGGGACGTGCGCACGGCGATCGAGCTGCTGCGCGCCTTCGCGCCCAGCTAGGTGCGCTCGACGGAGCGGGAAAGCCGCTACCTTGCCTGGCGATGGCAGCGCGATCGCGCCCGTCCTGCGACCCTCCATCCGACCCGGCCGAGCTCGGCGTGCTCGAAGCGGCGGCGGCGCTCGCCGAGCGCAGGTTGTCGGCGCTTGAGCTGACCGAGGCGTGCCTGCGGCGGATCGAGGAGCGAAACGGAGGGCCGCCGAGCTTCGATGGTGCCGCCGACGCGATCAACGCCTGGGTCAGGGTCTACCCGGAGCTGGCGCTTGAGCAAGCCCGGGCTGCGGATGACCGGCGCGCGGCCGAGGGCGAGGCGGCGCCGTTGCTGTGCGGGATCCCGGTCGGGCTCAAGGACCTCTACGCCGTGGCCGGGTTGCCGCTCACAGCCTCCAGCCGCGTGCTCGAGGGGAATGTCGCTGCGCGCGATGCGGCAGTGTGGGCGCGGTTGCGCGACGCCGGCATGGTGCTGCTCGGCCACACCCACACGCATGAGTTTGCCGCCGGCGGCACCACCGACCAGGTCGGCAACCCGTGGGCGCTTGAGCTGACCGCGGGAGGGTCGAGCGGCGGTAGCGCCGCCGCGCTCGCGGCGCGGATGGTGCCGGCCGCGCTCGGGTCGGACACGTGCGGCTCGTTGCGGATCCCCTCGGCCTGCTGCGGCACCGCCACGATCAAGCCGACCCACGGACGGCTGCCGTTGGCCGGGATCATCCCGCTCGCGCCCTCGCTCGACCACCCCGGACCGATGGCGCGCACGGTCGCCGACTGCGCAGCGCTGCTTGAAGCGATGGCGGCGGGTGAGCAGGAGACGACGCCGCTGTCGCCGCCGCCGGCGCCTCTCGCCGCGCTGCCACACGCGCCCCGCGCCGCACCGCGTCCGCTCGCAGGGGTGAGGATCGCGCTTACCGAGCGGCCCGAGCGCGCCGGGCTCGAGCCTGCCGTGGCCGAGGGGTTTGAACGCGCGCAGCGAGCCTGCGAGCAGCTCGGGGCCGAGCTCATCGAGCGTCCCGCGCCGGCGGCGCTCGATTGGAACGACCTCGCCGCGGTGCTGCGCGCGGAGGCGTGGCACTACCACCGCCGCCACGCCGAGCGCCACGCGCTCTACCGTCCGGCGATCGCCGAATACGTCGAGGCCGCGGCCGCCTTCGCCGACGTCCAGGCGTATGTCGGCGCCCAGCTGGCGCGGGCCCGGCTGACACGCGCGTGGGAGCGATGGTTCCTCGAGGAGCGAGTCGATTTGATCCTCGAGCCAACGCTGCCGATCGTTCCCTACCGCCGTGGCGCCGGCTACGAGCGAGGGCACGCCGGCGGGCCCGGCGACCCGATGATTGCGCTCAGCGCGCTCTGGGATATGACCGGGATGCCGGTGGCGAGCCTGCCGGTCAGCTGGCAGGTGGGGGTGTCGCTGATCGCTCCGCGGGGGCGGGAGGTCGCCTTAGCGCAGGTGGCGATCGACCTGCAGGAGCATGAGCTCGGGGTGCCGGCCTGGCCGGCGTCCGGCTGAGGGAGCCTTGCCAAGGCCAAGCGCCGACCTACCAGTGAAGCTGTACCCCCGAGAAGGCTCCAGCAGAAGATGTTCGTCGCCACGAACTTCCACGAATCGCTGATCGAGCGCTCCCGCGAGCGCCCGGTGGTGCTGGCTTTCATCGACGGCACGCCGCTGCTCAGGCAGTGGGTGGAGTCGGTCCTCGCTGCGCAGCTGCGCGAGCGCGACGAGCGGATCGCCCTCGTGCTGGTCGATGTCGACCGCGAGCGGCAGCTCGCCACCCGCTACGGCGTGCGCATGATCCCGACGGTCAAGGGCTTCCGTGCCGGCGAGCGGGTCGCGGGCTTCATCGGCGTGCGCCCGTCGGAGGGCGTGGAGGCGTTCGTCGATGCGCTGCTTGCGCCGACACCCGTCGAGCGCCTGCGGGAGGAACTGCGCGCCGAGCGCGAGTGGGTCGACGTCGTCGCGGCGCTCGACGAATCCGACCACGAACGGGCGCTCGAGCTGCTGCTCGGTCGAGCCAAGCATGGCGATCGGCCACGCCGTGAGCGCGCGCGGCAGCTGATGGTGGCGCTGTTTGGCGAGCTTGGCCCCGAGCATCCGCTGAGCGTCCGCTATCGCCGGCTGCTGGCGGCGGCGCTCTACTGAGCCCGCCGCTGCTGGCGGCGGCGCGGTACTGAGAGCTGCGCCAGCGCTCCGCGGAAACCAACGGTGGTGGCAGCGGGCTCACGCGTAGGGTCCGAGCGCGCCTGCCGGCGACGACGGTCGAGCGCGCCTGCCGGCGACGCGAAAGCCGACCAGTCGCGAGCAGCGGCGGTGGACCCGTCGGCTGGCTTGCCGATGGGCAGTTGAGCTCGCCGCGGTCGGACTCGCTGCGCCGGCTGTCCATGGCGCAAGGTGCCGCCGGCTGCAACAGGGCAACCCGCTCATGCCGACCAGCCGACGACGGACCTGCAACATGAGCGTGCCACAGCAGCGCGCCTCCCGCGGGCCACACGCTTGCAAAACGGCGACGGTTGCGGTCGCGCCCTCCGGGGCGCAGCGACACTGTAAGTGATGTCGGTCGCAGGGCTTGTCTTACCGCGAAGTGACAGTGACCCTGTAGATGTCGCGGGTGTGCAGAGCGTCGGTGAGGCGTAGCCTCCTTCACCTGAGAGCTCACTCGCCAGGTATGCGTCACATCACAGTGACTTTCGCACTTGCCCTGGCCCTCGGCGGGGCGTGATCTACTCGCATGCAAGCTTGCGGTCCGGAGATAGCGCTATTCTCGCACGATGGATCTGGTCTAAGAAGGAGGATTGAGAGTGCGGTACTCCGGACGCTTCCAGAGCTACGAGCAAGCCTGCGCCGAGCACCGCTGGGTCGTCCCTGAGCGGTACAACATCGCCGCTGACGTGTGCGATCGCCACCCGCGCGAGAAGCTCGCAATGATCCACGAGCGCTACGACGGCGTCGTGCGCGAGGTCTACTGGGGCGAGCTGCAGGACACGGCCAACTGCCTGGCGAACGTGCTATCCGAGCGCGGTGTCGGCAAGGGCGACCGAGTGGCTGTGCTGGCACCACCCACACCTGAGACCGCGGCGGCGTTCTTCGCGATCTGGAAGGTGGGCGGGATACTGCTCGCGATGTCGGTCCTGTACGGAGATGAGGCCGTGCGCTACAGGCTGGGAGACTCGGGCGCCAAGGCGGTGATTACCGACAGCGCCAATGCGCGGCGCATGCCCGACGGCCTGGTGGAGCATGTGCTCGTGCTCGACCACGATCTGATCGCCCAAGGCTCGCCGGAGTTTCAGACGCTTGACACCTCCTGCGAGGACCCCGCCCAGCTCTACTACACATCGGGCACGACCGGGCTTGCGAAGGGCATCGTGCACGCGCACCGCTACATCCTTGGTCACGAGGAGTTCATCTACTGCCATGACGTGCAGGATGGCGAGCGCTTCCACGGCATGGGGGAGTGGGCCTGGGCCGCCGGCATCGCGCCGCTGCTCGGTCCCTGGCGCCTGGGCGCCGTTCAGTGCGTCTACCAGCGCGAGGGCGGCTTCGATCCCCACAAGCAGCTGGCGTTCCTCTCCCGCCACCGCGTCACGAACGTCTTCTCGACCCCGACGGCGATCCGCTCGATGATGGCGATCGAGGACGCGCGCACGCGCTACCCGCAGCAGTTTCGGATCGTGTGCTCGGCTGGCGAACCGCTCAACCCGGAGGCGATCCGCTGGATGCGCAGCCAGTACGGGATCACCGTCCTCGATTACTACGGCCTCACCGAGTCCTATCCGCTGTGCGCCAACTACCCGTTCATGGAGGTGCGCGAGGGATCGATGGGCAAGCCCATGCCGGGTTGGGAGGTGGCGATCCTGGATGAGGACGAGCAGCCGCTGGGAGTCGGCGAGCGCGGCGAGATCTGCCTGCGGGCGCGCTCAAACCCCCACTATCCACTCGGCTACTGGAACCGCCCAGAGGACACCGAGGAGGTCTTTGGCGGAGAGTGGTTCCACACCAAGGATGCCGCCCGGTGCGATGAGGACGGCTACTTTTGGTATGAGGGTCGGGCGGATGACGTGATCATCTCCGCCGGCTATCGGATCGGCCCGTTCGAGGTCGAGTCCGCGTGCCTGGAGCATCCGGCTGTGGCCGAGGCCGCGGCGGTCGCCTATCCCGACGAGCGTCGCGGCAACGTCGTCAAGGCGTTCGTCAAGCTCGCCGCCGGCTATGAGGCCTCGGACGAGGTGGCCGAAAGCATCAAGGCTCACGTGCGCGAGCACCTCTCTGCCTACGCCTACCCGCGGATTATCGAGTTCGTCGGAGACCTTCCGAAGACGCTCACCGGCAAGATCCGCCGGATCGAGCTGCGCCAGCGCGACGCGGAGCGGCGCGCTGGCGGCGAAGCGCCCGAAGGCGGCGAGGTCACGGTCGAGTGAGCCTGAGATCGGAACCCGTTCGCTTGGGCTCTCAGGTTCGCTTGTCCGACCGTGGCCCTCGCTGCCGCGAGCAACGTCGCTGGCGCTTTGAGGGGCACCAGAGGGCACCGTGGCCTGGACGGCTGCTGGCCCTGCTGGCGCCGCTGGCCCTGCTGGCGCCGCTGGCGCTGCTGGCGCGCCGGCCGGCAGTCGCCCTCTCCTCAGCGCTCGATAATCTATGTTATGTCTACCAATAAGAGCTGGTGGGGAGCGGCCAGTCGAAATCCCGGCCCGCCCACGGTGCTTGACCTTAGGACCAACCCAGGGGTGCTTGACGTTAGGGACTTCTATGGGCCTCAAACTCAGGCACGTCGCGCGCAGGCGGAATAAGCCCGGTGCACATGCCGCGAGCGCTCGCTGAAACCCCACATGCCGCGAGCGCTCGCTGAAACCCCGACTGGCCCCATCGGCTGGCGAGGTCGCCTCCAAGAAGGAAAGGCACCGCTACCGGGATTCGAACCCGGGTTTCCGGACTGAGAATCCGGCGTCCTAGTCCCCTAGACGATAGCGGCGAGGCGCATGCGTCATGCCGCCTTGGCAACGGACCGACGGCGGCGGGCAGCGCGGCGAAGGTTAGCGCGGCGACGCGGCCACCGCTGAGCGGTCCGGCGGATCGGGCGAGCAGGCGTCCGCAATTACAAAAACAGAAGAGCCTGCTCCCAACCACAGACCCGCCCGAAGGCGGCTGCTCCAGCAGCGACCAACGGCGAAGCTGCTACCTTCATCATCGCCATCAGCGGCTGTGGCGGAACTGGCAGACGCGCGGGCTTCAGGTGCCCGTGCCCGCAAGGGCGTGGAGGTTCGAATCCTCTCAGCCGCATCGGCCGCTGGGCGCGGTAGCGTGCCCTGGTGCAACTGCTCACCTCCGCGGCGGTCGGCCCGCTGAAACCGATGAGCCCACCGCGATAGCCGTTGGTGGGCTGGCAGCGCAGCGGCGACGCTGCGCGCACGCTACGGCGCGAGGTTCCAGGCGGCAAGCGCGCGTGTCTCGCGCTCGTGGCCGAGGACGCCGAAATGGCCGGCCCCAAGCAGCAGCCGCCCACCGGCCTCAACCCCAAGCTCGAGCCAGAGGGCTGCCAGCACCCGGAGGATGTGCCCATGGGCGAAGATCACCACGTCGCCATCGGCGGCGCGGATGCGCTCGAGCACGCGCTCCGCGCGCGCTGCAACTTGCGAGGGGCGCTCTCCGCCGGGACAGCCGTCGCGCCACAGCAGCCAGTCCGGGCGCTGCGCCCGGATCTCGGCCGTCGTGCGCCCTTCGTAGTCGCCGTAGTCCCACTCGCGAAGCTCCTCGCACAGCTCAGCGCACGCGCCGAAGCCCGCCAGCTCGCACGTTTCCCGGGCCCGACGCAGCGGGCTCGAGAGCACCAGCGCGAACGAGCGGCCGCCGAGCGCGCCGGCCAACGCGCGCGCCCGCTCCCGTCCTGCCGCCGTCAGCCCAAGATCCGTGCGGCTCGTGTGCCGTCCGGCGGCGCTCCACTCGGTCTCGCCGTGGCGGACGACGACCACCTCGCCGCTCACCAGGCGCCGCCGCCGCTCACGCGGTCGCCCCGCCAGTGCGCTCGATCTCGGCGACCTCGGCCAGTCGACGGACATGTCGCTCGGCGCCGCTGAAGCGCGCGCGCAGAAAAGCCTCGACGATCTCCGCCGCAAGCTCCGGGCCGACCACCCGCCCGCCGAGGCAGATCACGTTCAGGTTGTCGTGCTCGACCGACTGATGCGCGGTGTAGGTGTCGTGCACGGTGGCGGCGCGCACCCCACGCACCTTGCAGGCGGCAACCGCAACGCCAGCGCCCGAGCCGCACACGAGCACGCCCCGCTCGGCCTGCCCGGAAGCGACCGCGCGGCCAACCGCAAGCGCCTTCTCCGGGTAGTCAACCGCTGGCTCAGGTCGGTCCGTGCCGAGGTCGAGCAGCTCGTGGCCCAGCCCGCGAACGACCTGGAGCAGGCGCTCGCGCAGCGGCACGCCGGCGTGGTCGAAGGCGATCGCGACGATCATCTGGCTCCTCGTCGGCGATCGTACTCGGCTGCGCCCACCGGCGGGTCAGCGCCATCAGCGCCCAAGCAGCTCGCGACCCAGCGCCGCGATGCGCTCGGCAGTGATACCGAAGTGGGCATAGACATCGCCCGCGGGCCCCGACGCGCCGAAACCCTCCATCCCGACGAAGCGTCCATGCTCGCCGATGAACCGGTCCCAGCCGAACGGGCTCGCCGCCTCGACTGCGATCCGCGCTCGGCAGCCAGGCGGCAGCACCTGATCGCGGTACTCGCGCGCAGCGGCGCTGAAGTTCTCCATGCACGGCATCGAGACGACGCGCACGCGCACATCGGGCAGCTGCGCGGCCGCTTCCAGGCACAGGGAGACCTCCGAGCCGGTCCCGATCAGGATCAGCTCAGGCTCGCCCCCGTCGTCGGGATCGTGCAGCACGTAGGCACCGCGCTCGATCGCATCCTCGGGCACGCGCCCTGGATCGAGCACGGGCAGGCCCTGGCGGGACAGCGCGAATGCGGTCGGCCCATCCTGGCGGCGCAGCGCAAAGCGCCACGCGAGCGCGGTCTCATTCGCGTCGGCGGGACGCACCACGAGCAGCTTCGGCATCGCGCGTAGGCTCGCCAGCTGCTCGATCGGCTGGTGGGTGGGGCCGTCCTCGCCGAGCCCAATCGAGTCGTGGGTGTAGATCCAGATCGCCGGCAGCTCCATCAGCGCCGACAGCCGGACGGCGGGGCGCATGTAGTCGTTGAAGGTCAGGAAAGTGCCGCCGAAGGCGCGCAGTCCATGCAGGCAGAGGCCGTTGACGATCGCCCCCATCGCGTGCTCGCGCACGCCAAAGCGGATGTTGCGCCCGCTGTACGCCCCCCGCTGGACCTCCCCCCCGTTCTCGATGTCGGTGTTATTTGAGGTTGCGAGATCGGCCGAGCCGCCGACCAGCTGGGGCAGCAACGCGGCCGCCCACTGAATCGCCTCGCCCGAGGCCTTGCGCGTCGCGATCGCGCTCGCTCGGGCCGGGTCAAAGCGCGGCGGCGGCTTCGAGTCCCATCCCTCCGGCAACCTCCCGGCGGCGATCTGCTCGAGCAGCGCTGCCTGCTCCGGGAACCGTCCGCGGTAGGCCTCAAACCGCGCCCGCCACTCCTCCTCGAGCTCGCGGCCGCGGGCGCACGCCGAGCGGAAGTGCGCGAGCGCCTCGGGCGGCACGTAGAAGTGCCTGTCGGGGTCCCAGCCGTAGGCCTGCTTGGTGAGGCGCACCTCCTCCTCGCCGAGCGGCGAGCCGTGCGCTGCAGAGCTGTCCTGCTTGTGCGGGCTGCCGTAGCCGATGTGCGAGCGGACGATCACGAGCGAGGGCCGCTCCTCGATGGCGATCGCCTCGCGCGCCGCCGCCTCGAGCCGTTCGGGCGAGAGGTCCTCGCCGACGTCGAGCACGTGCCAGCCGTAGGCCTCGTAGCGCGCCGCCACGTCCTCCGAGGTGGTTTTCGCGGTCTCGCTCGCAAGCTGCACGTGGTTGTTGTCGTAGAAGGCGATCAACCGACCGAGGCCAAGGTGGCCGGCGAGCGAGCAGGCCTCGGCGGAGACGCCCTCCTGAATGTCGCCGTCGGAGGCGATCACGAACGTGCGATGATCGACGATCTCGTGGCCCTCGCGGTTGAACCGCGCGGCCAGCATCCGCTCGGCGAGCGCGATGCCAACGGCCATCGAGATCCCCTGGCCGAGCGGCCCGGTGGTCGCCTCGATCCCGCGCGCCGGATCGCGCTCGGGATGCCCTGGGGTGGGCCAGCCGACCTGGCGGAAGTGCTTGATGTCCTCGAGCGTCAGCGGATAGCCAGCCAGGTACAGCGAGGAGTACAAAAGCATCGACGCATGCCCGGCGGAGAGCACGAAGCGATCGCGATCGAACCACTCGGGGTTGGCGGGGTTGTGACGCATCACCCGCGTAAACAGCACGTACGCAAGCGGCGCCAAGCCCATCGGCGCGCCGGGATGGCCGGAGTTCGCCTTCTGCACCGCATCAATCGCAAGGGTGCGGATCGTGTCGATGCAGAGCTGGTCAAGCTGGGAGGTGGTCTGCGCGGTGCTCATCTAGCTGGATGGGGTACGGGATCGACGGGCCACAAGGGCCAACATACTCAGATCGGGCCCGCGGCAAACGTGGGATTTGGCGCGGCGGTGCGCCCCGGCCCTCGCCTGCGCCTGACTGCCGGGCCGCCGCACCGCCCGAGCGCGACGAAATAGCCGGCCGCCTTCGCCAGGGCCGACCGCGGCCACGCCGCCCAAGCCGGGCGTTGAGCTCAGCCGAACAGGACGTCGTAGCGACGGTACTCCTCAAGCGGAACGCGCCGTACCTCGGAGACCGCGTCCGCCAGCGGCACGAGCTCGATCCGAGTTCCGCGCAACGCCGTCATCGACCCCCAGCGCCCCTCGCGCGCGGCGTCGATCGCCGCCAGCCCGAGGCGCGTCGCCAGCACTCGATCGAACGCGGTCGGGGTACCGCCGCGCTGGACGTGGCCAAGCACGGTGGCGCGCGTCTCAAAGCCGGTGCGGCGTTCGATTTCCGACTCCAGCGCGTGGCCGATGCCGCCGAGCCGGGGGTGACCGAACTCGTCCGCAGCGCCGCTCGCCGCGACCAGCGTCCCCTCCCGGGGCCTCGCGCCTTCGGCGACGACGACGATCGAGAAGTAGCGGCCGCGCTCGTGCCGGCGGCGGATCAGATGGCAGACCTCGTCGATGTCGAACGGCTGCTCAGGGATCAAGATCACGTCGGCACCGCCGGCGATCCCGGCGTGCAGAGCAATCCAGCCGGCGCTGCGCCCCATCACCTCCACCACGAGGATGCGGTGGTGGCTCTCGGCGGTGGTGTGCAACCGGTCGATCGCCTCGGTCGCAACCTGCAGCGCGGTGTCGAACCCGAACGTCACATCGGTGGCGCCAAGATCGTTGTCGATCGTCTTCGGCACGCCCAGCACCGGCACGCCGTCGGTGTGCAGGCGGTTGGCGGCGCCGAGCGTGTCCTCGCCGCCGATCGCGATCAGCCCGTCGACGCCAGCCCGCTCGAGTGTCGCGCGGACGCGCTCAAGGCCGTCCGCGCGGCGGTACGGGTTGGTGCGGGAGCTGCCGAGGATCGTGCCGCCACGCGGCAGGATGCCGCGCGTCGACTCGAGCGTCAGCTCCTCGTAGGAGCCCTCGAGCACCCCGCGCCAGCCATCGCGAAAGCCGATCACCTGATCGCCGTAGCCGTCGATCGCCTTGCGCACGATCGCGCGGATCACGGCGTTGAGGCCTGGGCAGTCACCCCCGCCGGTGAGCACTCCAAACCGCATGTCCGCGGACATGCTACGCGGGCTGCTTTGCTACGCGCCTGCAGCCTGTCGGCTGTGCAGCCGCGACCGGGAGCGCCACCAGCGCTCCCATCCCATCTCCCATCCCTGCGGCGGCGATCAGCAGCATGCCACCAGCGCCTCCACCCCATGCCCCGAACCAGGTCGCAAAACCGTGACAGGCTGACGCGCGGCCTGCTCTTCGCCGCCCTGACCGGGACCATGGAGGCGGCGGCGCTCAAACGAGAGCGACAGCTGCGCCGGGCGATCGCCGCCGACCCGCTGTCGGCGCAGCTGCGCTCGCGCAGGCGCGGCCATTCGCAGATCACGATCTCGGTGGACGGAACCGCGCTTCACCTCGAGCGCTGCGGGCCGCCGGAGGCGCCGCTGTTCGTGCTCGCGCACGGCTGGACCGAGCGCCTCGATTACTGGGCGCTGGTCGCCGCGCTACTCCTCGAACAGGGCTTCCAGGTGGCTGCCTTCGACTTGCGCGGGCACGGCGACAGCGCCGCGGCGGCAAGCGGCGACTACCGGATCGAGCGCTTCGGGGAGGACATCGAGGCGGTGCTCGCGGCGCTCGGCGCCGGCGAGCACCGCG
>Ga0209061_1001789_pt1 | contig 31958 bp, 25 predicted proteins | sample Coa_R1_10_FD_187157 | JGI IMG/M metagenome (GOLD analysis project Ga0209061, IMG submission 187157) | Surface soil microbial communities from Centralia Pennsylvania, which are recovering from an underground coalmine fire - Coalmine... | ecosystem: Environmental > Terrestrial > Soil >... | reverse complement strand
CGCCGATCAGTGATCGGCTTGGCCCCGGAACGGTGATCGCTTTCAGCCCGGAACAGTGATCGGAATCAGTTCGGAATGGTGATCGGAATCAGCCCGGAATCCTGATCGGCTTCCGTCGGAATCCGCATTTTCTGACTGGAACAGTGGGTGACAGTTGCCTTTGGCGCGTGTTCAGGATTGAGACCGATGCATTCCATCGAGCCATCTTCACGCTTTCGCCCGTCAGATTGACAGCAGGATGCCCACGCGCAGATTTCTCCGGTTTGAGCGAAACCCTGCTCGTGGAAGAGGTCGCGGCACAGTATCGAGACCTCTGTCGGTCAGTACTGGCCCATGAATATCGGGATGTGGTCACAAAGGCGAGGAACATTGTGGAGGGGCTTGTTTCCGCTCGGCTCAAGGCAGCAGGTCAGCCGACGAGCCGCGACCTATTCGGGGACTTGCAAACAGTGAAGAGGCTCCTCGAAGACGACAAGCAACGCGACACCTGCGGCTGGACGCAACTCCAATATCATCTCGCCCACAAGATTCGTTTAGTGCACAGTCAGACTCACCCGACGCAAACGGTCAGGACCGGCCGCACCTTACGCCCAGAGTTCGCGCTCTCTGTGGTCGAGGACTTGATTGAGCTTCTCAGAGTTTGGGGGTTTGCAGGATAGGTGTGCCAGAAAATACTGCATCCAGTTTTCGGCGAATCTCGTCCCGGTACAGCAGTTCGACGCACGCAATCTTGCCGCCGACAACATCCAGAATCAGCATCCCTTCCTCGGGCGTCAGGGCAACGTTTCGATGACCGGGACCGTAGGCACCCTCGGGCTTCGGCTGCGTGTAGAACGTGGCGCAAAAGTCGTCGTCGCAGCGGCATCGTTCGAGAATCACCAGCCCCGGCACCTGCGCAGCGAGTTCCGGTTCGCCCGCCTCGGTCAGAAGGCGTTGAAGCTCGGCGGCGAAAGCGGGGAGCGCGTCCGAGACTAGTGTTTGATTTTCGTTCGGCATTGGATGTCTTGACCCGTGGATGGCAATCGCCTCAACAAAGAGGCACCTAGCTCGTTTTTGCATCGGTCGGGTATGAACTGAGAATTCGGCTAAGCTAATCGCCTACGTCCTAAGTAGCGGTAAACGGGCAGTTTATATCGGAATGGTAGAACTAGCGCCTTCGGAGCATTGCAAGCCCCCGCAACCAAATTTCCTTCAATTTCGCCGCCTCTTAGTCGCACCCAGGTTCGTCGGATCGCCGTCTCGCACCTTTTCGCCGCGCCACCCCTCACAAGCACAAGCTGGTTTTGTCCACGAGCGATGAGCGTTAAGCAGCGATTCGCGGCGCCGGTACCAACGCCCACCCGTTGCCAGTCTGCATCAATGCTCTCTCACGCCGCTTATAGCCGCGCTTCGCGAAATTGCGCTGATCCAGATGGATTACGTCGCTGCCCTGTGTCGCTGCGGCCGCGTGCTTTCAAACAGCCGTAGCATTTCACGGTTGAACGTGGGGACATCATCCGGCTTGAGGCTGGAAATAATTTTGCCGTCCACTACGACTTCCTTGCCCATCCATTTTGCACCCGCATTTTTCAAATCGGTCTTGAGGATGGCCACGAAGCAATCTGCTTCCCTCTGACCACATTCGCTTCGATGAGCGTCCAAGGTCCGTGACAAATCACGGCGACCGGTTTATCCGCATCGCAAAATGCCTTCGCAAACGCGGCCGCCTTCAGTCGCATGCGCAGCTTATCCGCGTTCATCACCCCGCCTAGCAAAACCAATGCGTCGTGGCCCTCTAATTTGGCGTCATCGAGCTGTTGGTCGACGGGAAACTCGCCGCCTTTTTCGGTAAATTTCCATCCCCGCACCTTTCGCCTCGTGATTGCAGCAGCGGCGGTGACCGCTTACAATCGCGCTTCAATTTGGGAACCGGGGCCCAAACGAAAGGAGATGGTGGCTATGGCCGACGATCTTAATCGAAAAGAGTCATCCGTCCAATCGCCAGAGATCAAATCTGACCGGCGGAAATTCATCAGGGGCGCCGCTGCCGCTGGACTGCTCGGCGCCGCTGGAGCAGTTTCAGCTTTCGCTCAATCGTCCGAAGCGCATGCAAAGTCACAAACCGAAATGGCAGAACCAAATCTGCAGCCGCCCGCCGGCATGTCTCCACGCGGTATCCCCGACCTTCGATTTCCAATGTGCTACAAGGACTCCGTTCCCGCAGCCGTGCGCGTAATCACTGAGTACTTCGCGGCGCTCGGCGAGCGCGACCTACGGGGCATGGCGGAGATGCTTCATTTCCCCTTCGGAACATTCGAACGCACCGACGCGATCGTCGTCAGCACGGCGGACGAACTCATCGCGCACGCGCCCGCCTCGATGAACATGACCGACCACCCAGAGCGCTTCACCGATCACGACGGCTATTTGCAGCCCGGTTGTTACGATGTTCTCGACGGAATCGAAATCTTCAACTCCAACCCGGTGGCCGTGAACCTCTCAATGAATTACAACCGTTTCAGCGCTCGCGGCCACAAGTTGCTCCGCTGCCAGGGCGTTTATTGCGTTACAAACAACGACGGCAAATGGGCCATCCAAGCCATGTCCACAATTTTCACTCCCTCACAGATGATCCATGTCGAATACAAGGACAGTGCCGCCGCGGCGCGCCGTCTCCGCCAGGATCATTGTCTCGCTTATATGAACAACGACGAGCAGGCCGTATGGGGACCGATCCGCCAGTTGGGCGTAAATCTTAGCGTCAGTGGAGGCGGCCCGACTTGGGAGCTTGCTCCGCAGGGCGGCTACAAAGCGCTCGATGCCATTCGCGTGAAAGGGGTCAAGACGCGGCTTACCGCCACGAATTACACGCAGGAAATGCTCGATAACACTCACATCGATTTCAAAAAATATCACGCCCTTTTCACGCCTCTCGGCCTGGGCAAATGGGGATGGGATTTCGCCGATGCAGCGCCCGGGGGCCGAATCATTCACGCCGATCTCGAGAAGGTCCACGCGTTGCAGGGCGCCAGCCGCTACTCCACTTCCGGCGAATACATCAACGACAGCGTTGAACTGGACGTCGTTACCTACAAGAAGGGCCGATGGGGCATCGCCGGCCTGTTCGGCTACATGACAACGCACGATCGCGCGAACGATGTCCGCAGCTAGCACCGTACTAGACACCTTCGTGCGCCTGGTACAGAATTTCGCCGCGATGGCGGTGCTTGCAAACATCGCCTTCGCATTCAAAAGGGGAAGCGAGCCATGAAAAAGTCCTTGGCACTCGTCGCCGTACTGCTTGCGGCTTCATTCGGTTATCGGGCCGTGGCTGGAAGTGCAGCGTCTGCGAAAAACGATTCGCAAGCGCGTCCTGCGGACCGCGCCGCAATCGAAAAGCTCATGTGGACCTACGTTCGCGCTCTCGACACTGAAAATCCCGACGCATACGCCGCCACATATACGCCCGACGGCCAGTTCGGCACCGGCCCAAAGGCTGTCAAAGGTCGCGAAGCGCTAAAGAAGATGATCGCCGGCTATCGCGAGCAAGCCGCTGAAGCGGAAGCTAAGGGGCAAAAGCGGCCGCCCATGTACCACATGCTGATGAACAGCGATCTGGAATTTACCGGTGCGAATCACGCTCACATGGAGGCCTACTGGCAAACCGTGTTCGGTCAAAACGGGCCGAGCCAGCCGGCGCGAATCGCTGCCGCCGGCCGCGAAGTGGATGAACTCGTCCGCGTCAACGGCCAATGGCTCATCCAGCTCCGCGACGTCACGCCGAAAAATTGATCGACCACTTCCCGTCCGGACGATGACCGCCAGCAGACCCTGTCGCTATGTACGAATCGTCACGCCCAAGAAGTACGTGCTCGATGGCCTTTGGTTCGGCTCTAAGCGGCCCCGAACAGCGTTGGTTTTCGTTCACGGCCTCGGCGCCAATGCATTCGCTCATCATGATTACTTGGTTCCGCTCGCGGACCGTGATACAGCCGTACTCTTTTTCAGCAATCGCGGCCACGATGGCATCGCCGGAATCAAGAAGATCAAGCCCAGCGCGAAAAAGGGATACGTGTGGGAGCGAGCCGGGGTCGCTCACGAAGTTTTCACCGAATGCGTGGACGATCTTCAAGGAACGGTCGATCTTGTCCGCAAGCGCGGCGCGAGGCGTATCTTCCTCGTCGGCCATTCCACCGGGTGCCAGAAAATCGCCTATTACCTCGCTCAGCGCGGCAAGCGGCAACTGGTTTCGGGCGCCGTGTTTCTCTGCCCCATCAGCGACTACGCCAGCGCGACGCACGAGGACGAACGCAAACGAAAGAGAGCGGAGCGCGCGGCACGAAAGCTCATTCGCGACAAACAACCTCACGAACTGTTGCCCGCTTACCTTTGGCGCGGTCCGATTGACGCCCAGCGCTTCCTCAGTCTCTACACGCCGAACAGCAAAGAAGAGATCTTCACCTATGCACAGCCGCGCAAAATCCCCCGGGTGTTGCGCAAATTAAAGTCGCCGCTTCTCGTCGTCTTTGCCGGCGACGACGAATACCGCGACCGGCCAACAGAAGAAATCGCGGCGTGGTTTCGCGCGAATCTTCAATCGCCGCGGGCCGACATTCAAATTCTCTCCGGCGCTTCGCACAGCTTCACTGGAAAAGAAGCCACTGTCGCCCGCGCCATCCGCACCTGGATCGCGAACCGCCCATAACCTTTCGGCTTGGAGGTCTTGCTGCTATGCACTCTTGCAATCCGATCGCGAGAATTGAATCATCAGCTCATGGACATTTCCCTCTGGGATGAGCGCTATCGCACCGGCGCGCACGCCGCCTCCGATTTCAATACGCAACCTTCACCGCTCCTCGTTGCCACTGCGTCCAAGCTTCCACCGGGCAACGCCCTTGACATTGCCTCCGGAACGGGACGCAACGCGCTCTGGCTCGCCAGCCACGGCTGGAATGTCACCGCCGTCGATGGGTCAACTACCGCGCTCGATATCCTCCGCCAGCGCGCGGCGATGCGCCATCTGAATATCAGCGCACAAATCGCGGACCTGGAACGACACGAATACTCGATTGCGCCTTCGGCGTGGGACTTGATTCTAATGTGCTACTACTTGCAGCGCGATCTATTCGAGCCCGCCAAGAAGGGACTCGTTCCCGGCGGCATCTTCATTTCCATCGTCCACATCACCGAGCCTGGCGAAGAACCTACCGGCCATCGCTTGCGTCCGGGGGAACTAACCAACTATTTTCACGATTGGGAAATTCTTCACTACAGGGAAGGCGTCCCGAACGATCCGGTGCATAAGCGAGCTTGCGCCGAAATTGTTGCGCGCCGCCCGCGCTAGCCGCTGGAGAAACTCGCACCCGCGCTATGCGGCGCTCCTCCTCGCTCGCCACGCCGCCTCGATTTCCTCGAGCGTCCGCCCCTTCGTCTCCGGCACTAGCAAGAACGAGAAAATCCAAGCTGCCACCGCCAGGCCCGCGTATAGCCAGAATGACCAGCTCGCGCCAATCGATTCCACCAATGTTAAAAAAGTCACCGATACCGCGAAATTCGCCGCCCAGTTCGCTCCCGCCGCCACCCCTTCTGCGCTGCCGCGTATCTTCAGCGGATAGATTTCCGCGATGAGCAGCCAGAAGATCGGCCCCAAGCTGATCGCGAACGCCGCCACGTAGCACATCAACGTGACCACCGCGACCGTTGCAAAACTGTGCCCGTGTGTAGGCGCATAAAACGCATAGCCCAGAACTCCTAGGCTCGCAACCATGCCCGCAATTCCGACGAGCAACAGAGGCCGCCGCCCTACCCGGTCGATCAGCCACATCGAAACGATTGTCATCACTACGTTCACTAGCCCGATGCCGGCAGTTGCCAGAATCGCCCCCGACGCCGATGAAATACCCGCCGATTGGATGATCTTCGGCGCGTAATAAATCACGGTGTTGATTCCCGTCACTTGCTGAAAAACCGCCAGTCCGATGCCGATCGCCATCGCCATGCGCACCTCCGGCAGCCACAAATCCGAAAGCCGCCCGTGCTCGCGGGCCTGCGTCAGCGTCGCTTCAATTTCTCGCAGCTCCGCGTCAACATCCCGCGTGCCGCGAATTTTTGCCAGCACTCTGCGCGCCTTCTCTGTATTTCCGCGTTGCGCGTTCCACCGGGGGCTTTCCGGCAGCACCAGCATCCCGAGTCCCAGCGCCAGGCCGGGCGCTGCCGCCAGCCCCAGCATCCATCGCCAGCTTCCCGACCCTGCGAATGCGTAATCCACCAGATACGCCGCCAGAATCCCAACCGTAATCGCGAACTGGAAAAGCGACACTTGCCATCCGCGCGCATTTGCAGGCGAAACTTCGGAGATATACAGCGGGACAGTCGAACTCGCGAACCCGATGCCTAGCCCTACGATTGCGCGGCCCACCACCAACATCATGACGTTCGTGGACATCGCGCAAATCAGAGCTCCCGCGATAAACGTCACAGCCGTAAAAATCAGCATTCGGCGGCGACCGAAGCGGTCAGCAAAACGCCCGCCGCTCAGCGCGCCGATGCACGCTCCCACCAGCACCACGCTAACTACCAGCTCCTGATGGAACGTGGAAAGCGCGAACGTCTTCTCGATGAAAATCAGTGCTCCTGATATCACTCCGGTGTCGTATCCGAAGAGCAGCCCGCCAAGTGCCGCAAACGCCGCGGCTACGTAAACAAACTTGTTGCTCGGCGCACGAGCCGCCGCGCCCGCAATTGGTTGCTGTTGATCGCTCATCGCGCCCGCCTCATTGACGCATCGCTTTCAATCGTTCCAGAAATTTTCGTACTTCCCCCGGCGATCGCAGCCAGTATCGCGCTGCGGTCTTGTTCCTTTTCCCCACAACAATCGAAATTCCTCGCATTCGCGAAAACACGCGTTCGTCCGTCGCGTCATCTCCTATGAATATCAATAGCCATCGCCCGGTGGGGTCTCGCCGCTGCTCGCGTCTCATGATGAACGAAATCGCTCCCCATTTATCGCTGTCCGCATCCGGCAGCAGCCCCCAAACTTTTTTGCTCGCCAGCAGCGATAGCCGCGGATCTCGCTCCAACGCTTTCGCCACCGCATCTCTCGCGATTCGTTGGCTTCGCAGTGGCGCCCCCCGATAGTGCAGCGCTACTGTCGCGATCTTATGCTCGATCCATAATCCCCGCGCGCCGCGAATCTCCCTTGTCAGCAGCCTTGTCGCTTCGCGAATTCGCGCCTTTTGCTCCGGAGTCGCAAGCGAGTACGTGCGGTTATCGGGACCGCGCAGGAACAGTCCGTGCGCTCCCGCGTACCAGATGCGCTTCAGTCGCACGCGCTTTCGCACGTCCGCGATTTTTCGTCCGCTGACTACCCCTAACACGATTCCGGATTGCGCCAGTCCATCGAGCATCTCTCGCACGCGCGGCGAAAGCCCGACCGCTTCCGGATCCCTGCGAATCGGCGTTAGCGTCCCATCGAAATCGGTGAAGAGTGCCACACGCTTCGCCTGCCGGATCTGCCCGCGCACTTCCGGCCAGCAATCAAAGAGATGTTTGGGAGCCTTGTTTTGCGCCTTGCGCCCGGCCGAGTATCTGCGCCGTTTCATTGGCAAAGTATTGTACTTGCACTCTGGTTTCAATCATGAAGAGTTTCACGTGCGCTTCCTTGTGAGAAGCGGAGAAACCGCGGTCTTCCGCGCGATCTTCCTGCGTACTGAGGCGGGTGGGACAAGGAATCTGCTTTTCCGTGCCATTCGGCAGGAATTGATATCGGCGTCGGCTTTCAAGCGAGCGTTTTGGGATGGCTAATGAAAATCATGCGACTCCATCTCCGCACGTGTCACCGCCAGCGGCTCGATGCGCTCCGCCTTGATCGAAATCACGTTATCTAGATTTTGCAGCCTGCCTTCGATCAATAAAAACGGATGATGCACCACGACGTTATGGTCCTGATGAAAAAGCTGCGGCGTCACGATCGCATTCGCGATTCCTGTTTCGTCCTCAAGGCTCAAAAACACAAATCCCTTCGCCGTTCCCGGGCGTTGCCGGCACACCACCGCTCCCGCATATCGCACCCACATCCCGTCCGGCAATTTCTCCAGCTCCGCCGCCGCGCGAATTCCCTGCCGTTTCATCTCCGCGCGCCGGTACGCCATCGGATGCGGTCCCACGGTCATGCCCATCCCGCGAAAATCCGCCACCAACCGCTCTTCATTCGTCATCGGCAGCAGCGGCGACTCGCCGTCGCTCGCATTTTCGCCAGCCGCACGCACCTCTGCATTCTCCACCGCCGCGACAGCTTCAGCCACATTTACAATTTCCTCCGTTTCCTCCAGCAACGGCCCCGGACGCCTCGCCGCGCGCTCCACCTGCCACAGCGCATCGCGCCGGTGAAATCCGCGCTTTTCGCCAATAAAATTCAGCGCCCCAATCTCCGCCAGGGCCGCAAGCTCCGATTTCCGCGCCGATGGCACGCGCCGCGTCAAATCCTCGATCGACGCAAACTCTCGCAGCCCGCGCTGCCGCACGATTTCGAGCGCCACCTCTTTTCTCAACCCTTTCACGTAACGCATTCCCAGCCGCAACGCGAATCCGCCGGCAATCGGCTCAAGCGTGCATTTCCAATCCGATTTTGTCGCGTCGATTGGCTTGCATCTTAACCCGTGCCTCTGTGCGTCCTTCACCAGCGTCGCCGGCGAATAAAATCCCATCGGCTGATTGTTCAGCATCGCCGCCGTGAACGCCGCCAGGTAATGGCACTTTAAATATCCGCTCGCGTACGCAATGAGCGCGAAACTCGCGGCATGTGATTCCGGAAATCCATACAGCGCGAATGACGTGATCGACTGTACGATCTTGTCCTGCGTCTCGCCCGTAATTCCCCTCGCCTCCATCCCGCGGCGCAGCTTCACTTCAATTTCCCGCATCCGTGCTTCGGAACGCTTGAACCCCATCGCCCGCCGCAATTCCTCCGCCTCACCGCCCGTGAATCCCGCCGCGATCATCGCCATGCGCAACAGTTGCTCCTGAAATAGCGGCACTCCCAGCGTACGCTTCAGCACCGGCTCCAGATCGGGATGGTAATACTCTGGTGCTTCCTTTCCTTGTCGCCGCTTTAAATACGGATGCACCATTTTCCCGACGATCGGCCCGGGCCGAATGATCGCCACCTGCACCACGATGTCGTAAAAACATTTCGGCCTCAGCCGCGGCAGGCACGACATCTGCGCCCGGCTTTCCACTTGAAACATTCCCACCGTGTCCGCCCTTTGCAGCGCGTCATACACTTCCGGATCGTCCTGCGGCAGCTTTCCCAGATCGACTTCCTCCCCGTGATGCGTGCGAATCAATTGCAGCGATTCTTCGAGCACCGCCATCATTCCCAGCCCCAGCAGATCCACTTTCACGATGCCCATGTCCGCGCAATCTTCCTTGTCCCATTGGACCACCACGCGTCCCGGCATCGTCGCCGGCTCCAGCGGCACCACTGAATCAAGCTGCCCCTGGCACACCACCATCCCGCCCGAATGTTGTCCCAAATGACGCGGCAAATCCTGCACCGCTTGGCACAGCTCGAAAAACTTCCGCACCCGAGGATGTCGCATGTCCAGTCCGGCATCCTCGAACTCCCGCGCGAATTTCTCTCCCGGATCCCGGTACTCCCACGAACCCATCAGCGCCGTCAGTTTCCCGATCGTCTCCTCATCAAAGGACAGCGCCTTGCCGATCTCCCGCGTCGCTGATCGTTCACGGTACGTAATCACGTTCGCCGTCATCGCCGCGCCCAGCTTTCCGTAGCGTTCGTACACGTATTGAATCGCGCTCTCGCGCTGGTCGCCGCTCGGCAAATCCAGGTCGATGTCCGGCCATTCGCCGCGTTCTTCCGATAAAAATCTCTCGAACAGCAGGTCCATCCCCACCGGATCGACAGCCGTAACCCCCAGCGCGTAGCAAACCGCGCTATTTGCCGCCGACCCGCGCCCTTGCACCAAAATTCCCTTTTCGCGGCAGAAGCGCACAATGTCCCACACGACCAGAAAATATCCCGCCAGTTTTAGCTTTTCGATCAACGCCAGCTCGCGCTCGATCTGCCGCCGCGCCTTTTCGTTGCCCGCGCCGTAGCGCCACACCATTCCGTCCAGCGCCCGCTGCCGCAAAAATTCCATTTCCGATCCGCCATCCGGAACCGGATATTTTGGGAATTGATAGCCCAAATCGTTTAGCGTGAATTCGAGTCGTGAAGAAACTTCCTCTGTATTTGCGATTGCTTCCGGCAAATCCGCGAAAAGCGCCGCCATCTCCGCCGGCGACTTGCAATATCTTTCCATATTACGGCTCAGCAGCCGTCCCGCGGTTTCAAGCGTGCGGTGGTGCCGGATGCATGTAAACACATCCAGCACCTCGCGCCGCTCCCTTCGCGCATACGCCACTCCGTTCGTCGCCACCAGCGGCAGCTTCAGCTTGCGCGCAATCTCCATCGCTGCTTGATTGCGCGCTTCTTCGCTCCGCGAATAATGCCGCTGCAGCTCCACATAGACGTTCCCGCGCCCGAATATTCGGCAAAGCTCCTCAACGCGTTCCGTCGCCGCCGCCATCCCGCCCCGCGCCAGTGCATCTTCCAGCGGCCCTTCCTCGCCGCCCGTCAGGCAAATCAGCCCGCCGCTGAACTCCGCAATCTCTTCAGCCGACGCGCTGCCTTCGCCCTTCGGCGCGCGCATTTTCATCCGCGTGATCAGCCGGCACAAATTCTGGTAGCCTGCCCGCGACTCGACAAGCACCGTATATCTCCATCCCGCCGCGGTCTTGGCATTGGGAGTGGTTTGCGGGTGTCCCATGCTCGGTTTTTGAGCGTGGGCGCTTTGGTTTTGCCGTTCCGGGTGCCGCATCCTTTGCGGTGTTTGCAAAGGGTGCGGATTTTCGTCAAATTCCGGCTGCGTCGAACCATCCACGGCGGTGATAGCACTGTCCGTTGGGGCAGCCGTTATTTCCGCGCCGATGTGCGCGCGAAACTTTCTCTTCTTCATCGCCAGATGGAATCGCGGCGCGCCGTACACTCCGTCGCGATCCGTCAGCGCCATCGCCGTCATCCCCTGTTCCGCGCACGCATCCGCCAATTCCTCCGGCGCCGATGCGCCCTCAAGGAAACTGAACGCCGACCTTGCATGCAACTCCACGTACATCGCTTCTCCCACTCAAGGGCGGCTCGTAGGGGCAAGCATGCTGTGCCCTAATACGCTTTAGCCGCTGAAGTTCCTTTCAATCGTAAATCCCCTGCACAAACCATCTCTCTCTTCGCGCGTCGTAATAAACCCGATACAACGCCCACTCTTCGCGCGCATTCCCCGAAGCCGCTGCTCGAAACTGAATCTCCAAATCCCACTCCTCCTGCTCCCAATCGTCTTCCCGCCACCAATCCCCCGACGTCTTCCACGGTCCTGCCGCGGCCCGCACCTCGCCACGCGCTCCCTGAAAAATCACTGCCGCCGGACGCCCATCGTGCATTTCCACTCTCGCCGGAATCTCCGGCCGAAACACCCGAAAAGCTACCGTCACTCTTCCATCCGGCGCGGAGGCCTCGGATCTCTTTTCGATTCCTTCCGTCTGCACCGCCTCAAATCTCCGCATCCGAATCGCGCCCGGCCGGTGCGTATCCACAATCTCCGGCGATCCCACGTTCGCTTCTCCCACCACGTTCGCGATGCGTGCAATGGTCAGCTCCAATTTCTCCGGATCGGGAAAACTCGGCAGAAAAAGCCCGCCCTGCGTTGCTCTCGGACGCGCAGCCTCCGCCTTCAGCGCGATCTTTTGAACCGGCGCTCCCGGCGGATGCGCCTGCAAACGCAGCCGCAGCAATTTCAGCAGCATCTTCGCGTCGCGCGCCGGAACCGGCAGATGCAATTCCGTTTTGTACTCGCCCGGAGGATTTTTCTCCCGCACCACCTCTTTGCGCCGGTCGCAGGCCTCCTCGAAACTCGGCTGCAGTTCGAATTTCACGCGAATCGACGCGGCGCCCAGCGCTCGCGTCGCAAGCCGCGCGCAAAGCTGATCCAGCAGCCGCCCCAGTAAAAATGACAGCGGATCGAGATCCTCCACCGCTTCGTCCAATTCCATCGCTTCTTCAAAAAAATCTGCCGCCTCGGCCACATGCAGCGAACGCACGCTCGCCCCGCGCGCCCGTTCGTGCAGACGCACTCCTTCCTGCCCCAGCCGTTCCGAAAGCGGCTCCACCGGCAGCGCCGCCAGCGCTCCGCACGTCCGCACGCCCCATCGCTCTAGCGTTTCCGCCGTTTCTTCCGCTGGACGCAGCACGCGCACCGGCAAATCTCGCAGCCGCGCCGCTTCCCCGCCTCGTGGAATCACCGTCACTCCGTCGCAGCCGCGCGCCGCAATCGATGCCGCGTCGATATTTCCCGCAATCGCCACATTCGCCTGCAATCCGCACACAAACGTCCGCCGCGCCAGTTCCACGCCAATTTCCGCTTCATCGCCGAATAACGATCGCAGTCCCGCCAGATCAACCACGATCTCGTCCTCGCCCGCATCTTCGATGCGCGGCGAAATCGACCACCCCGTGTCCAGCAGCGCCGCGTGGGCCGATTTTTCCAAAATCTCCGAACGCCCCCGGATCTCCAGCCCCGCAAACTGCTCTGCGTTCGCTTTCGTCATCCCGGTTTCAACGCCCATCCGCGCCGCCCGCTCGTTCACTGCCGTCACGTGACACAGCGGCGGTACGCCTTCCACCAGCGCCAGTGCACGCCCGCGCAATTCCGGCTCCGCGCGCACCACCGCCTTCACCCTGAAATTCGGAACGAATATCGAAGCAAACGCCATCTCCCTCTGCCGCCATCGTCAATGAGCTGTACTGCAACGCGCGAAAAAGTCGCTTCACCGCTTGCTGGCCTCTCCTTCGGTCCGGTTAATAACCAGTGGTTTGTGGGTCGCACCTTCAGATGCGACATAACGTGCACGCTTGCGCGCCTTCCTATCGTGCGCATTTTGCATCCCGGCTTGCCGGAACGCTGCTTCATCTGTGCGAAGTATTCGATCGTGCCGCTCTTGTCTCAAACTCCGCCCTTTCCGATCTTTCTTCCCGCCATCTCAGCCGGTCGCCTTCTTTTTTCGCCCGCGAACGAACCACCTCCGCAAAATTCCACGCGCCTTCGAAAAGACACCCCTGCGCGTACGGCAAAAATATCCGCCCATCTCGCTCCCGCGGGTCGCTTCCAGTAGACGTCAACCTTACGAAGGTGGGTTTAGTTTTTTCGGGTGCCCCACCCTCGTTTTTCGAGGGTGGGGGTTTTTTCTCAAACTCTCCGTCGAATCCTGGGGCGCAAACGATTTCGTTAGCCTGCTTCCACCGCGCCTCCCTCGCTTCCATCCGCAGCACCAATGACGCGCACGTCTTCGCATTCGGCTCCTGCTCCAGCGCCACCAGAATCGTCGGCGTGTTCTCCACCGCCCGCCGCATGCGAAACCACACCGGCAGCGGAATCGCACGCGCCACGCGCGCCGGCGTGTCGCCCAAATCGAGCGCGATCAGCCCAAACCCTCCGCCCTGCATCAACAAATCCGTCGCCCGCAGCGCCTGGTCCACATTCCGGCATCGCACCCACAGCAACTGCCCCAGCCGCACGCCCGCCTCCGCCGCCGAATGTGGATCGAACGCGTCCTGCGCATCCACCAGCGCACACACTTCCGCAGCTTCCGTCCGCACCGCCATCGCCGCCATCAGCACGCTCGTCCGCCCTGACGACGCCGGCCCGCAAATTTCCGTCAACGCCCCGCGCGGCAGCCCGCCCGTCAGCCGGTCGATCTCCGGCACTCCCGCCGACACGGTCTCCACCGGCCGCTCGCGGTGCTCGAACGGGCTCGCCACCCGCCCAGCCAGCGCCGTTTCCACCTGCAATCGCAATGCATTCGCTCTCACGCTCATAACACCGAAGGAGCAAAAGAAGGATTTTAAAAGCACAACGAAGAGAGCTTTGTTGTCCGTGGGGTTGCGGATCGCACCTCAGGCGCGACATCAACGCCGTACAATTAAGTGGGTTTTAGCCCCTGAAGTTCCCTCTTTCGAAATTTCCCGCAGCTTGCATGCATCGAAGTGACCATCAGATTCAGCGGCATCGAACATGATTTCACGCATATTTAGTTTCGCTTTTTATTCGCCACAGTAAAATCCTAATCCTGCCCCCTCGTCCTGTCAAGCTTGTGCATATCCCCACTGACGTTCAGCTTTCAATGTCGTCTTACAATCAGGGCAGGCCTGATTTTGTGGGCATCCACAAACCCATCGCGAATCTGTTATTCTTGTAGCAGATGTTCCTCGATAACCTGATTCCCCGATCGGTCATCCGCTTCATCGCTGGCGTAGCTGGCATCGCCATCGGCCTGCTCGCCATCGGCGTCCCGTTGAATTTCTACCTGAATCTCTTCACGCATCCCGTCGCACATCAAGGCCAGTACGGCTTCTGGGATGGCGTCAGCGGCTCCATGCTGGTCCTCATCTTCTTTGCCGTCTTCGGCTTCATCTCCATGCTGCTCATCAAATTCGCCTTCACCCGCCCCGGCGCTCCCGAATCGCCCGCTGGCGACTCCTCGCATCGCGACTCCGGTTCGGAACACGATCCTTTTGTGCGCCCCTCCGATTCACACGCCACCCAGGAATAATTCGCCTCGTCTCCGCCGCAAGAGGTGCAGCTTTTGCTTTTCAGCCTTACTTCTGCATCGGCGCCGCAGCCGAAACCCGTAAATTTCGCATCTTTTTTCGCCCAAATCCCTCCCGCAAGCTGCCTCACATCAGCAACTTACCCTGTACGCAAATCTGCGAGGTCTTGACGCGTATGCTAGCGTGGAAGTAAGACTCGCACCGAGTCAGCGGGTCTGGGGAAGGAGGCGCTGCAATGACTTGCGCCGCGTTGCGTGGTCCGGGCTGGATGCCTGCAGCCTCTATCGCCACTCCCTTGGGCCACTCGCGCCATTTTCTATTTTCCCATTTCGGGAAACGCGACTTCCGCTTCATTCGCGCCGTTCATTCCGGCAACTCCAGCATGGCTCTGAAAGCTGGGAACTTCGCTCACAGATCGCTCGCGATCTCCATGCCTCATGGCGCGCTAGATCGACACACCCTGCCATTCCAAACAACATCTAACTCATTGAAAACACTCATTCGGGCCTCCGCTAGATCGACACAAATTTGCACCTCCTCCACAGCGGCCTCGCGCCGCACTTAAATCATGTCCAACGACAGGAGAAGTCGCCAGAAAGCTGCCAGCCGCCGGAATCCGCTTGATTTGTTCCACCCTGCCGTCCGTGCATGGTTCGAATCCTCGTTCCCTATCCCGACGAAGCCTCAGCTCCTTGGCTGGCCGGCCATCGCTCGCGGCGATTCCACGCTGATTCTCGCTCCCACCGGCACCGGCAAAACTCTCACCGCTTTCCTCTGGTGCATAAACCGCCTGATGTTCGCGCCCGAGCCGCCGCGCTCAAATCAACGCTGTCGCGTGCTCTACATTTCGCCAATCAAAGCGCTTGCCGTCGATATTGACCGCAACCTGCGCGCCCCTCTCGCCGGAATCGCCGCTGCCGCGCAAAAGCTCGGCGCGAAATTCCACGAATCCGCCATCTCGGTCCGCACGGGCGACACGCCCGCAGCCGAGCGCGCACGCTTCGTCCGCCACCCCTCGGACATTCTCATCACGACGCCCGAATCGCTCTATCTTCTCCTCACCTCCAATGCGCGCGAGCGCCTCGCGTCCGTCGAAACTGTCATCGTTGATGAAATTCACGCGCTCGTTCCCACCAAACGCGGCTCTCACCTCGCGCTGTCTCTCGAACGTCTTGAGCATTTTTGCGGACGCCGGCTTCAGCGCATCGGCCTTTCCGCCACGCAGCGCCCCCTCGAAGAAGTTGCCCGCTTCCTCGGCGGCGCCGAGCCCGCGAAGATTTCGCGTGCGAAAGCCGAAGCCGCAGCCGCCGATTCCGCCGAACCGCTCGCCGAGTTCGAATCCACATCCGCCGCTCCTGCCTATCGCCCCGTCACCGTCATCGACGCAACCGAGCCGAAGCGACTCGATCTCCGCGTCGCAGTGCCGGTCAAAGATATGGCCCGCCTCGGGGACAACGAATCGGCGCCGCCGCGTCCGGATTCGCCCGAATTTGTTTCCTCCTCGATCTGGAGCGCCATCCATCCGCAACTTCTGGAACTGATTCGCGCTCATCGGTCCACTTTGATCTTTGTCAACAATCGCCGCCTCGCCGAACGCATCTCCGGCGCCATCAACGAACTCGCTGGCGAAACGCTGGTTCGTGCCCATCACGGCAGCGTCGCCGTCGGCCAGCGCAAGGAAATCGAGGATCTGCTGAAAGCTGGCGCGCTGCGCGCTCTCGTCGCCACGTCTTCTCTCGAACTCGGTATCGATATGGGCGCAATCGATCTCGTCGTGCAGATCGAATCGCCGCCTTCGGTCTCCAGCGGTATGCAGCGCGTCGGCCGCGCCGGCCATCACGTCGGCGCCGTAAGCAACGCCGTCATATTCCCGAAATTTCGCGGCGATCTAGTCTCCTGCGCCGCCATCACTCGCGCGATGGACGAAGGCCAGATCGAATCGGTTCACTATCCGCGCAATCCGCTTGACGTCCTCGCGCAGCAAGTCGTCGCCATGGTCGCGCTCGACTCGTGGGACGTAGACGACCTATTTCAGACCATCCGCCATGCCGCTCCCTACGCGGCGCTCACTCGCCCTGTTTTTGAAGGCGTCCTCGATATGCTTTCCGGTCGCTACCCCTCCGCCGATTTCGCCGAACTTCGTCCTCGGCTCACTTGGGATCGCCGCCGCAATCGCCTCACCGCCCGCCAGGGCGCTCGTCGCGTCGCCGTCATCAACGGTGGCACCATTCCCGATCACGGTCTCTACGGCGTCTTCCTTGCCAACGCCGAGAAAACCACGCGCGTCGGCGAGCTCGACGAGGAAATGGTCTTCGAAACCAAAGTTGGCGAAACAATCGTTCTCGGCGCTTCTACTTGGCGCTTCGAGGAAGTCACCAATGATCGCGTGCTCGTCTCGCCCGCTCCCGGACGCCCCGGCAAAATGCCTTTCTGGCATGGCGACGGCCCCGGCCGGCCCGCCGAATTCGGCGCGCGTATCGGCCGCATGACGCGCGAGCTTCTGCGCATGCCGCGTCCTGCCGCGTTTGCCAAGCTTGTCGGAGAGCACCACCTCGATTCCAGCGCCGCCGAAAATCTGCTGCGCTATCTCGACGAGCAAACCGCTGCCACCGGCCGCGTGCCCAGCGACGAAGACATCGTCATCGAAATCTGCCGAGATGAGCTCGGCGACCGCCGCGTCTGCGTCCTTACTCCCTTCGGTAGCCGCGTCCATATTCCCTGGTGCATGGCCGTCACTGCGCGCCTCCGCGACGAGCGCGGAATCGATGCCGAGTCGATGTGGTCCGATGATGGTTTCGTGATTCGCATTCCCGATGGCGACGCCCCCATCGATCCCAGCTGGTTCTTGCCTTCTCCTGCCGACTGCAAAAACCTGCTGCTGCGCCAGCTCGGCGCGACGTCGCTTTTTGCCGCTAAATTTCGGGAATCTGCCGCTCGCGCCCTGCTACTGCCCAGGCACCGTCCCGGCATGCGTACTCCGCTCTGGCAGCAGCGCAAGCGTGCCACCGATCTGCTCGCCGTCGCTTCGCGCTACGCCCAGTTTCCGATTCTTCTTGAAACTTATCGCGAATGTCTGCGCGACGTTTTCGACTTGCCTGCACTTGCCGAACTTCTCGACAAAATCCAGCGCGGCGCTATTCGCGTCACCACGGTCGAATCCACCGAGCCATCGCCCTTCGCTGCTTCCCTGCTCTTCTTCTACGTGGCGAACTACATCTACGACGGCGATGCTCCTCTCGCCGAGCGCCGCGCCCAGGCTCTGGCCATCGATCATTCGCACTTGCAGGAATTACTGGGGGATACCGATCTTCGCGAACTGCTCGACCAAGTCGCAATCTCCGAAGTGGAATCGCGGCTGCAATGCCTTGATCCGGACTATCGCGCGCGCGATGCCGATAGCCTGCATGATTTACTGCTCCGATTGGGCGACCTTTCGCAATCCGAAATCGAAGCTCGCTGCGCCACTCCCGAAATCGCCGCGCGAATCAACGAATTAACAGACTCGCACCGCGCTCTTGAACTCCAGATTGCAGGCCAAGCGCGCTTTATCCCGGTCGAACACGCGGCGCTGTATCGCGACGCGCTCGGTGCGCCTCTGCCACCCGGCGTTCCCCACGAGCTTCTGGCGCCTTCGCGCGAGCCGCTTCACGAACTCTTGCGCCGCTATGCAAAAACTCATGCCCCATTTACCACGGAAGAAGCCGCGGCGCGTTATGGTCTTTCCGCCGCGATCATCGAGGGAGCTTTGCAGTCGTTAAATTCCGCCGGGAAGCTGCTCGAAGGCGAATTTCGCCCTTCCGGCTATCACCGCGAATGGTGCGACCCGGAGGCCCTGCGGCAGATTCGGCGCAAGAGCCTCGCGCGCCTACGGCGGGAAATCGAGCCCGTCGAGCCGCACGTCCTGGCGCGTTTCATGTCGCGCTGGCAGGGACTGGCGGCGCCGCGCTCCGGCCTGGCCGCCCTGCTCGATAGCATCGAATCGTTGCAGGGAGCATCCCTGTTCGCTTCCGATCTCGAGCGCGAAATTCTGCCCGCTCGTGTCCGCGCGTATCACCCCGCCGATCTCGATGCGCTGCTCGCCAGTGGAGACGTGATTTGGACCGGCCTCCAGCGAATTGGCGAACGCGACGGCCGCATCGCTCTCTATCTCACAGCCTCGCTCGCGCGGCTTTTTCCTCCGCGCGAACTACGTCCGGACCGCCCGTCTCTCTCCGAGCGTGCGCAGCGGATCATTCAGTTTCTCGAGCAGCGCGGGGCTTCTTTTTTTGTGGAAATCCATGCGGCCTGCGGCGGCGGATTCCCGGGCGAAACTCTCGACGCCATCTGGGAACTCGTCTGGTCCGGTGTTTTGACCAACGACTCACTGGAGCCGCTCCGCCAGTGGATGCGTCCATCGGATTCGGAACGGCGCAGCCATCCGGCTGTCGTCGGCGCCTTACCCGGCTCGCCAGAGTATCTGCGACGCTTGCGCTCGCGCGGTTCTGCGGGCGGACCGGGACAGGGCCGGTGGTCGCTCATCGAATCGCGAATGGCATACGCAGCGTCTGTAACGGAATGGACCGCGAACGTGGCGCAGCAGCTTTTATTGCGGCACGGAATCGTCGTCCGCGAGACGGCGCTCGCCGAAAACATTCCCGGCGGTTACCAGACGATTTATCCGGCGCTGAAATTAATGGAAGAAAGCGGACGCATTCGCCGCGGCATGTTCGTCGCCGCGCTCGGCGCCTCGCAATTCGCCATGCCCGCGGCGGTGGAAACACTGCGCTCGCTTCGCATCGACCCGGCGGCGCCAGAAGCGATTCATCTGGCTGCTTCTGACCCCGCAAATCCGTACGGCGCCGCGCTCGCGTGGCCGCGCCGCGATCACGTGATGGAACCATACTCTGAGAAATCGCCCGAGAAATCAGTGGTTGCTCGGGTTCGCGGCGCGTCCGTGATCATGGTCAACGGCCGGCTCGCCGCATTTTTCCGTCGTCGCAATCCGGCGATCTGCGTGTTCCTCCCCGAAGCGGAACCCGAGCGCAGCGCGTACGCGCGCGTTCTCGCCAAAAAGCTCGCGGCGGTTGCCGCGCAGCGGCAGAGCCGCCACTCGGGCCTTTTAATCGAAATGATCAACGGCGCCCCCGCTCGCGAACATTTCCTCGCACCGCTCTTGGAAGAAGCGGGATTTGCCGATACCGCCAACGGATTCCAGATGCGCCGCGTCACTTCGATCGCAGCGTCCGCAGGCATCGAACATGATGAGCCGGATTCGGACGAAGATACCGGGCACGGGATTTCGGAGAGCGCATGATGCCGCTTGTATGCGAAATGATTCGGTTTCGAAATCGGGTGGCGTATGTTTCGCGCCTGCCCTTCGCGAAACGCATTGCCCGCGCAGGCCACGCGCACTCGCGCCCGTTGCGGTTCCGCGCGATGCACAGTAAACTGTTGTTCAACCGCGAATCACAATCGGGGCGTGGCTCAGCCTGGCTAGAGCGCCTGCTTCGGGAGCAGGAGGTCGGTGGTTCAAATCCACTCGCCCCGACCATTGATCTTCGTCTGAAAAGTTCCGCCCGCTGTGTTGGTCTTCCGCTCGATTAAAATTTTCAAGCGCGCCTCATTCAGCTCCAATATCTTCGCGCCAAATCTCCGGAAATTCGCGGATGTAGTCCGCCAGCAGGCTGGCGCACTCGCCGGAATCCAGATCGATCACGCGGATGCCGATCGAGCGCAGCCATTCGATTCCGCCCTGAAAATTTCGGCTTTCGCCCACCACCACCGCTCCAAATCCGAACTGGCGGATCAGGCCGCTGCAATACCAGCAGGGCGCGAGCGTGGTTACCATGGTCAACTCGCGGTAGGTGCGCTGGCGCCCGGCGTTTCGAAACGCATCGGTTTCCGCATGAAGCGATGGATCGCCATTCTGCACGCGGCGATTATGGCCGGAACCGATCAGCCGGCCGGCCCGATCGAAAATGGCCGCGCCAATGGGGATCCCGCCTTCAGCCAGTCCCTTGCGCGCTTCGGCCAAAGCCTCCGCAAGCATCTGTTGTGCTTCCGTCCGGGTAGGTTTGTCGGCCGTACGCGCCTCCCATGAAAGTCACTTCAAGATCGAACGCCGCTTGGCTCTGTTGACATCCTCAAGAAAAGGCGACAATACCACGAACGATACAGATTGAATTTATGTGCGGTTGCTCGAATAGGCTTGGCCGTTTTTCCTTTCGTATCTGCAGAAAGTTAACGAAATCCCATTGCCATCAAGGCGCGGTCGCAACCTTTTACGCTCATCTCAAATCCCGCACGGTCGTATCATAATCATAATATGGAGATGCGTCGTCAGGACAAGCGCGAGCCGATTGGTTTTCCCATTCGACGCGTGGTCGTGGAAAACGTCCGTCCAGAAATTGACGGAGGCCGATTCCCGATCAAGCGGACACCGGGGGAAAAGGTGGAAGTCTTCGCGGACATATTCGCCGACGGTCACGAAGTGTTGAGTGCGCGGCTGCTCTACCGGTGCAAGAACCAGGCCGAATGGGCCTTCACACCCATGCGCGAAATTGCGAACGATGCTTGGACCGGCGAGTTTCGCATTGCCGGGCAGGAGCGCCACTTTTACACGATTCAGGCATGGCCGGACGCCTTCAAATCGTGGGTCCGCGATTTGGCAAAACGACGGGATGCCGGCCAGGACCTTTCCCTTGAATTTCTAATAGGCGCCGAACTCGTCGCACAAGCAGCTTCTCGTGCAAACACTGACGGTGATGCCGACGAACTCCGCAAGGCAGCGCGCAGCTTGCGGCAATATCATAAGACCGATCCCGAGAGAGCCTTTGAAATTGCGCAGAATACCGAACTGGCGGCTTTAATGAATCGGTATCCCGATCTAAGCGCGGCGACAGTCTATGAACGCGAATTGGCCGTCGAAGTGGATCGCGAGCGGGCGCGATTCAGCTCGTGGTACGAAATGTTTCCCCGCTCTTGCACAGACGATCCCTTGCGGCACGGAACGTTTCGCGACTGTATCGAGCGTTTGGACTATGTAGCGGAAATGGGTTTCGACGTTCTCTATCTTCCACCCATTCATCCAATCGGCGAAAAGGAGCGAAAAGGCAAAAACAATTCCACGGATCGCTCGGCCGATGATGTGGGCAGCCCCTGGGCAATCGGATCTGGGCTCGGAGGTCATACGTCGATTCACCCGCAGCTCGGAACTCTCGACGACCTGAAACAGTTGCTCACCGAAGCTAAAAAGCGCGGCATCGAGGTGGCGCTCGATCTTGCGTTCCAATGCGCGCCTGACCATCCGTACGTTCGCGAGCACCCCGAATGGTTTGGCATACGCCCCGACGGCTCAATCCAATACGCCGAGAATCCGCCGAAGAAATATCAGGACATTTACCCGCTCAATTTTCAAAAGGAGTCCGCGCCGGCGCTCTGCGAAGAGCTAAAGAACGTTGCGTTATACTGGATCCGGCAGGGCATCCGGATTTTCCGGGTGGACAATCCGCATACGAAGCCTTTTGCATTCTGGGAATGGCTGATCGCTGAAGCGCGCCGCGAATGCCCGGAGGTGATCTTTCTCGCCGAGGCGTTTACGCGGCCGAAGGTGATGTACCGGCTGGCCAAATTGGGATTCACGCAGTCATACACGTATTTTGCATGGCGCAATACGAAATGGGATCTTACCGAATACTTCCGCGAACTCACGCAGACGGCCGTCCGCGAATTTTTTCGGGCGAATCTGTGGACGAACACTCCGGACATTCTCACCGAATATCTGCAATACGGCGGCCGCCCGGCGTTCATTGTGCGCCTCGTGCTCGCGGCGACGCTTGGGGCGAACTATGGAATTTACGGACCCGCGTTCGAACTGTTTGAGAATCGCGCGCTGCATCCCGGAAGCGAGGAGTATCTCGACTCGGAGAAGTACCAAATACGCGTCTGGGACATCCAGCGTCCCGACAGCTTGAAAGGATTGATCGCGAAGATCAATCGAATCCGCAAGGACAACGCTGCTTTGCAGAGCGACATCACTCTCAGGTTTCATGCCGTGGACAACGATCAGATCATTGCCTACAGCAAAATGAGCGAGGATCGTTCGAACGTCATCGTGGTCGTCGTCAACCTCGATCCCCATCACCGGCAATCCGGCTGGCTTGATCTTCCTTTGGACGATTTTCAGCTGGAACCGCATCAGGAATATCAAATGCACGATCTGGTCACCGAGGATCGCTACCTCTGGCAGGGCCCGCACAATTACGTGGAGCTCGATCCACAGAAAATGCCCGCTCACATTTTTCGCGTGCGCAGGCGCGTGCGCTCCGAACACGACTTCGATTATTTCCTCTAATGGTCGCTCCGACGCCGTGACGCTTCCCGTGCAATCCGAATGGTATAAGGACGCGATCATTTACCAGCTTCACGTGCGCACGTTTTTTGACAGCAACAGCGATGGGATTGGCGATTTTCGCGGACTCCAACAAAAACTGGACTACCTTCAAGAGCTGGGCATCACCGCGGTCTGGCTCCTTCCTTTCTACCCCTCGCCCTTACGCGACGACGGCTACGACATCGCCAACTACTGCGCTGTTCATAAAAGCTACGGAACGCTCGACGACTTCAAGTCTTTCCTGGCGGCGGCACACGAACGCGGCATTCGCGTCATTATCGAAATGGTGCTGAATCATACTTCCGATCAGCATCCCTGGTTTCAGGAGGCGCGGAGTTCGCGCGACAATCCCAAACGCAATTGGTACGTCTGGAGCGACACGGACGAACTGTATCGCGAAGCCCGGATCATTTTTCTCGATACCGAGCTTTCCAATTGGGCATGGGATCCGGTTTCAAAGTCTTATTACTGGCACCGCTTTTTCAGCCATCAACCCGACCTGAATTTCGACAATCCCGAGGTCCGTGAAGCCATGTGGGACGTCATGAAATTCTGGCTGGAACTCGGTGTGGACGGATTCCGCCTGGACGCCGTGCCCTACCTAGTCGAGCGTGACGGGACATCCTGCGAGAATTTGCCGGAAACTCACGAGATCGTGCGCGAATATCGGCGTCGCCTCGACGAATCGTTTCCCGGCAGGATGTTGCTGGCGGAGGCGAACCAGTGGCCCGCCGATGTCTGCGCCTATTTCGGCCAAGGCGACGAATTTCACATGGCCTTTCATTTCCCGCTGATGCCACGGATGTTCATGGCGGTAAAGCTGGAAGATCGAAAGCCAATCATCGAAATTCTTCAACGTACTCCCGAAATACCGCCCCACTGCCAGTGGTGTATTTTCTTGCGCAACCATGATGAATTGACGCTCGAAATGGTCACCGACGCCGAGCGCGATTATATGTACGACGAGTACGCGCGCGATAAAACAATGCGAATCAACCTAGGAATCCGGCGCCGGCTGGCTCCTCTCATGGACAACGATCGCCGGCGGATCGAGCTTCTAAACGGAATGTTGATGTCCCTTCCCGGCACTCCGGTTATCTATTACGGCGATGAAATCGGAATGGGAGACAACGTCTATCTTGGTGATCGCAACGGCGTTCGCACGCCGATGCAATGGGACGGGCATTGGAATGCCGGATTTTCGAATGCCGACCCGGAACTTCTGTACGCGCCGATCATTTCCAACCCGGTATACGGCTATCAGGCGGTGAACGTCGATTCACAAACCCGGTCGCCGCATTCACTTCTTTCCTGGACGAAGCAACTGCTCCGCGTGCGAAAGTCAGCGCCAGTCTTTAGCCGCGGATCGATCGAATTTCTCGATCCGCCGAACCACCGCGTACTCGCCTACGTGCGAGAATACGGCAATGATCGCGTATTGGCAGTCAACAATCTGTCGAGCACATCGCAGGCCGTCGAGCTCAATCTGCGGAAATACAAGGGAGCCATTCCCATCGAAATGTCGGGCAAGACAATCTTTCCGCGCGTCGGCGAGTTGCCGTACCTTCTCACCCTGGGGCCGTATCAGTTTTATTGGTTCCGGTTGCGCCGAATTTGATTATAAAACGTAGCTTCGGCAGGCCTGTTCCGTCATTCAGACGACGAAGCTCGTGGAGCGGGCATTGAGCGAGGAAAGTCTCCTTTCTGACGATTTTATCCGGCAGCTCGTCAGCGTCGGCGAAGTTGATCTGTTGGTGGGAATCCCATCCCGCAATGACAGCAAGACAATCGGCAACGTCGTGCGCGCGGCCGAAGAAGCTCTGCTGCGCAACTTTCGGCGCCAGCGCACCGTATTGGTCAATATTGACGAAGGGTCCCGCGACGGCACGCAGGAGGCTGTCCGGCAAGCCAGCTCGCTGAGCACGAATGGTTATGAATCGTTGCGCACATCGCGGTGGATCACAACGACCACGAGAAGCGCCGGAGGCGATTCCGCTGCGCTGCGAACGATTCTTGCGGCCGCAGACCTGCTGCACGCCAAGGCATCGGCCGTGGTATCCGGCTCGACCGCCACGGTAACTCCTGACTGGATCAATGCTCTTCTCCGGCCCGTTTTTTGCGAAAACTACGATTTTGTAGCGCCGCTTTACGCCCGCCATCGCTATGACGGCTTATTAACGCGCAATTTGCTCTATCCGTTCAGTCGCGCGATTTTTGGCAAACCAATCCGAGAATTGCGGGCCACGGAATTCTGCTTTTCCGCACGGCTTGCATCGGAATGCCTCAACAGCGCTGACTGGAATAGTGACGGTATCCGATCCGCTGCCGAAACATGGATGGCGATCACCGCCATGACAGGGCCCTTCGCATGTTGTCAGACGTTTCTGGGGCCTAAGCCCCGTCCGGCGGCGGTTGGCGTGGTCGACGTTATTCGCGACGCGTTGACCGGATTTTTCTGGTGCCTTGAGTCAAAAGAACAATACTGGATTCACGGGCGCGATGCGGAACCGGTGAGAACCATCGGGGCAGACCATCAGATGACCGATGAACCCGTTCGCATTGACCGGAAAAAATTCTTTCGCCTTTACCGGACCGGGGTGGCGGAATTGTCCGAAATTTTAGGCTCCATTCTGGATGCCGAAACCCATGCGGAGCTGGTGCGCCTGGCTGCTCTGGACGAAACGGCATTTCGCTTCAGCAATGCGCTCTGGGTGCGCACGATTTACGAATTTGCCGCCGCGTACCATCATTCGGTGATTAACCGGAGCCATGTGGTACAGGCGTTGATTCCGATATATCGCGGGCGGGTCCATTCTTTTCTCACCGTGCATCGCTCGGATGATTCCGAGGCAATGGAAGCCGATCTCGAAGATCTCTGCCAGGAATTCCTGAGACAGAGGGACTCTTTTATCGAGCGATGGAACACGAAAAGGTAGGTGGCTTATGAAGGAAATGATCGTGCGTGCGTTTCAGCAGGCCCACGACAATTTGACTCGCATGCTGGCCGAATTTCTCCCGCATTTGCTGTTGATGCTCGTGGTGATTCTGATCGGCTGGCTCGTCGCCTATCTGTTGAAGATTATTCTCCGCGGAATTCTGCGAGTTGCGAAAGTGGAAAGAATGTCCGAGGAAACCGGCGCATCGCGCCTTTTACGCCGCGCCGAATTGCCGACGATGACGGAACTGCTCTGTCGCGCGGTATTTTGGGTGGTATGGCTCGGTTTCATTATTGTAGGCGTTAGTTTTCTCGGCATCGGGAGTTTGCAAAAGCAAATTGCCGATCTAATCGCGCTTCTGCCCCAGATATTCGTGGCTCTATTGATTCTTTTCGTCGGGCTGCTCGCAGCGAATTTTTTCTCCCGCGCGGCGCTTCTTGCCGGTGTAAACGCCGGGCTTTCCTCGCCGCGTCTTCTGAGCGGTACGGTCCGGGTCGTGATCATATTTCTTGCGCTCTCAATGGCGCTCGAACAGGTCGGGCTTGGCCGCGAAACGATGGAAATCGCGTTTTCGATCGTGTTCGGCGCGCTGATGCTCGGTCTAGCAATCGCGTTTGGACTCGGAGGCCGCCGCTTGGCCGCGCGGCTATTAGAGCGTCACTTCCTGCGCGACGAGCAACGGGAGCGGGATGACGAACTCTCTCCCCTGTAAGGGCTTGGGAGTATTCTTGAATTGTGATTCGCGTTGCATCGGCTTTCCCCGAGACGGAGCCACGGAATGATCGCGGAATCATTCGACCCGCAGTTCGTCAGCAAGCTTCGCGCTGCCGTTGCCGCGCAATTGCCTGAATACCTGCCACGCCAGCGGTGGTTCCGATCGAAAGCCCGGCGCATTCAATCCGTGCAGCTTTCCGAGTGCATTCCTTTTCCACTTTCGGGTTCCCTTGCGGTTATCGCACTCGCCTCTATCGAATTCACCGACGGCCCCGGCGAAACGTACGTTTTTCCGCTGGTTGCGCCGCCTCGCGATCGCGGTAGCTCTCCGGATGCAATCGTAGTTCGCCTGCCACCGGCAGACAACGGCTGCGGACAGTTTTTGATTGATGCGTTTCAGGATCGCGAGTTTCTTGCTGCGATTTTGCGTGCGATCCTCAAGCCCACCTCCTTTGCCGGGGAAACCGGATATTTACGTGCCGCTCCAGAAGCAGGGCTAATCGCAAAGGATGTCCGGACGCTGAGTTCCTTGGAGCCTCGCGTGCTTACGGGCGAGCAAAGCAACTCCTCCGTGAGTTATGGAGACCAATTCGTCCTGAAACTATTCCGGCGAATCGAAGATGGGATCCATCCTGATCTGGAGATCGGCCGATTCCTTACGTCCGTCGCGCAGTTTGCCAACGTTCCTCCCCTTTGTGGCTCGATCGCTTACGAGTCTCATGACTCACAACGGATGACACTTGGCGTGTTGCAGTCCTTCGTTCCGAACCGTGGAGACGCCTGGCGCTACACGGTCGGAACGCTCGCGGAACTTTTTGCCTCCGCCGCTCATCCAACGGGAGAACGAACTCGCCGTTCGGTTCGGCCGTCGTCAGCAGATTCTGGTTCGACTTCGCCGCTTGGACCACATTTCGCCCGAGAACTGGAATTCATTAGGCTTCTTGGTAAGCGCACTGCTGAACTTCACCTAGCTCTTTCGTCATCGAGCAAAGATCCGGCGTTCGCTCCAGAACGATTCACTCCAAACGTTCAGGAGGAAATGGACACGCGATTTCACGAGTTGGCGGTGCAAACTTTCGAAACGCTTCGCAGGCAAGCCCGGGAATTACCCGAACCTGTGCGAACAGCGGCCAGCGAACTCCTGAATTTGGAAGACGATGCTTTGCTGCTTCTTCATTCGATTTCGGGAAAGGAGATTTCTTCCATACGCACTCGAATTCACGGGGACTATCATTTGGGCCAAGTTCTTTTCACAGGTTCAGACTACTTCATCATCGACTTCGAAGGTGAGCCGGCGAGGCCACTTAGTGAACGCAGGAAAAAGCGCTCCCCGCTGCAGGACGTTGCCGGCATGTTGCGCTCGTTCCAATACGCCGCGCATGCCGCTTCGATGACGGCGAAGGAACGGCTCAGTCACATGCAGGACGCGGAGGCGCAGATCGCTCCGGTCGCGTCGCGGTGGCAAACCGCCGCTTCAAACGAGTTCCTTCGCAGCTATTGCCAGACCGCTGGCGACGCAAAATTCATCCCCGCGGAGCCTTCGGAATTCGACGCACTACTTAAAGTATTTTTGCTCGAAAAGGCCATCTACGAACTCGGATACGAACTCAATAATCGTCCAGAATGGATCCAAATTCCGCTCGATGGGATTCGCAAACTGCTAGCAGCGACAACCAGCCGCATCTGATCAGTCCGTGTGCCACATTTTTTTGAAGGTTATCTGCGGTTCCGTCTGAACTCGTCGACTCTCGGTATTCGTGGACGAAACAACCTTGGCGCGGCCTGGAGTTATCCGACTACGTTTTTTATGAACTTGACGTCGGCGCATTCACTCCAGAAGGTACATTCGACGCCATCGTTCCGCGTCTACACCACCATCCACTTCGTGCCTTTCCCCCGGCTGGTTTTGCCCACTCCGAGGCCCCTTTTTTTTGCTGGAGCAAAACGGCTGTCCCGGAACGATTCGCTCCAGTTCACCTGCTGGCGTTCGTTCAACTCGCTCAGGAAGGCGCGCCAGATGTTCAGCCAGACGCCTTGCTCCTCCCCATCGCGCCGCCGCCAACAGGTCGAGGGGTGCGGGAAATCGCCCGGCAAATCCTGCCAGCGAGTCACGCTGCGCAGAATTCACACTCTACCAACATGTGCTCGGCGCATTGAGTTACTTGAAAAGGATACTGTCAGAAAGCGGTTTTGTTTCAATCCAAACCGTTTCACGAAATCAGCGACTCGTCGCGGGCGATTTGACGAAAGCATTGACAAAATCACGAGGGCTACCGTCCGACGGGGAGCTAGAAACAGGGGGTGGGGTATTTTGGGGTGTTCTGTCTCTTACCCCCGCAGGCTCCTTGACATAACCGAAACGGCCTGCCTAGACTTTTCATTCAACTTCCCGCGATGGCCAAACCAGAAGGCCGCACCATCACAATTGGAATTACCGGCGCGAGCGGCGCCATTTACGCCCGGTCTGTTGTGCGGCTGCTCGACGCGGATCCTCGCGTCGAGCGGACCTATCTCGTGGCGTCCGAGGCCGGCCTGCGCCTGCTCTCGACGGAACTGAATATCGTCGCCGCCGACCCGAAAAAGCTTCCGTCACTGCTAATCGGCTCTCCCGCGAAGAGAATCGAATACCTTCCGAACAAAGACATCGGCGCAAGTATTGCCTCGGGCAGCGCGCCGGTTGACGCCATGGCCATCGTGCCGTGTTCAGCGGGTGCGCTCGGCGCCATCTGCTCCGGAATCGCGAATGATCTGCTCACTCGTGCCGCCGATGTATGCCTCAAGGAACGCCGTCCCCTTGTTCTTTGCCTGCGCGAAACTCCATTGAATCGGATTCATCTGGAAAACATGCTCCGTGCCCACGACGCTGGCGCCACGGTTATGCCGGCAATGCCGGCTTTCTATTACGGCCCAGAAAGCATCGACGACTTGATCGAGCAGTTCGCCTATCGTGTTCTTGCGCAGCTCGGTCTTCCGCAGGAAAAGCAGTATCGTTGGAAAGGACGCAAGAGTTAGGGTGATCGTGACGGCAGGAGCCAAGTCGCGCGTTCGCACGGTGCTCGAAATGATCAAATTCGAGCACTCGGTCTTTGCGCTGCCGTTTGCTCTCGTTGGCGCCCTGCTCGCCGCGCGGGCCGGCGGAAGTTGGCCCAGCATTTTGCAGCTCGTCTGGATCATTATCGCCATGGTCGGCGCTCGTTCAGCCGCTATGACCATGAATCGCATCGCCGACGTCGAATACGATCGCCGCAACCCGCGCACTGCGCGCCGCGCCCTTGCCACCGGCGAGCTTTCGCTCAGCTTCGCCTGGGCATTCACCGTAGCCTCGTCGGCGGTGCTGGTGATCGCCGCGTGGCGGTTGAACCGTTTGGCTCTCGACCTTTCGCCAGTCGCCCTATCAATCCTGTTTTTCTACTCATACACGAAGCGATTCACCTCCTGGTCACATATTGTGCTCGGCTTTTGCCTGGGCATTTCGCCTGCTGCCGCATGGATCGCCATTCGCGGTTCGCTCGATCCGCGCATTTTGATCCTTTGTGCCGCGGTCACTCTTTGGGTCGGCGGTTTTGATGTCCTCTATGCATGTCAGGATCTGGATTTCGACCGGTCATCCAATCTGCACTCCGTTCCCCAGCGCTTCGGGGTAGCAAACGCGCTCGCTATCGCCCGCGTGATGCATCTTCTGATGGTTGGCCTGCTGATCTGGCTTGCTTGGATCTTCCATCTATCGTGGCTGGCCTGGACCGGGATTGCTGTGGTTGCTGCCCTGCTCGCTTACGAACACTCGCTTGTTAAAGCGAATGACCTCAGCAAAATGGATGCTGCGTTTTTCACGGTGAATGGCTATATTAGTTTGGTGTTTTTGCTGTTTTGGGGTGCCGCCGCAGTCGTAATGCGCCCCTGACAAACCGCGTGAGCCTATGACCATCGTGCCAACGGAACTTCACATCACCGATACGCGTCTGGAGCCGATCGCGCATAAAGTAATCGCCGGCGAACGCCTATCGCCCGAAGACGGCCTCGCGCTTTTCCAAACTCACGACCTGCTTTCCGTCGGATGGCTGGCAAATCATGTTCGCGAACGGCTCCACGGCAACGTCTGCTACTACAACGTCAATCGTCACATTAATCCGACCAACATCTGCGTGGCCCATTGCAGGCTCTGCGCCTTTGGCCGTTCGCCCGATGCGCGCGGCGCCTATGCGATGTCAATTGACGAAATCGTTGCCCGAGGCGCGAAGGGAGTCGCCGAAGGGGCGACGGAATTTCACATTGTTGGCGGGCTTCATCCGGATCTCCCGTTCGACTACTATCTCGATCTGATCCGCGCGCTCAAGCAGAATTTCCCGCAGGTGCACCTGAAAGCCTTCACGATGGTAGAGGTGCACTATTACGCGCGCATTTCGAAGCTATCCATTCGCGATACGCTGCTGAAAATGAAGGAAGCCGGCGTCGATTCGCTTCCCGGCGGCGGCGCCGAAATTTTCCATCCGCGCGTGCGCCGCATCATTTGCGACCACAAAGTTTCCGGCACGATGTGGCTTTCGATCGCGCGTCAGGCCCATGAACTCGGCCTGCGGTCTAACGCCACGATGCTGTTCGGCCACGTCGAAACGCTCGAAGAGCGCGTCGATCATCTTGTGCGGCTCCGGGAGACGCAAGACAAAACCGGCGGCTTTGTCGCCTTCATCCCGCTCGAATTCCACCCGGCGAACACGGCCCTCGCGCACCTTCCCAAACCGACGGGCATGGATGCGCTGAAGACGATCGCCGTCTCGCGCCTGATGCTCGACAACTTCGATCATGTGAAAGCGTACTGGATTATGCTCACTCCCCGCATCGCGCAAATCGCGCTCCGCTTCGGAGCGGACGATATCGACGGAACTGTGGTGGAAGAAAAGATTTATCATGACGCTGGCGCCACCACGCCCGAGCATCTAACGCGAGATGAGTTGGAGCGGCTAATCCGCGCCGCCGGCCGTGTTCCCGTCGAGCGAGACACTCTTTACAATCGTGTCGACCGGTCGACAATGCCGCCAACCACGACTGGCCCCTCGGGCACGGATGCTGGCTTTATTCCGGCTGCGTCTCTTACCGCCAATTAGCAGCAATATTCCCTACACCATCAGCGACTCAATTCGTAATTCACGTCTCGTGTCCCAGTCCGCTAGGGAAGCTAGAAGCAGTTGCAAAACTGGGTACAAGGTGTTGACGACACCATAGCTGGTTTCTCCCCATGGCGGTAAGAAAGAAGCGCAGCGCCAGGGGGAGGGCCGATGCCACGATACGGTCGGCTGCTGAC
>Ga0209061_1001788_pt1 | contig 31994 bp, 29 predicted proteins | sample Coa_R1_10_FD_187157 | JGI IMG/M metagenome (GOLD analysis project Ga0209061, IMG submission 187157) | Surface soil microbial communities from Centralia Pennsylvania, which are recovering from an underground coalmine fire - Coalmine... | ecosystem: Environmental > Terrestrial > Soil >... | reverse complement strand
GCACATTCTTTTTCGAAGAGCGTGCCGTAGAGAGAGTGAAAGGAACCTAGCGAGGAGTGGCCTCAATGAATGATTACGCTGTTGTTCCGGTGCGATCGGATGCCTCCGTTTCGCCAGAATCGTCTGCCCGCCCCAATGATACTGAAGAGATGTTCTCCGAAGAGGATGCCTTGGAGCGTGAGCCTAACGATGAGCTGATGCGGCTTTACGACTCGGAGAAGGCGGTTGCTAAAGCCGATCCCCTCTTCCCGGATGAGGAGGAGCCTGAAGCCATTCCCGTCCCCCACCTAGATCAAGAGGTCGGTGTAGCGCCCGATCCGGTCGAAGAGACCATCCATCACGATGAAACCGTGCAACTCTGGATGAGCCGCGCTCGTGGCGCACAGCTTCTTACTGCCGAAGAGGAGGTGCAACTAGCGCGCGCCGTGCAACGAGGCGATAAACAGGCCAAAGATAAACTGACAGAAGCCAATCTGCGCCTGGTTGTCTCTATCGCTAAAAAGTACAGCGTTCGCGGCATCCCCCTACCCGACCTCATTCAAGAGGGGAATATCGGCCTTATCCGCGCGGTCGAAAAGTTCGACCCGGATAAAGGCTACCGCTTCAGCACCTACGCTACTTGGTGGATACGTCGTGCCATCGCGCGCGCCATCATCAACCAAGGCCGCACCATTCGCATCCCCGTCTACGTCGCCGAGATCATCCATAAAATCGTCAAAGCCTCTAGCCGACTCCGCCAGCAGCTTATGCGCGATCCTACTGTGGAAGAGATCGCGCGTGAGCTTGAGATCCCGGTGGAGCGCGTGAACGAGATCATGCGCATCGCCCTTGAACCCCTCTCATTGGAAACTCCTGTCGGTGAAAAAGACAATAGCCAGCTTGCCGACTTCATTCAGTCGCAAACGGCGGTTTCCCCCTCTGAAGCTACTCTGAACCTTATCCGCCGAGAGCAGATCGAGGAAGTGCTTAATAAACTGACACCGAGGGAGAAAGAGGTGCTCCGGATGCGCTACGGCCTCGACGATGGCTATGCCCGTACCCTCGAAGAGGTGGGAATGCGGCTGCATGTTACGCGCGAACGGGTACGCCAGATAGAGCTTCGCGCCCTGAAGAAACTGCGCCATCTCGGCTCCGAATCCCTCATGCGACAGTAGTTTTCCGCTTACAACTGAGCCGCTGGCGGTTTCCTAAGAGATCGCCAGCGGTTGTTTTTCCACAAAGCCGCGATTTCAATCTTATAGGGTGGGAAACGCTATGCGATGTCTCTATCGCCGATTGGGCGCCTTTCTGCTGCTTTTCTTCATGGCCTCCGCCTCTGCTTACAGCGATGTCACCGTCCGTCAGATAACCTATGCCGGCTGGCAAAACGCTTATCAGCTTAGTAATGGAGACGTGGAGCTTGTGTTTGTGCCCCAAATCGGGCGCATTATGCGTTACGGCCCGGTTGGAGGGCCCAACATGCTGTGGAATAATCCCACGATGCTTGGTAAAACGGCCTCCCTTGAGGCCGCAGCCAAGGAGTGGCCTAACTTCGGCGGCGATAAGCTCTGGCCGGCTCCTCAGTCGGTGTGGAACTGGCCGCCCGATCCCTATCTGGACTCGGCCCCCCAAACCGTACGCGTGCTTCCTAACCATCATCTGCTTGCCATAGGCCAGGCAAGCCCTCAAAGCGGTATCCGATTTGAACGTGAAATCGCCCTCGCCCCCAAAGGCGATGAAGTTACCCTCATCAACACCATGATCAACACCTCCTCAAAACCGGTTAAGTGGGCTATTTGGGAGATTTTCCAGGCCAACGATCCGCTGCGCGTCTATCTACCGACCAATATCTCCGGCCATTTCGCTGAGGGCTATTTAAAGATGTCGGATACCCTCCCTTCAATAGACCGCATCCATGGACAACTTGTTCTCTCCCGCTCCCACACCACAAGCTATAAAGTGGGTTCCGATGCCCCCGACATCCTTATTCGTGCCCTTGTTTCGGGCTACACGGTATCCTTAACGGCCAAACCTTTAAAGGGCACCTATCCCGATAACGGTTGCACTATGGAGGTCTATTCTAATCCGGACGCTGCGCCCTATATGGAGATGGAGCTGCTGGCCCCCATTGTGCAGCTTCGACCGGGCGAGCAGACCCGATTCGTCACTCAGTGGCATCTCGGCCCGCCCCAGGGGCCTTAAGGAGAACGCAAGCGGTGCGTGCAGAGATCGTCTCCGTTGGCACCGAGCTGCTGCTCGGCCAAATTGTGGATACCAATGCGGCCTACCTTGCTCGCGTGCTTTCTGAATTGGGCATCGCCCTCTACCGCCGTGTTACGGTGGGAGATAATCGGGAACGGCTTCTTGCTGCGCTCACAGAGGCGCTGGCCTCGTCCGACGTGATATTTACCATCGGGGGCCTCGGCCCTACAATGGACGACATCACCCGCGACGTGCTGGCCGAAGCCATGGGCGACACCCTCCACCAAGATGAGCAGATCGCCGTTCAGCTTCGGCGCTTTTTTGAACAGCGCGGCATGCCCATTTTGGAGAGCAACCTACGCCAAGCTTTGGTACCGAGTTCCGGTCGCGCCATTCCCAACCCCAACGGAACCGCCCCTGGCCTGCTGTTCGAAGGCCAAAACGGTAAGCTCGCCATCGCGCTGCCCGGCCCCCCCAACGAGTTCATTCCAATGGTCAACGATTTTGTGGTGCCCTATCTCCGCACACGCACGGGAGGCAAGGGCGTTATTCGTTCGTTGGTGCTGCGTGTGGCCGGTGTTGGTGAGAGCTTTGCCGAAGATCGCATTAAAGACCTCATGCAAGATGCAAATCCAACCGTTGCGCCCTATGCCAAGGTGGGCGAGGTGCATCTGCGCATCACCGCATTTGCAGAAACCCCCGATGAGGCCGAACGCCTGATCGCCCAACGAGCTGCTCTTATTCGCCAGCGACTCGGTCACGCCATCTACGGTGAAAACGAGGAGACCTTAGAACAGGCTGTTGTGAGCCTACTCCAACAAAGACAGCAGACGGTAGCCACCGGTGAGAGTTGCACAGGAGGGCTTCTTTCGGGCCGAATAACCGAGGTGCCGGGCAGCTCCAAAGTGTTTCTGGGCGGTGTTGTGGCCTATAGTAACGCCGCAAAAACGGCTTTTCTTGGCGTAGATTCCGCGCTGCTTGCGCAATTCGGTGCCGTTAGCGAAGAGGTTGCGCGTGCCATGGCAGAAGGCGCTCAACAACGCTTCGGCACCACCTATGGCATCGGGATTACGGGCATCGCGGGGCCGGAGGGCGGTACACCGGAAAAGCCTGTTGGGCTGGTCTATATTGCGCTTAGCCAGCGAGACCGAGGCTCTGTGGTGGAACGCTGTGAGTTCATCGGTTCGCGCGCCATTATACGCCATCGCGCCACGCAAACAGCCCTCAATCTGCTTCGGCTGCGCCTGCTCGAAAGCTAGCTAGTCCACCTCGATTCCTTTCACCGGCACCACGCTGATCGAGCCATCTACCTCTAATTGAGCTAATCGCACCTCTTCAAAACGCTCTAGGCCATGCTGTCGAATGGCAGCCAATAACTCCGCCTCGGTCACCTTCTCTCGACGCATGTTCTGTAGCAACAACTCTCCGTTCAAAATCAAAGGGGTAGGAACGCCTACGATGTGCGCCTCTAACTTCGGTAGGTGCAGAAACAGTTTTGAAAAAGCCCACCCTAAAAGAATAAGCGTGCCGGAACAGACGATGCCCGCAGACAGGTCACCCGCCCCATGAGTCATGGCGTTTTGCACGGCATTGGCCACCGCCATAATCATGGCCAGATCGTAGATGTTGTACTGGCCAAAACTTCGCTTTCCCACCAACCTCAGCCCAACAATGAGAAATAGAGCGACAACGAGTGTACGCGCCATCAGCAACGTAAGAAAATAGCGATAAGCCGGCGTCATAGAGTTCTCCGTTAAGGCAGCCTTAAGGCCTTGTAGTGTCTACGAGTTTTATGCACTACCGACCTGTTTGGCACCACGCTAATGGTGCCATCTACCTCTAACACAGCCATGTGCACCTCCTCTAAGCTCTCGATGCCATGCTCGCGCAGCGCCGCCATCACCTGCTCATGGGTAATGCCCTCTCGCTTCAAATGCCCTTCCACAAACTCCCCGTCGTTCACCAACAATGTCGGCTCCCCTACAAGATGGTGTTCTAGTTTGGCCGAACGTGCCATGAGCAAGGTAAAAAGGCGATTCCAGAACAGCAGGGTTGTTGCGGCGACGATGCCACCCAGTAAAGAGTTGTCGTTGCCCACCATTGCGTTCTGCACCGCGTTCGCGAGAACAATGATCAGCACCAGGTCATAGATATTCATCTGACCCAGCTCGCGCTTGCCCATTAGCCGCAACCCTACCACCAGAAAAAAGTAGATAACGGTGGTTTTACCGGCAATAACCAAGCACCCGTAAAGGTCGGGGTGCGAGAACACATCCACGAGCCATTTGATCATGTTGATTACCCCTTGTTATTCTGTGTGTAGGCAGGAGATTGTCTTTGCCCCTCTTTTCGAGTATATTAGATGCGAACAAACCCAAGAGCGCTATGGAAATCATGTCTAAACTTATTTCAGAGCTACTGCCTGTTATAGGGCACACGGTTGTGATCTATCTTTTTTTGATGATCGCGCTGCGCGTGGCCGGTCGGCATCAAATAGGGCAGCTGAGTGTCATAGACCTCGTCGTTCTTATTTTACTCGGTAGTGCGGTAGAAACCGCAATGGTCAATGGGGACACAAGTTTGGCAGCCGGCATTGCTTGTTCCGGCACGCTTCTCGTTTTAAATCGTCTTTTTGCCTGGCTGATTCAACGCGTTCGTCCCCTCAATCGAGAGCTAAATGGCGACCCCATCACTCTCATCAACAACGGGCGATTTGTTGAGGAGAACCTACGGCGCGCCGGCCTAACGCATGAGGACGTTCTTCAGGCCCTACGAGCGCGCGGATTAGCAGACGTTAGCGAGGCTCGATTTGCTGTTATGGAGGTAAACGGCAGCATTACCGTAATCCCTCGCCATGCCAAAGTTCACCGTAGTTCCCGAACTACCAAAGAGACAACCTAACAAACTTTCTGTTGCCTACATACATACGTAAGCCGGAGAGAGATTCTCTCCGGCTTTTCGTTTTTAGGTAACAAGGCTTATGGAAGCAAGCCGCCTGCCCCTCCTGCAGCCGCTCCCCCTTGCTCTTGCGGTGCGCCCCCGTTAAGCGCCTGAATGGCCGGAGGGTTATCCGGGATGATTTTCGGTGTAATGAACACCAAAAGGTCCGAATCGTTGTTGGTGGTGGAGCGCGAACGGAAGAGGGTGCCGATGAGCGGAAGGTCTCCTAGCAGCGGCACCTTGCTGATAGAGGTGTTGTCTTGCTTGTTGGTAAGCCCGTTGATCACCATAGATTGGCCGTTGTAGACGATACGCGTGACGATCGCTTGTTGGAAACCGATGATCGGGATACTTCCACCGGCAGGGTTCGTAACGGAGCCAAGAATATTCGAGGAGACGAGTTGCCCTAGCAGCGTGATGGAGTTGTCGTTGTTGATGTAGGGGGTCACGATAAGCTCTACGGTGACGGGGAAAAGGGTGTAGGAGGTCGTGACAACGACGGTGCCGTTGGGTCCGATCACCGGAGTTTGCGTGATAACGGGCACCTCCTGCACGTTCTCGAAAACGGCCGGCACGCCGTTGAGGGTACTTGCCGTCGGCGAGGTCAACACTTTGCCTTGTCCCTGAGTGAGGATCCAGCTCAGCTGGGTTTGAACGTTACCGGCGGCATACTGAATAAAAGCCGTGTTCGAGGCCGAGAAGTTGAGGTTGGCACCCGAGACGAACTGCCCTTTTGCCAAGCTCCAGTTAATACCGAACGCATTAAGCGCGTTCTCGGTGACGGTAACAAACTGGGCGCTGATCAGTATCTGCTTGGGCTTTACATCCAACAGGCGGATTAGCTGACGCAGCTCCTGAATCTGTGCCGGGGTACCGCGCACTAAGAGCGAATTATCGGCATCGAGCGCGCTGATATCGCCTGGGGTCATACCATTTGGTAACAGATTAGAGAGATTCCCACCGGTACCGATCTGGCCGGCTCCCGCACCTGCACCGGGCGCACCCGGAGCACCGGGCGCTTGTCCTCCGGCAAACTGCCCCCCGCCGGGGCCGAATTGACCACCGCCAGGGAACCCACCGCCTGGAAACCCACCGCCGGGGAACCCTTGCCCCCTACCGAAGAAATCGCTATCATCGCTTCGGTGGGCGCTCTGATCGTTTGTTAGGGGCGTATTGCTCACGGCCGGGGGGGTGAAATTGGAAACCCCATTATAGCCTTGAATAGGAGCCGAAGGCCCTACAGAGACCGCGGGGCCATAAGGGGTGATGAACACCGGCCGATTGCCGGAAGGAACGGGGCTAGAGTAGTCGGGCATCTCCTGATGAAGAAGATATTTCAAGCCTAGTCGGCGCACATACTCCAGAAAGTCGGGTTCATCGGGGTTGTTGATACCGAGAATGCGTAGGATGGTGGAAGGCGCCGTGTATTGAAGCTTGATTTTAACGATATGCTTCTCCTCTTGTTGAGGAGGCAGTATCGGCTGAGCCGTCTCTTCCTTCTTAGGTTTCGGAGCGCTCCCTTTCGGCCCGATATGGTAGATGCCGTCTTCAACCCACAGATCGGCGCCGGCGGATTGTGCGATGGCCTTCATGATCACATCTATGGGCTGCTTCACCAAACTGACATTGACGGCAGAGAAAGGCCGATCTGGGTCTGCTGTGAGCACCACTTGGAGCCCAGTCTCTTTTTCCAAGAGGTTAACAGCGGATTCCAAGGTAACGTTTTGAACTTGAAAGGTGATCCGCGATACGGCGTCGGAGCCGGGTGGAAGCGTTACTTGGGTAGAGGTTCCATCATCTTCAGGCACCGATTGGGCCTTGACGATGCATCCACCTCCACACAAAAACGTCGCTCCTAACACCGCAGCGACGGAGAGAGTAATTGTTGGTCGCACTTGCCTGTGCAAGCTCATGCTAAATGCCCCCCTTGAGACATATACCGCCGCATAAAGGCAGGAAGATTTGCGACGATACGTTTGTGCGGAATTTCTGAAGTTTTTATTTCGACACAGGAACCAGTTCTTCCTGCTTAGAAGCGAGGGTGGAAGGAAAAATTTTTTATTTTCGGCTTCTGGCCTAAACGGAAGGAACGGAAATAACCGAGAACAGCTGCGGTAGACTATCCGGCAGCAGCAGGAGGAGAGGCCTTACCCAGCCCTCTCCTCCGTTTCTCGCAGTGGCATGTGCGCTTAGGGAATATAGCCCCCACCACCAAAGCCACCGCCACCGATACCGCCGTAGCCGCCACCAATACCACCAATGCCGCCAAAGCCGCCGAGGCCGCCTATACCCCCCATCATACCGCCGCCAAAGCCGCCGAGGCCACCACCAAAGCCGCCAAGGCCGCCAAAACCACCCATCATGCCACCGCCAAAGCCGCCGAGGCCGCCGCCAAAGCCGCCTCCGAAGCCGCCACCGCCAACGGGGTTAGGCCGCATAAGCAGTCCGGGCTGTACGGAATAGCCCAGCGCGCTAAAACTACGAGCGCCAAACAGACCGGCGAAGAAATCGGCGCTCATAATGAAGTCGGAGGCACCTTGCAACTTCACCGGCAGTTGATAGCCTGTGGGGTTATTCTCTTCGGGTGTCGTTTCTGTAGTCGTACTAGTATTCTCGTTCTCCACCTTCGGAACGATGCTATAGATGCCATCCTGATAGGTGTAGGTAAGCGGCGGGTTATTTCCCGCAGCTCTCAGCAACGCATCGAGCGCTGTGGTAAAAGGCTTATCGCGCAGATGCAGCGTAACGCGAATACCTCGCAGGTTTGGATCGAGCGTATAGTCGGCTCCTGTTTGTCGGAATAGCAGTTTCAGGGCCGTATAGAGGTCTACATCCTCCAAGTCTAGGGTGACGGGCTTATTGGCATTTTGGTCTGCCGACGCACCGGTTGTGGTACCGCTTTGATCGCCTTGTGCATAACAGTGTGCCGGCACGGTTGCCAAGCCCAATGCGAGCAGCCCACTCAACGCCACAATTGTCCACTTCTTTGCCAGCATCGCTGGATTCCTCCTCAACAAAATTATTTTTAGTCTGCACCACCGGGCGAGTTCCCGCCCCCACCGCCGCCAAAGGAAGGGGCGCCCGGGCGTGGAAGGCCAGGCCGTCCCATCCCACCAGGAGCTCCCGGATACCCTCCATATCCTGGGTAACCACCGTATCCAGGATAGGTACCGGCACCCATCGTTTGCGCCGCGGTTTGTAGGTCTGATAGTTTGACGTTTTCCACGAGAATAAGGTTACCTTCCCGCTTTTCGAGTTTAACCGAATCGTCGGTAATGGCCAGAACACGATAGTTATCGGAGGTAAGGCTTCCCGGCTTCACGATTTCGCTCTGGCCGTTTTGTTCCAAAATGGCATAGACTCCGTTCCCCCGCATAATGCCGGCCACGCGTCTATCCGGCACCTGTTCGACAACGACCGGTTTTTCCGGCGGGGCTTGTACGGTGGTATCGGCAACCTGCAGGGGCTGTACCTCCGCAAAGACATCGGGTGGAAGCGGCTTTTTCTTCCAGGTTATGAGGAAGGGGTCTTGGTGGTACTTGCCCGTTATTGCGGCAGCGACCTGCTTTTTTCCTGCCCCACCAGCCGCTGCAGGCTGCTGCCCACCGGCCAGAGCACCACCTCCCGGCATGCTGCTGCCCGGCATACCACCTGGCATCACGCCACCCGGCCCTCCTTTGCCCATGCCCATGGGCATAGTCGGTGGCGTCATTGTGGGCGTGGTGGGAGCAGTAGTGGTCGTACCATTGTCAGAAGAAGATTGCCCCCCACCGCAACCCGCCAGGAGGATGAACCCTAGGCCAAGCAGAGTTGCTTTGCCTAGAGACGATCCGAACCCAAATTGGCCGCTTCTTTTCATTTCTGTTTTCCCCACACTATTATATACTTTTTTTATCTAATCGGCTGCTCCTGCAGAACTCCCTCCAGCACCAGACGGTGCTGCCGGCATCGGTCTTCCGGCTTTTGGTCCGCCCATACCGCCCATGGCAGCCCCAGAATACATGCTCATCCCCATTCCATAGGGCATGCCCATGCCGCCACCGGCATTGCCACCCGAAGTTACCTGCAAACGGGTATCGGGAGGTGGCGGAGGACTATTCGGAATAATATAGAGGGTAAGAGAGTAGGTGAGCATCAGCGCCGGGCTTTGCCCTTTCAAGCTCACATTGTCCACAACCGGCATGCCGTGACCGAGCATTTCGGTGTTGATTCGCTTGAGGTGTTCCATTGCGGCTTGAAAGCTTTTGCACATCACGGTAACCGTCCAGCTCTTCCCCTGTTCCGGCAGGGTGATCCCTTTGCTATAGTTACTGATGGCGTTAGGATCGGTGGGGAAGGCCGGTATTTGGAACACGGTAAGCAGGGTAATGCCATCGTTCATCTGAGAATCGTACCAGTGTTGGAGCCATCGCCCCCACTCCTGCGGAAGGCGGTCAAAGCCACGCAACGCGTAGATCGCTATCAGATCGTTGCTGTTATCGTTTTTATGGAAGGGAAGCGAGGGCATGTAGCGAGCCTGGTTGATCTGCCACGACTCTTGCGCCTGCACCGCCTGCTTCTGGGTTGTTTCCAACAGATGCTTTGCTTGGGCAACCTGCTCTTGTGTGCCCCCGTTTTGTTCAACCGAGGCGATCTGCGAGTTTGTATCGTTAATGCGATTGCGCAGGGGGTTGATCAGGGCAAAGAACAGCACAATCCCCAGTACAAGTGCAACCCCAACACCTATTCCCAGAATATGCCACTTATTCAGCTTACTCAGCATCGCTTCTCCCCTTTCCTACTCTGCGCCACCGGCACCAGCTCCGCCGCCTGGTGATGGCGGTTGAGACCCCATAGGCCCGCCTGGGCCAAAACCGGGCATACCCGGAGGCATTCCCATTCCATACCCTCCAAACCCAGCAGCACCTGTGCCACCTCCTTGCCCTGCAGGCGGCCATGTTGGAGGCGTTGCCGGTGGGGCTAGACTATCCTGCAAAACCAGGTCTGCCGTGAAATCAAGGCCTTTTCGCCCCTCAACTTCGGTAGGGGTGGCCGAACCGTTGTTCCGATTTCCTCCACCACCCATTCCCCCATAAGGAGAGCCGGGCATTCCTGGCATACCATATGGCATACCGGGGGGCATTCCTGGAGGCCCACTCATTCCGTAGGGCGAGCTAGACATCGGCGAACTCGTCATCGGTCCGCCGGCGCCATAAGGCCCTTTGGGAGGGCCGTAAGAGCCGAACCCACCGTAAGCTTGGTTGCCGTTTTGGGCATTGGCCGATTCGGGCGGATAGGGATGAGGTGGCAGGGTGATGTAGACACTTTGGAACTTCGCGGTATCGTTTCGGAGGAATATCCACCATCGGGCCAGTTCCATCTCATTTGGGCAGAACCCGGTGAGGTGCACGAGGTTGTGATTCCGCGGATCGATCTCCATGGAGTGGAGGAGGATAGTGGGGCTTGTATCCGATGCTACCGCAGTGTAGGCTTTCCACCATGAGTCGTTATACTTCTGAGCGCTCGCGATAAAATCCTGTTTGCTTTTGATATCGGCGATGCTGCTATTCACCTGTTGCACCTTAGATTGGTAGTCCTGATATTGCGACTGGAGACTATTGGCGCTATCCAATTGCTGTTGGGCCTGGCTCAGCACCCCTTTCAGGCTAATGTACCAGGCTACAAAGGCAATGATAACGGCTGCCACGAGAGCCGTAGCAAAGCCGAAGAAAACTGGACGCGCGCGGCGCTCATGAACATAAGGTGGTAAAAGATCGATCCTCAGCATCTTCTAAAGCTTCTCCTGATACAGGCATTTCCCTACGGACATACTGGTTGGGATGGGCATAGGCCTACTTCTTTCTCCCGCGCTTTGCTGGTTCCGGCAGAAGATCGTAGGCCGCAAGCCCCAAACTCACGGCAAAAAGCGGCCCGACCTCGTCCATATCATAGCTCTGTTTTTTGATACTCATCTGCACATGGCGAAGTGGGTTCACTACCCGCGTTGGGATGCCGAGTTCGTGCTCGATGAACTCGGCTAGCTTTGGCAGACGCGCCATGCCGCCGCACAGCAGGATCTCGTGGACGGGCGCATCCCCGCTGCGGGACCGATAGAAGTCTAGAGAGCGCCTTAGCTCCTGGACGAGATCGGTAACATGCGGGGCTATCGCGTTAAATATCTGAATTTTCAGGGCATCCTGAGGTTGCGGATGCGGTGTCGCCTCGCCAAAAGTCGGCGGCACATCGGCTGCCGGAGGCGGTATAAACCCCGGTGTCTCCCCTTCCGTCTGTTGGGCGCTGAAATCGAAAGGAGTGGAGGGCGGGTTCAGCTCCTGCGAGGGGCTGGCCAATCCACCCGACGATTCCCCAAGTTCGCCTGAAGAGGGCGCCAAGCCACCGGAACCACCTCCAAGCTCCTCAGAAGAGGGTGCTAAGCCACCTGAGGGCGAAGAGAACTCGGTGGATTCTGTGGCAGCGCCGGAAAAATCAAAAGGCATTCTTCCAGAAGGAGAGCTGATGGGGCCTGAGGCCGACATGGGCGGCGTCTCGGTGAAATCTATAAAACCGCCCGATTCGCCTGGCAGCGCCCCAGAAACTCCAAAACCGGTCTGAGGGAGCTGTTCAAACATCACCTCGGCCAGGTCTCGTTTATACCGTTCCGCCGTGTCCATATCTACCTGTAGGGCTTCGGAAATGGCGCGGGTAAAGTTATCTCCGCCGACGGGCAGTGTTCGCAGGAATGCGGGCAGATTATCCCGAAACACGCCGATATCCGTAGTACCGGCACCAATATGGGCGATGAGAGCTGTATGCCCCGCCGCTTGCGCAGGCTCGCCGATATCGAGTAGCGCACGCCCCATGGCCAACGGCACCACATCTATGGCTTTGGGGTTGAGGCCGGCAGCAAAAAGCACCTCCACATGCTGATCGATGAAATCCTGCTGGGCTACCGCCAACAGAACCTCAATGTTCTGCTGCGAGGGGTCGGTTCCTTCCGGTCGTTCGATGCGGGCATAGTCCATAATCGTCTGGGCGGCCGCAAAAGGAATCTGGCGCTCGATCTCCCACTGCATCTGCGTGGCCAACTCTTTATCGTCGGACACTGCAGGCACCTCAACCACCCGAACCACCACCGATGTATTGCTCGCCGCTGCACTTACCACCTGTTTTGTGCCGATGCCCGCATCGCGTAGCATCTGGCGAATGGCCTGCCCAAGTCGTTGTGCGTCGAGGATCACCCCGCCATCAAAAGTGTCGGGGGGCGTCGGCGCAATGGCCATGCCCGTTACCTCGACACGCCCACCTCCACCGCGTGCCTCAACGGCCTTAATATATTTCGACCCTATATCCAAACCGAGATAGGTTCCAGCCATCTTAAATTACTCCCTGCTCAAATCCGTAATCTGCAAACCCACATCCCCACCAATAGGGGTTTGCAACCTCGCCACTATCCTTCATCTTTTAGATACGTCCTCAGCATTGTATCAGGTTTGCCGCCGACTGTCAATACCACTTTCCCGTGTTCATCTCTCTTTTGTCGTGTCTCTTGCCGAAAAGGTTCAGTTATCGGAGTTCTACAACCTCCGTCGCATGAGGCCCTATCTCAATCGGGAAGAGAAGCACACCGTTTTGGTTTTGCAGAGGTGTTGCTCTTTGCGCCAAATGCTCGACTGCCTCGTGTGCGCCTGCCAACGTGGGAATCTGGGCTGCAAACACATACACTTTGCCGTTTTGCGGCTGCGCCGAGTCGTTATAGATGGTGAAGAAGCGATCGCCGTAGCGCTCAACCCCCAGCGAAGGGTTATCTGTCATCGCCCAGGTAAGGGGCTGCCAGCCCGCCGCAGAGAGCTGCTGAAAAAGGGGAATATAGCGCTTGAACAGGTCGCGATCTCGATTATACCACTTTGGCGTCTCCCAATAGGGATGGGTCGCCGCATCCGCACTGAACATGCTTGGAAACAGATCATAGAAGAGACATCGCTGAAAATACTGTTCTACCATGCTGTGGTCAAAGCGATCGAAGTTGGTGTCCATCAGCATGAGAAAAGGTTTCTGGTAGCAAAGAGTTCTTCGGTAGCAAAGGGTCGCGTCGGAGTCGGGGGAGAAGCGGCCATCATAAAGCCAATTCACCTCGGTACCCATCACATCGAGGAGCGGCGCAAAAACGCAAAAGCGTTCGGGCGTGCCGTTGGCCATCAGGAGGCGCCCTCGGTTGTGCAAGTCTGCACTGACGAAACGGGTGAAGTCGTGTACCCAATACCACTGAGGCACACAGACTTTTCGGAAACCACTATCAAACGTTAGAGGATACGGACACGCTTGTAGATCGGACAAACGATAGTCGCGCGTATCCGTCCAACTCTCCAGAGAGTCCAGATAGATACCGTCGAGGCGACCGTTTTTCTGCGTGTTTGCCGCCCCGAAAAGGCGGTCTGCAGCCTCTACGGTATAGCTCAGCGAAGCCTTAGTGGGCTGTTCTGGAGTGGCCGGCAGGCCTGGGCTAGGATTTAAGATGAAGAGCGCCCCATCGTTCCAAGGCACCTTGCTGAACTGCACATAGAAATGGCCGTCCGAGTCTTGCACACCGCTGTTCAGAACGGCGCGCGCCCACTCCTGAGGAGTCGGGTCGTGCAACGAATCCAGAGGGCGTGGCGGCATGGCCTCTTGTGCTCGCGCCTGTATGAGGGCCATGGCACTCTCGTAGGTACGCGGAAGGTTGTCCGCCATGGGCATCCAGTAGGAGGAAGGCTCGATATATCGAAAACAGAGGATACCTGCCGCATTATCCTGCTTTATGCTGTTGTCGCCCTCATGAAAAGCAAAGCCGAAGTCTGACCATCCCTCTACGCTCTCCGGCGCGGTAAAGGGCATCCAAATGCCATAAGGTTGATGCGACTCAGGATAGAAGAGAGCGTTGGCGCGATAGAACCGCATTGCCGCCTCCCGGAATGGCATGGTGATCAACCTGATCTTCTGATCTCCCACTTGCTCCACGGGAAGGGGTGGCAGGGAACACAACACACAGCGTACACGCGCCGTGTGGGCAGGCCATACTTGGCTTTTACCGGTGAGGGCCACATCCCACCCGATGACAAAAAGATGGTGAGGGGCGTTATAGAAGATACGAAATACAGAAGGCCACTGGATATCTTCCGCCATCATCAGCCCGCCCGTCCCGCCGGCCACGCAGGCAAAGGGATAGCGTGAAAGCCCTCCGGTTGCGCCTACCGATATCTGAACCTGGTTTTCATACTCCTCGTCAGCCTCCACAGGCAATGCACGGCGAATATCTTCTCCCCATAGAAGGTCGGATTGGGCGATGGGAACTGCGAAATAGAGGCTTAGAGCGCGATCTTGGCCGGTCTTATCTATCAGGGTACCGTCTACCGCTATTCCATCCCCCTTAGGATAGAGCGCCACGCTAAACACAACATGCAGGGCATTGACCACGCCCTCGAAGTTCACTCCGCCCGCCCGCCTCGGCGTAAAACGGCCTTCTAGGGGAATCAGAGGGCCGTCACGGCCCACGTCGCGCAGCAGAAACCCGCCCCTCACGGACTCGTTTACTTTCCTTCCTCTTATCCTCACCGCGGCCAAGGTGCCACGAGCATCAAAGGTCAACGAGAGAGAGCGATCCGCCGATGCCAACGTTTGCCAAGGCGCTATGGGCTGAGAGCGGGTGGGCACGTCCAGCAGCTGGCCATCAAAAACATGGGGGCCTTTCAGCAGGTAGAGGGAAACGTCATCAAACCAGACAGTGCCTTTATGATAGCGAAAAAGCGCATACAGGGTGAGACTTTTCACCGGCTTCTCTGGATAGATAACGACCTGCTCTCTCTCCCAACCGTGCGTTCCTGGCGAGAAGGCGGCAAACTGCCCCCACAGCGGGGTTCCATCGTCATACATCAGGTCTACATAGAGCGCGTAGGCGGCAGGGTTGTTGCCTGCAACCGAATCGGCGCGGCTCCAGCCCACCACAACAATGGGAGTTGGGCTTTGCTCGTTGAGCACGATCGTCTGCATGGCTCCATGAAGGCTGGTTGTATCGGTGCTATCACACCGTATGCTCTGTTCACCGCCATGCACAAACCGTCGGTCAATATCATAGCCCTGGCCGTAAGGCAACCATTCGGGTACCCCGCCCCCTTTACCATCCGGCCCGCTCCCTCCCTCGAAGCCCCCGTTTCGCACGAGATTGACCCCATAGCCCTGCCCTCTCGCATAAAGGGGGCAGAGCAAGCAGATGAGCAGAGCAAACGCCCAGAAACCGCGCAGGGCCATGGGTTTTTGCTGCATTTCCCAAGACGTTCGGGTTTGGTTAAGGCGCTCCATGCCTCTTCCCCCCGCAAAGGAGTTTGTTGTAGACGACCATGCGACAAGCCGCGGGCCTTTCTCTAGAGAATCAACCACCTACTCGAAGTTGCCGGCTTCCACAGCGCGTTTGGCCAGCACCTCGGTTAGCTGGGAGGCACGCCCGATGTAAGGGCCAAGGCGGAAACGCACCTCTGGATAGAGCTTTTGGGCTTCCTCGAATAGCGAGGGCAGATCGTCGGCCACATGCGTGCCCGTGTGCAGAAAATAGGGAACGCCTACGATCTCCGTGGCGCCCTGTTGCACACAAAGGGCGATGGCCTCTGGAATGGAGGGGCTATTGCACTCCAGGAAACCGACCTCCACAATCGGGAAGATACCGCGTCGTTTTACTTCATCAACCACGCGATACATCGCCTCGTTCGCAGCGGGGCGTGGGCTGCCGTGAACCAACACCAACAGCGCTTGCTTAGCCATTCTGTTTTCCTCCTGAGGTTGCGGGGCATTTTGTGGTTCCGTAGAGTGGGCAATCGGGTAAAGCACGGCAGAAGCGTGCGGCGCGCTCAAGGTCTTCACGCCACGCCTCAGGCCCTACGGCCGCGAGGGCGCTTGCGATGAGCGCATCGGCTAAGTTTTCATCATAGCCAATCGGCTCGGCCACACTAAACTCCAATTCGGGATAGCGTGCTTTTGCCTCCTCCAACGCTTTGGGGATGTCGGCTTTTACAAATTTTCCTGGAACCAAAAAATAGGGCAGCACCAAAATGCGACGCACTCCATCCTGCACTAACCGTGCCACGACATGCGCAAATAGCGGTTCACTGTAGTTCAAATAGCCTACTTCCACACGGGTGTCAGGCCACTTGGCACGCAGGCGTTCCGCATGGGCTTGCAAAGCCTCCCCGGCCCCACACAGGAGAGAGCCGTGGGCAAACAGCAGGATCGCGTCGGGCTTCATCTTCTTGGGGCTATGAGTTCCAAGTTCTTACCGCTCTCCTCCTCTACGGTCTCATGCAGGCTGTTGCCATGACTATCCATCGTCACCACCGCCAACAGGTCTTTCACACGCAGATGCCACATGGCCTCAGGTACCCCGAACTCCTCCAAAAAGTCTACCCCCTCTACATCCGTCACGCACTCGGCATAGAACTGCGCCGCCCCGCCAATAGCATTCAAATAGACGGCTCCATAGTCTTTCAGAGCCTGAAGGGTCTTTTCACCCATTCCGCCCTTGCCGATCACCGCTCTTATTCCGAAACGCCGGATGATATCGGCCTGATAAGGCTCCTCGCGCATGCTCGTCGTGGGGCCGGCTGCGGTGATTTTCCAGCGCCCCTGCGCATCTTTAATCGCCACCGGGCCGCAATGGTAGATTACCTGTCCGCGAAGGTCTACGGGGCTAGCGTGCTCCAAGAGATATTTATGAAGCGCATCGCGCCCGGTGTAGATCACGCCGGAAAGCAACACCACATCGCCCACCTTAAGCTTACGCACGTCCTCCTCGCTTAACGGGGTTGTGAGATGAATCTCTCGACCCGTAAGCGGTATGTTTTCCTGCTCGGCCAAGCGCTGGGGCCTTTCTTCACGGAACAGCCACCGGCGAATAGCCCCGGTCTGCGGGTCAAGACGCACCCCAAGGCGTCGAAAAGCCCAGCAATCGTAGGCCACAGAGACAAAGAAGGAGGCCGGCAGCCGATTCAGCGCCCCGATTTTGCACCCAAAGAGGGTTACCTTGCCTCCAAAGCCCATTGTGCCGATGCCCAAATCGTTGGCATGCGCCATCACGCGCTCTTCTAGCTCCGCCAAAACCGGGTTCGGGTTCACATCGTCTAGAGGGCGTAACAGCTGCTCTTTGGCATGACTATAGCCGCTGGTACGATCGCCCCCAATACATACCCCCAAGCAGCCCACGCTACACCCTTGTCCCTGAGCTTGCCAAATGGCATGAAGGATGCACTTGTAAACCCCCTCCAGGTTACGGTCAGCACGCCCTAAATGCTCTAGCTCACAGGGAAGAGAGTATTGGATATTTTTGTTTTCGCATCCGCCCCCCTTCAACAGAAGAAGCACCTCGATCTCGTCTTCCTCCCACTGCTCAAAATGGATGATGGGCGTTCCGGGGCCGATATTGTTACCAACGTTTTTGCCGGTTATGCTGTCCACGGAATTCGGCCTTAGTTTGCCCAGCCTGGTAGCCTCCGCAATGGCCTCATGAATGGCCCGCTTTATTGCAATCTGGTTCACTCCTACCGGAGTGTGGATGAAGAAGGTGGGCATGCCCGTATCCTGACAGATAGGCTGCTCTCGCTCGCAGGCCATATCAATGTTTAACCCGATGATCTGAAGCGCCTGCCCCGATCGGTTATGCTTATCCTCCATCTGTAGGACGCGCTTAAGGGCACGGCGCACATCGGCGGGCATGTTGGTGGCGGTCTGTGTGATCAGCTCCAGCAAACTCTGTTGCAACTGTTCCATGTTCAAACTCCCAGCCCTCCGCAACGTTGCAGAGAACGATTTTTTCACTACTCTTCATTATACCTACCCTCTCCGCAGATGGTTCAGGAACGAGGACGAAGCCATGCCTCCTCTTTCACTTAGAGCAAAGTGGGCTACTCAGCGGCCAAAACAGCTGTCTTCATCGTCTCTTTCTCGGGCCGCTGCATCGCCGTCGGTAAGACAAGCGGCCTTTCGAGCGAATCTATAACGCTTCCCGACGCCCACACGTAGAAGAAAGAGAAGGATTTTCTCTTTAGAAAAAAGAAGACTTTTACAGAACAAGATTCTCAGAGGAGCCTTTCCATGCCAAGTGCATCCTACAGCCCCGGGCTAGAGGGAATCGTTGCCGGGCTTACCGCCATCTCAAAAATAGATGCCGAACGGAATCGGCTGAGCTACCGCGGCTACGACATCCACGACCTCGTGGATCACTGCAGCTTTGACGAAGTCGCCTATCTCCTTATCTACGGCGATCTGCCCAACCAAAGCCAGCTAGACGCTTTCGTTAACACCGTCGGCGCCCATCGCGGGGTCCCTTCAGAAGTCCTCTCCTTGCTAAAAACCCTACCCTCCGATGCCTCCCAAATGGATCGCGTGAAGGCCGCCGTCGCCGCGCTCGCCCTCTTCGACCCACAGCGTGAAGAGAGAACTGCAGAGGCCTATCGTGCCGTGGCCGTTCGGCTCTACGCCCAACTGCCCACCATCATTGTCAACAGCTATCGCCTTAGCCAGGGACAAGAGCCGGCCGCCCCACGCGCCGACCTCAATCACAATGCCAACTTTTTCTGGATGCTTACCGGCCACGAACCTTCTGACCTCATCGGCCGCGCCTTCAATGTAAGCCAAATCCTCTATGCCGAGCACGGCTACAACGCCTCCACTTTCGCCGCTCGCGTTACCGTCTCCACCCTATCCGACATCTACTCCGGCGTGGTATCGGCCATCGGCACGCTGAAAGGGCCTCTGCACGGCGGAGCCAACGAGGCCAGCATGCAGATGCTCCTCGAAATCGGCTCTTCGGGGCGCGCGGCGGAGTGGGTGCGCGAGGCCCTTGCGCGTAAACAACGGATCATGGGGTTTGGACATCGCGAATATAAACATGGCGATGAGCGCGCCCGCATTGCAAAACAGTACGTCATCGAGCTGGCAAACAGCAAAGGGGCAACGCATTGGCTCGAAATGGCGGATATCATTGAGCGCGAGATGATGCAGGCCAAAGGGCTTTATCCCAACGTGGACTTCCCCATCGGCCTGCTCTACTACCTCATGGATATTCCCATCCCGCTCTACACCCCCATCTTCATGATGAGCCGTATCACCGGCTGGTGCGCCCACATCATCGAGCAACTGGAGAACAACCGCCTTATACGGCCTGAAAGTGAATACATCGGGCCGAGCGAGCGCCCTGTGCTTCCGCTATCGGAACGTCCCTAGGTGCGGAAATGGTAGACGAGTCGAAAACCACCGGTACGGCCGTGGTGCTAGGGGCGGGAACCATGGGCGGCGGCATCGCCGCCCAGCTCGCCAATGCCGGTTGGACGGTCTGGCTGCTCGATCTTCCCTCTCCCGAGCCACGCAATCGGTTGGCCGAAGAGCGCATACGTCGCCTTCAAAATGCTCGCCCTCCCTTGCTTGCCCTGCCGGAATATGCGGAGCGCGTCCACGCAGGCAACATAGAGGACGATATCCATCACCTAAAAGAGGCCGACTGGATCGTCGAAGCCGTCATCGAAGACCTGCAGACCAAACGCCGTGTGCTGGCTCTTGCCGATGAAAACGCCGGAGTACAAACGCTTATCACCAGCAATACTAGCGGCCTGAGCCTCCATGCTATGAGCGAAGGGAGAAGCGAATCGTTTCGCGCCCGATTCTTCGGTACCCACTTTCTCAACCCGCCTCGCTATCTCAAACTACTCGAAGTCATTCCCCTGCCCACAACCGACCCCAACCTCGTTGCCGGATTTACCCGATTTGCCGAGCAGACGCTCGGCCATCGTGTCGCTTTCGCCCGCGATACCCCTGGCTTCATATCCACGCGGCTCTGGATTGAGCATCTGCTCGAAACCATGCATCTTGCCGAAGAGTTTGGCCTATCGGTCGAGACGGTGGATAGCCTAACCGGCCCGCTCATCGGTCGCCCGCGCAGTGCCACGTTTCGCATGGCCGACATCGTTGGGTTAGACATCGTCGCCGCCGTGGCACAGCATCAGCACGAACTGCTTCCAAACGACCCCAAGCGTTCCCTCCTCACCCCACCAAAGGCGCTACGGTATCTGCTAGAACAGGGTCTGCTTGGGGAAAAACGGGGTAGTGGCTTCTATCGGCGCCAAAACGATCATATCGAGGTGTTCGACCCCCTCACACAAACCTATCGGCCCCGCCAAACCGAGCCGCAGCCCCTTGTTGCCCATCTTCAAACCCTGCCGTTGCCGGAACGCTTGACTCTCATCGGCCAAGCGACCTCAGACCCTTCTCCTGAAGCGCAGTTTCTGCACGCCCTTCTCTCCCGTTTCGTAGACTACGTGGCCTCTGTTGGGCCGGAGATCGCTGACGATATTCTCACCATAGACCGCGTTATGCAGTGGGGTTTTCAGTGGGAGCTTGGGCCTGGAGCCATGGCCGATCTGCTGCAACCGCAAACAGAGCGCCCTTACTATAGAACTATTGACCACCAGCGCACCTATCTCTCCTTCGCAGAAGGCAAATATCTCCCTATCCCGAAAGAGCCGGAGTATCTCTGTCTATCCGAACGAAAACAGGAAGGCGGAACGTTGCTTGCAGAGGCATCCGCTTCTCTCATTGCGCTGGACGACGATGTGGTCTGCCTCGAGTTTCACACCAAGATGAACACATTCGAGCCGGCCCTCGTGCGCTTTATCGAGCAGGTCTGTAACCTTATCGAGAAAGAGGGGTGGGCCTTGGTCATCGGCAATCAGGCGCCCCATTTTTCGGCGGGCTATAACCTGCGCCTTTTCCTAGAGGCCATCGAAGCCAAAAAGTGGCAAGCGCTCGACACCATGCTCAAAGAGCTGCAGTTTGTTTTTCTACGCCTGAAATATGCGTCGTTTCCCACGGTGGCCGCCCCGCACGGCTACACGCTCGGAGCCGGCTGCGAAGGCACCCTGCATTGCGCCCATGTGCAGGCCGCCCGCGAGCTGGCAATGGGTTTACCGGAGGTGCGCGTAGGGCTTATACCGGCAGGTGGCGGCACCAAAGAGATGCTGGCGCGTACGATGAGCCTGCCCGAAACAGCGGCCGATCCGCTAGCGGCGCTGGAGAATCTGTTCAAGCGCCTCACCATCCCCTCCATCTCGACCAGCGCCGATGAGGCAAGGAAAAACGGCTTTCTCCGCCCCACCGACGGTCTTACCCCAAACGCCGACCGTCTTCTCTATGAGGCGAAATGCCGTGCGAAGCGCCTTAGAGAGGAAAACTATCGCCCTCCCTCCCCTCACCCCATTCTCACCTTCGGGCGAGCGGCAAAAGAGCGCCTGCACCGCGCGCTTGAACAGTGGCTTGCCGAAGGCCTTATCACCGAGCACGATAGTTTCGTTGCCGCCCAACTTGCCCGAGTCCTCTACGGAGATGCCGAAACGCAACGCTCCTGCGCCGAGGAGGCCCTTCTGCAGATCGAACGCGAGGCGTTTATCGAGGCGGCTAAACACCCAAAGAGCCTTGAACGTATTCGGCATGTGCTGGCAACGGGCAAACACCTGCGAAATTAGGTACGAAGCCCGGAATTAAAACTGACCGCCGGCCTCTCTTTCCGTGCTCAGCCGCAGACCGTCAGCGGGCTGTAACTGAACCCAACCGAGGCGATTTAAGGTGCGGATGGTCGTGGCGACCTGCTCTTCAGAAAAGGCAGCGCGGTGTTGCCGCTCCATCGCTTCAAGCACGGCCTGTTCTGTGACTGATCCAAAAGCAGATGCGCTCTCCTGTTGCAACTCCCTCGTCACAAAATGGACGGCGGCCGCGGCCCTCACCTCCTGTATATCCATTTGCAAGAACAGATCGGCCACCTTTCGGATCAAAGCGTCCCACCTTTTCAGCTCGTTCTGATAAGTCACCCTCACGATAGAATAGGCGATTCCCGGACGGACAAGCCGACATGAGCCGTCCTTACTCTCTTCCAAAAGCCCATTGTTCACTAATCGCTGGATAATGTCCCTCAGCGCATCGGAGTAAGGCCCATAGTCGCCCCACCGAAACACAATGCCCGTAGGCAAACCCTCTGCCGTGGCAAAGTAGACCAGGGTTTGAAATGCGGTGCGGCCAATCTTCCACCGACATGGGGACTCAAGCACACGCTTAAGGGTCTCTGCAATCACAACCCAGGTGGATAAGGCTCCTGTTCTTGAGGCCATCTCTTCGATTTGCTGTCCGCCAAGCAGGGGAAGCGCCGCGTCGTCCTTAACGGCAGCAAACAGCCCACCAAGCTCCTCCCGGCCTTGAAGAAACGCCTCGTTTACCTGCTCGTCAGGAGCATCCAGAGGGCCGTAAAGCTCCACCTCTATCTCCAGTCGGCTAAGATAATGGTAGAAGACCGGGCCAACGAGCCTCCAATCTAGCCCCCCGTTGTTGCAACCCAAAGCGGGACATGCAAGAGACTGAATCCCCCACTCTTTGTAGTGCCGTTCGAGGTAGTCTAGCCCTGCCAAGATATCTAACAGGCGCGAAGCCTCACGCCAATGGCCTTTCGTAGGGAAATTGAGGATCCAGGGCGGCGTCATGGTCGGTCGTAGGGGCACGGCGCCGCCGTGCCCCTACTTCACCTCACCCGCTCTGCATCGGCGCACATAGTCTTCGTACATTTCTGGGAAGCGCTTTTTGAACTCGAGTACGATCCCCTTGCCCATCACCCCCCATGCAGTTCACCGTGTTGACCAGGGTTTGTGCCTTCGATTGGAACAGATCGCCCTTCCGCACCCGTATCATGTCTGTTTCCAGACAAAGAAAAGCTCTGGATCTATTTCAATAGAAAGTTGGGGTGCCATCGCCTGCAGCATGTCGCCCGCCGTTTGGCACGCGACGTAGGCACCAAGAATATAGCTCGCCGGCACGACATCGGGCACGAGTAGCTCTGCGTATTTGGCGAATTTATACTCTTTTGCCGCCTCTTTGTACAAAGGGTGATACCAAACGCGAGCGAAGATTTTCTTTGGATCGAGATGCACTAGCCCCTCTGGCGATGGATAAAAGTGAGCGCTAGCGCAAGCCGCATTTCTATCGGAGATGACGGCTCCTTTAATATCGAGCACACTCGGCGCGACGCGCAACACGCATAGCTTTTCATGCAAATGTTTTGTCATGCGTAGCCTGCAGAGCATCGGGTTTCGTGCACAAAAGTAGAGGTTTGCATAGTCATGAAGCAGGCGCCCATTCGGTGCCCGCTTCCGCTCTCTACGCCTATGCACATCCCTATCCGAAACGCTTACCGGGTGCAGGGTGCCGTCTCTTATGCCTTTTCTAACCCGATTGTACGATAGAATGCCGTACTTCAAGATGTCCGGAACGTTCTGGATGTGGGTTATGTAGTGAAGTTCCTTTAAATCGCTACGTTGCATATCAGCGCCTACGCAACTTTTTGGAATATATTACCTCTAACCTTCTTTTTTTTGAAGGCAAAAAAGGCTATCAACAAAATGCTTAGCACCTGCGCAAAAGCGGAAAAGAACTCTTCGTCCGTACATCCTCTCCTCTGAATCGGCGGCGATGACCGCAAAGGCTGCGGTTTTTGGATCTTGTGCAGAGGGGAAGACAGCTCCCGTGGGAAAGCTGAGGAATAGGTTTTACCGATGCTGCATTTTTATCACAAGCGGGCAGGATTCTTGACCTCGCCACGCGGATATATCTTGCAACGGAACAATACCCTTCGAGGAGAGCAACATGTCTCAACCGGTACGAATCGGTTTTGTAGGGGTGGGGAGTATGGGCCAGTGCGCCCATCTAAAGAACTACGCCACCTTGCCCGATTGTCAGGTAGTGGCCATCGCCGAGCTACGCCCTCAGCTGGGGCAAAAGGTAGCCCAGCGCTATGGGGTTCCTCATGTCTATCCCTCTGCGGAGGAGATGCTTGCCAAAGAGGCCCTCGACGGCCTGGTAGTATCCCAACCCTTCACACGTCATGGGCAGGTGGTCATTCCCCTCTATAGAGCCGGAATCCCCATCTTTACCGAAAAGCCGCTCGCCGGTTCACTGGCCGTAGGAGAGCAGATGATACGCGCTTTAAAGGAAAGCGGAACATGGCATATGGTGGGCTACAACAAGCGAAGCGACCCTGCCGTTATGTGGGCGAAAGCGGAGATCGAGCGGCTAAAACAGACCGGTGAGATCGGCAAACTGCGCTATGTGCGCATCACCATGCCGCCCGGCGATTGGGTTGCCGGAGGGTTTACCGACCTGATCACCACCGACGAACCGTATCCCAGCCTTCCTCACGACCCTCCACCCGCCGACCTCAGCGCAGAGGGCGCTCGCACCTATGTGGAGTTTGTGAACTACTACATTCATCAGGTCAACCTTCTGCGTTACCTCCTCGGCGAGCCTTACAAGCTTGTCTATGCGCATCCTTCCCGAACGCTTTTGGTGGCCGAAAGCGACAGCGGCGTTGCCGCGACCATCGAGATGCAGCCCTACACAACCACCCGTGCTTGGGAGGAGACCGCGCTGGTGGCCTTTGAGCGCGGCTACGTTCATATAGCCCTCCCGGCCCCTCTCGCCTCGAATCGGCCGGGGCACGTTGAGGTTTACTACGATCCAGGAGGTCAAACCGAGCCAAGACGTGTCAGTCCCACACTGCCTTGGGTTCACTCCATGCGCCAACAGGCCATCAACTTCGTGCGCGCTTTAAAGGGCGAGATTCGCCCACCTTGCGAGGCCGCCGAAGCGTTAGAGGACCTCAAGATTGCCCGTGACTATTTACGCCTCATCGGCTGCAACTAGGGCTTCGCCTTCTGCCTACCCTTCCCTTCAGAACTGGTGGGAATGGAAACTTAAGATTTCTCGCCTTCGGCTCGAAATGACAGTTGTTTATCTCGCCTTCGGCTCGAAATGACAGTCGTATCACTGGCTCGAAATGACAGTTGTTCATCTCGTCTTCGGATCGAAATGACAGGCGTATCACCGGCTCTTCAAGGCACACACCCTCGTCCTCAAGGCCGACGCCCCCCAGTGAGAACGAAATGAGAAGACCTCTCAGCTTCGCTTCGAGGTGACATGGGCGCCGATGCCTTCGCCCTATCAGGGAGAGGGGCACCTAGCGGTGAGCATCTCAGCGGCCCGTTTCATATCTTTACCCGTCTATCTCGCTGGCCGCTGCGTTGCTGTCTGCAAGACGGAAAGGAGGGGATAGGGGACGAGCAAAGTCGGCTTACTCCACGAATTGGCTCTAGAACCGCCCGCTCCATCGCCTTCATGCCCATTTCGCTATGTAGATAGGTCCGTCTGAAGGCAGGCGGCCAGCCCAGGCGTGACCGGAGTGAGAATGTAGCCACTTCGACTGTCGCCCACCACGCAGCAGCGCTCCCCCTCGCCGTAATGCCAATAGTAAGCCACTATGTAGGCACACAAAAGGGCGTCCAACAAATCTTCGTAGCGTTTTAGGTCGCGCCCGCGCCTTTCCTGCAAATCGGAAAGCCAGGATGGCGGCAGAAGAGAGGGTTGCGCCATTTTCAGCGATTCCAGCAGCGTTGCATAGCGTGCATACTCCGCCCAACGGCTTCGCAGCGAGCGGCCTGGTTTGGCCTTATACTTCAGTGAGCGCTTGAGATGAAAAAGGGCGCACTGCGCGCTACGCGGAAACACCTCCAAACAACGTCGAACGGTGCTATCGTGCGGTGAGAACCGATAGTCGGGCGTCGTGCCGAGCGACGCATTCAGCATCAGCAACAGCTCCTCGCCGCGCAAGTATCCGCCACAGATACGCCGATTGGCCGGAAGAGGGCCGGCCTCATAACGACCAAAACAGCGCCGCAATTTGGTTTCACAAGGGCGTTCACCTCGCTCATTGGGGACGATGAGCGGGGCATCCATCCCGATAAGCAGCCCACCGCCCCTATCGGCAGCGTGGACAAAGGCGACGATCTCTTCGTTCGAGCCGAGAGCCTCGTGCCATTGGAGCGTTTGCAAAGTTTCATATGGCGCATCGCCAGCTTCCAACACAACGGCAGCGCTGGTATTGCGCTCTCCCCATGCCAGGTCAATCCCTACAAACCGCATGGTGGCTCACAAAAAAAAAGCCCGATGCCGAAAGGCATCGGGAAAGAAAGGAGGTCGCAACCCGCAGAACTTCTGCAGGGATCGCGATCGAACTGCTCGTACCTTATTATACCCGATGTTCATGCCAAAAAGTTCCCACTTTGATCTTTTTTTGCAAAGTTAGCCACGAATCGCTTGTTTTTGCCAACTGTGTCTTAGTGTGTACTATTTTGTTTCAGCTAGTGCTTCGGGGAGCGCCTCTAAGAACCGCGCATTCTGAGCAGGCGTTCCAATGGAGACGCGCAAATGGGTTTGGCTCTTGAAATCGGGGCTGAAGCGAACGATGACTCCCCGTCTTAGCAAAGCATCGGCCACAGCACGTCCATCGCGCCCCACATTTACGAAAATAAAGTTGCCGTAGGTAGGGGTATAGTCAAGGCCGAGACGCTCAAACGCAGCGTAGAGCGTCCGTTTGCCCTCTTCGTTCACGGCCACAGTTTGGGCTACAAAGGCCTCATCCTCCAAAGCGGCGGCGGCTGCCGCTTGGGCCAGCAGGTTCACATTGAACGGCTCTCGCGTGCGATCGAGCCAGCCGGCGATCTCTGGGCGCATGATCCCGTAACCGATGCGCAGACCGGCCAAACCATAGGCCTTGCTGAAAGTACGCAACAGCACCACATTCCGCTCGTCACGCACAAAATCTATACACTCCGGATACTCCGGCAAGCCGGTGGCATACTCGTAGTAGGCCTCATCTATCACCAAAATGGCCTGTTCAGGCAGACGATCTAAAAGCCTTTCGATTCCAGCTCGGCTTAAGATCGTTCCCGTTGGGTTGTTTGGATTGGCGATAAACACCAGGCGTGTGCGGGAAGTTATAGAGTTCAGAAGAGCCTCGAGGTCGTACCCCCAATCCGGGGTAAGAGGCACTTTATGGCAGAGCGCATTGTTGAGCAAGGCCGCCGCTTCGTAACGAACAAAAGAGGGATCGGCCTGGATTACCTCATCGCCAGGCTCTAAAAAGGTGACCCCTAAAAGATGGATGATGTCGTCGGAGCCGTTGCCAAAAACGAGCGATTCGGGGGCTATATCCAGCTTTTTGGCAAGGGCAAGGCGCAGGGTACGGGAAGAGATGTCGGGGTAGAGATGCAGCTTCGGCGCCATCTGGGCGATAGCCTCGAGCGCTTTTGGCGAAGGCCCTAAGGGGTTTTCGTTGCTGGCAAGTTTAACAACCTCTTGGATGCCGAGTTCTCTCTGCACCTCCTCGATAGGCTTCCCCGGCACGTAGGGCACGAGGTGGGCAATATTTTCGGCTACCTTTAGCGGGTGTGTCATTACAGAACGCGAATCGGACACAGTGGGTTTCCTTAAAACGTTGACTAGACGCAAAGATTATACCCGCACTTTCAACGCTGTCCTCGCTGCCGTGTTGGTGTGATAGAGGTCAATAGAACGCAAAATCCTCATAGAAAATCTACCGGTTTTTGCCTATGGAGGCCGCTTTCTCGCAAAACTGCGCGTGCCGGGCGGTGTATTTTTGATGGATAATATGAGAAAAGGAACAAAAAAGGATTTATCGTGATGTTGTTGTCAGAAGTCAAAACGATTTGGGCGCCATGCCCTTTTTGTGGAGGTGAATGCAGGCCGGAGGAGGTTACCTTGCCGTTATGCCGTGAGAAGAACACCTATGTCATCGTTCAGGAGATACCGGCAGAGGTTTGCCAAGAGTGTGGTGAAATTCTGTTTTCGGTATCAACGGCGGCAGCCCTTTTAGGGCTGCTGAACGGTAAGAACCTGCCGATCGGCACGAATCAGGTTCCCGTTTACCGCTTCGGTAGTCATGCGACCACCTCAGAATAGGCAAGCGAGCCGAGCGTAAAGCGGGAGGGTAGGGGTCGAGAACCTCACGGTTCTAGAGGCAGTTTGTAGAGCAAGCTGACTTTGCCCGTCCCCTATCCCGGCCTTTCCCCCGATTCAGGAGAAAGTAGGCTAGTGTGTTTAGTTCTCAAAGGAAAGCCTATCGAAGCAAACCGACAGGAAGCTTACCGGTCTTCTCCGTCCCTGATAGGAGGAGGGGAGGGGGGGTGAGAGCTTAAGAAGAGAAGGGGCAAGCAAGTTTCTGTTCAAAGGAAAACCGATCGCTTTCCCTGCATCTCATGTCATGGTGCCCGCTTTAGGGGAAAAATAGGGTAATGTAGAGAACAAGTAACTTTACCTGTGCGTCGGTTGTCAAAAGGAGTAGAGATGGAAAGCGAATCGGAAGAGACCCCTCAGGACGAACCTACGCCGGCTATAGAGCCGCAGCCGTTGGAGCCGTGGTTCATCGAGTTATTGGCCTGCCCGGCCTGCCCGCAACGCTGGCCGCTGCACCTAAACGAGTCGAAAACGGCGCTGCACTGTTGGTGTGGCCGTTATGCCTACCCCATCAGCCCGGAGGGCATTCCCGTGCTGCTCGTAGAAGAGGCTGTCCTGCTCGATGAAAAAGCCGACCCGGCAACCGTTGCCCCTCCGAAGGAAGGAGCTTAGCCGATGCCATCGCTACGGGTGTTGGTACTCCAGGGGCCTAATCTCAACCTTATTGGCTCTCGTGAGCCGGATTTCTACGGGCGTGAGACGTTTGATGAGATCAATCGCAAAATAAAAGCGAAGGCCCAGGAGCTTGGCGTCGAGGTAAAAATTCTTCAATCGAACCACGAGGGCGACCTTGTAGACGCCATTCAGGAGGCACGTGAAACGGCGGATGGCATTATCATTAATGCGGGCGCGCTAACGCATTACAGCTACGCCGTACGCGATGCCCTCACGGCCGTGCGTCTGCCCACGGTGGAGGTGCACCTCTCCAATATTCATGCGCGCGAAGAGTTTCGGCATCGTTCCGTTATTGCCCCTGTCGTCATGGGGCAGATCGTGGGGCTAGGCTCACTTGGCTATCTGCTGGCACTAGAGGCCATCTGTCAGATCATCGAGCAAAGCCATCGTTAACAAGTGGCGCTTCTGGTAAATTGGCGACCTATGCGTTGGCAAAAACTCTTTCGGTTCTGTCTTCTTGCGTTGGGGGTGCTGCTCTGCGCCGGCAGGTGGGCGCCTATGGGAGAGCCTCCCTCGGAGAAGCAGGAGGAAAAAGCCGGCGCCGTTTGGGCCACCAAGCCGATCACCGTTCCCTCTAATGTGCGCTTTCCGCTGCAGTTGCCTTGCCATAAGTGGTATGGCCTGTTGGTGATACAGGCCGAATTTCCGGGGCATCAGCTGCTTAACTGCGGCCTCGATACCGCCATGAACGCTTGTGCCGTGCCCCCTCTCACCGTGTTGCGGCTAAAGCTGCCCAAGCCCACCGGCGAGGTTCATTTGCAAAGGCTCTGGCAGGAGCTAGATGCTCCTACCACCGAGATTCCCTCCTTGAGCCTTGGCACCTTACCGATAGCTCCGTTACAGGTGGCGCAGCTTGACGTGCTGCAAATGCTATCGCCGGAAATCGCCATCAGCTCTGCCGATGCGCCGGTTTGCTGGCTCGGTGGGCCTTTTCTTTCGGCTTTTCAGGTGACCATCAACGCAGAACAGGAGTTCCTAAAGTTGGAGCCGCCGAACGCTCCTTTGCCTAGAGGACGCGGGGCCGTGGTGGTGCCGATGAAGTTGCGGAACGGCTGTCCCGAAGTGATGGTAAGTCTGCCCAAATCCCCTCCGTTTCCCGCACTTGTAGATCTCACGGCGCCCATCTCCATTATCCCCACCAAAGTGGCCGAAACGCTAAAACTCCAACCATTAGAAAGCCTCTTGTGCATGGGAACCGATGGCAAGCCCTATCGGCTTACCCGTGCCATAGCGCCGCGCCTTGCTGTGGGCAAGGCGGGTGTGGATAAGCTCGATGTCTCCTTTCTACAACCACCCTTGCCCGTGCCCGGCCAAACAAAACCAGAAAATGTGAACTCTCCTTTGGAATCGGAGGCCGTTTTAGGGAGGAACTTTCTAGACCGCTATCAGCTGACCCTCAACTATGCACGCAGACAGATAGAGCTGATCCCCCTTCCCCACGAACAAGCAAAGTAGCCACCAAAATCGTTTCTCTTCACGAACGGCAATGTAATGTTCAGAAAAAAGGTCTACCCAAACACCGGTAACAACCGGATAAAAAATACGTAGTAGCAAAATAGAAATCATCGGTTAGGAAAGACACGAGCAAGCTGTTTCGTGTCGGCGGCCCTTGCCTAAACCATGCCTAAACCATAACGCTATCGGTAAGGCAAGAAAGGAGAAAAAACATGTCTGGCTCTAAACAACGAGGCTTTCGTGTTCTGTGGCCGGCCGTTGTCTCTTTGGCACTTCTGCTCGTCGTGCGGTCGGCATTAGCACAAAGTCGTTCACGCGCTCCTGCCCGCAGCACCTCAACGGCGTCCACCACCCTCCCCGCTTTCCGCAGGGCTTCACGCCTTCCACAAAACTATTACGAAGACGCCAGCACCTCCTATCCATCCTCTTGGCAGGCGCGACCGCTTATTTTCCATACACCCTCCCGCGACGTCTCTAGCACAACCTCCGCACCATCAAGCGCTTACGACCGCTTCCAGCACACCACCGAAGGCTACCTCTATCGCATCGCCCAGCAACGGGGTACGATCATCTACGTATATACTTGGCCACTAGAATGGGACTACTATGACTGTTGCTTTCCCTATTTCTTCTACACTCCGTGGCCTTCCGAGCCGCATCGTTGCTACCCACCTGTCTACGAGCCGGAAGATAGCGCGCCCATTCCGAGCGTGCATGGCGGTGGAGTTTGGTATCCACCCTATGGCGTCTACGTGCCCCAACCCCCACAGCGCGGCGTTCCCACCGAAGGCTCCTTGCCCGGTGATGCCGTAAATGCCTACTATTTGGGGCGCGGAGAAACCGCCTATTCGGTGGACGACCCCAAACTCGATCCGGCCCTTCGCGCAGCCATCGGCGACATTACAGCCGCCTTCCAGCACAACGATTTCGACGCTCTGGCAAAGCATCTTCCCTCCAACGGCACGATAGCCATCTATTTGCATGGGCAGTACAGCTACTCCCTCCCCGCCGATCAGTATCTGCAGCGGACGCGCCAGGCGCTTACGGCCTCGCCGGCGCTCAGTTTCGGGCTGCATCGCGTGTATCAGGTAGACCCAAATACCTACCGCGTTATGGGCATTCATGTCTTCAAAGACCCTCAGGGCAACGAGCGTGTGGTGTCTCTAGGGTTCGTGCTACAGAGGCAAGGAGCGGACTACGTTGTGATGCAAATAGATGTGGATTCTCCACATTCTTAGAACAAGCCGGTGTAGGTTATTGCCTGCAATTTGGGTAAACTACCATCAGTTGAACAGCAATTTTAGGAAACGCTTTTAGTTTCTTTCCGTATTCCTAACAAAACGGTGCGGAAAGGAGAAGAGGGATATGCCGCTTACGGAGAAGCAGAAAAAACTGATAGACGAGCGCATTCGGCGTGAAGGACTGAACGAGTTCGGGGACCCTAAGGGAACCGTTTACGCCGGAGGCACACCGCTGTTTGATATGCGGACCGGCCGCATGATAGATCGGTATGAGTATATTCTCAGCCGTCATCGCGACTGGCTGCCTCAGATAGAGAAAGAGGATTAAGATGAACGAACGCAAGGCCCCATGGCCGTGGATCGCTTTCCTACTCTTAGCGCTCTCTGCCTGGCCAATGCTTCGCGATTGGCAAAGGGAGGCACGCTCCGCACATGCCCCCTCAACACCTCTCGTGGCAAACGCCGGCGCCTTCATCTCTCCTAACCAGATAGAGGTGCAACTGCGCCCCGGTGCCGACGATTCGACCCTTGAGGCGCTAAGCCGAGAAATAGGTGCGCCTTTACAGTGGGATAGCCCGCTGCATGCGGAAACAGAGATCGCCGTAG
>Ga0209061_1001786_pt1 | contig 32023 bp, 23 predicted proteins | sample Coa_R1_10_FD_187157 | JGI IMG/M metagenome (GOLD analysis project Ga0209061, IMG submission 187157) | Surface soil microbial communities from Centralia Pennsylvania, which are recovering from an underground coalmine fire - Coalmine... | ecosystem: Environmental > Terrestrial > Soil >... | reverse complement strand
CTGTAACTTTACCACAAACTGAAATCTGAGGAGACGAAGCTTCGAGCAGATGGTGGTATTCAACAGCCCGGACCGGGGGCTCAATCGAACAGTAATAACACTTCTACCACGAGATGAGCTTGCATGGGTAGGGCGGCCGTCGCGGTAGAAGGGATAGGGGTTGAACGCGCCATCCTCACCTCCACCAGGTTCGCGCATCTGTCGTCTTTCAGTACCCTCAGTCGGATCGAAGCCTCTGCCGCGGGTGTTACAAGCTGGTGGTGAAGTCCACGTCTCACGCTTTCAGTATCCTCAGTCGGATCGAAGCCTCTGCCGCAATAACTCCGCCATCGCTTCAATCTGTGCTGGTCGTCTTTCAGTATCCTCAGTCGGATCGAAGCCTCTGCCGCGTCGGCGATCACCATGCTCATGGCGGCCAATCCAGCTTTCAGTATCCTCAGTCGGATCGAAGCCTCTGCCGCCATGCATACGTGCGGCTGGACCACCCCATAGAACTCTACCTTTCAGTATCCTCAGTCGGATCGAAGCCTCTGCCGCAGCTTCACTGCCCAGACGCTCCGGTCGATGAGCAACTTTCAGTATCCTCAGTCGGATCGAAGCCTCTGCCGCGCCACGCCAGCAGCCAGGCTGGCACGTAAATCAGCAACTTTCAGTATCCTCAGTCGGATCGAAGCCTCTGCCGCCGCAATGATTTTGAGCAGCTTGCGCCGAATGTCAAACTTTCAGTATCCTCAGTCGGATCGAAGCCTCTGCCGCTGTGAATGGAGTCCAGCGCGGCTCGGCCAGTCTTTCTCTTTCAGTATCCTCAGTCGGATCGAAGCCTCTGCCGCTCGTCAGCGGTTCCAGCACGTTTACCAGCGCGATCCTCTTTCAGTATCCTCAGTCGGATCGAAGCCTCTGCCGCTGGACAAACATCTTCTATACATTTACTTCATTCAAGCTTTCAGTATCCTCAGTCGGATCGAAGCCTCTGCCGCTGAGCGGTGTAACTACGCGGCCTTGCTCACCTGTAACACTTTCAGTATCCTCAGTCGGATCGAAGCCTCTGCCGCATCTCTTATGAACCCATCTCTTGAAGAAAGACCCCCTTTCAGTATCCTCAGTCGGATCGAAGCCTCTGCCGCAGTACCGGCTTTGCTTCGCTCGACAATGCGTTTTCTCTTTCAGTATCCTCAGTCGGATCGAAGCCTCTGCCGCACTGTTTGCTCTCTTCTCGCTTGCCGTGGAGTTACGACTTTCAGTATCCTCAGTCGGATCGAAGCCTCTGCCGCAGTACCGGCTTTGCTTCGCTCGACAATGCGTTTTCTCTTTCAGTATCCTCAGTCGGATCGAAGCCTCTGCCGCACTGTTTGCTCTCTTCTCGCTTGCCGTGGAGTTACGACTTTCAGTATCCTCAGTCGGATCGAAGCCTCTGCCGCCAGCCTGACTTGTGTATAGCCAGACACATTGGTCCCTCTTTCAGTATCCTCAGTCGGATCGAAGCCTCTGCCGCCTATCGATATAGATCAGCGAACTCCAGCCAACAATCTTTCAGTATCCTCAGTCGGATCGAAGCCTCTGCCGCTCGTTTATGCATGCCGAACATGATGACCGGTATAATCCTTTCAGTATCCTCAGTCGGATCGAAGCCTCTGCCGCATAATAAAGCAAGAAATAGATGCATGGTCTATACTAACTTTCAGTATCCTCAGTCGGATCGAAGCCTCTGCCGCACCTTGGCAAGTGCCTTTTCTTCAGTGCGAAAGAAGCGGCTTTCAGTATCCTCAGTCGGATCGAAGCCTCTGCCGCTCATCGTTTGAACCGGAACCGGAAACGGTGGCACTCTTTCAGTATCCTCAGTCGGATCGAAGCCTCTGCCGCGCTCTTTGGTGGAGAGAAATATATTATCGAAATCAACTTTCAGTATCCTCAGTCGGATCGAAGCCTCTGCCGCTCCTCGAAAAACAGAGAAAACTCTCGGCACCCGAAGTACTTTCAGTATCCTCAGTCGGATCGAAGCCTCTGCCGCAATACCAGGCTTGACGCCGCCGCTTGCACATACAGCAGCTTTCAGTATCCTCAGTCGGATCGAAGCCTCTGCCGCGTAGAAAGAACAAAGTAATGGATCAATTTTTCCTTTCTTTCAGTATCCTCAGTCGGATCGAAGCCTCTGCCGCCATTTTATTAAAGGTACGCGTATCCATACCACTAGAACTTTCAGTATCCTCAGTCGGATCGAAGCCTCTGCCGCCGTGCTGGGCCAACATCCAGAATTTCCCGCATGGCAACTTTCAGTATCCTCAGTCGGATCGAAGCCTCTGCCGCCTGCACCGGCGAGACCTATGATGTGACGGTGATGTCTCTTTCAGTATCCTCAGTCGGATCGAAGCCTCTGCCGCAAGGCTGGTCGCCCCATCTCCTGGCGGCGGGCCGGGTCTTTCAGTATCCTCAGTCGGATCGAAGCCTCTGCCGCCTTGGCATCGATCCGCGGACCTGGCGCGCGTTTGACTTTCAGTATCCTCAGTCGGATCGAAGCCTCTGCCGCGAGGCACCGACCACCCATGAGCACCTGAACGGCCGGCTTTCAGTATCCTCAGTCGGATCGAAGCCTCTGCCGCGGACAGTGTATTGGATTATATCTACGATGCGATCCAGGCTTTCAGTATCCTCAGTCGGATCGAAGCCTCTGCCGCCCACATGGAGGGGGATATGGACCCAATAGAAAGAGGACTTTCAGTATCCTCAGTCGGATCGAAGCCTCTGCCGCGCTGGCGTCGGCTACATCCGCAGGTAGCCGACGTGCGCCTTTCAGTATCCTCAGTCGGATCGAAGCCTCTGCCGCCTGTTTGCGCGCCAAACGTTATTTGTGGACACCTAACTTTCAGTATCCTCAGTCGGATCGAAGCCTCTGCCGCCCATCTTGACGATATGGAAATGGTCAATAATCACCTCTTTCAGTATCCTCAGTCGGATCGAAGCCTCTGCCGCTTCTGCGCTCATTGAGTGGAGCAAAGCGCCGTTTATTCTTTCAGTATCCTCAGTCGGATCGAAGCCTCTGCCGCCTTGTTCTTCCGGGTTCCACCCGGCGCGAGGGTGCCGCTTTCAGTATCCTCAGTCGGATCGAAGCCTCTGCCGCTATGTCAGAAGATCAATATCAACACATTTTTAAAAACTTTCAGTATCCTCAGTCGGATCGAAGCCTCTGCCGCCAAAGCGCTCGTAAAACGCACGCATATCCAGAGCAGCTTTCAGTATCCTCAGTCGGATCGAAGCCTCTGCCGCTATGATTAGCTACAATGAGATTTACCAGGATAAACGCCTTTCAGTATCCTCAGTCGGATCGAAGCCTCTGCCGCTCCTGTCACGCCAGAGGCGATTGAGCAATTTAAACACTTTCAGTATCCTCAGTCGGATCGAAGCCTCTGCCGCCGAGGCTGCTTTCTAGCTCTGGCAAGAATGCGTAGACTTTCAGTATCCTCAGTCGGATCGAAGCCTCTGCCGCTCCACTACCAATCGACGATCTACACACCGCTCCGTCACTTTCAGTATCCTCAGTCGGATCGAAGCCTCTGCCGCAGTTCACCCCATCAAAGGACGCCATTTTCTTGGCGAACTTTCAGTATCCTCAGTCGGATCGAAGCCTCTGCCGCGCCTGGCTACCGAAATGATAATATCCGAAGCTAGAGTCTTTCAGTATCCTCAGTCGGATCGAAGCCTCTGCCGCTTTAAATTCCGCTTTTGATTGATAATTGGTGTCTACCCTTTCAGTATCCTCAGTCGGATCGAAGCCTCTGCCGCCGGTCTTCTGGTTGCCTGGAAGACCGTTTCAGGCGCCTTTCAGTATCCTCAGTCGGATCGAAGCCTCTGCCGCTCTGAATCCACCAATACGTCGTTTTTTTCATCCTGTGACTTTCAGTATCCTCAGTCGGATCGAAGCCTCTGCCGCGAAAAAGCCCATATTGATGAGGTTATATGGTGTGGACTTTCAGTATCCTCAGTCGGATCGAAGCCTCTGCCGCCCGAACACTATTTATTATAATCATCGAGAGGCGGTTGTCTTTCAGTATCCTCAGTCGGATCGAAGCCTCTGCCGCTCCTGTTTGGAAATTTCCCTTCGGGGAAATACCAACATCTTTCAGTATCCTCAGTCGGATCGAAGCCTCTGCCGCGCCGCATCAACAACTATTGTCCCGATAGTACACAACAACTTTCAGTATCCTCAGTCGGATCGAAGCCTCTGCCGCATGATCTGGGCGCAGCGATGCTTTCGCAGATCCGTTCTTTCAGTATCCTCAGTCGGATCGAAGCCTCTGCCGCGTCGAATGACTGCGATGGCCTGGTCATCTTCATCGTCTTTCAGTATCCTCAGTCGGATCGAAGCCTCTGCCGCTGATCGCGATCTCCAGGTTGCCAGCCTGATCAAGCTTCTTTCAGTATCCTCAGTCGGATCGAAGCCTCTGCCGCCCCGTCTTTGATGTTGACGTCCAATAGCCTGCAAATCTTTCAGTATCCTCAGTCGGATCGAAGCCTCTGCCGCGCCAACTCACGTTTGATTTTGAGAGAGCCTGATCCACACTTTCAGTATCCTCAGTCGGATCGAAGCCTCTGCCGCCAGGAGAGACAAATCGTCTTACCGTCGAATCTCGCTATCTTTCAGTATCCTCAGTCGGATCGAAGCCTCTGCCGCCCCCTTTGCCATGTCCTAAGGCTAACAGCGCCAGAAACTTTCAGTATCCTCAGTCGGATCGAAGCCTCTGCCGCACCATTACAGCCAGCGAGGCGGCTGCATTAAGCTCCTCTTTCAGTATCCTCAGTCGGATCGAAGCCTCTGCCGCATTGCCGGCTATGATATCAACGGCAATGCGATTTCCGACTTTCAGTATCCTCAGTCGGATCGAAGCCTCTGCCGCCTTGAACGACCGCGGCTACTGCGATCCCCAGTCCACTTTCAGTATCCTCAGTCGGATCGAAGCCTCTGCCGCAGAGGAAGAAGAGGAAGATGAAATAGAACAACTGAGACTTTCAGTATCCTCAGTCGGATCGAAGCCTCTGCCGCGAAAATCTGGAACATGGTAGTGGTGAGATCATTCAAGCTTTCAGTATCCTCAGTCGGATCGAAGCCTCTGCCGCAGATGCTCTCTTTTCAGAGAACGTTTTTCCTACCAGACTTTCAGTATCCTCAGTCGGATCGAAGCCTCTGCCGCCTTACTGCCTGGTATTAGCCGCCAACTCCTCTCTGTCTTTCAGTATCCTCAGTCGGATCGAAGCCTCTGCCGCGCGGCGCGACCGGCGTTGGTTAGCGCAACGCTCGGATCCTTTCAGTATCCTCAGTCGGATCGAAGCCTCTGCCGCTGTCAACCGCGCGCTATCCGCCCGCGTCTCTTTGCAGCTTTCAGTATCCTCAGTCGGATCGAAGCCTCTGCCGCCCCATGAAACTACGGCATATGATTCTGAGCTACGCCTTTCAGTATCCTCAGTCGGATCGAAGCCTCTGCCGCTGAACGAGTTTTCCACCCAGTTCGCCAAACTCGAACTTTCAGTATCCTCAGTCGGATCGAAGCCTCTGCCGCCCAGCGATGAGATTTGGAATCGGTTCGCCTGACGTACACTTTCAGTATCCTCAGTCGGATCGAAGCCTCTGCCGCATTGAAGTCGCCATGCAACTGGTTGACCAGCAAAACGACTTTCAGTATCCTCAGTCGGATCGAAGCCTCTGCCGCAGGCCGGATGATGAATTTCCAGAATATTGTCGTCGCCTTTCTTTCAGTATCCTCAGTCGGATCGAAGCCTCTGCCGCCGCGGCTGTGAGAAGCGGGTGGGGGAGGGGTATTTCCCCTTTTTTCTGGGCAAGGCCCTGTTTTTGGCTTCTCAACGCGTCCGTTTTGGCCAGGATTTGTCTGATAGTATAGCATATCTCTGGTGTTTTCGAATATCGTTTTTTGCGCAAAATATCAGGCGATTTTCGAGAGAATTTTTTCTGCAAATGCGATTCTTTTCTCTTTTTCGGGCGCGTTTTCGAGGGGAAAAGGACGCCTTCTGTCCTCTTTTGGGAAAGAGCCGGGGCGATTTTCGGATGGGGCGCTTCTGGCAGGGGAAAATCAGTCGGTGGTAGATGGGGTGATCTTTTCGCCAGGACTGTTTTGGCTTTTTTCCGATTCCGACGGTTTAGCGGATATCGGCTGGTATCTTTTTCGTAGTCGTTGAAGTGCTCTCGATCATAACTCGGAGAAAAGAGGGTTGCTCAATGAAGAAGAACTTCAGCGATCAAAAATAAAACATCGACATACAATAGGAGAAAAGGTCTATGGATTTGATTGTTGAGGGAAAAGGTGCTTTCATTGGGAAACATCAAGGAAGGATTCGCGTCTATCGCGAGTAAAAGATGACTCATGAGGCTCCTCTTCTGCATCTCAGGCAGATTGTGATTGTTGATAGCGGGGTAAGCATTTCTAGCGATGTTGTGCAGGTGTGTAGCGATGAGGGGATTGCTATTCACTTCCTGGGCAGAAACGGGAAGAATGTTGCCGGTCTCTATGCCGCCGGGCTGGTAGGTACGGTTCTGACACGTCGCGCGCAGTTGCTGGCATACAATGGCCAGCAAGGTCTTACCCTGGGTAAAGCTTTTGTGAGAGGCAAGCTGGAGAATCAGATGAACCTGGTACGCTACTTTGGAAAATCACGCGAGGAGAATCAGGAACTGACCCGCATTATTCACCTGGTCGCGGGAGATTTCCGCGACGCGCTCTATGAGTTAGAAAAGGTCCAGGGGGAGTGTATTGCGGATGTTCGTGAGCAGCTTCTTTCTATCGAGGGTAGAGCGGCCCAGAACTATTGGAGCGTTGTCAGGGCGATTCTGCCAGAATCGCTCCAGTGGCCGGGTCGCGAAACGCGTGGGGCCAAGGATTTGTTTAATGCTATGTTGAACTATGGCTACGGAGTCCTCTACGCCCAGGTGGAGCAGGCGGTGCTTCTGGCCGGACTGGACCCCTACGCCGGCTTTTTGCACGCTGATCGGCCGGGGAAGCCCAGTCTGGTGCTGGATCTGATTGAAGAGTTTCGCCAGGGTGTCGTTGATCGCACGCTAATCGGCCTGGTGAACAGGCATGTGCCTTTCAAACAGGATGAAGAGTCGTTGCTCACGCAGGAAACCCGTTCCAGAATCGCGGAGAAGGTGCTTGAGCGGCTCGATGGCAGCGCGGAGCTATACGAGGGGAAGCGGCAGGCTTTGCGTTTTATTCTTCAATGTCAGGCGCGACATCTGGCCAGCTTTTTGCGTGGCGACCGCGAGCAATATACGCCCTTTGTCGCAGGCTGGTAGGAGCGGGGGTCGATGCGTTATTTGCTGATCTACGACATTGGCCATGATGGGACGCGCAATAAGGTGGCGGATGTCTGCCTGGACTATGGCCTGGCGCGCATCCAGTATAGCGCCTTCCTCGGGCACTTGACGGCGGCCCACCGGCGCGAGTTGCTCTTGAAAATTCGCCAGCGCCTGGGCAACCATGGCGCGAATATTCAGGTGTTTGCTCTGGATGAGAAAGCCTGGACGGAGCGGCGCGTGATCGAGCAGGAGGAGAAGGGTTCTCATGAGTGAAAGCTGGCTCTTCGATGTGACCGATGTGAAGCAATATGCCTGCTGCCCCAGGATTGTCTACTACCGTTACTGCCTGCCAGATATCAGGCCGCTGACTTACACGATGCAGGTCGGTATCCAGAGTCACCAGTAGGAGGAGGAGCGGGAAGTGCGCCGGAGCCTGCGCAGCTATGGCCTGGAGGAAGGGGAGCGTCTGTTTCATTTCGCGCTGTCTTCAGAGACGTTGGGGTTGAAAGGGCGGATCGATCTGGTGATCATTAGCCCATCGCTGGAGGCGGCAACCAGAGAAGTCTTTCCCGTTGACTACAAGCACTCGGAGCAACAGGCCGGAACCCATTTCAAGTTGCAACTGGCCGCGTATGCGCTCTTGCTTGAAGAGACTTTTCAGGTGCCGGTGCGACGCGCTTTTCTCTACTCCATTCCCCGGCGAAAGGCGCAGGAGATCCCTCTTACGCCGGCCTTGCGCAAGAGGGTTGGTACGATTCTTCGGGATATGCGGCAAATGCTGACTTCCGAGCAGATGCCTGAGCCAACGAAAGAATATCGTCGCTGTCCTACCTGTGAATTTCGCCGCTTTTGTAACGATGTGGTTTGATGGCCAGGGCCAGGCGCCGGTTTTCTCGCAATCTGGCCTTTTTCCGACGGTTTAGCGGAATCTCGGCGCTATACTCCGCATATAGAGGTATCGAATCGATATGAATACAGATGGCTGGAAAAAATTTGATCGACTCTTCTACTTGATCAGGCTGTTTCAGGAGCAGAAGAGGAGCTGGCGCACAAAGGAAATCGCCGAACTGCTTGGGATCAATGAAGACACAGCAAATGATTACCTGAAAGATCTCAGCTACTCCGGCATTTTGCCCGTCACCAGAGACAGCCCGAACGCGCCCTGGCATCTGCCAGAGGGGGCGGTCATTCCCCGACTTGAATTATCGCTGAGCTATCCAGAGGCGGTGAGCCTCTATCTTGCCGGTCGCCTGCTGGCGCAGACGCAGGATGAGCAGAACTGGCACATGACCGTGGCCCTGAAGAAACTGATTGAGGCGCTGCCGCCCTCATTACAGGCTCAGCAAAAAACCTTGCTGGAACTGCTGATCTTTGAGGACAGCCGGCAGCCCAACCTCTCGAATATCTTTCAGGCCATCGCCATTGGCTGGGTGAAACGCCAGAGCGTTCGACTCTCCTACACGCCGCCAGGGGGCAGAACGTTCGATTGCCTCTTTGATCCTTACTTGCTGGAACCATCAGCCATCGGGCGCACCATCTATGTGCTTGGCTATAGCAGTGCCAGCAGGGCCCTGCGTACCTACAAGCTGGAGCGCATGCAGCGAGCAGAACTCACCGGCAAACCTTTTGAGCTTTTGCCCGAATTTAAGGGGTCCGAATGGCTCCAGCAAGCCTGGATTGTCATGTATGGAGACGAGACGCCGGTGCGGGTACGCCTGCGTTTTAGCGCGGCAGTTACCCCGCGTGTGCGCGAGACGCGCTGGCACCCCAATCAAGAGATTACGCTGACGCGCGAGGGCTGCGAGTGGACGGCGCTGATCGGTGATACGCTGGAGATCGAACCCTGGATTCGGGGCTGGGGCTGCGAATGCGAGGTGCTGGAGCCGCTTGAACTGCGCGAGAGCGTTATCAGGCATGTGCAGCGCTCAGTGCAAACCTATGGCCTGGCCACGCCTGCCTCAACTCCACGCGATCCAGGCGTGTTCGACCGCAGCCTCTTCAGAAAGGAATCGTAAAGATGTTCAACCCCTATCCGTATCAAGAACGTGTTCTCGGAACGCTCTTGAAGGAACAGCAAAACGTGATTCTGGTGGTTCCTACCGGCGGTGGCAAAACTGAGGGTGCGCTGCTGCCCTACCTTCAGGATCGGGCCTGGGCCTCTCAGGACGCTTCTCATGTTCCCTTGCTGCCGGAGAAGGCGCTCTATGCCGTCCCGACGCGCGTGCTGGCCACCCAGTTTCAGGAACGATGTACCCGACTGCGCGAGGAAGTGCTGGAGCCGGCGCCATTTGAGGCGTTGGAGCAGCGCTATCGGCGCTTCGGCAGAGGGCTGAATGCTGTCCAAACGGGCGAGACGCCGGAAGATCCGCAATTCGAGTCAATGATTGTCGCGTGTACCATCGACCAGTTGCTGGCGAGCGCGCTGGGCGTACCCTATAGCCTGCGGCATTCCGCGGCCAACATCAATGTGGGCGCGATCTGCAGTTCGTACCTGATTCTGGATGAGCCGCATCTCTACCCTCTGGCCGAGGGGAAACGCAGCTACAAGGGCGCGCTGACGACCTGCCTGGAAATGCCCCGCCTGTTCAAAGGTCTGACCCGCTTCGTCTTTATGAGCGCCACCATGTCCGGCAAGCTGGTCGCACGCCTGAGCGATATGCTGGATGCGCGGGTAATCCAGCTCGACGATGACGAACTGCTTCAGATCAATCAAGGGCGCTGCCGCACGATTGAACGCTCGTCCGCGCCCATGAGTGCCGAGAGCATTGTGCGAGCACACGACCGCTGCTCACTCGTCGTCTGCAACACGGTCCAGCAGGCGCAGGAGATGTACCTCGAACTGGATGCCCTGCTCAAGCAGCGTAGTCAGCGCACGCAATTGAAGCTTCTACACAGCCGTTTTACCGATGAAGACCGCCGCGCGCAGGCCGACGATCTCTGCAAGTTGCTTGGGAAAGAGCAGTGGCGAGCAGGCGTGTACCAGAGGCCAGACGATGTGATCGTCGTCGCCACGCAAGTTATCGAAGTGGGACTCGACATTTCCGCGCAGGTTCTGCATACGCAACTGGCGCCGGCAAATAGCCTCTTGCAGCGGGCGGGGCGCTGCGCCCGCTTCGAGTCACAGGAGGGCCGCGTGATCGTGTATCCTTTGCCTGCGCGCGAAGATGGGAAGCCGGCTTCAACGCTCCCCTATGATGCCTCTTTGTGCGAAAAAACCTGGGAGGCGCTCTCGCAATTTGAGGGCAAGCCTATGGGCTTCCGCGAGGAACAAGACCTGATCGATATCGTCCATACGGATGACGACCTCGATCTGCTGCAACGCTACGAAGACCACCGTCTTGATCTGCAAGCGGCCATCACCAACTGTTTGCGGACGCACGAGCGCGAGCATGCTGCTGAACTGATTCGCGATGTCACCCAGGTCCAGCTACTCATCCACGACAATCCCAACGAGGCCATCACAACCGAACCCTGGCGCTGGCAAAGCTTCAGCCTCCATCCCGGCCAGCTCATGGGCCGACACTGGCAAGCGCTAAGAGCGAGGCAGAACGAGTTTGATCTGTCCTGGATGAAGAGCGCGGTTCTTTCTCCCGAAGCCAGGCAGGAAGAGCAGCAGGACGAAGATAACCGCAAGCTCGCGACCTACATCTGGGAGCCAATAACCGGCGAGGCATCCATTCCAGACGTGTTGATGATCGCGCTACCCAATCAGCTTGCTACCTACGACAAAGAACTGGGGCTGGTCTTTCTCGATGGGCGCTTGCCGCTATCTGCGGCCTGGATGAAGCGCCTGGAAGCTCAAACGTACCAGAGTGTGCTCTGCGAGCGCTGGAAGTCTGCCAACGAGGGGCAGGCAACCGACATGCAATGCTACACTCAACATATTGGCGGATTGGCCGATGCCTATCACTACGGCGTCTCTCGCGAGCTTGGCTACGTTATGACGCGCTTGGAGCAGCTCATGGGGTTGGAGGCCGGCACCATCGATCATGCTATCCAGCTAGCGATTGCCACCCACGATCTCGGCAAGCTGAACCGTGCCTGGCAGCGCTGGGCGCGTGCCTGGCAGCAACTGTATATGGAGCGAACAAACTGGGCCGCGCACTACCAGGAGCCGGCCAGTGACTACTTCTTCGCCAAAACCACCTATGATTATCGCAACCGTGAGCAGCGCACCTGGCAAAAAGATCTGGCCTGTTCGCGCCCGCACCATGCCTGTGAAAGCGTCAAGGCGGGGGAAAATCTGCTGGCTCACAGCCTCGGCGTTACAGACGAGCGAAGCCCCAATCTGCCTGTTCTGCGCGCCACCTGCTACGCCATTGCCCATCACCACACCCCGGTCGCGCACGAATACGGAGCGACTACCATCGATCCCCGCGCGCGCGAGGTGATCGAGCTGGCCATCCGGTCTGTACGCCGGCAAGGAACGTGGTCATACGACCTGCAATTGCTGACCCTCCAGTTCGACAAGGGAGATCTCGCGCCAGCAAACGCGTCAACGAGGAAGGAAGCACGAATACTGACGTTACCCAACGTCTCCTCCGCGCGCGAGGAGCTTCTTGAGACCTGGCTGGCCTTTGTCATCACCCGCGCGCTGCGCCTGGCCGACCAGCGAGCGGATCGCTATGCACAAATGAAGTTCTGAGGATTACGTGAAGGAAGAAATGATGATGACCTATCACACATTCTATCTCAACCGGGAAGCGAGCACTTCCGCGGATACGCTCCTGGTTCTGGGCTGGGCAGAATTGCTGCGCAGAGCCTTGCAAACGTTAGGGAAACCCGGAGAAGGAATCCTTATCCGTGATGCCGGCCCATCCTTTGAAGTGATGCTTCCTGCGCCTTTACAGGAAGAGGAACTGACAAGCGCGGCACGACTCTCGTTCCTTGAGCCGTTTATCTCCGCCAAACAGGATGAGCGGCAGGCGAAGAAGGGACGAATCCTGCAAGATGGGTTTGATTACGACAAGGAACGAGAGAAGCAGAAGCACCTGATCGAGAGTCTCAAGAATCTTCCTCCTGAACTCCGGCGACCCGAAGCGCGTTTTCAGCCAGATCCGCGACTGGCCGAGGTGCTCAAGGAGGGCCCGCGCCCGGAACTGCCGCATTACCAGGCGATCAATGTGTTCAAGGTGCCCGATACCTTTAACGAGATCGTTTTTCGCTGGCAAAGCCTCTCGGCAGAGCAGCAATGGTTGGCGCTGCACCTGCTCTGCCAGCTGTTCTCGTCGCAGGTCAATGACGTCGAAGCGGCTGTGCAGCAGTGGGAGAAGCTGGCGAAGGAGCAGGGGATCGTTGGCAAAGCGCTGGTTACAGCCGTTCAGGTGATCAATCCAACTACGGGCAAGGGGGCTAATTCCAGCAAAAGCAATCGACTGGCAGTTGGCGGGCTGGAAAGCTTCTGGCTGCTAGAACTGCTCAAATTCAAGGGCTTTATGCTGGGAGCGGCTCCCTATGCCGTCAAAGGCAGTAAGGACCGCAAAACCTACGTGATCCTGCCGGCGAAAGTTGAGTTGGGCACGCTGACCACGATCATGAACCAGTTTCGCGATATCTGCTGGTCAAGCACCGCTGTCAAGCAAGATATCCTGGCCTCTCTCCGGCTGACGCAAGTGCTGGTGCGCCACCGCCGCACCGAATTGAGCAGCGCCCGCATGCAAACGGCCTGGCGGCCGGCGCCTCTCGTGAGTATCGCGCAGGGCTTTGACATTACGTCCTATAAAGACATGGGCAGCGCCCACGCGACCATCAATATCGCCACTATTAATGTACCCAACTGGTTTCCCGACCTCTCGCAACTACAGCAGGTGGACGACGCTGAGATGCTCCTGCAAGAGCATATTCGCATTATTCGCAGAATTGAAGGCTATCAAGGCAAGGAAGGGAGCGAGGAACTAAGCTTGCTCCAGACCTACCGGGATTTCCTCTCCGGTCACGACCTACGGCCTTTCTGGAAGTTCGCCGCCCTGTATGGGAGCTATCTGTTTCGCCAGCGCGAGCACGAGAAAGACGTCAAGCGCTGGCTTCCACAACTCACAAAGAAAGGATTGGATCTGTTTATTATGAATCAGCAGCAGCCCGATAAACGGATGAACAGCATTATGCAGAATCCGGGCTTTCAACTCATCGCTTCGGCGATCCGCGAGGCTACCGTGCGAGCGCAGCGCCGGACCAGCCAGGAGAATGATAACCGCTACGAGGTGCGCTATGGACTGCACCAGGATTTACTCCGCAAGGCCCGCGTGCGCGATGACTTCATGGTGGAACTGGGCAAATTTATCGCTATTTACAACGCGGAGACAGCCAGGGAAGAGGAGAAGCTGGCGAAAAAGCTAGGAAAGCATCTGACCTCGGACGATTACCGTACAAATCATCTGCGTTACCCGGTTACCACCGCGGCACTCGAACAGCTTGGTCAACTGCTCGACAATTATCCTACGGAACTGGTTGCCACGATGCTCGTGGCATATGGCACCTCCCGTGTGGAACCTCTGAAAAAAGAAGAAATGAATGCTTTAGATGAAAATACGTCTGATGACCAGGAAGACGTTGAATAAAGGAGAAGGAGTTACTCTATCATGGCCGAATCACTTGTATCGCTTTCCATTGCCGCACGGATGACACTCAATATGCACAGTCTGAACAATGAAGGAAGCGAGGGAAATCAGATTCAGACGCGGATGATCGATATCGTGGGGGAAGATAAAGCCCTGCACAACGTCAACGCGATCTCGGGGGACATGCTCAAACACGTCTTGATGGAGCACTACTACCGGCGTGCCAAAGAAGAGCAGTTGAGCCTGTGTGCCAGTTGCCAGCGCTTCAACGTGAACCGCATCAACGCCGATAGCGCGTTCCTGGCCAGCACCCAGGGAATCAGGGATGCGCTGTTCATCGATCAGCTGCTCCAGCATTGCGCGATGGATGATATCGGCGGTATTCTGGTAACGGAGGAGAAGCGCTCGGTCCCACGCAAGTCGATCTGCGAGTTTGGCTGGGTGGCAGCGCTGCCAGAATTGTCCCGAACTGAGAACTACTTCCATGTCAAGTATGTGCCTGAACGGGGTAATAGTCAGCGCCAGGAAGATGCCGATGACCAGCAGAAAAGCGGGGCCAATCGTGGGCAGAACATCTTCCACCGCCCGGCAAACAGCGGCATTTACGCGCTGGTCTGTCACCTGGAACTCAGTCGCATTGGCTATAACGACATCACGCAGGAGTACGCTATCGGCCCGGAGGAGCGGCAGAAACGCATGACTGTATTGCTGGAGAGCGTCATGTATACCTTTCTCGAACTCAATGGGGCCATGCGCGCGACCCAGTTGCCGCACCTGGTCGCGCTGGAAGGGTTCATTTCGACCAGCAGCAGCGCGATTCCGGCCCCCCTGGTCAGTCCGCTTATCGGCGGCCTGGAGAATCCTTTGGCCTATCGCGAGCAGGCCGAAGCGATTGCCAGGGCGCTCAACGGCAGCAACGCGAAGAGTCCTATCGAGTTACATCCATTCGACTCGCTCGCTGAGTTTGCTGACCAGATGCGCCTGTTGATTGACAGCGTCACTCCTCAGGCGCAGGCACTTTAAGAGAGATGAGGCATGTTTCTATGTGGATCACCGCGCACTACTTGCCCGTTTCCTTCTTCTCGCTCAGGCCAGCGGGTGCGACATCTTCGGGTGGCAAAACGCTGCTTGTGCCCACCCCGTATGCGATCAAGATGGCGTTATTAAGCGCGGCCCTGTGCAGTCAGGGTATCCAGGAGGGGGAACGCCTGTTTCCCCTCCTCCGGGATAGTGCTCTATACCTGCAACCGCCGGAGGAGATCCTGGTCATGAAAAGTTTCAGCAAAATCAGGCGTGAATTGAAAGAGAAAAACAATCCTGAGAAAGCGCAGCGCGCACGAGAGCGCAAGGAATACCCAATGCAGCCCACCATTGCCTACCGCGAGTATGTCTGCTACACGGGAACGTTCCAACTGGCCTGCTGGCTCTCGGATGAGAGTCCGCTGATCTCAGTCTTGCCCGGCCTGCTGATGCAGGTTAATTACCTGGGCAAGCGCGGGGGCTTTTTGCAGATCATGGATCAGCCGCAGGTGAGCAGCGAGCAGCCCACCGGGGCCTTTGTCCATCTCACCGCAGAATCCTCCCAGGATTTGGCAAAAGAGGGCATTTTACAGATGCTGGACGATTGCGGGCCGGGTCTGACCTTTGCGAAAGCGAACATTTACGATAGCGCGAAAATTGTCCTGCATCGTGATCGCGTCCTGCGTCACATCGTTCTTCCTTACAGGCAGGTTCGCTCTTCGCGAAGCTATAGCTGGTACCAACGCATTCAGAAGTGAGGCACTCTATGCAACCATTGCTTCAATCCGCGTCGTTAAGTACCACGCATCTCCGGTTCAGCGTGCGCGCCAGCACGCCGCTCGAAATCGATGCGGTCAGCGGATCGGCGCTCCGTGGCAGCTTCTTCAACGCGGTCTGGCGACGTTTCTGTACCAACAAAGAGGCGCCCTCGTGTGCGGCCTGCCCTCTCCACGAGCGCTGCCCGGTCAGCACGCTTGTCGCTCCCCTGCGCGAAGAGAACAGGCGAGGGCAGGATATTCCGCGTCCCTATGTCATCGTACCGCCGCTGGAGGGAGCCAGGCGGTATCAGCCAGGAGAAAGCTTCTCCTTCGACCTGACCCTGATTGGCAGCATTGTCCAGCTTTTGCCTTACATCCTGCTCTCACTGTCGCAGTTAGAGGCCGGTGGCTTGGGGCATCCCCTGGAAGAGAACGAAGGGAGACGCGGGCGTTTCCAGGTTGAGCAGGTAGAGACCTACCATCCGTTCACCTCCGAGCGGCAAACTATCTACGAACAGGGACAGATGCGAGCGCAGGCTCCTGCCATCAGCGTCCACGCGGCAGAATGGAGCGAGCGGGCGGCACAACTCAACTGTTCACAGATCGCCCTGCGCTTCATTACCCCGCTCCGGCTTGTTGATCGCGAGCACCTGGTTAAGAAGATAGCCTTTCGTCCTCTCATCCATCGCCTGCTAGAACGCTATCTCGCGCTTGAGCTTCACTACGGAAACCAGCGGGCGAGCATCACGCGAGAGGAGCAAGAAGCGTATCTGCGCCAGGCCGAGGCCATCGCCTGCACAGGGGACCACACCATCTGGCTGGAACTGCAAAGCCACTCAAACCGCCAGAAGCGCAGCACACCCATCGGCGGCCTGGTAGGGGAAGCAACCTTCGCCGGTCATCTCACGCCCTTTCTGGATCTACTCGTGGCCGGCGAACTCATCCACGTCGGCAAAAATGCCGTCAAAGGCAACGGAAAATACTGTCTCGTCTACTCCACTGGGTTTGCGCCACCTTGATTTGGATGGCTATTCCGTGCCGCCTATTGGATAAACATCTTGCCCCGACGGACAAGATTGCATAAGGTAGAGCGGGAAAGGTATTCTTCCCATATGAGAGGTGCCTGACTTCTCCTTCTGAAGCGTAGGCAGAGCAGGTGCTCCTTGCTCTTCTCTTTAGCAAGGCCGGAGTGTTTCATGACGCAACTGTTTAGCGCGTCTGCGTTGGCGAAGAAACAGGCTCTGGCACGTTGCCCCAGATGGTGTGAATATTCCATGTTGCGACAAAATCTGGCTGCTGCATCTCACTCAGCGCCCGCTGGCCTAACTCCTCATAGTCGTCGGGGATTTTCGTCCATTTGCGCAGGAAAGGCAACGCCGTTCGGATGCCAATCCTGGTATTTTCAAAGGCGAGTTGTCCTTCAGGCGTTCCTGCGCGATATTCGACAGGGATATCGCGTTTGTGCAGGTTCTGAAGACCAAAGCGGTGGAGCAAGCTCGGAAGTTCATCTGGCACTGCCTGCCTGTTCGCGGTAAAGAGGTGGCCTGAGTGGTAGAAAGCCTCCACCATGAGGTCCACATGGCGAGTGAAAGCGGGCGTGTTGCTCACCGGCATCATATCTGGCTCCGTGAGCCGGATGATTCCGCCGGGGCGCGTAATGCGCAGGAATTCGGACAGGAGTTTTGGCCAATCCCAGGTGCGCAGAAAACTCGTAGCCGAACGCTGGTTGACGAGATCAAAATGATCATCGGGAAAAGAAAGGGTGCGCTGAACATCCATCACCAGGAATTGCACCCGGTCACTCACCTGTTCAGCCTGGGCCTGCTTCTGCGCGTAGGCGATCATCTTTGGACTGATATCCACACCGACAAGGTGTGAGATTGCCGGGTACTCCTTTGCCGCTGAAATCAGCCAGCCGCCTGGACCACACGCCACATCCAGGATACGCTGCAAGCCGCTGGTATTTGTCTGTTCCGGCAAGATGCCCCCCATACTGGCAGTGACCATTTGCTCCTGAATGGTGAGCCGGGTCAGCTCGTCTTTACTAGAGCGATCCCCAACGAAGTACGTGCTTGGAGTTTCGTCGTGGAAATGGCGATGTGCAGGCATAACGAGACCATCCTTGTTTTCCTTCTGGCGCACTGTTTTCGTCGTGTCAGGTTCGCTGGCCTCTTATTCTACGTCACAGGCCTATCAAATCGCAATCGAATAGCCCGAATAGCATTGATATGCTTATTTGCCCGAAACGGTGGTTCGTGGCCTAATGGCCCTCCGCAGCCAGATCGAAGCCCCTGCTGCGTCCCTCTGTATATTAAAACGATTTACATATGAAACTTTCAGTATCCTCAGGCGGATCGAAGCCTCTGCAATTCGAGAATATCGTAAGCGCTGGCAGGAGTTGCAGGACCCTTTCAGTATCCTCAGGCGGATCGAAGCCTCTGCAATTACGGCTCTATGAGCATAGGATACTTTGGTCTCAGTTCTTTCAGTATCCTCAGGCGGATCGAAGCCTCTGCAATCACTAGGAATTGATGGCATCTCAATGGCCCCCATAACTTTCAGTATCCTCAGGCGGATCGAAGCCTCTGCAATTCACTCGTTCTCCCACAGCAAAAAACCCACGCAAGGCAGCTTTCAGTATCCTCAGGCGGATCGAAGCCTCTGCAATAATGACGACCAGGACCGAGACGCAGAACCCGAAGTTCCTTTCAGTATCCTCAGGCGGATCGAAGCCTCTGCAATTTCGATATCCTGGAGAAACAAGGTGGTTTTGTCCACTTTCAGTATCCTCAGGCGGATCGAAGCCTCTGCAATTTGTAATTATCCAGCCAGATAAATGCCTGGATTTCTGGCACTTTCAGTATCCTCAGGCGGATCGAAGCCTCTGCAATTCTAGAGTATATTTTTAAAAATAAATTGTATAAAGCTTTCAGTATCCTCAGGCGGATCGAAGCCTCTGCAATGATGAGACCAGCGCCCATCTTTGCGCTTCTTGAAGTACTTTCAGTATCCTCAGGCGGATCGAAGCCTCTGCAATAATCGGTTCTCCTCGGTCGCACCGAGGACTGCTCAAGGACTTTCAGTATCCTCAGGCGGATCGAAGCCTCTGCAATGTGCCGCCAGCAGTCATAGTAAAGTTCCAGGTGCGTCTTTCAGTATCCTCAGGCGGATCGAAGCCTCTGCAATGCTTTTCCTAAGCGCGGCGGTATTCAGCCGCAAGTTCTTTCAGTATCCTCAGGCGGATCGAAGCCTCTGCAATTTTATCCCCTGTCCTACCTGCTCAGGAGACGTACAGCAGCTTTCAGTATCCTCAGGCGGATCGAAGCCTCTGCAATATTGCACAAGTTGCAGCGGCGCCTCAGCCGCCAGCGCCACTTTCAGTATCCTCAGCCGGATCGAAGCCTCTGCAATTTACGCGCAAGAAATTGCAAGCACGTGGTATCAAAGTGTCTTTCAGTATCCTCAGGCGGATCGAAGCCTCTGCAATTAGCCTGCCGCCTGCCGGTAAATGCGCGCCAATCAGCTTTCAGTATCCTCAGGCGGATCGAAGCCTCTGCAATAAGTCGGGGCTTTCTGGCCGAGAACGGCCGGGGCGAGACTTTCAGTATCCTCAGCCGGATCGAAGCCTCTGCAATGTGGTTATCCTCTTCGTCTACCACCGCTTCTAGTATCTTTCAGTATCCTCAGCCGGATCGAAGCCTCTGCAATTCTTCTCAACAAGAGTGGAGTCGTTCTCACACGAAGCTTTCAGTATCCTCAGCCGGATCGAAGCCTCTGCAATCTGTACAGGCCGTGCCCACGATCACCGTCAACGGTTCTTTCAGTATCCTCAGCCGGATCGAAGCCTCTGCAATTGCTTTCGGCATAACTTGTCTGCAACTTGTCCGGTAGACCTTTCAGTATCCTCAGCCGGATCGAAGCCTCTGCAATCTCGATGGCAACGCCTGGCTTGTTCTGATTGGTGCCTGCTTTCAGTATCCTCAGCCGGATCGAAGCCTCTGCAATCAATCCGGTCGCTGCGATAGTAGCCGACTGGCTCGTTCTTTCAGTATCCTCAGGCGGATCGAAGCCTCTGCAATGCCAAATCACACTCCATCGATATTGGCAGAAATGCAGACTTTCAGTATCCTCAGGCGGATCGAAGCCTCTGCAATTCTTCTCTTGCGTGGCCTCGCCCACCAGCTTGAAGAGTCTTTCAGTATCCTCAGGCGGATCGAAGCCTCTGCAATCTTTGACATCCGCTTGCCCCACCAGGCTTGAACCGACTTTCAGTATCCTCAGGCGGATCGAAGCCTCTGCAATTCCTGAAATTTCGATGGATCTATTATGCCATAGATCTTTCAGTATCCTCAGCCGGATCGAAGCCTCTGCAATCCTCTATCAAGTACAAGAGCGCAGAATAAGCGTTGAGTCTTTCAGTATCCTCAGCCGGATCGAAGCCTCTGCAATGAATGAACAGAAAGGAACTGCTGGCCCTGTACACGCACTTTCAGTATCCTCAGCCGGATCGAAGCCTCTGCAATGTCGATAAATGTCACATTGCCGCTCACCTGGAGGAGATCCTTTCAGTATCCTCAGCCGGATCGAAGCCTCTGCAATCACCTTCATTACTCCCTGCTCAAGTGTCGCCTCGAAGAAAAACTTTCAGTATCCTCAGCCGGATCGAAGCCTCTGCAATATTGGTGGCATTCGCCCCATCTTCGATGAGGAAGATCTTTCAGTATCCTCAGCCGGATCGAAGCCTCTGCAATCGACGGTACGCGAGCGGGGGAAAAGGGGTTGTTGGACCTCTTTACCTGGCAAGGCCGTTTCCTGGGCCTCTCAGCGCGTCGATTTTCAGGGCTTTTGCCTTTTGTAGTATACACAAAACTGGGCTGTTTCGCAAGTCGGTTTTTGCGAAAAAGTAAGGCCGGTTTTCGAGAAGAATGAGGGTCTTCAACGTGTATGAATCAAGAAAACCGGCGCAATTTTGCTGATATCACTCCCTTGTATCCGTAAGCCAGGGCGATTTTCGAGACGGCCCCTGTCATCGCTGATTTTCTGGCGCTTTGTGGTTTCCGCGTTTTTGTTTTCAGCTCACCAGCGATGTTTGCGCGCTTCTTCGCGGATGCTCTGTAAGTTGAGCAGTTCGGCAACTTCGTAGGTCGTAACCGGGCCGGGACGCGGGCGCAGGCGGATGATGGCGGGAAAGTGCCCGATGCGCCCGTGCAGTTCTGCCAGCAGCACAAAAGCTGCCGGGGCGTATCCCGGCGGGTTGATCAGCAGGTCGCTTGTTTGCCACGCCTCCGAACTGAGGCCAGCACTCTCAACAATGGCCCGCACCTGTGGTTCGAGCGCTTGAGCCTGGTCGATCTGCACGGGAATGGTGCGGATGTCTTCGATGGCTGCGCCGGCAAGTGCGGCTATACGGGCGCGTTGCTCGTCAGTGATTGGATGCGAAAAGTTGAGGATGAGCATAATGTGTTCTCCTGCTTACCTGCTATCTGAGCGCGTTTTCTACACTCTCTAGAAGGAGAGTCAGATCGCTTGGAGAGAGCATCCTTGTCGTCTTATCATAGCTGCGTAGCGAGATAGTCTTGATATCTAACATTTCTGTGATCATGTTATGCTGTTCTGTTGGATTCACTGTAATCACATGGAACTTTCGTGCGTACGTTCCCAGGCTGCGCCACGCAAGAGTTAATTGGCGAATAGCTTTCATCGATTTCCCCTCTTTCCCTAACTTTGCTTCTATGATGCCGTACTGATTGCCTGAGCGTACTGCTATATCTATCTCTACCTGTTTATCCGCAGCTTTTACATTGGTCATAACCTCATATTCTTGTTTCTGAAGTATCTCGGCTACAGCTCGCTCAAAGTTTCCTCCGTCGTCCTTCTTAGGACTTTCTGCGCTCCATTTTCCTGGCCCATAATGCAAGTCGAAGACCTCACGCAGAGTAATACAATCTGGAACTACTTCCTCATTCTGTATACGTAGCTGCTGATTTTCCCAGATATACGTGTAGATACGCGTCCACTTCCCTTCACTTTGTAAGTAAATGACCGGGGTTGAAAGTACCTGGGCAATCTGGTAACCGGCTACGAGCATTGGCTTTGTTCCGCCGGTCAGATTGAAGATGGGCGAGAGTGATGGAATCCAGGCCAGTTCCTTAAGTTTCGTTTGCAGCTCTGTCACTATCTCAGGAATCCTATAGGGATGTACCTCTAGCCCATGTATCTTCGTGTGTTCTTGCAAGATGTGTTGCAAGTGTCGATAGTAGTAACGAGTCTTTTCTGTGCAAACGAGCAGGACCTCTTTGGGGTGAAAGTGATGCACGGGGAAAAATTTGGTAAAGGCTGTTCGCCTACCAGGGCGACCATCATGACCATAGTAAGTTTCCTCCTTTTTCTCTGTGAGCGAGTAATCAGGACTGTGACTTGATTAAAAACGCCTGCAAATCTTGATACCAGACACGTACAGATGCCCACTTTTCTCGATGGACCTCTGTTATTTTCTCGATAATGGCTTGCGCTACTCTCTTCTGAGCAGCCTCAGTTTTTAGTAGTTTCCATCTTTGGTAATACCCCTGCATCTGGCTGGGCACATCTTTGACATTTGAGATCTCGTGAATCAAGCCCGCGACGGCTTCCATTTCAGAGGGAAGAACCTCTGTAACTGGCTCAAACATCTTCATCCTCCCATACCCGCTCGACGTTTTTGCGCCGATGCCCAGAATCAGCAGCGCTTCTGCGAGGATCTCGAAGGTTTTCTCGATCCAGGTAGGATCAAGGTCGGGCGTAGCCAGGGCGATGAGATAGCTGCCGGTGGCGCTGAGGAATGGTACCGGGTTGGGGCTGTCCCAATCGGCGGGTGGAGCAGGCTGGCCTTTTTCATCCTTCTTGTTCTGATAATAGGCAGGATGATGAGCGGTAATGATGTCGCGGCGCAGGGGACAATCAGGACGATTGCCGGACTGCGCGGGCGGGTTCTGGCGCTCTTTTATGGGAATATAGAGCGCGTCGAAGAAGGTGACGTAGCCTGCGTTTTCGGTCTCGCCAAAGACGGTTTTGTATGCGATGCTGTCAGGCTGCCAGTCCTCACCGGCCATCTGGCGTGCGTAGCTGGCTGCCAGGCCCTTGAGGGCGCTGCCGGGAATGTAGGGCACGCCGTAGGTGCGGTGCAGCGCGACAGATGTTTCGAGCACGCTTTCATTGCCCAGGCCAACAGCCATGCGCCCCCTGACGACAAATTCGCGCGGGATTGCCCCCACCGCTTCCAGGTGAGCTTTCCAGCGTTTGTAGAGCGATATGTATAGCTCAGGCACCTGTAATCCGGCAACTTCTTTGACGAGTTGTTGTTGAGGACTGCCGTTAGCTTTGTCCTGGCTTCCCGCCTTGAATGACTCCAGGCTCGCGATGTATTTGTCGAGCCAGAGGCCCGCGTGTATGCCGCGTGTGGCCTGAAGGAGAATAGTGCCAGTCTGCTGTTGTGAAGAGCGCGTAGGATCGTGCAGGACCAGATTTTGCAAGGCCACGCGTCTGCTGCTCTCGCTATTCGCCACCGTTGCGCCCTCCTTGCTTGCTTTGCGTATCGTCCTGGTCTGCTTCGACGTCAAGAAGCGACTGGGCATAACGCTTATACCAGAGCAGTGCCGCCAGCGTTTGCTCGGTCAGATACATATATTTTCGCAGATCGCCTTCCCGCGCCTGTTCAAGAAAATCCTTTGCAGGCTTGCCGATGACAGCCTGGGCCAGATCTTCCAGCAGGCATGCCGGCCCTTGCTCGTCCCTGCGTGAATCGACAAAGGCCAGCGCCTGAGCCAGACCAGAGGTATGAATCAGGACAGGCAGTTTGTGAGCCATAGAGCCATAACTGGTGGCAAAAGACTCGTCTTTGACCTTCATGACATGCTTGTAAATCGCGCTGGCAAATCGCTGATCACGTGTTTGCATGGGTTGCTCGCCTACCTTTCTCTGTCGATGAGATGCACCCGGCAGAGGCCGCGCCCGACCGTTGATTTTCCACCCAGCTGTAGAGGGCGTTTCACGATCTCTTTCAGCTCGTTGTCGATGTCTATCCCCGGCGTTTTGCGCAACTCAGGCGTTGTCAGAGCCAGGCCGCTCAAAATGGTTTCGGCGGGCAGGGCCTCTTCGTACCACAAAGCGCCGGGGATAACCGTTTTGCTCTGCTCCTCCAGCCGAATGCGCGCCGTTACCTCTGTGCCCGTTTTGAGGAGGAAACTGAGAATGTCATCATGAACGATGCAGAGCCGGCCCAGCAAAACCCGTTGCCAATCTTTATCGCTCCCGTCAGGAAAGATCAGAGATCCCAGCCACTCGGCCCAGCGCGTCACGCGCGGGTCAGGCTGAGCCGTCAGGTCAAGCTCCTCCAGGTAAAGCGATCTGTTCTCCGGCGCAGCAATGAGCGCGCAACGATCCTCTCCTTCCACAACCCATGCTTCTTCTGAATCAGGAGCAATCTGGGGAATCCCCGGCACCTGCTGGCCGATATTCAGCTCCGCCAGATCGCGTTTGAGACGGCGCAGAACATAGGGCGAAGTGACCCACGCGAATGTTCCGGCCAGGCTGCGCACCGGCAGAAGCAGCAAACGCTGGTCCGAGATCTGAATCATCCCGGCGTTGGCGAAGCCGCCCTCAGCGTTCTCGCTGCCAAAGATCTCCTTCCGTTTCTCTTCAGCACAATGGGTACGCAGCGTGCCCTTGAGCGACGAACCGGGCAGATAGGGCAGGCCCGTCGCCTTCTCTCGCGCGATGGGCAGATCAATCGTGCCGCTCCCCTGGCCCGTTCCCGCGTGCAAAGCTGAAAGGGCGTGAACAATTGTGAGGTAACTGGGCATGGTTAGTTCCCTCCATTACTCAAAAATTTCAAAAAGGCCCGAAGTATATCTGTTTCTTTACCAAGTATCTGATTCAATTCAGGTAGTTCTCCTGGGTTTATCTGCGTTTGTTCTTTTGAAATAGTTTGCCACGTACCACCATCGCGAGTCAGTGCCAGGGTCTCCTCTGGTAGTTCAGAACCGTCGAGTACCATCGCCAGTCCTAAAAACTGTTTTTCTTGACAAGGTATGGGCTTTAGAATAAGCCTGCTGGCCCACCGCTCACTTCCATCCTCCAGATTCTGCAACGTGATTGTCTGTGCAGGATGTTCGTGAGCGAGATGAAAAACGAGAGGTAAACCAAAAGCAGCTCGCGGAAATTTGTCAGGAGTGCGAATTTGCTTCCAATCTGGATGTAAGCGTCTCCTGAGCGCATTCGCCTCCGGCCAGAGACTTTTTCCAAAGAGCGAGGGGTATCCCCGAGAATCAACACGCTTCTGGCGAAAACGATATAATCGGCCAATTAACTCATTCCAGGCATCCTGCGGGTGCAAAAATGGCCCTGGCACACGTGAGTTTATTGTTGCCTCAAGATGCGGAACGTTCGCCGGGAATGTCTCTCCATTTGTGTTTTTATAGGCTAGAAGTTGTGTTTTCAACCAGGCTTCTGCTCTCTGAGAATCTGCCGGTGGCAGATTTTCATCTTCTACACTCTTCCCATCGATCTTTTCCAGAAGCAACGCTCCAAAACCTCTTCTTGTGCGCGCTCCCACTCCCCCGAAGGTTTCCCAGGCCCAGAGAGAGGCCAGAACGTCATCAGTCCATTTTTCAGGGAATGTAATTCTCAAAGAGAACTCGACATTTTGCCGAAGTTCGGCGAGAGGTGTATCCTGACCCATACGCTTTACTTCTTCCTCTGGTGGTCGCAAAGGAAAAGCTGCATACCCTGGAATACCATTATCTGAACTGATTTTATACTTGCCATTTTTCAGGACAAGCTTGAAAGGCTTTATAGGCTGCCCTTGTCCGTCTTTGGGAACTTCAACCTCAATTTGTACAGACCCATTCCATGCTTGTTTCTCTTGTTCCTTCTTGAGTTCGTCCACTTCCCGCTGATTACTAGTATTACTCGCCGTGCCCCAAATTTCATCCTCACGTGCTTTCATCTTTTCTAGCTTGCCCTCGAATTCCGGCTGCCCGCCACGGATGGCGCGCCACCAGAAGCGAAGCTGGCCGCGGATCTCGGGGCCGCGAATCAGATTGTCGAGGTCGTTAGCGCCCGGCTCGATCCCACCGCCAAAGAGCGGGGTAATCAGTTTGTACTCTCGCGTCTGGACAACGATCCTGGTTTCTCCCGCGCTCGTCCTTACTGTGCGCTCTCGCAGGCCGGATTGCTTTTTCACGTCGGGAGGCCACGGTTTCTCCGGGTTCGGGTTCGGAAGCGGTTTTCTGCTCATTGCTCTCTCCTTTATCTCTACATGTCTGCGAGTTCGCCATTCCACGTACCCAGGACGGCCAGGCCGAAGCCATCACGGCAATCTTGCTCTTCATCGCTGACACAATTCATCCAGATATGCTCAATCCAGGCGCGTCTGTCGTCGGGCTTGCCTGACAGTTTGAGAAAAAAGACGCTGCCAGCCGGGGCCAGCCGTCGGGTCGGTTTTCTTTTTCCCCCGGCCAGATCCCAGCCGGAGACAACCTGCGGGCGCTGCACCAGGGCTGCTCTCAATTTCGGCTGCACGCCCGCGCGCTCCCAGCCCGCCAGGTTGGGTCGATAGCCCTGCCGGAAACAGGCCGGGGTGAGCAGGATGAGGCGGCAGGCCCCGTCGGTTACAATTTGCTTGCATAGCTCTGCGGGACACCCCGGTATCCCCTGCCTGCCGCGCTGCCAGCTCACCAGCCGGCGTTCGCCTCCCAGGCTATCCAGTCCTGGCCGGATCATGTAGTCTTTGCGTTCCTCCACATCCAGCCACAGTGCCAGGCGTCGTGGGGGCAGCCGGTCTTTTTCTTCTTCTGTGCCATCATCTTTTCCGTCGTGCTCTTTTTCATTCCCTGGGCGGCTGGTAAACTCCAGGGCATGTGTCTCAAACAATGCTCCTTCGCGTGCGACCATCATGCCCGTCTCCAACGCGACATGCACGCGCTGCAGTTGCGGTAACGAGAGAATGCCCGGTGACTTTTCGGCAAGGCTCTGAAGAGGTTGCTCTGGATGTATCTGAAGAAGGTGCTCTGGATGTATCAACCATTGCATGAACCTGTCCCAGTACCAGAAAGCCGGCGGGTTTTGCTCCGGCTTATCGAGCACGGGATTGACCTGGCCCACCAGCGCGAGTTTCTCTTCCCCTTCGGCATCATCCCTGAATGGTCCCACAACTGCGCCCGCAGGAGTCTTGAGCGGGACAAGCTGTTTCCAGTGCGGCGGTTGATCGTCTTTGCCTTTCAGCAGCAGCGCGTCGCCGGGGGCCGGTACCAGCAGTTGCCAGCGCTCCTGTTGCTCGTCCAGTTCGGCCAGCAGCGGCCCGCGCACCTGGATGCTCTTTAGCGCATCTACATCTGCCCTGAAAACGCCATCTTTTGTGCCGGCCCGGCTGCGGGCCGCCCCGGCGGTTGTCGAAGGAAAGGGAAATGGCAGCGTGGCCGCTATGACGCCCGGCTGGGGGTCAAAGGGGCGTCCATCGCGCACGATTAATGGTTCACGCGGCTCGATAATCCATACGGTCATGCCTGTTCTCCTTCCTTATTCGTACCACCCTGAGCTAGCAGACGCGCATCGGCCAGGAGGCGGGCAACAATCAGTTCGCTGGCCAGTTGGCCCACGCGTACCGGCTGAAGCTGGTTAAAATTGCTCGTTTGCTCTCTCAGGCTCTTCAGGCGCTCCGTTTCCCCATCCTTCAGGTTGAGCTTCTTTTGGAGAGCCGTGAATGCCTGTTCAGGCGTTTCTCGCTCGTTGTTCGGCTCCGGGTCGATCAGCCCGACCATTCGCTTCAAAGCGTAGAGGGTCAGCAACGCCTCTTCTCTCTTCTGTTCCTGCTTGCCGGCCTCAGCGAGTTTGCGTTGAAAGACGCGCAGGGCCGCGTACTGCACGTGAGGCAGTGAAAGCTCTGCCTTTCTCTCTCCTTCGGCTTCCAGACGCAGCGCGACCTCCTCCAGTTCGTAGGCCATGCCGGATGGAATGATGCCAGAGAGAGAGAACTTGATCTGCTGCTTCAGACGTGGCGCGAACTGGTCCCATAGGCCGCCCACTTTGCAGGGTGGTCCCCCACGCTTCTGCACAGTAATCGCCAGCGCGTTCTTTTTCTGGCCCTTCTTGGCCCGCTTTTCAGCTTGCCGCGCAATCTTCAGAGCGTCTTCCAGGGGATGGAGGTGATGCACAATCGCCAGGCCGGCTGAGAGCGTGGGAGATTTGTTGTCTTCATATGAAAACATCTTGAGTGCTTCCCAAAACTTCGTAGATAGCTCGTGAGCGCATTCTACCGCCTCGTGCAGGGGTAGCAGGGCCAGCACATCGTCGCCGCCCGAATAGATACGCACGCCCATGTGCTTCTCGATGGTTCCCTCGACCTGCTGAGAGAAAGTCGCCAGTGCTTCAGATAAAGCTTTATGCTGCTGTATCCCATCACTCCTCCTGGCCAGCGAGTCAATCGTTTTCCCCATGGAATCGCCATCGGCTACGAGCAAAGCATAGTAAGGTGTCGGGCGTATGCCTATCTTTTGCAAAAAATCGTCGAGAAGGCGTACTGCTTCCTGAAACTGCTCACGAGCATCCTGAAATACCTGAGTGTCCCCAACGACATTGGGAAAACGTTCGGGGTAGAGTAACGCGCCATCGTACTCGCCCAACGAATAGATATCCTTCCAGTACTCATTTGCTCGATACTTTTCTGGCAAAGTATCCGGCATAAATAGGATAGGATTGCCTGGTTGTTTCAGCCGGGATATATCTATATTTCTCAGTGAAGCTATATATTGCTCTTTCCATTCAGCTATCTGTTGGGTTTTTTCCCCGGCTAAAGCATGCAATCCTGCTAAAAAAGGCAGCGCTGCCATGTGCGACGTGCTGGGAAAAGCCTCCGGGTCTTTCTCCTTATTGTGAACACTGGCAACCGTCTCTGCCTGTGTGTCAACGTCGCCGGAGGATCGTTCGGGAATGGCCCCCAGCCGCTTGAGTAGATCGACACCCGAAAGTTTTTCATGTGGGCCTGCGTCAAAGATTTTGCGCAAAGCAACCGCTTTTCGATCATATTCAGCTTTGCGCCTCTTGCGTTCTTCATCGGAAAGCCTGGCTGTTGCGCTCGATGGTGGTGGAGGATATTCGGTTTCGTGAATAACGCATTCTAACGCGCCGTCGAGCGAAGATTTCGGCGGATCTTTGTGTGATGGCTCAGGTTCCCAGCTTACCGGGGCAAAATCACGTGTGTTTTTGCGCGCCGCCAACACCGCCTCCAGTTTCTCACGCTTTTGCCCGTACTTATCTCCCGCATCACGCTGGTTGTAGGGCACTGCCGCCCAGACGTACTCGATGAGATCGGCAATTTGTCGCTCAGCCATTTTACGGTCAAAGCGCTCCTGGCCGGCTTGCTGAAACGTGCCGTTCCCGATTTTTTTCGCTTCCTCATCGATCTTCTGAAACACGCCATCCTTGATTTTCTCCACCTCTTCATCGATCTTCTCCCGTATCAACCGCGCCAGTTGCTCAGGAGGAAGATCATTCTCGACATAAGCCAGGAGCTTATTCGGCACATCGTCTAATTCGTTTAACTTACTGCCTTCTAATGAAGGGAAGATCAGGCTCGTCTCGCCGCAGGTATCGCAAAGAACGGATGCCGCAGATCTGGCAAGCCGGCTGAGAAATGACGAATTGAATTTGAGATCGCGCGTGCGTCTCGCGCCTTTAATAAAGGATTGAACAGGGCCAATGCTGGCCTGGAATAGATAAGGCATAGATGGCTTCCTGACCTTTCTTCCTACATATGCTTCGTGACAATTCGAGAGTACCATGCCATGTTTGAAAAGACATCCCTGACGTTGAGGATTTTTTTCCTCATTGTTAAGGATGTAGTCCGCCGAATTTTTGGGTATACTTCAGGTAGTTCCGTCAAAGTAGTGAGCAAACTTTCTGGAAAGGAAATGATAGTCGATACGTTCTTTGCTGGGAATATACCAGGCGTTGTGAGCCAGCTCCAGCAGGTCTCTGGTGTGGCTGTAGACTGTGCTCGTCGAGATGCCCAGACGTTCAGCCACCTGCGGCGGTGTCAGGCCTGCGCTGAACTGACGTAGCACATTCAACTGCGCTTTCGTGGCCTGCTGCGCGACCTCTCTACATCTGGCCTGCTCCTGCGCGTCCAGGATATCCATTTGCGCGCGCTGGGTGGCCTGCGCGGATGCCGCCGCCTGCGAGAGTGAGGGAAACAGCGCTCCCCAGGGGACGAAAGGCACTTCAATCAGCCTGACGTCGGCTTCTGGCGGGACATGCATTATAGCCCCTTCGCTAACATAGGCGCGGACCTCCGGCGGCGTATAAATATGCCAGATGTGGTCAAAACTGTCAAAATGTAACTGCGCGGCAGAAATGGCCATCAGCGAAATGACTCGCCGCCCGCCGCTGGCAGAGAGGTGGATATGTCGCTGTTGCTGTTTCAGTTGGCGGAACAAATGGTGAATAGCGTCACGCGTAGCGTGCGCTCCCAGCGTATCGGTGATATCTGCTAGCGGCTCACCGTCGTGGCTTAACGCCTCCAGGTGTAGATGGCAGGCAATCACCTGCCCATCGCAGATATAGCGATTGTGAGCAAACTCCGCGCGCAGGCAGTGTAGCGTGTGTTGTAAACGCTCCTGCGTGGGAGCAGGATGCAGCACGATGACCTCGCTAATGGGGATCGCCTGGCGCAGCAGCAGATCAAGCGTCAGTGTGACAATTTGGGGCTGGCCTCCAACCGAGGCAACCAGCGTATGACGATATTCCGGCATTGCAAGTCCTCTCATTTTTCCGACCAGAATAAGAGACAAAGGAGCTGTTTGTATGAGACACGAGCCTGTTCACCCTGCCGTTCTCATTGGCGGTCCGCCGCATACTGGCAAGACCGTCCTCACCTATAGCCTGACGCGTGCGCTCCGCCAGGATGGCGTCGAACACTACGTCATGCGCGCCTGCCCCGATGGCGAAGGCCACTGGTCGCAAGAAACACCGCGCCTGGTTGCTGAGGCTCTTCGTCACAGCCACAAAGGGACGTATACCCATGAATTTGTGCAGCGCGTCTGTGCAGATATTGCGCGTCGCCGTGTTCCTTTCATTGTCGATGTTGGTGGATTACCCCAGGACGACCAGTTTCAGATTTTTCAGCACTGCACCCACGCGATTCTGCTCCGCCACCGCGCCTCGGCAGCAAGCGATTGGCAGAGGATCATTGAGCAAAACCGTCTCTGTTTGCTGGCCGATCTGATCTCCGAACTGGAAGGTGTCCCGACCCTGGAGACACAAACCCCTGTCTTGCGCGGTACCCTGGCTGGCCTTCACCGGGGCTCAACGATCCAGGGAGAGCCTTTTGCTAGCCTGGTACGATGCCTCGTCGCTCTTTTTCGCTCGACAACTGGCGGACTGAGTGAGACATATCTGGCGGAAGCTCCTACCAGTTTGGTGCTTAACCTGCCTCGCATCCTTGATACTCTGGCTTCGGGCAGCCAGGACTGGACACCGGAGATGCTTCCACGCTTGCTCGCGCAAGTACCCGCGCACACACCCCTCTCAGTTTATGGGTGGGCTGCGTACTGGGTCTACGCGGCCCTCGCGTTGCACGCGCAGCCCGCCTTCTTCTCCCAGTTTGATACGCGTCTGGGCTGGCTAGAGCCGCTATCTCTCCAGATAGGCTCTAGCATTCATCCTGAAATAGTGCTTGAAGCTGTGAATGGCGAACACTTTACTCTCTTGCAGAGTTCCCTACGCACCCATAATCTCGACTACACTCAACTGAGCAGCCTGCATGTTCCCAGGCTCCCTCCTGACCAGGGGGTAGTGATGAGCGGAAAACTTCCGCTCTGGCTCACAAGTTCTCTCGCAATTTCTTATTATCAGGCCGGCGCACCCTGGATCGCCGGCTATTATCCGCAGCTTCAGGGCGCCATAGTGATCTTTTCGCGCGTGCCCGAATATGCTCTGGGGAATCTCCTCCCAATTACACTTAGTAATCACAACTGATAATCGAGTATAGCACGAACTTGAGAAGAAACAGAAATAAAGAGATAATACCAGGTAATAAATACCATACTTGCTCAAGATCTGGGGTTTTCCGCCCATTTAATGATTTGGAGATGAGCCGCCAGGAAGAGATTGGTTAGCAGTAAAGGCTCTCAGCCCTTTCCAGGCTCTATGAGCTTGATTGGATAATCTCAGAAGGCCGATTCCTGATTATTCGCCTTCTGTGCTGCAATAGTAGCCATGTGCTGAAGGGTTCATACCCGGTTATAGATCTTGAAAACAGTGTCGCTATGTCATTACTGCTCAGATTCTACTATACCCGTTAACGTGGAGAATCAACCGGGTTTTGCTCGATCGTATCTGACACGTTTCCCCAGACG